>PJTY01000034.1_pt1 | contig 169487 bp, 140 predicted proteins | sample 1512121 | NCBI WGS metagenome assembly PJTY01 (sample SAMN08177680, study PRJNA422409) | Soil metagenome, whole genome shotgun sequencing project. | isolation source: Soil enriched (2) on filter paper: alkali lignin treatment | place: USA: Madison | collected 2015-01-15
ATGCCATAATGGATCCAAAGGTAGCGCCATAATGCCAATTTAAAACCGCTTTTTATCAACACAGAACAGCTCAAAATGTGGAAACTAAACTAATTTTCTCCCGTTTTAATGCGTTAGCCCTGACTAAATTCTCAAAAAAAGCCAAAACATCATAAGTAAACTAATAAATAATAAAAAATACAACAAAAAAAAGGAAGCATATTCAAATAAAAAAAAGATTTTTTAGATATATAATCCAAAAAAAGTCATACAAACCGTTATAAATAATAAAAAACCATTAAAAACCAATCAAAACACATTACTACATCTAAAATTATATTAAAAAAGACAATATAATATTCAATATATAACATATTAAACAAAATAAAATATGATATATATCATATTTTTACACTATATTTATGACATATTATTAAAAACAATAAAAAAAACAACAAAAACAAGATATAAAACCCATGTTTTACTGATAAAGTATAAAAAATCAACAAAAAAACCTTAACATCATGAAAGAACAACCTAAACCACTCGATCATCTCCGTATTTTCTCTTTCAAAGGCATCCAAATGCGAACGTTCCATATCACTTGGATCACATTTTTCTTTTGTTTTTTTGGCTGGTTTGGCGTCGCCCCATTGATGCCGCTTGTCCGGGAACAGCTAGGACTGAGCAAGAACGAAATTGGCAATATTATCATCGCCTCGGTTTCCGCAACCATCATCGCCAGGCTTTTTGTAGGAAAGATGTGTGACAGATTTGGACCAAGGATCACCTACACCTTACTTTTGGTTACTGGCGCCTTGCCGGTAATGCTTATTGGCCTGAGCAACAGTTACGAGTCTTTTCTCCTATATAGATTTTTCATCGGAATTATCGGGGCATCATTTGTCGTAACACAATTCCATACGTCGATGATGTTTGCTCCTAATATAATTGGAACTGCCAATGCAGTCACCGGCGGATGGGGCAATCTCGGCGGCGGTATTACCAACCTGATTATGCCATTAATCGCAGCGGCATTTGCAGGAATGGGCCTTGTCAGTCACCTGGACTCCTGGCGCCTGGCTATGCTTGTGCCGGGTACTATTTTGCTTATCATGGCATTTATATATTACCGATACACGAAAGACACACCACAAGGCGATTTCAAAGAGCTGCAAAAAGACAGGGAGATGGCGCTCCGGCCGAAAGGATCTCTTCTGACCGTTTTGAAAGATTATCGGGTATGGATCCTTACACTAGCATACGCAGCCTGCTTCGGAATCGAAATTACAGTTGATAACGTGGCTGCAACGTTCTTCATCGACCGCTTCGGCACGGGGATCATCATGGCAGGGGCTCTCGCAAGTATTTTTGGCGGCATGAATATTTTTGCACGCGCTTTGGGAGGCATCGTCAGCGATAGAGTGGGCAACAACTATGGCATACGTGGTAAAGCAATATTACTTGGAACCTTGCTGCTATTGGAGGGCTTGGGGATTAGTCTTTTTGCGAATTCCGGAACCTTGGCCCTCGCCATTGTGACGATGCTGCTCTTCGCATTGTTTCTCAAAATGGCAAACGGCTGCACGTATGGAATTGTCCCATTTATCAACAAAGAAAATATCGGCACCGTAAGCGGAATCGTGGGTGCAGGAGGCAATATAGGTGCTATGCTTGTAGGTTTCCTGTTCAAATCCGAAACTTTAAGCTATGCAGATGCCTTCCAATATATAGGCATAGGTGTTATATTCATTGGTCTTACAGTGCTTCTTGTCCGCTTTGTACCGAGAGCGGCACGGGCACCGCAAATTGCCACTCTGGAGGTTCAAAATTAGATTTCCGTACACATGAACAAGGAACAAAAAAACACTCTTCGGAGCACCTGTTGCTATTGTGGTGTTGGCTGCGGAGTAAAAATTGCGGTCGAAAAAGACCATTCGGTCACCGTTGTGGGTGATCCCGACCACCCCGTCAACCACGGAAAACTGTGCAGCAAAGGCATGAATCTGCAATACACGATAAATGACCGCACTGATCGCCTCCTTTATCCGCAAATGCGCCACCACCGATCAAGCCCACTGCAGCCAGTATCCTGGGACGAGGCGCTCGACCGCGCTGCCGCCGTATTCAGCACGCTTATCGATAAATATGGCCCCGACTCCGTAGCATTCTATGCCTCCGGACAGTGCCTGACGGAAGAATATTACGTTCTTAACAAACTGGTAAAAGGCTTTATAGGAACCAACAATATCGATACAAATTCGCGCTTATGTATGAGTAGTGCCGTAGCTGCGTATAAAAAAGTGCTCGGTGAGGACAGTGTACCGATCTGTTATGACGACATTGAGCTTGCAGACTGCTTCTTGATTGAGGGAGCCAATCCTGCATGGTGTCACCCTATTTTATGGCGCCGCGTCGAAACCCACAAAGCCCAGCATCCGAATACAAAAATTATCATCGTCGACCCACGGATAACGGATTCCTGCGCCGTGGCCGACCTGCACCTTCAGATCAACCCCGGCACAGACATCGTTTTAAACTACGCGATCGGACGGTTGCTGATTGAACAGGGCTACATCGACAGCGACTTCATCCACGCCCATACAGAAGGCTATAACGAATATAGACAACGGGTCTTCCAACGCTCGTTAACCGAATCCGCTTCTATATGCGGTGTTCCCGCCACCGACATTCAGCTCGCAGCACAATTTATCGGAACGTCTAAACGTTTTCTGAGCATGTGGACGATGGGCCTCAACCAGAGTGCTGCAGGAGTAAATAAGAATCTAAGTTTAATCAACCTTAACTTGATCACCGGCCAAATCGGAAAACCCGGATGCGGCCCCTTCTCCCTGACAGGCCAGCCCAACGCCATGGGGGGAAGAGAAGTCGGCGGACTGGCCAACCTATTGCCTGCTCATCGCGATCTCGAGAACATCGAGCATCGGCATGAATTGCAAAACTTCTGGTCGGGCACCACAATCAGCAATAAACCAGGGTACACCGCGACCGAGATGTTTGAAGCCTTGGCTGATGGCCGCTTAAAAGCAATATGGATACTCTGTACCAACCCATTGACCAGCCTGCCCAATGTACGTCTAGCCGAAAAGGCGCTTGAGAATGCCAAATTCGTGGTTGTACAGGAAATTTCAAACAAACCTCAGACCTTGTCATACGCGGATATTGTCCTGCCGGCAGCTGCATGGGCAGAAAAAGAAGGCACAATGACCAATTCCGAGCGTAGAATAAGCCACCTCCAGAAAGCAGTCGAACCTCCCGGTGATGCACTGCCCGATGCCGTCATTCTATCGAAATTTGCACAAAAGATGGGCTTCAAAGGCTTTTCATACAACACAATGGAGGATATCTACAAAGAACATACCCAGCTGACCGCCGGAACCAATATCCACATCAACGGACTGACCTATGAGCTTATCGATCAGCTCAACACGGTGCAATGGCCTTTCGACCGGAAACTGAAAACCGGAACACCGCGCTTGTTTCAAAACAAAGAATTTTATACTCCGCACCGACGTGCCGTATTGCATAGCCCACCGGATGATTGCCCCAGCGAAATGCCGGACAATAACTTTCCCCTGATACTCACTACCGGAAGAATCCGTGATCAATGGCATACCATGACGAAGACCGGAAAAGTCAGCAAGCTGAACCAGCATATTTCTGAGGCCTTCTTAGAGATCCACCCAGCCGACGCCCATACCCTGGAGCTAAAAGAAGGACAGCTGGTCAACGTACGGTCCCGGCGGGGCGATGTACGCGTCAAAGCCCGCATCAGCAATACCATCAAGCCCGGAGTGGTATTTATGCCCATGCACTGGGGCAAATTATTGGGTTCAGACCTCAATCGCGCCAACAATATTACCAGCGATCTCGTGGACCCTATTTCGAAGGAACCAGATTTCAAATTCTGCGCCGTCAGCGTCCAAAAGCACATCAAGAAAAAAGAGCGCATTGTCATAATAGGCGCCGGCGCTGCGGCTCATGGCTTCGTGCGTGAGTATCGCCAACTGAATCAAACCGATGAGATCATCGTGTTTAGCAACGAAGATACCCCATTTTATAACCGCGTCATGCTTCCTCACTATATCAGCGGCGAATTTAAATGGCAACAGCTCGTCAAAATGGACGCAGAGGAAGAGCAGAAATACCACATCCGTCATATCCGTAGCGTACAGGTTACATCCATAGATCGTATGCAGAAATATGTCCTGGATTCCAGGGGCACAAAGACACATTACGACATCTTGATCCTGGCTACCGGAAGCCGTCCCACGCTGCCCAAACACGTCCCAAAACTACCCGGTATTTTCACTATGAGACGCCGTACTGATGCGGATCAATTGAAGAAATATCTACCCAAACAGGGACAAGCCGTCATTGTAGGCGGCGGATTATTAGGTCTGGAGATGGCGGCGTCACTACGTGAAATAGGCATCAAAGTCACCATTGTACAACGTGTTTCCCGCTTCCTCAATAGGCAGCTGGACCCCATAGGAAGCCAGCTGTTACACGAGGAGATGATCGATCAAGGCTGCGACATATTTTACAACGATGAGGTACAGCTCTATTATGGCCGACATAAGCTGACTAAGATTGAATTAAAAAGTGGCCGGCAAATCAAATGCGATGCTCTGCTCTTTGCTATCGGAACCACACCAAATATCGAGCTTGCGAAAGACGCAGGTTTGCTGTGCCAACGTGGCGTGGTCGTAGATCACTATATGAAGACAAGCGACCCTTCGATTTATGCTATTGGCGAAATTGCCGAATTTGAAGGCGCCAGTTACGGTATCACAGCTGCTGCTGAAGAACAGGCCGCAGTGGTTGCTCACTACCATCAAGGTGACATTAGCCGTTATTACAAAGGCAGTTTATTGATGAATATCATCAAAATACAGGGTTTTGATTTATGTAGTATCGGCCTGTCGGAAGCGCCTAATGAAAGCTACGAAGAAATCATCTTTATTGATAAAGCGAAACGATATTATAAGAAATGTATCATCCATCAGGACAAACTGGTCGGGGCCATTTTAATTGGCGATAAAAATGAATTTCTGGAATTCAAAAATCTGATTGCGAATAAAATTGAGCTCAGCGAAAAACGTCTCCAGCTCCTAAGAAGTGGTGAATCTAGAGAACCTGTTGTCGGCAGACTCATCTGTTCTTGTAGTCAGGTAGGCGAAGGTAATCTGAAGAAAAGAATGGAAAGCGGGTGCACTGAAATGGCCCAGCTATGCGAAGCGACAGGAGCTGGCAGCGGCTGTGGTTCCTGCAAACCCGAAGTAAAACGCATTCTAGAACAGTATCAAACAGATTATTCAAAAGAAACGGAAACTTATGCCCAGTAATATACATACAGGGAAAGCCCCTTCAGACGACCTTTTTGTTAAAGTCAATTTTCCTGGCGGCGCCATTTCCACAGGCGAGCTGGCAGGCCTTCTTGAGCCACTCGAGCAGATCGGAATTCATGAACTCAGATTTGGCAGCCGCCAGCAGATTTATTTTTATGTCTCGCAAACACAGCTGGAAGATCTTGAATATGTACTGCTCAATCAGGAACTGACATACGAAATCAACGGCGACAGCTGTCCGAATATCGTGAGTTCCTACGTGGCGGACGGCATCTTTAGTCAGTCCACCTGGATCCGTGAAGGGGTATATAAGGATATACTTGACAGTTTTGAATTTGTCCCTAAACTTAAAATCAATATCGTCGACTGCACACAGTCACTCGTGCCTTACTATACAGGTAATCTAAATTTTATCACAGCGGACATCAGCAGCTACTGGTACTTACATATACGATTTCCCGGTTCAAATATTTTCCACAACTGGTCTTCATTAGTAAATACGGATGATATAGCCGAGCTCTGCCATTTTCTGGAACCTTTGCTGACCGACATCCGGGTCGACAATACAGCTGCAGGACAGCAGCTCGGACAACATCTGGAGCAACTTGCCTTGGTCTCGAGAAAATTTCTGTTTCAACCGATCACAAATGCTTTCATAGAACCAGCGTTTAAATTACCTTATTACGAGGGATTTAATCACTATCACGATCGCCTCTGGCTCGGAATGTATCGCCGCTCCGAAACATTCTCCATTGCACTCTTAAAGGACATCTGTCATGTATGCTTAAAACATAGGATCGGCCAGGTGTATAGCACACCATGGAAATCAATCATCATCAAAGATATACAGCACAACACCCGACCCGATTGGGATGCCGTATTAGACAAACATCGAATCAATCTCCGTCATGCGCTCAACGAACTAAACTGGCAGACAGAGGATTACGATTCGCTCGGACTCGTCTTAAAGCAGGAGCTTGTCCATCAGATGAACTGGCTGGACACACGTACTTATAAACTTTGTTTCGGTGTAAAAATGCATTCCAAAAGTGGTATCTGGGGTTCCGTCATTCTCCGCTTTATGATGTCCCGGGGAAAGCGCTCCTGGTTTCAGGTACAGCATACACGTAATTTCAACCCCAATTCAAAAGACCTCATTACCTACCGAAAACGCGTGGACCGCGATAACCTTATTCATGTTATCTTGGCTTTATGCGAAGACTTTTATCAACTACAGGGACAGCTGACATCATTGCGGCCGACAGCCCTTCCGGAGCCGCCAGCTGAAGAGCAGAGCCTGCCAACAGAACTGCATCAATGTCCTTATTGTAAGACGATTTACGACCCTCAATGGGGCGACAGTACACAAAATATTCCGGCACAAACGGCGTTTGGCGATCTCCCACCCCATTATTGCTGTAGCGTATGTGACGCCAGCATAAATGATTTCCAAGCTGTTTCGATTGTTAAATAAGATGCTAATTCACACGCAAATTCAGTAAAATTGCTTAAATTTCGTTTTGATGGAATAGTATCGCATTTTCGCGTGCATACCTACGGCAGCGTGAAGAAAAAAAATGAAGTAAACATGGTATCAATATGGAAAAATCAGCTTCTTTAAATGGCCTTATACTCATCGGCGGAAAGAGCCGGCGTATGGGAACCCCAAAAGAGAAAATGGTCTGGCATGACAAGTTGCAGCGTGAGTACTTAGCAGATTTGCTGGCCCCTTATTGTGCTCAAGTCTGTTTTTCCTGTCGTCCCGAACAATGCGCCGAACTGGGGCAGCAACCTTTTCCTGCGCTACCTGATGCACATCTGGATATAGGACCTATGGGAGGTATTTTAAGTGCATTTGAATCCGATACCCATTCCGCTTGGCTGGTACTGGCCTGTGATCTACCCTTTGTAAATGAACAGGCATTGAAACAGCTCATCGCACATCGTGACAGCAGCAAAATGGTGACGGCATTCCGAAACCCAATAAATGGACTGCCTGAGCCGCTGATAGCTATCTGGGAACCGCAAAGCTATCGAACCCTACAGGAAGTTGCGACAGCAGGCAATTACGCCCTCCGACAAGCACTCGACAACATGCCCGTACAAATGCTTACACCAGCCGATCCGACAATACTGTTCAATGTCAATACACCGCAAGAAGCAAAACAGGTACCCCTGATCGCCGCTACCCGTCAGGGACGCTGATTCGCTGCTAGATATAACGTTTCATCCACCTTATGATAAATCTGCGGGTCGTGTCTTTTGATCTTAATTTTCACATATTTTGAAGCTGGCATATTGCTTTCCTTGACCACATTGTTGACCGACACGAGCACATTTGTTTCGGGAAAATAGGTGACTGCATTTTTCTCCGGAATCTGATAAGGCACAATCACAAATAATGGCGCTATACGTTCTATAGCATCATCATAATTAAATAGATCAACTTTATCGCCAACCTTAAAACCAGCTTTGTCTATATCTCGTTGATTCATAAGCACCACACGCCGTTCGTTTTTAATACCTCTATAACGGTCATCCAATCCATAAATCGTCGTATTGAACTGATCGTGAGTCCTTGTCGTCGCCATCATAAATTCATCTTCTTCAAGCTTGTTTACCGGCAACTCAGTCTGTGTAAACGGAGCCCGTCCGCCAAATTGTCCTGCAAACACCTGCTGATCACGGGCAGCATTGGGCAAATAAAAACCCTCCTTCTGGCGGACCCTGACGTTGTAGTTTTCGAACCCCGGTATGCACCGTTCAATGGCATCGCGCACCGCATCATAACTGTCGTGAAATCGCTTCCAATCCACAACACTGCGCGCGCCCAATGTCGCCATTGCCATACGGCATACAATCTGTGTCTCATTGAGCAAATTGTTGGAGACAGCATCAAGCACTCCCTTCGAAGATTGCACAACGCCCATGGAATTTTCCGTACTAACGATCTGCACCTCACCATTCACAATATCCTTATCACTGCGTCCATATGTGGGCAAAATCAGTGCTTCCTTGCCATGGATGAGATGCCCCCGATTCAACTTGGTTGACACACAGACTAATAAATTAAGTTTCCGAAGAGCATTGGCCGTATAGCTGGTATCCGGTGTTGCCGACAGAAAATTACCACCCATACAAAACAGCAATTTGACCTGCTCTGCATGCATGGCTTTAATTGCCCTGACCACATCATAACCATGCTCCCTCGGTGGATCAAATCCGAAGTATTGCTGCAAGCGGTCCAGCTGCTCCGCAGTTGGCTTCTCGTCGATCAGCATGGTCCGGTTGCCCTGTACATTGCTGTGCCCTCTGACTGGACAAACACCTCCACCTTTAATGCCGATACTGCCTTTTAACAGCAAAATATTCAAAATCTCCCGGATCATATCTACACCATTGGGCTGCTGCGTCAATCCCATTCCCCAGCAGAAAATTATCTTCTTGTTAAAAGCCAGCAGCTCGGCCGCTTTCTGAATGGATTCAACAGCTACGCCACTGAGCTCGCTCAGCTGCGCAAGATCATACCGCCCGCTGCTAAATTGCATTAAAAACTCTTCATACCCAGTTGTCTTATGCTTTATAAAATCAGCATAAACAACAGCTCCTGGGTTTTCACTTTCGAGTTTTAACAATAACATCTCCAGCGCTTTTAACAAGGCCATATCTCCATTGATCCTGACAGGAAGATAAAGATCCGCAAGACTTACACCCCTACCAAAGATTCCATTAAGCTGCTGCGGGTTATGAAAGCCCATGAGACCGGCTTCGGGCAAGGGATTGATCGCAATGATCTTAGCGCCATGTTTTTTGGCTTTCTCCAGCGCACTCATCATCCGTGGCGCATTGGTACCCGGATTCTGACCGATAATAACGATGACCTCGCTTTCATAAAAGTCATCCAGCTTTACCGTTCCTTTGCCAATCCCAATCGTCGGCCGGAGTGCCGATCCCGACGTTTCATGGCACATATTGGAGCAGTCGGGCATATTGTTGGTCCCAAATTCCTTTGCAAAGAGCTGGTAGACAAAGGATGCTTCATTACTCGTCCGGCCGGAGGTATAAAACGCAGCCTCGTTAGGCGATCCCAATGCATTGAGATGCGCAGCGATCTTATGAAAAGCTTCATCCCAGGAAATCGGCTGATAATGTGTTGCCCCTTCCGCCAGATACACTGGATCTGTAAGTCTGCCCATTTTGCCAATTTCGTAGTCTGTGAGCTTGGCTAAGTCATACACGGAATTATTTTTAAAGAAGTCGGGCGTCACACGTTTGGTCGTTGCCTCTTCCGCAAGCGCCTTGGCCCCATTTTCACAATATTCGCCCAGCGGCGAACGCTCGTCGTCCGGATCAGGCCAGGCGCAGCTCGGACAATCAAAGCCACCCGCCTGATTCATACTGAAAAGTGCTTTCGTGCCCCGGAATACTGTTTTTTCTTCAATCAGGTCCGAAAATGCAGCCACTACCGCCGGGATACCAGCAGCCCATTTTTCTACGGGGCCAAGTTTTAGGTTTAAGAGTTTAAATGGATTCTCCGCATTGGGCTGATGATCCAAATTCTGCATATCCCTCCGATTTTTATTGTTCTCTTCCATAACCATCAAATATTGAATGTAGGTACTAGTTCTAGCAGATCAGCATTGTAGGTTTGGATTCGGATAATTATCACTCTGATCTTCCACAGTATTATCCAGGCACGCAAAGTCCTTTTCCACGAGCAATTTCACCGACCCCGCTATACCTTCAAAACCCACTCTCTGGGTCGTTACCAATTCATGAACCATGCTTGCCGGAATACTGAGTACAATTCTGTTATCAACAAACGCGACATCAAGCTGCCCACCGATGGTCCTCTGAACAGCATATATAAATGGTCTGCCAACAAAAGCAGTCGTGCTTTCAACCATTCCGGTATTTCCCAGTTTAGCAATCTCAGATTGCGTAAGGCGAAGCCGGACGGAGTTGTCTTTGATTCTTATTTTCATTATGAAACTTATTTTTTTATATCATCTGTCCTTTATTACCATCCCGCTGTTAGGTAAACCACATCCTTCAGACTGTACACATCGTTTTAACTTGTATCATATAGCAGCACAAGCGCCGGACATGCTATTAGCTTCTGACGATAAGATTTACTCCGGGTCCTTTAATGTGAAATAGTCTCCCGCATGATAAATATTAAAACTATGACCACGCAAAAACCCAAGCAGCGTGATATTAAACTCAACCGCTGTTGATATGGCTAGGCTGGAAGGCGCACCAATCGCCACAACGAGTTTAGCCCCGGCCATTGCAGCCTTCTGAATCAGTTCGAAACTCGCCCTGCCGCTCAACAGAAGTATATGGCATTTCAATGGCAGCATCTCCCCCAATAAGGCATATCCAATAAGCTTGTCCAGTGCGTTGTGCCGGCCGACGTCCTCACGTAAGGCAACCAACCTACCCTGCAGATCAAAAATAGCCGCTGCATGAATACCGCCGGTTGCGGAAAAATTGTTTTGGCTGCTCCGAAGTCTTTCTGACAACAGGTACAAGGTGTCCAACGCTATCTCTATGGGCTCATTCGCTTGGCAACGAAAGATGCTGACCGTCTTGATCGCTTCAATGGATCCCTTTCCGCACACGCCGCAGCTCGACGTCGTGTAAAAATTGCGGTCTGCATTCTGTAGACGCGGGACGACCCCCGGATTTAGTTCGACAAGAATCCGATTGCTACTATTGCGATCACAGGTACCTACCACATGTTGTATTCGTCTGATATGGCTGGCCCTGTCAATAATTCCCTCGGTGAACAGAAAGCCGGCAGCCAGTTCGGTATCATGACCCGGTGTGCGCATGGTCACAGAAATATTCTTGATCGTATTGCTCCCCTCCTCAAACGCAGAGATGCTGATTTCCAGCGGCTCTTCCACTGACACATCATCATCATCTGAACAACTTGAACCGTCTCTAAACCTGACAAGTTTAACTTGTTGAATCGCCTTATTCGCCAATGCCCTGGTTTCCATAAAAGCTTTTGGTTTATTTAAAAGTAACGTTTTTAGGCCCGAAAAGCGCAAAAACAAACAAGAGCCAATTCATGATCAGCTCTTGTTTATTAGTCATCAGGCCTTCAGATCTATTGGCAATGTATGGATCCGCTTACCTGTAGCCGCATAGATTGCATTGCATAATGCGGGAGTAAAAGGCGGAACTGGCGGTTCGCCCACTCCCGTCGGTTTGGCATCACTTTCCATAATGTATACATGGATCTCCTTAGGCGACTCAGGCATCCGGACGATCTGATAACCGTCAAAATTACTTTGCTCGACCTGACCCTGCTTAACGGAAATGGTACTTTTAAGCGCCAGACTGGCAGAAAACTGCGCCCCACCTTCAAATTGTGACTTAATCCGGTCGACATTCACTGGCAAACCGCAATCGACAGCGTAATAAACATTCGGAATACTTATATTCTGATTAGCATCTACCTGCACCTCCACCACGCAAGCCACATACGTCAGGAAGCTTTTGTGGGCTGCGAAGCCAAGCGCGCTGCCCTTCGGCAACGACCTGCCCCAACCAGATTCTTTAGCCACCCGTTCGATCACCCTCTTCATACGCCCCGTATCCCAGGGATAATCCGCAATGTTCTCACCATAATTAGGGTATGTTGTTTTGACCAGTTCCTGATCAAAGGTAATATGACGGTCTTCTCCCAAAAGTTCCAGTGCATTAGCAATGGGATCCATCCCCCGTGCTTCCGCGACTTCGTCCATCATGGTCGCAATGGCAAAAACCTGAGGAATATTGCGAACAGACCGTAACCAGCCAATCCGCAAATGGGCCTTCGCGTCGTGTGTTTCGAGACTAATGGCAGGCACATCATACGGAAAATCGGAAGCACCCAACATCAATTCCCCATCGCTCGGCTGCACGACCTTCATGTCGTCCGTCGCCGAAATCGAAGGATTGGCAATATGGTGCGACCATCCGCTTAACTTGTTCTGACTGTCTATAGTGGCAACAATACGCTGTACGCTAAGCGCATGGTAATAATCATGCCGGATATCATCTTCCCTCGTACACTGCACTTTCACCGGATACCCGGATTCTTTGGCAAGAATCGCTGCCTCCAGAATAAAATCGGGTTTGGATTTCCGGCCAAAGCCTCCACCCAGCAAGGTAACGTTCATTTTTACCTTCTCAACAGGAATACCGATCTCTTCAGCGACCGCGTCGCGTGCACCCTGTGGATTTTGGGTACAGGCCCAGATTTCACAGCTTCCATTTTTCACAACTGCGAGCGCACAAGGCGGTTCAATGGTGGCGTGCGCCAGATAGGGCGCGACGTATGTGTGATCGATAACCTTTTTTGCACCAGCCTTCGCCGCCTTAAAGTCGCCCCGTTGACGCCGGATGGTACCCTCTTTAGCCATCTCCTGTCTGAGCTCTTCAATCTGTCTGGCAGAGTCATAGTCCGCATTTGGCCCCAGATCCCATTCCACCTCGAGTAGATCCCGAGCTTTGATAGCCGCCCAGGTATTTTCAGCAATGACAGCAACTCCACTTAATGGCTTTTTTAAGGTAGCCGGCAGGCCTGCGCCTTTGATAACGACCACTTTTAGGACTCCGGGCACATTCCGCGCTTTGCTGTCATCGAAAGATTTAACTGTACCACCGACGACTGGACAGCGTTTGATGACAGCAATTTTCATTCCCTCAACCTCGGCATCTATGCCAAACACAGCCTTCCCGGTAACGATATTATGCAGGTCAATAATCGGTGTCTCTTTTCCGACCATCGTGAGCTGCTTTTTATCCTTGAGCCTCACTTCACTTACTTTCGGCAGGGGCAGCGACTGTGCGATTTCTACCAATTCTCCAAAACTTTTCTTTTTACCTGAAGGCGAATGGACGACCTGCCCTTTCTGGGTGTCACATTCCTCTACGCCTACCTGCCATTCCTTTGCCGCTGCGCGGATCAATAGGAGGCGCGCAATAGCACCGGCTTCACGCATAGGTTTATAAAACATCCGCACGGAAAACGAACCGTCCGTATTCTGGTTACCATATTTCTTCTCATCGCCTTCGGCCTGAAGAATTTCGACCTTGCTCCAGTCGGCGCCCAGTTCATCGGCCACAATCAATGGCAGCGACGTACGTATACCCTGCCCCATTTCCGAGCGATGTGCAATGATGGTGACCTTACCGTCCGAGCCAATACTCAGATACACATTCGGAGCCACGGTAGCGACTTTTTTCCCTTTATCATCGCAGCTAAAAAAACTGACACCCAGCAGCAGGCCTCCAGTCAGCAAGCCGCTAGCTTTTATAAAATCTCTTCTGGAGACACCAAAAATTTCAGACGCGACCGTTGCGGTCTTTTTTTTCTGAAAAGGAGCTAATATTTTCATGATTTGCATGCATTATAATGAAAGACTAACCGGTAGTCACCGGTGTGCCGGCCGCGTCCAAGATGGCCGCCTTGATTCTATTATAGGTACCACATCGACACAGGTTGCCCTTCATCGCTTCCTCGATCTCCTGTTCCGAAGGTTTGGCATTTTTTTTCAGCAATGCGGCCGCGTTCATAATTTGTCCAGTCTGGCAATATCCGCATTGGGGCACCACATATTTTTCCCACGCTTCCTGCAGCGGATGGTCTCCATCGGTGGACAATCCTTCTATAGTGGTGATCTTGCCCTCGCCCACCGCTGAAATCGGAAAAGAGCACGACCGTATTGCAGTATCATTGAGATGTACTGTACACGCGCCGCAGAGCGCCTTTCCGCAGCCGAATTTAGTTCCTTTGAGATTCATGATATCCCGTAGCACCCATAATAACGGCATGTCGTCAAGCACATCGACCTCGTGCTTCTTGCCATTTACCTGAATTGAGTATTTTGCCATAATTGTTAATTTTTTATTGCCTATTATCTGCAGTCTCTCATCTACAAACACTGGCTCAGTCTTTTCATCTGCAAAATCAGTACTTAAATTAAGTAAATAATTATATATTTCACTGTATTTTTTACCATTATTACAGATTTGATGTATTTTAACGCATAAATCACTAAATTTGGTAGAGACTATCTGCAGCAGCACCCTAAGAACATGAAAGAGATCAAAGACATTATTTTCGCCGCAGAGCAAGCATCAGCCCAACACATGGAGATGGCGCTGGCGACGGTTGTCAAAGTCGAAGGCTCTTCTTATCGGCGGGCCGGAGCAAGGATGCTGGTAACAGCAGATGGGCGCATGACCGGCGCCATCAGCGGAGGCTGCCTGGAAGGCGACGCTCTAAAAAAAGCACTGTTAGCCATACAGCAGCGCCAAAATCGTCTGGTGACCTATGATACCAGCAGCGATGAAGGTAATGCGATCGGCCTACAGCTGGGCTGCAATGGCATTGTCCATATCTTGTTTGAATACATTGATTTCACCAAATCCATGCATCCGATAACCTTATTGGAAAACGTCTTGCAACATCGCCGCGAAGCCATATTGGTGACTTGTTTTTCGGAAGACCGACGCCAACTTCAATTAGGTAGCATGCTGTTGACAGATGCTTGTGGCAGCGCACAGTCCGCGCCGTCAGATGACGCTGTCGATCCTAGGCTGTCGGAAGCCATCGCGCTTGCTAAATCGAAACGACAGTCTGTCCTAACGTCCTACAAACATCAGGAAATGGAATGTAAAGCGCTTGTCGAATACCTGGCCCCTACAGTCCACCTCGTTGTGGTGGGTGCCGGCAACGACGCACAGCCTCTCGTAGAGACTGCCGACATCCTGGGCTGGGAGATCACCGTGGTGGATGGACGTGCAACACATGCCAGCGAACAACGCTTTCCGGCGGCAAAGCAAATAATCGTGACTCCTGCGGACCATGTCATTCCGAAAATTCAAATAGATCCCTGGACCGTTTTTGTTCTTATGACGCACAACTATCAATACGATCTGCAGGTACTCAGCCAGCTCGTTGCCACCAATACCGCTTATATTGGCTCTTTGGGCCCCAAAATAAAATTGGAACGCATGTTCAAGGATCTTGAGCAGTTAGGCCTGGTGCTGACCGAAAGTGATAGGAGGCGGATTCATGGGCCTGTCGGACTCGATATTGGTGCCGAAAACGCGGCCGAAATAGCAATTGCGGTCCTGGCGGAAATCAAAGCTGTACTTAGCGGCAGGCCCGGCACTCCGTTAAAGTACTTGCCGACAAAAATTCATGCTGCTAGCCCTTTAATACTTTAACCCATGCTCACAGACAAATACGGACGATCCCATACTTACCTGCGTATATCGTTGACAGATAACTGCAACCTCCGTTGCTTTTATTGCATGCCTGAGGAAGATTATGCTTTTACACCTCATGCACAGCTCATGCAGGTGGACGAAATCGAGCAGCTGGCCAAGGTTTTTGTGGCTCACGGCGTACGCAAAATCCGTCTCACGGGCGGTGAACCTCTGGTACGGCGAGACGCCCCCGCAATCATTGCCATGCTATCCCAGCTTCCCGTTGAACTGCATATGACCACTAACGGCATCAGGATTGATGACATGCTCGGGGAAATCGTGAGCGCCGGATTTAAAAGCGTCAACATCAGTCTGGATACTTTGCGTCCAGAGCGCTTCATAAAGATCACCAGAAGGAATTATTTTGAAAGGGTACGCGCAAACATCGACCTCCTGCTAAAATACAACGTCATCACGAAAATTAACGTGGTTGTCATGAAAGGCATCAACGATGACGAAATCCTGGACTTTGTGGCACTTACCAAAAGCAAACCAGTGGAAATCCGCTTTATCGAATTCATGCCGTTTAGCGGTAATAAATGGAGCAGCAATCAGGTGCTTACCTATGACGATATCGTGAATACAGTGCAACAAGCGTACACGATACAGCCTGTAACGGCCAGACCGCATGACACAGCCAAAGCGTTTTCGATCCCTGGTCACCTCGGACGTATCGCAATCATCAGTACGATGACAGCCCCATTTTGTGCCGGTTGCAACCGGATACGGCTCACGGCTGATGGAAAATTAAAGAACTGCCTCTTCTCTGCTGGAGAGACAGACCTCCTCTCCACATTACGGACTGGCGGGGACGTCCTCCCTTTGATACAGCAAAATATTCTATCCAAAGCACAGGCTCTGGGTGGACAACTGGCGGAAAACTTTGAACAGATAGAAACCGATTTCTTACAAAATCGCAGTATGATCACTATTGGCGGATGAAAACAAAAACAGGCATAATCATATTGGCAGCGGGCAGCTCGTCCCGTCTCGGAAGCCCCAAACAGTTGCTTGAATTTAAAGGAAGTAGCCTACTAAAACGCATCAGTATGGCCGCCCTCGACGTTCCGGATGCTGCCGTCTGTATCGTTGTCGGTGCTTTCCACGATCTTGTACGGACCGCCGTCGCCCATCTGCCCGTAAGCATAAGCATCAATCCCCACTGGCAAAGCGGCCTCTCGTCCTCTATCCGCACAGGTTTACAAAAGCTTTTGACCATACATCCCGGGATCGAGCAGTGCATCATCAGCCTCTGCGACCAGCCTTTCGTTGATCAGCATGTATTCCTAGCCTTGGATAACCTCGCCGACCAAAGCGGCAAAGGAATAGTTGTAACTGGATTCGACGGCACCTGGGGACCTCCGACATTATTCGGCAAAAAGTATTTTCGACAGCTGATCGCATTAGAAGGACATGAGGGCGCAAAGAAAATTGCCAGCCAATACCCTGAAGACCGAATTGTCTTCGATTTCGATGCGGCGAAATTCGACATCGACACTGCGCAGGATTACTTTGATCTGCCTCATCAGCTGATTTCTGTGGAGCAAGCTACAGCGATTATAAATCATTTTTTACCAACAGCACGCCAACAGCATGTCTCGATCCAGCAGGCCCTTGGCTACACACTGGCACAAAGCGTGGCCGCCACACAACAGATACCCGGCTTCCCTCAATCTTCCATGGACGGCTACGCCATCCGTTATGCGGACCGGTTTAAAACACTGCGGGTGACGGATAAAATCCCTGCAGGCAGCAGGACGATGAAAACACTTTTACCCGAACAGGCGATGCGTATCTATACCGGAGCACCAGTACCCGATGGCGCCGACACTGTCGTGATGCAGGAGAAAGTAGAGCGGCTACAAGACAACCATATTGTCATCAAAGACGACTCACTCCGCTTCGCAGACCATGTGCGGCCCCAGGGTTCCGAAGTTGAAGCGGGTACAACGGCCATGCTTCCAGGTACTTTTCTGAGCCCTGCCGCGATTGGCTATCTTGCCGGGATAGGCTGCGCTGAAGTTGATATTTTTGCTGCGCCAAAGGTCCATATCCTCCTTACAGGCGATGAACTTAAACCCTTGGGAAGCCCCTTAAATTATGGCGAAGTATACGAGTCCAACTCTTTTCAGCTGGACGCTGCCTTAAAGCAGCTTGGAATACAGCAGGTCCATATGCAACATGTCAAAGATGACAGGGAGGCCCTGGAGACAACACTCAACAATGCGCTCACGCATGCAGATATCGTTCTTTTGGTGGGTGGTGTCAGTGTCGGTGACTACGACTATGTTGTCGACACAGCCAAGACCTGTGGTGTCAGGCAACGCTTCCATCGTATACGGCAGAAACCGGGCAAGCCTTTATTTTTTGGCACCAAAGATACCAAGCTTGTGTTTGGGCTACCCGGCAACCCTTCATCGGCACTCACCTGCTTTTACCTGTATGTAGCTCCCGCCCTTGAACAGATTATGCAGCTTCCACACCGCAACCGTATCATAAAAACCTATGCCGCGCAAGCCTACGCCAAAAAACCGGGGCTCACGCATTTTTTGAAAGCAACTTATGATGGCCAGTCGGTAACGCCTCTGCATGCCCAAGAATCGTATCGGCTGCAGTCATACGCACAGGCCAATTGTCTATTGATTCTGGATGAAAGCTCAACAGGATGCCAAACTGGTGACGAAGTCCTTATATACCTTCTAACGTAGTAGTTATGCCCTTTGATTTTTTTTATGTTTTTCTGTTTATTCTTGCCTTTCTTTATGCCGCAGTCGGACATGGCGGTGCCAGCGGATATTTAGCCCTCATGGCGCTCTATGGAATTGCGCCACAGGAGATGAAGCCTACTGCACTTGTACTTAATCTTTTTGTTTCGCTGACTTCTTTTATACAGTATTATAGAGGCCATTATTTCAGGAGAAACCTGTTTTTGATAGTCGCTGCAGCGTCGGTACCCATGGCATTTATCGGTGGCATGATTACCTTGGAGGACCAGCTTTACAAACGCCTGCTGGGCGCCCTTCTGCTTTTTCCGGTCTTCCGATTTTTTTTCTTCGAAAGTCCCGCAGCGGACGAACTGAAACCACACAGCACTGCAGGCTCAATAATCATCGGAGCGATTGTAGGATTGCTTTCTGGCATGATCGGAATAGGTGGTGGCATTATCCTGTCGCCCTTACTCATTCTGTTAAAATGGACCGATCAAAAACAAACTGCCGCTATCAGTGCTGCATTTATTTTCGTAAATTCATTGTCAGGTCTGAGTGGTATGCTGACGCGGGGTATCGCATTCAACGCCCACATGTGGCTATACGTAGCCATTGCATTTTTAGGCGGCCTGCTGGGCGCCTATCTAGGATCGAAGAAATTAAAACAGGATGCACTAAAATATGTACTTGCAACTGTACTTCTGGTTGCAGCATATAAATTACTGTTTACCAAGGCTTAAAATAATAACAAAAGAGCAACACATACGATAACGCGCCCTTATTTATCAACGTAGTCCTATGTGGTCAAGATAAAGGTAAAGCGGCGCAAAATAAAATGAGTACACCCATGAAAGTGAAAGTAAAAACATTTGGTTCACTGACAGAGCTATTGGAAAAAGAATTTTATATAACAGCTGTGGATACGGCTGATTTAGTAGCTACGCTGACAGCGCAGCAGCCGGCACTAGCCAACCGCAGTCTGTTGATCGCTGTCAATAATACACTGGTCAAAGAAACGACAGCTTTGGCGGCCGATGACATTGTTGCATTGATGCCACCCTATTCAGGAGGATAACAAATGACGGACGATCGCTATTCAAGACATTACGCACTCACGGGTTTCGGTAAAGTGGCCCAGATGAAGCTCCAGCAAGCAGGGGTGCTAGTCGTCGGTGCCGGCGGGCTGGGTTGCCCTGCTCTACAATATCTCGTCGCATCGGGGATTGGCACAGTAGGCATTGTTGACCACGATTCGGTCGATATCAGTAACCTGCACCGGCAAGTGCTGTATGACAGCGACAACGTCGGACATCCAAAGGCGGAGGTCGCCGCAGCAAAACTGCGTCGGCAGAATCCCGATGTGACCATCCATGCCCATAGCCTCATGTTACATCCCGCGAATGCAGCGTCGCTGATTGAACCCTACGACATCGTGATCGACTGTACAGACAATTTCGCTGCACGCTACTTACTTTGCGACGCCTGCCGCTTGCTGGACAAACCACTTATTTTCGGCGCTATATACCAATATGAGGGGCAGCTCGCCGTATTCAACGTCGCTGATGATAATGGGTTGAAAGCTACCTATAGGCATCTCTTCCCTATCCCACCCGATCCCTTGGAAGCGCCCGACTGCAATACCGCCGGTGTACTCGGTGTATTACCTGGTCTTATCGGCACGCTGCAGGCAACAGAGGCCATTAAACTGATTACCGGCATTGGCACTGTATTAACCAATCAGCTCATGACGATAAATATTCTTGACAACAGCTCTTACACATTTACCATCCCTGACGATGTGCCATACGACAATAGCTATCCGACTACCCTGGATGCCCTGAGACAATTTAAATACGATCATTTCTGTGCAGCAGCTGACCAACAGGTCCAAAACCTCAGGGCAGAACAGCTTGTGACCCGCTGGCATGCGGAGGATGTCCTGCTTATTGACGTACGTGAAGCTGCGGAGGTCCCTAAACTACCTGTCGACCATATCCGTATACCACTTAGTGAGCTCCCACGGCAGCTTAGCAAATTAGCACGTCCCAAACTAGTCTTCATCTGTCAGACCGGCAAAAGGAGTTTGGCAGCGGCTCAGTTTGTTGCAGCACAAGATAACCATGACCATCAGATTTTTAATTTGGAGGGTGGCATCGACCACCTTAAACTTTATTTCCATGCATAAAACAAAAAGTGACATATTTATTCAGGGTCCCATTCCCGCAACGGTAATCGCCGATACAATTACCAAACACGGATCCAGAACCGATATTGGCGCCCATAGCCTGTTTCTGGGACAGATCAGGGCCGACGAGGTGGCGGGAAAAACAGTCCGCTCGATCGAATATACCAACAATAAAGAACTGGCACTGCAACAAATGGACAGCATCCGTTCACAGATCTTTGCAAAGTATGATCTCAGCTGCATGCATGTCTACCACAGCGAGGGTATCGTTCATGCCGGCGAAATCTGTTTCTTTGTATTCACTTCCTCGACGCGGCGCAAAGCAGCGATGAATGCGTCCCAGGAACTGGTCGAGCGCATCAAAAGCGAACTGCCTATTTGGGGGCGCGAAATATTTGAAGATGAATCACATCAATGGAAAATTAACAATTAAACATGGTTGACATTACATTTAAGAGCCCCACTTTACGAAAAGCCATAGCCCTGGCCACTGTTAAAGTCTCAGAGCAACGGACCATCAACATGATCGAACAACGCCAGGTACCCAAAGGCGACATTTTCGAATTTGCGCGTGCTGCCTCCTTGCTCGCCATTAAAAAGACAGGAGATATGATCCCCGACTGCCATCCGCTTCCTGTTGAATACGCTGCAGTACGGTATGCCATCGAAGGATTGCAAATTCATATTGAAGTCGAGGTCCACACGATTTATAAGACGGGAGTCGAAGTCGAGGCCATGCATGGTGCGTCCATCGCCGCCCTGGTCATCTATGATATGCTAAAACCTATTGACAAACAAGTTGAAATTGGCAGCATACGGCTTGTTGAGAAGCAGGGTGGCAAGAGCAACGATGGGATCCCGGGAATCGAAAGTCTCCGTTCGGCCGTCGTTGTCTGTAGCGACTCTGTCTCTCGGGCGAACAAACAAGACGTATCCGGCCGGTTGCTGGTGCAGCTTCTTGAACAACAGGGTTTAACGGATATCAACTATTCGGTTGTGCCTGATGAAGCGGAAGCCATACGTAACTGCCTGGAAGGGCATCAGGCAGCAGGAATCGATCTTTTGCTATTTACTGGCGGTACTGGACTTTCAGATCGCGATATCACGCCGGATATCGTGTCCCCCTATATCAGCAGGCCCATCCCGGGCATCATGGAGACTGCCAGACAATATGGGCAACAACGGGTAAAAACTGCCATGCTGTCCAGAGGGGTCTCGGGGTTCGCGGGCCGAATGCTTGTGCTCACCCTGCCGGGGTCCCCTAATGGCGTCCGGGAAAGCGTGGCAGCGTTGTTTCCTCAGCTGTTCCACGTCTTCCGGGTCCGTGAAAATATCCGGCACGATTAATCTGTCCTGCCAGACGCTGCTTACATCGTGTTCCGTCAGTCTGCACAAGCGGTTAAGGTTCGGTCGAACCGTTATGCCCGTAGTTTTGCAACACAACGACCAATGCGTTCGATAGCTTCTTCGATCTCCGAGATGGTATTGTACCTCCCCAAGCTAAAACGTAGTGAGGATAAGCCGTCTTGGTCCGATAAACCCATGGCTTTGAGGACATGGGAGGGCCTATGCGTGACCGCAGTGCAGGCTGAACCGCTTGATGCGGCAATATTGCCCAGTGTCCTCAATAACTCTTCCGCCTGTATACCCTGAAAGCAGATATTCGTTGTATTAAACAACCTATTGCTCGCAGTAGCATTAGAGAACGTACCCGGGATATTCAGCAAGCCAGTTTCAAGTATATCCCGCAACGTCCCAATATGCAGCCGATCTTGCTCCTGCGACTCCAGAGCGAGGCTCAGCGCCTTGCTCATACCGACGATGCCGGGGACATTTAAAGTCCCGCTTCGATACCCCTGCTGCTGTCCGCCACCATGAATCAAGGGACTCAGCAGCTTGTTAGCTGAACCGTCGCAGCACAGCCCACCTACACCTTTGGGACCGTAAAACTTATGGCCCGAAAACACTAAAAGGTCCACCCCCAATTCTCGCACATCGACCTTCACTTTACCTACACCCTGCGTGGCATCACTGAGCAACAAAGCCCCTTTCTGATGCACAATCTCACTGATCTGACGAATGGGATGGATAAGACCTGTTTCATTATTTGCCAGCATGGTACAGACCAATAAGGTATTTTCGCTCACAGTCTCCGCCAGCTGCAGAAGATCAATATGGCCTTCGTGATCGACGGGCAACACCGTCACCTTATAACCGTCGAAGGCCATTGCCTGACAGGTTTCCAGTACAGCCCTATGTTCGGTAGCGACCACCACGATATGTCGGCGCGGTGAAGCCCTTAGTCCTTTGACTGCCATATTGATCGCTTCTGTAGCACCCGAAGTATATATGATATGCTGTGCTTTTGCGCCTAAAGCGATTGCCAGTTCTTCGGTATACTGTTCCACAACGTCCTGTATACTAAGGCTAAAAAGATGCGAACCGCTTGGATTTGCAAAATCCGCAGTAAAAAAAGGTAACATAGCTTCCAAAACCCGCTCATCTGTGGGCGTGGTTGAATTATAGTCCAAATAGACGAATGTAGAATGCATATATAAATGTACTCACTCCGCCGGAGAACACCTAATAAACATGAACTCTTTTGCTGGCACTCTCCCCTAATCCATTGATATCTACGCCTCTGCTAAACTAGCTGTTTTTATCTCGAGAAATCGGTCTTCGTGGCTTGATTATTGCTTCGATTTGCGGCGGCAGTTTACGATTCATCCTGCTCCTAAATATCCTATATGCAAAGATCACATCCGGATGCCCCTCTTTACCTTGAAGCGTTAAAGGAAATTCCTTTGGCGACAGCTATTTATGATAATGTCAATCTCAATATCGGTTTTGCCAACTCCAAGATGCTGGACATCTGGCGCATCGGCGAGGAGATTCTGGACAATCCTTTTACAGAAGTGTTTCCCGGATTTACGCAGGATGGTTTTGCAACGATACTGACCAATGTTTGGGACACAGGCATCACCTATAGAGCTTCTGACGCACCAGTTTATATCTATAATGGAGACTTAAAATTTAAACGTTATTTCAATTTTGAGTACAAACCGCTAATAGATCAACGGGGCAGGACCTACTCTATTTTGCATACCGCAAGTGATGTTACCGACAAGATACAGTCGCTACAAGCTTCCGGCCAGCAAGAAGATGAAAGACATCCCGATAGCAACCTACAGATGATTACACACACCTTATCGCATGACGCCAAAAATCCGCTGGCCCTGGCCAAAATTGGAGTCAGCGTACTAAAAGAGCACTTGGAGATGTCGCCGGGCCGGAGACTTGAATTATATGAAGTCATCAATCAGTCACTGGAAAACATCAATGATATCATTGACAAGACCGTGGAGTTAAGCCTCGCCCCCAGCTATAAGCTCCAAAAGCAACTCGTGCGGCTCGATCATGCGCTCGCTGCATGGTGCCGGGAAGCAAAAATGCTTCATCATTCACCCCACACCCAAATCGTCTTCGGAGACCTTTTCCCTATATTCAGTGATCCGCATGCTATTTATCAGATTTTCACGAATCTGGTGAACAACGCCATCAAATATTCCAGCTGTAATAAAAAAGCTCAACTATATATCCGTAGCGAGCGGACAAACAACGGCACCGTCTATTTCATAAAAGACAATGGCATCGGGATACCTCAGCATGAACTCGAGAATATTCACCTAGAACGCCAACGCGGTTCCAATTCCGAAAAATATAAAGGCAAAGGCTTGGGACTCTTTATCGTCAAAGAACTCGTGAATAGAATTGGAGCACAGTTCACTATTTCCAGCAAAGAACAACAGGGCACAGAAGTCCGGCTCTTCTTCCCTAACTGACCTATTTATCTTCCAATAAATCTTATAAATGAACAAACAATTTCCGGTGAACGTATGATTTTTGTCTCCGATCCAAGCTAAGCAAAGATAGATCAGATTGGGATAAAATGACTATCAGCCAACAAACTCTTAATTAAGCTGTGATTTTTCAATCGTGAAGAATAGTTATCTTTGGTATAGATCATACCTGAAAGAGCGATGCAAATAACCGCACCTGACATACTGTCCGCCTATATCAGGCACTATCTTATACTGAACTGTGATTATAGCTGTGAGAGACGATTACGCCTCTTTTCAGATGCCAGCATGGGAATGGTATTTTGCCTTGATCAGAGCAGCATTTCGATGGACAGAACACCGCTTTTATCGCCATCCTTTGTATATGGACAGATCAGCCAGTTCAAAGACCTGTATTTAGCACATCGTACTTCCTTTATCGTTGTTGTGTTTCAGCCGGATGGCCTCTTTAAACTGCTAGGAATACCCGCCTACAGCCTTAAAGACCAGATAATCGATGCACAGGACCTCTTTGGGCAAGCAGGCCGAAAGCTTACCGTACAACTGATCAATACCAATAGTGTCAAAGAACAGCTAAATATCCTCAACAGTTTTTTCTATACACGGTCTAGCAACAGTCAAGCTTCTGATCAGCACATCATCAGTTCGGCAACAGAATTGATCAGCAAACATCAGCAACCTGTTACAGTCGAAAAATTGGTCAGACATACCGGTTACAGCGAGAGGCATATTGAGCGGGTCTTTCATGAGCACATTGGCCTCAGTCCCAAGAAATTCGCCGGTATCATTCAGCTACACCGCTTTCTAAAGCTGCTCAAAAACAGTGCAGACCGGCATAATATGACCGGACTCGCCTATGAAGCCGGCTATTTCGATCAGTCTCACCTCATCCGTTCATTTCGGAAAAACATTGGTCTGACGCCTTCTGAATATCTAAAAAGCAACAGACTAGCCATCAATTTTATGGAGTTTGCCAGCCCCTCTGCCACGATGTCGGATTTGTACAATTTCCCCTGATTCAGGACTCTTAGCTTTGCCATATAGAATTAAAAAAAATATGGAAAAACTAAAAATTGCGACCGCCCAATTTGCGCACCGGAGTGCAGACAAAGCTTACAATTTAGCCGTTATTGAACGTTTAGCAGCGCAGGCCGCCGCTGAAGGTGCCGATGTCATTGCCTTCCATGAGTGCTCAGTGACGGGGTATACGTTCGCCAGACATCTGGATCGGCAAGACATGCTTTCCATCGCCGAAGTCGTTCCGAATGGCGAAAGCACACAGAAGCTTATAGAAATAGCCACCAAATATGACATTATTATCCTTGCGGGGCTATTTGAAAAAGACGAACACAACAACTTGTATAAACCGTATGTCTGTGTGGATAAAAACGGACTTATCGCCAAACACCGCAAACTACACCCCTTCATCAACCCACACCTAAAAGCAGGCGACAGTTATACCATCTTTGACATCAAAGGCTGGAAATGTGGCATATTGATCTGCTATGACAATAATGTCATCGAAAATGTCAGAGCCACAAAATTATTAGGAGCTGATATTATCTTCATGCCCCATGTAACGATGTGCACACCATCTACCAGACCGGGAGCGGGTTTTGTAAATCCTGATCTCTGGGAAAACCGCGAGTTTGATCCCACGTCATTACGCCTTGAATTTGAAAGCATGAAAGGTCGAAGCTGGCTGATGAAATGGCTCCCTGCCCGTGCTTTTGACAATGCAGTATATGTAGTTTTTTCAAACCCCATTGGCATGGACGACGATCAGCTCAAGAACGGCTGTTCAATGATTTTAGATCCTTTTGGTGATATTCTTGCCGAATGCAGGACCTTCGAAGACAGCTTTGTCACCGCGGTACTGTTCCCCGAAAAGGTAGAGCAAGCCGGAGGATATCGCTATATAAAGGCAAGACGCCCAGAACTCTATCGGCATATTATCGGCCAGTTCCACACGCCCGACCAGCAGGTGGCCTGGTTACATACAGGCGAAGACTAATCTCCAAAGAAAACCTCCAGCTCCGCTCCGGACTACTGCAACAGCAATACTGGAGGTTTTCTTCGGCTCCTCAGCGGGCATCGGCCGTAGTAGCTTAGCGCACCTTGAGCTATAGTTGTTAAATAAATTACGAACAATATTTTCGCCAAACGCTACATTATACTCCCTATTTATAGTTAATTTAGCCATTTCATATTTATTAACAGCTCAGCCAATAGCCATATGCACTATTTGCGAACATATTGGAAAATGCTCACCCTTATCGGTACGCATTCGGGAATGTCTTATATCGAACTCAAAAGAGTACAAATGGTCAATCTGATCGCCATACTCTGCATATTGCCTACAATTTGCTTTTTTGTGCTGAATATCGTTGAACATCGCACACTCCTGGCTGCGATCAATATCTCCAATTCAATCTGTTCAATAGCGGTACTTGTTCTGCAATATGACCGAAAACACCATTTCGCCAAGGCGATGCTTTTGATCAGCAATTTTATCTTCTTTCTCCTCGGGGCACTTTTGTTTAAAAACGGCGGTGAGTATTTCCTGCTGTGTACAATGGTAGCCTCGATGCTGCTCTACGACGACCGGCGCATCCATATCGCTTTCCTTTTGGCTACGGCAAGCTCTATTGCCACAGTCTATCTTTTGCCAGACATTCTCCCGCTAAACCAGCAGGTATCCAAGCTACGCTTGATCTTCAATGTCAGCAATGCACTGGCATTTATAGTCATCGCTGTTAACTTCTTTCTGCAGATCATTTACAGCAACATGAAAAAAATAGAAGAACAGCGGCGCAAGCTGGAATCTATCAACCGGGACAAGGAAAAGATATTTTCAATAGTAGCTCATGATATCAAAACGCCGTTTGCGAGCCTGGAAGCCATGGTCCTGATGCTACGCGATCAAATACTCAACAATAAGACCTCGATAAAATATATTCAGCAGCTTCACCAGCAGGTCGTCCATCAGAGCCAGGCACTGGACGACTTCCTCCAGTGGGGTAGCAGCAGCATGAAGGGGATTACGGCAGCAGCAGTTCCGGTCCTGCTTTTGCCATTAGTGCAAGATATCGTACAGCTGTTCGCTGACCAGACACGGGCCAAGCAGTTGCACTTCAATATCGACATTATGCCCGGAACACGCGTGCTCGCAAATAGAGACCATATCATCATTATTCTTCGTAACCTGATCAGTAATGCAGTCAAATTCAGTTATACGGCAGGCAAAATAAGCATTTATTGTACGAAGGATGAGGTTTATACCCATATCCACATTCAAGACGAAGGAGTTGGGATCGCTCCATCCAAATCAGCGCTCCTTTTTCATGTTGCGCAGCGGAAATCCGCAGGGACCAAAGATGAGCCTGGAACTGGCCTTGGACTGGTTCTCTGCAAAGATCTGATCGAACGCAATAATGGCGTAGTAGACATCAAAAGCTCGCCCAATGAAGGTTCGATCTTCACAGTGGGATTGCCAGCCTATCCGACACTCGAAGCTGGAGCGCGAATGGATAAACAGGCTTGTACTTAATATAAAGTCTGTTTACATCTGGCCTTTGGTGCACATCAGCTCTTGAGTACGATACCAAGTGCTGAATAGGCATACCATCTCGAAAACTTATGCAAATTTTTGAATTGCTGAGCTGCACAACAGCCGATGGACTTTAAGTAGCCGTGAGCGGAAGCTGAAGCAATGCCACCTTCAAATTTCGGTTTTGAATGGGCAGTTCAGCCTCACTCCCAGTTGTATGGTTGCCGATAAAGTCGAAACCAAAAGATTTATAATAGTTGATGATCCTGTCATTGTCGGCCCAGGTATCCATTCTTATAAACTTAAACCCGCTTTCCTGTGCATGCTCCCGGGCCCAGCGCAGCACTTTTTCAAAGTGCTTTTGCCCTTTGAATTTTGGATTGACAACAATCCGATGCAAATAAAGCGCATCTCCCTGCTCCCGTTCCTTCCAGATATGCGGGTCTGCATACTGTATAGAAAAAAGACACACTATGTCGCCATGCTGGACGATTTTATATTGCTTCTTACTGCGGATATCATTTCTGAGCCCATCCTCATCGATATAGTTCCATACCTTATATCCATTCTTGCCATCTAATTGCATGGCCAGGTCGAAAAGACCAATGATCTCCTCCCACTCGGTCTCGCTGGTATGCTGGACATTAAATTCCCTCGTATCCATATATTACAATATTACAAAAGATTACTTGTTAAGCAGGTACTGTATGGTTTCCATGCACTGGACCAGCAGTAACTTATCATCAGCATGAAGATGAGCCGTCATATTCGCGATCTGGTTTTCGACTTTACGATGCGATTCATTTAATAGACGCTGTGCCCCCGCTGTCAAACACAGAAAATAGGTACGGGCATCATTTTCGGACTGTTCTTTCCGCAATAGATCCTTTTTAATCAAGCTTTTAATTGTCCGGCTCAGATATCCTTTATCAAGATGGAGTTTATCGCTTAAAAATTGTGCAGTGGCATTATCTCGCTCTCCAATCTCATACAAAAGCCTTACTTCTGTAAAAGAAAGATCGCTTTCAAAATAGTTTTGATTGATCAAACCAATGTGCGCGACATAAAATCTATTGAAACGCCGTACTTTCGCTGCATATGATTCCATACATTTTTATTCAAATGTAGCTACAATAGTTGCCAAAAGCAACTACTTTTTTCATAAACTGAATGACGCGGTGATCTTAAATTTTATTCAATAATATTTGAATCATTTTTAGTAAATTGTGGGTTGTATTATTTATGATCTGCCCTTATCTATGAAAAATCCAATCGGCATCAAAGATATTGCTGAAATGCTTGGGATCTCGGTTTCCACCGTCTCTCGCGCGTTCCGGGACACACATGATGTCAATCCCGCAACACGTCAGCGCGTGTTGTCACTAGCAAAAGAACTGAATTTCAAGCCCAATAAAAATGCGTCGGCATTGGCTTCCGGATCCACCAGAAACATAGGTATAGTCATTCCGTTTATTACCAATTATTATTTCTCAATGGTCATTTCCGGCATTCAGGAAGAAGCTTATGAACAGGATTACAATATTATTCTGTATGTTACCAATGACAGTATGGCACGCGAGAAGAGTTTGCTGGAGAATCTTTCTACCAGCAATCTGGACGGCCTATTGATATCCATATCTTCCGATTCTTCCAGCAACGAACATTTCGACAAGCTGATGGCCAGAGGATTACCCATCGTCTTTTTCGACCGTGTACCCAACGATATAGAAGCTTCTAAAGTCGTGCAGGATGACTTTGAAGGTGCATTTAAGGCCACAGAGTTCCTCATTGAGCGGGGAGCAACCCGTATTGCCCATATCGCAGGACCAAAAGATCTAAAATTCACACAGTTGAGGCTCAGCGGATATATGGAGGCCCTGACACAATATAAAATCGCCATTGACCAAAGCCTGATTGTGCATTCCGGTTTTTCGCAGGTGCAGGGCAGCGAGGATACGGCTAAGTTGCTGGCACTACCACAGCGGCCTGACGCCATATTTGCCGCCAACGACCGCAAAGCTGTTGGCGCGATACTCAGTATCAAAGAACATGGCTTACAAGTAGGCCGGGATATTGGAGTCATCGGTTTTACCAATGATCCCATCGCCACAGTCGTCGAGCCTACCCTGACAACGATGGAAGAACCAGCCTTTGAAATTGGAAAACGCGCCTGTGCCTTACTGATCCGGCATATCAAAAATAAAAATTTCGAGATTCAGGACCTGGTTGTTCCCAGCAGGCTGGTCATCCGCAATTCGGTGGCCCACAAACATGTTTAATCATCGTTGATAGCGTATTTCGCCCGACACAAACGCAGATTGTATCTGAATATTCTCGTCGAACAAAACTAAGTCAGCTATTTTGCCGACAGCAATAGAGCCAATTTCATGGTCCCGGCCAAGCACCCTCGCGGGATTGACGGTCATCATCTGGACAGCTTCCACCAAACTCACTCCGCCCTGATTTATCATGGTTCTGATCAAGCGGTCAGCGGTAGCCACACTACCCGCAAACGAAGAACGATCAGGCAACTTAGCCACGCCATCTTCAACAATCACTTCAATGCCGTTCTTCAGGCTTCCGAGGATACTATCGCCGGCCGGCATTCCTGCCGCCCGCATGGCATCCGTTATCAAAATTGTCTTCGATGTGCCTTTCACCTTATGAATCAGTTTTAGAAATGGCTCCGGCAGATGTACACCATCAGCAATAATTTCAACGTCAATGGCATCCAAAAGCAGACAACTTTCTATAGTCCCCGCATAACGGTAAGCATTGCGCCGGGTCATTCCAGACATACCCGAATAGAGATGTGTTGCGAGGCGGTATCCACTATCGACAGCGGGTAGAATTTCCTCGTAAATGGCATCGGTATGGGCCAGTGCCAGTAGTATTCCATACATGCGCACTTTCTGTCCAAATTCAAGTGCTCCAGGCAGTTCGGGAGCGGCGCTCCAGCGTGCAATCAATTGATGGTACTGTGCCAGGATAGGCTCATATTCTTGCGGGTCAGGAGCGCGGATATAACGCGGATCCTGTGCACCTCTTTGGTTCATGGCAAAATACGGTCCTTCAAGGTGAAGTCCCAAAAAACGTGCTCCCCTATCGTTGATGCGCATAGCCTCTTCATAAGTCGAAAACAGCGCAATTAAGTCAGACGTACTGCTTGTCAACGTTGTTGGCAGCATGGCTGTAGTACCATACTGTATATGTGTCTCTGCAACCTGCAGGAAGGCCTCGACGGTGCTGTCCATAAAATCAGCGCCGCCGCCGCCGTGCACATGAATATCTATAAAGCCAGGCGCCAGATAGAGGCCCTCTGCATCCAGTTGCTCGCCGGACACCCGGCTCATAGAAGGACGATCCGAAATATTGACGATCCTGCCATCGGCAATCGATACCGCTCCCGGCTCAAGGATATGGTCAGGCATTATGATCTTTGCATTTGTAATTGTTAACATAGTTTAGTTGTTGTTACTTGTCCATTTCCGAAGCTTGCAACCTTTAAATGCATAAAATACCAAGTATAAAAAACAAGGGGTTAATATCCAATAGGCTGACTTGACATCTGCAGTATCTGCCCACCATCCGTATAGCAGCGGCAGCACCGCATTTCCGCACAAGCCCATGATCAGTAATGCTGCACCTTGCTTAGCATAGCCACCGAGACCCTCCAGCGCCAACGGCCATATTCCTGCCCATATCAACGCATTGGGTAGGCCGATCAGTGCGAGAAACCAGATCGAGATGTCGAGGTTACGCCCCAAGAGTGTGATGTTGCCTGTGGTGGTACAGACCAATATAGCCAGCGCTAAACCAACGACTGTGCAGATCTTTAGCATCAGCCGCTGACTGCAGACCTTCGGAATCAGTACAATACCGCAGATATAACCTACAATCGTTGCCGTCAAGGTATAGGATGGCAAGGTTTTGGCGTCCAGCAGAGATAGCCCCATCGATCCAGCATAATTGATGATCGTGTCAATTGCGATGACCTGTGTACCGACATGTAAAAAGATTGCCACAGCACCAAGCACAAGATGCGGAAATTGAAACAATCCCTTTTTGGACTGCGCTTGCTGTAAATGCGATTCGTGAGGTTGCTCCAATTCTGGCAATATCGAAACCTTGATCAGTAGCCCAATCAGAAACAGCGTCGTCCCGACAATGGTATACGGCAGCACAACCCGCTGTATGAGTTCATCCAATGCATTGGCCCGCGTTACCGCATCCATTCCGGGCAATTGACTGAACAGTGTATTGTCCTCAGGTCTGAATACCACGTAAGAGAAGACCAATGGAGCCAATATTCCAGCTCCTTTGTTACATATCCCCATGATACTGATCCGTTGCGCCGCCCGTTCTTTCTCACCGATCATGGTGATATAGAGGTTAGCGACAGTTTGCAATACAGTAAGACCGGTACCCAAGGTAAACAGACCCAGCAAAAAGATACCATAAGTACGACCGTAGGCAGCAGGGACAAATAGAAACGCGCCAAGGGCCATGATCCAGAAGCCGGCCATAATACCATTTTTATAGCCCAGCTTCTTTAGCAGAAAGGACGACGGCATGGACATCACCAGATACGAGATATAAAAGGCAAAGGCGACCAGGTAAGACTCAAAATTACTCAGCTCGCAAGCGATTTTAAAGTAAGGGATCAATATTGCATTTACCCAGGAGACAAATCCAAAAATGAAGAACATCAGCCCAATAATACCAATGGATACGAGCGTCGTCTTTTTATCTAATACAGGTGATGTCATGAGCTATGGTTAAAGTAAAGAAGCTGATTCCTCATCAAGGTAACATGTGCAGTCCTCATGTTGTTGCAGTATACTTGCCGGATGGAGGTTGGATACCGGTTCGGCCAAACAATTGTGCACAGCCTCGGCCTTACGCCGGTCAGGCACCGCACAGATAATTTTTTGTGACCGCATAATCTGCCGGATCGACATACTTATGGCTTGAGCCGGGACCTCTTCAAGCGATGTGAACCAGCCCTCACCAAGCTGCTGCTGACGACATTGCGTATCAAGGTTAACAACAAGATAGGCATCACTGACATCAAAATCCGCCGGCGGATCGTTGAAAGCCAGATGCCCGTTTTCGCCAATGCCCACAAAAGCCACGTCAATGGGATGCGCCTTAATCTTTTTGTCCAGACGCGCACATTCTGCCTCTGGATTAGCTTCACCATCGATGAGTACCACTTCCTTTAGTGGGCCGACGAGATCCACAAAGCGTTCGGTCAGGTATTTTCTGAAACTCGCTTTGTGCGTCACCGGAATGCCGATGTACTCGTCAAGATGAAACATCCTGACCTTACTCCAGTCCACATCTGTTGCTCCGACCAGAACTGCCAGCGTTTCAAACTGGCTCTGTCCAGTGGCTAGAATAATATTTGCTTCGCCGTTGTTGTCAATTGCTTTTTTGATAGCCTCTATGCCGGCATTTCCAGCGTACAGGCCTAACTCTTTACGTGTTTTTAATGTTTGTACCTTCACTTGCATTTTATTTAGTAGATTTTAATACTTGTGTTGTGCCCCCGGAACTCAGATTAATGTCGTGCACCGAATTCGTTTTCCAGTTGCCATTGGTAAAGTCGGGAATTTCGATTGGCTGCGAACCATTGGCAACAGACCATTCACTCAAAGGGCCGATCACACTCCAGCTCGCCGCATCATAGACGTCCATATCCATCGGAAGCCCATTTCGAAGACAGTCGATCAATCTCCAGTCCATCATAAAGTCCATACCGCCATGCCCACCGATCGCTTTGGCAAGCTCACCGATCTTGTTGACGATACCCGGAGCATATTTCCGCTCCAGCGCTGCCATCTCCTCTGCTCCGAGAAAATCGTTATGTCCAATGGCAATTTTTCCCGGTAATGGATACTTTTGCGCAAATGCTTTGGTACCACTGACCAAATGAATACGTGAATATGGGCGTGGTGAACTGACGTCATGCTGCAGCATCATCGTACTACCACTGGATGTCATAATATTAGAAATGTTGATATTTCCGCGAAAAGGTTTGCCGGCATAAGCTTCCAGCTGCCTGTCGATCTTTGCCATTTCCTTTGCTTTAGTATGAAGCATAAAATCTTTGGAAGACATGGAACTCATATAATCCATTTTATTGCCCCTGTTGATGCGCAGGATCTGGCAAATGGGCCCCAGCCCATGTGTGGGATAGAGGTTTCCGTTACGGGCCGCATTTTCCTTTAGCCGCCAGAAGTCATAGCGTTTATTTTCTTCGAACAGGCTGTCCATGATATCGTGAATATAGGCCCCTTCACAATGGACAATATCCCCAAAAAATCCCTGTCTGGCGAGATTGAGCGTCAACAGTTCAAAATAGTCGTAACAGCAATTTTCCAGCATCACACAATGCTTTTTCGTTTTTTCCGAGGTTCTGACCAGATTCCAGCAATCCTCCACGGTAGTCGCTGCGGGGATTTCGAGCGCCACATGCTTTCCGTGCTCCATGGCATAGATCGCCATCGGGGCATGCAACTTCCAATGCGTGGCAATGTAGATCAGATCAAATTGATCGGATTCACACATTTTCTTCCAGTCATCCGCTCCATCCGCATAAATTCTGGCTGAATGTCCCGGCGTCTTGATTCGACCTCTGGCTTCATTGGCTTTTTGTGGTCTCACATCGCATATGCCATTGATGCTTACACCAGCAATCTGGCTAATACGTTCTACAGCAGCCGATCCGCGGTTCCCAACCCCGATAAAGCCTACCCGCACCGTATCTATCCGAGGTGCGGCATAACCTGACATATTAAATATCGGCGCATATTTTTTGCTCGACTGTAAACGAATTTCCTCCAGTGCTGTTGTCGCTGTCTCTTGGGCGTGCAGCCTGTGTCCGCTGACTAGCCCAAGACTTGCCAAGCCTGATAATTTTAAAAATGATCTTCTGTTCGTTCCCATAGTTACTCGTTGATTTGTAATGTACCCCCCATGTGGAGTTTCCTCTTATAAGCATTTACTTTTTCTACTAATTCCTTATTGTCCCTATCTGAACAAGCGTTGCCAGCCCAAGGCAGGAGGTCATCGATATAAACATCGTCCGACGATAGTGCCAGCAATAGTGGTATATCGCCCCAGCGCAAGATTCCGGGAATGTGGACCGCCATGTTGTAATTGTCAAGGCCGCCAGAAGGTCCGGGGAGATAGCTGATCAACAGGTGTCGCAGCCGCAGTTTATTCTGTCTGGGCGCCAAGCTGCTGCTGACCAATGCGGCGACTGCAGTTTCGCGGTCAGCCTGCACGATCAGCTGATGTGCTGGATAATGCTGTTGCATATAATCACTAACCAGCCTAATTTCATCGGCCCACAATCCCATCATCGTCTGGCCTAACCATAGCAGCGAACGCGAGAGCGTGTGGAAACGGGGCAGCGCACCATCTATGCGGTCTCCGGTTGCCGAAGCTCTTTCGCCAAGACCATAAAGGTCTACAACAGCAACCCCGTCGCCTGTGCACAGCAGCCGGTCCATATCCGCGGCCGAGAGGGCCTCCTTCCCTTGTGATGGAAATACAACATAAATATTTTTCCCCTCACCTGAGGGCTTTTTGAGCAATACAGGAATCAGTTGCCCCTGTGCGGTCTCCAGCAGCAGACGCTGCCAGCCCTTGCTTGGTTCAAGCGATTTCACGGCTCTGAATGTATCCGGCTCCGTCGAAGAGAGCAACTGACGAAGCGCTGTTCTGTAAGAAGCCGCGTCCAGCCTCGCTTCCGAAAAAAGATGTTTTTCGGAAGCTCCGAATTCGCGTTGAATAAATTGTGGTATCGTAATGATCTTATTCCTTTCCACACCATGCTGCAGCACGGATAAACTACTGGTATCCAACAACTGTACTAAACTAATATCAACAGTAGATGACGTTCTATAATTAAAGCTTTTATTAAACCACTGTACCATAGTTTCATTCATCGCATCGGTATAACTATGCGGTTCGTCAAATAATGCGTAGTCCAACTTGTCCCCCAGGCCTTGTTCTTCATAGCTCAGTTTGGCTAGACGGTAGGATTTCAGCATCTGATGCACGTTGAAAGCCGCATTTCCATCTCTCAGTGCAGTGATTATTTTGACGGCTTTGGGCGCCATGGTCTGTAACAGCTGGCCTTCTTCAAAATGCAGCAGCCCCTTGGGATGCAGTTCGCAAACGCAGTTGCTGTTCATGATATAGGAACGGAAGGTGCCTACACTCACCACAGGGACTGCTGCTCTGACCCGCGGTTCGACGGCCGCAAGCCACATCGTCTGGTTACCCCCGCCACTGGCGCCAGTAGCCCCGATCTGATCCTTATCGACGTAGTCCAGCGAGCACAACAGATCGATGGCACGCTGATTTTCCAGCAGCTGCACGCCCATTAATGGGGTTCCCAGATCCAGGAGGAGCGAACCCAGATTAGCGCCATGATACTCGTGCTGATGCATGCGTCCGCGTTCACCCGACCCCATGGCATCCATGCTCAGGCAGACATAGCCATTACTGGCCAATATCTGTGCTGTACGCTGTACGATTTCACTCCGTCTTCCCGGCGGCCAGTGCCCATGACTATTCAGTATGGCTGGAAAAGGTCCTTTGCCTTTGGGGACGTAGAGATTTGCCGGGACATATACGCCCGGCAAGCTCTGAAAGATCAAGTTATGGATCGTATAAGTACCTCTGTCCAAGCTCTTGACAATCTGCATATCCAGGTCTGTCTCACCGGCATGGGTCAGATTCAGGTTGGACCGGATCGCATCCATCACTGCAGCCGCATCCACGTCCCCGTGCAAAGAGAGCCGATTGAGAAGTTCGTCTGCACGGCTTTCAAGAGAAACTTTTACCGGATCTATTTCCTCCGGTATCTGCAGCACCTGCGGTAAGGCTGTCTGCGCTTTGATCTGCTGTCCCATAACGATCATCAATAGAAAAAAATATATCTTACAATTATTCATCGTCGTCCAACCATTAATCCACATCCCACCAGAGCTGGGTTGCTGCATTGTCGGGGCCGCCGAGCAATACGCGTCCTTTGGTCAGTTCAGTAAGATTGTCCGTAACTTCTGTCAGCGGATACGGCAGCCTTTTAATAAATGTACCGTTGGGCAGATCCGGATTATCTGACTGTACGACAGTATACATTTTAGGATAGCCCGTACGACGATATTCAGCCCATGCTTCCATGCCGTCAGGATAGACCGCCAGCCATTTCTGTACACCTATCTGTTCGCGCTGCACATCGGTACTGTTCCCCCATTTGACCGAGATGCCCGACACTGCTGGCGAATCATGAAAATCACCCGGAGCCACAGGTTTTTTTTCTGACGAAAGATACCTCGACACGGCTGCTTGATCGCTTACTTTCCATTGCTCCATGCTCAAGGTGATACCCTGCTGGTAAAGATCCTGCGCGCCAGCCCCCATATTCCAACCGTTTAAGGCTCCTTCAGCACGCAGAAAAAAAGATTCTGCCGCACACATGACATGCAGACTTTGTGTAAAGTTACCCTCCAGCACCTCACCGTTGTACTTCACCCAATAGGTCCCCACATTCGAATTTGCCCGCGATTGGTTTCTGACATTCCCCAGATCTGTGGAAGTGGCCCCATTGCGCACACTGTTAAAGGCCTTTCCGTCCAGGCTAGGCTGGAAGTAAATGGACAGCCGAGGATCTTCATATCCCTTCAGGTAAGAAGCAATAGTCGAACTCATGGAAAATTCGTTCCACACCGCCACTTGTGCCAGGCCGTTGGTATCATTGCCCGACAGCGACTTGAGCACAGCAGCGTTCTGCTCATTGCTGATCATCACTCCCGATGCGACAGCGGCCTCAGCTTCGGCTTTCGCCTTGTCGGGGTCTATTTTGGATATGCGCAACGCGAGCCGCAGTCGTAACGAATTGGCAAAGCGAATCCAGTTTTCTACACTCCCGTTATACATCAGATCATATCCCTGAAATATTACTGTGCCTGCAGGAAGCGCCTTCAGCCGATCAACGGCGGCAGTGAGCCGCGAAAAAAAATCAGCGTAAATCTTATCCATAGGGTCATAAGGGATAACATCCAGCGCTTCTGCAGCACCAAAATACGGTATCGGCCCAAAATGGTCGGTCAGCCGGTGAAACGCATATACCCACATAATATTGGCGAGAGCCGCTTCACCGGAATCCGCTGCGGTGTTGTCCATAATACTTTTCAGCTGGGGCGCCGTATCGACATACACAACGGTCCAGAAGCGGCGTTGCCAGTCGGGCGTCAGCAGGTAGCGGTCGGTACTGAATGAGTTGGTGGTCAACGCAAAATACTGCGCATATAAGTCTGCTCCAAGGTTCTGTACCGTTTGGTAAAAGGAACGGTTCATCGCCGCAGAGGACTGCGCTTTTGCAAACATAAAAGGCAGTTCGCGCTGCGTAATTACTGTGATATTGTTTGGGTCAGTATTAATCTCCTCAAAGTTTTTCGTGCAGGATGTCAGACCTATTGCCAATAGTGCACTATATAATATGTTTCTTTTCATGGTTACAACAATTAAAAGGTTAACTTTACATTTACACCCAGTGTGCGCACCGAAGGTGGCAGACCGACTTCCACTCCCTGGTAATTGCCGGCTCCAAGTGCGGCTTCCGGATCTATAGGATTCTTTATCTTGCCGATACCCGGTATATCCAGCTTCGATTTACCGCGGAAGAAAAAAAACAGATTCCGCCCGGTCAGGGACAGCTGCGCGTTGTTCAGCACCTTCGTGTTTTTCAAATCAAACTTGTAGGCGATTGAAAGTTCGCGCATGCGCACATTGGTCATGTCATAGGTAAAAAACTCACCCCATGCATCCCGTCCATTTTGTGATACTGTCGTCCAAAGCTGTTGTGCTGTGATAGCCTTCGTATTGGCGCCGCCGTCCGGGCCAATTGCATCCAGCACCAGCCCTCCTTCACGGTACAACGCCGTATAATCAGCCACCCCAAATGCCGCGAGGTAGGCCGAGGTTCCCGAGACAATTTCGCCGCCGATCCGTGCATCGATCAGCGTATTCAGCGTGAAATTCTTATAAGACAAGGAATTTGACCAGCCCAGTAATGCCTTTGGATTAAAGTTACCTAATTTTTGATTTGCCTCTACCACTGGCAGACCATTGGCGTTCACCACAAATTTGCCGCTCTGCGGGTCCCGCTTCCAGACATAGCCGTAAAGATCACCATACTTCTCCCCCTCGTTTACAACTACAGTAGCATATCGGTTATTGTCGGTAATATTGGCCCGTTTTGTCTTTTCGTGGAGTTCGACAATCTTGTTGGTGTTGCTGGAAAAATTAAGTGTTGTTTCCCAAGTAAAATGTTGATGCTTTATTGGCGTACCCGTCAGCTGAAATTCGATTCCTTTGTTTTCTATATTGCCCGCATTGATGTACTGCCTGCTATAGCCGCTGGCCATCGGTAAGCCGAGAAAGAGCAGCTGATTTACGGTATTACTTTTGTACAATGTTAGGTCAAAGCCCAGTCTATTTTCAAAAAATTTCATATCCAGCCCAGCCTCCAGGGACTTTGTGAGCTCAGGTTTCAAGTCAGGAATAGCTTTAGTGGGTGAACGCGAGATAAACCCGTTACCCGCTCCCAGCCCAAAGGCGTAAAGCTGTCGCAGCAGATAAGGATCGGCATCGTTTCCCACTCGCGTGTAGGAGGTTCTGATCTTACCATAATTGACCCATGCAGGCATATGTAACCATTCGTTGAAGATGGCCGAAACGCCCACCGAAGGATAAAAGTAACTATGCGGGGCCTTTAAGGTCGATGTCCAGTCATTACGTGCGGTCATGTCTAAAAACACGTTATTGTAAAAAGCGACCTGTGCGCTCGCATAAACGGAGTTGAGCCGACGCTCATAACCTGCTATTGCCAGGAATTCAGGTGTAGTCGCCATTTTTAGACTAAACTCATTGGGGATGGACAAGCCATTGGCCATATTCTGAAAGCTGCTGTATTTTCTGCGCAGGGAGCTCGCCCCTATATTGTAGGTAACGGCGATATCCGATGTCAACGGATTTTTACCATTGAGCAACAAATCAAAATTGCTCTCCTGATAACGAGCGTTCGTTTCAAAGTACTTGCCTCCTTTGCGGACGTCGCCGATAGACACCGTACTGGCAAAAAAAGAGCCATCTGTATTGTCGATATACTTGTCGAAGCTATACCTACCCATGATGCTCAGCCAATCAGTCAGCTGATAAGTTGCCGATCCCAGTGCCGTGATTCGGTCACGGACTTCGTTGACCGATGTACGATTGGTACTCCAATATGGGTTGTCGTAGATAGCCGCCCCAGACCAGTATTTACGTAACGGCTCTCCTGTGATCGGATCGGTGGTTTCATAGTCCATCAGTTCAGCCTTGTCCATATCCCGCGGCATTATATAGGCCTCGACAGGAATCCCCATGTCACCTAGCCGCGGACGGTTGTCAATCTGTTGATTGACATAATTCAGTTTAACATCAGTCTTCAGTTTTGGAATAAATTCGGTATTGACGCGCAAGTTCAGGCTATTCCGTTTGAGCTCATTTCCCGGGATAATGCCCCCAATTTTGTTGTTGGCATAGGACACATAGCCCTGTACCTTCTCAGTTCCCCCATAGGTGCTTATGCTATTGTTGAATGTCGCTGAATTTTCAAAGAAATCCTTTACGTTGTTTTTGTAAGTCTGCGCCTTCGGCCCCCAGCTCTCCCCGATATTGGTGCCAGCCACTCCACCGTTGCCACGGCCGTAAGTATTCTGAAAACGGGTCAGAAGATTCACCTGGTCAAAAAAGGCGCTACCATTATAATTGATGGTGTACCGTCCCGATTTTCCCTGTTTAGTAGTGATTAGAATTGCACCGTTCGCAGCTCTGCTACCATAAAGCGCTGCTGCAGAGGGACCTTTCAGTATATTAATGGACTCTACATCATCGGGGTTAATATTGGCTGCACCGTCACTGGTGCCGTAGTTATACGTTGTACCGGTCGCCTGCTGTGCACTGGAATTGTCGTAGGGAACTCCATCGACAACAATAAGCGCATTGTTGTTTCCCGAAATGGATTTGTTGCCACGAAGCACTACTCGAGCCGAAGCGCCTGGGCCGGAAGCGGCGGTGGTGACCACAGCGCCAGCAACTTTGCCTGTCAGACTGCTCATGATATTGCCGCTGTTGTCCCTTGCATCGTTGACAGCAGCGCCACTAAGCTGCTGCGTAGCGTATGTCAGCCCGCGGGTTTCCCGTTTTATTCCCAAGGCGGTGACGACCACTTCATCAATGGTCAAGTTCTCCTGCGTAAGGCTGACGGTCAGCTGCTGCTGTGCCGACACGAGTAGCTCAGCAGTTTTATACCCCACAAGAGAAAACCGGAGTTTGTCGCCTTCAGCAGCATTGATGCTAAAGTTGCCCTCCTGATCAGTGCGTCCGGCAAGCTGCGTACTGAGATTAAGCACCGTTACCTGTGCCAATGGGTTCTGGTCTGTAACACTAATCACTTTCCCAGTTCGTACTTTCGACTGTCCGCACACCACCTCTCCCCAGACAATGAGACAACACGTGAGCAGCCCCAGGAAAAACAATCGTTTACTGTCGATGGAAGCTATCATAATTTATCGATTTAAATTGTTGGAATTTAGTTTATTTCCATTGCGTTATACCCAAAGAAAGACCATAGGGGGTATAAATCCAACAAATTTGCCGAATAAAATAGCGGTAGCGTTACCGGAAACCGGATGCTGACGAGTAGTTGTGCGAAGTGCTGCAGTGCATCATTCGAGCATCCATGACCACATGAATAAGAGCAAAAGCAGCAGTTATCAATTGGTCAGGCTGCGTCTCAGAGCCTCATTACCATTCAGATCACAGCGGTTTTAAAAATTTCGTTAATACAGTTAGAAAATCCTGCGGACAGCTAAAATGAATATTATGGTCAGCACAATCAAACAACTGATGTTCGATCAGCTCGGGATGCATATCCTTTAACTGTCGGTTACCTTTGCGGCCGTCGAAAGAATCGTCCTTGCCGACAGCATCCAGAATCAGCATTGGCACCTTTAGTGTGCGGTACGTTTTCATGGGATCTACGCGCAACATGGAAGCGGCATAGCGGCTCACTTCCGATGGCCGGTCCAGTAACTGGATATAATGAATACTGTCCTGCATATGCATATATTCGTTCAGACCATGATATAAATACCATTGACCAGCTCTGTGCTTCACGAATCCAAAGATCTGCCATTGCTCCGGCGAACCATCGATTTGATTAATATTGCTGAAGATGTCAAATTCCGTCGGGCAGGATCCGAAGAGCAATTTCTTCACTTCCAATGGTGGCTCCACTGACCCGAAAAATAGCTGTTTCGCCTCAGGGGTCATCTGGTCAAACAAAGATTTGAAAGCGACGGTCCCACCATCCTCGAGGACCAGCCCCGTCACCTTTTCAGGATGTCTGTCATAAAAGGCGGTTGCGATATATGCGCCTCTTGAAAATCCGCCGACTACTGCTGTTTTTATCTTTAGATTGTCCATGAGCGAAGCTAGATCATCCGCAAAATCCCAAAAATCCAGGTCTTCCTTTGGGATATCTGTCAAGCCATGACCATAATGATCTACGGACAACACACTATAGCCAGCCTTGACCAGCGCATCGGCAAAGGGATAAAAATCGTATGCTGACAAAAAACTGCCCGGTAGCCAGATAAACACTCTGTCTCTGTGGCTGCCCCACTTTAAATAGGAGATGCGATGATTCGCGGTCTGAATAGACCCACGATGTTCCTTTTCGAATGTCAAGAAGGTATGCTTGGCCGACTCATATTTTTTACGCAGTTGATGATCCAGATCTTGGGCGTAAACGGAAGAAATCAAAAAAATCATTGTAAAGTAGGAAGAAATAAGGCGGCGCATATGCTTAAGATAATGGTGGACATTTAGATCCCTAAAGTTAAACATTTTTAAATGAAATGAGCAGTCCTTGTCCAACTGTTGGGATGGAAAACTGTATCACATTGACCAAAACGATCTAAGAGGTAAATTTGTTCCCTCTTAAAAAGACCATCTATGAACAATAAACTCAAATTAGCAATAGCGATCGTTGCTGGAGCAGCGCTGATCCTACTTAAACGACGACATGAGAAGCATAGCCCTGAAATTACTGATGAAAATGCTGGCAGCCCACAAAAACGGAGTCAGCCAAATCGTCCGCCGGGCTATAGGCCTTTAAAAGATCTTTCGCTGGAGGAGCCCGATATTGTCGCTCTACAAAATACAAGTCCAGCAGCTGCTCCGGATAGACACCGCCCTTTAGCAGACGTAAACAAAGAAGTGGCCTATCATCCCAAAGGCAATCGGCATCACTAAATTACCGTTGCTGGCCAACCGATGCAGCAGCCTTTTTGTCAGTTCCTGCCTCCGCCGTTGTCTTGTCCGTCTGTGTATTGTCAAAAGAAGAGGATATGATCATGCCAGTGCGGTGTTGCCCGCATGGCCACACAGAAAGGTACAGTGTTTGTGCTCTGATAAGTAGCAAATATACTGTCAGGATTTCGGGCCGAATCATTTTCCGGAAACTGAAGCGCAGTGTGCAGATATCGAAAACGAAAACAACATGAAACAGGCATTCGTACTTCTTGCCGTGGCCATTGGTTTATTTTTGGTCAGCAAGATCGGCTTTTCACAAAAAGGGACGAGTTCAAAAACGACAAAACAACGTACTATGGATAATTCACACAACAAAGATCAGGTTATTTATTTTGCCGGAGGTTGCTTCTGGGGCACTGAGCACTTTTTTAAACAAGTCAGAGGTGTTACCGCCACCGAGGTGGGTTATGCCAACGGCAATCTGCAAGATCCTACCTACCAGCAGGTCTCAACAGGTAAAACTGGATTTGCTGAAACTGTCAAAGTGAGCTACGATCCAACAGTCATCGATTTGAAACTATTGGTGGATCTCTTTCTAAAGACCATCGACCCGACTTCCTTAAACAAGCAAGGTAATGATATCGGCACGCAGTACCGCACGGGCATTTTTTACACTAATGCGGATGATGTGCCTATAATAAAAGAGCGTTTAGCGGCATTAGCCAATCAGTATAGTGCCAAAATTGTGGTTGAAGTGGAGCCTTTGCAAAACTATTACGACGCCGAAGCCTATCACCAAAAATATCTGGATAAAAACCCTGGAGGCTATTGCCATATTGGGCCAGACCTGTTCGAATTAGCCCGCAAGGCCAATCCCGCACCCACCACCGAATATAAAAAAGCAGATCAGGAAACATTAAAAAAGAAGCTTACCCCGCTTCAATATAATGTCACTCAAAATAATGCGACTGAACGGGCTTTTGACAATGAATACAACGATGAGTTTAGGGACGGTATTTACGTAGACATTACGACTGGAGAGCCCCTGTTTGTATCTACCGATAAATTCGAATCCGGCTGTGGATGGCCCAGTTTTTCGAAGCCCATTAGTGATAGCCTAATCCAGGAACTTTCGGATAATTCCTATGGAATGCGCCGTACGGAGGTACGCAGCAAGACGGGTGATGCCCATCTCGGTCACGTCTTCAATGACGGTCCGGCAGATAAAGGGGGCCTACGCTACTGTATAAACAGTGCATCGCTCCGCTTTATTCCTAAAGAAAAAATGAAAGAAGAAGGATATGAAAAATATTTGTCGCTATTAGCTAAAAAGTAGGAAGATAGTTGCACAGCTGTTTATCTTCACGATTTAAAAGGCGGGAGAGTACCTCTCCCGCCTTTAATATTGAGTGCATACATCAATGTAGCGCTTGTCGTTCTATAAAAACTCCCATGCAACGCAGCCCATTGCACACGAGCATATGGCGTCTAACTGATTTTCATTCCGCCGTCCAGAACAAAATCACTCCCGGTGATAAAAGTGGCCGACTCCGAAGCCAGATACACCACCATCGCAGCAACATCTTCCGGTTTACCGATCTTTTTAAGTGGCACCGTCCCCGCAAGGCTTTCCCATATGCCATCCACCAGGGCAGGGTCATAGCTTTTGTTCAATACTTGTGTCCGGGTCGGCCCGGGGCTGACGGTGTTTACCCTGATCTTCCGTTCGGCCAACTCGAGGGCCGCTGTCTTAGCTATCGTATTCAACGCAGCTTTACTCGCTTGATAAATAGAACTTTGCGGCATATTCATTGAAGCCACATTGGAAGAAAGGAAGATCACCGACGCCCCCTCCTGAAGCAGCGGAATAAATCTGCTTAACGTAAAATATGCACCTTTCAAATTAATATCCATTACACTGTCGAAAGTTTCTTCCCTGGCATCAGCGATCATAGCAGCCTCACCGGTAATACCAGCATTGATAAACAGGATATCCAGTTTTCCATAACGTTCTTTGACTTCTGCCGCCAGCCTCTCGATATCGGACAATAATGACTGATCCGCAACCAGTGGAATAGCGCCAATGGTATCGGCAGCCTCAATGATAGCCTCTTTCCGTCGTCCGGTTATGATCGTCGTGGCACCCTGCGTTACAAATGCTTTCGCTGTTTCAAATCCGATCCCGCTATTACCCCCGGTAATCAGCGCAATTTTATTTTTTAAATTTTTCATACTTTTTCTTGCAAATATATGCTGGGTATGGTATATATTTGTTACCAGTATCACAGAGTATACCAAAAGCAATAGCATGAAAAGAGATCAGGCAGAAGAATTACGCGCACTTCAGGATACCCTATATTTTATCGGTGGAAAATGGCGCATTCCCGTCATCAACTCACTATGCAATGGCAGTAGAAGATTCCGCGAAATTGAACGAAGTATTCCGGGCATTACAACACGAATGCTATCCAAGGAACTCAAAGACATGGAACTCAACAAGCTACTCGTTAGAAAGGTGTACCCTGATATTCCAGTACTTATCGAATACGAGCCAACCGAATACTGCAGGACATTTGGTAAGATAATACAAGAAATGATCAACTGGGGTCGAGAGCACAGGAAAAAAGTGATCGAGGATCAATAACAGTAGGCTCCCCTAACAACGGATTTATATCGTTTCTTCTCTTCTTCAATCGTTTTTTTTCGATGCTGCCTCTTCTTGAAACGGGCAGTTTCAGGGCCAGTTTGTTTTGCACAAACATATCAGTATACATAATCTCCCCATGGTACTTTAGCTCAGCCTAAAAATAAATAGCTCGTCAGCACAGGCAAAGAATACCTCTACTGTCTGGTCCAACCATTAATAATGAGCTTTTTCCGGATAGTTCCAAGGATACCGATCTGGTTAAAAAAAAACATTTTTCCAATCCAAATACTCCGCATTATCGTAAATGCTGTTAAATACAGAAATTATAAACTCAAAACACTGTTGTTATGGAAAAAATACCCCCCAGTCACGAACCACCGTAAAGCGCTTCCGAGTAATTATCGTAAAGATAACTAAAAGCCTGTTGGTTCTTTTTTTCAACAAAAGAATCAGAGTTTCTTCAGAAAGATTGTGTAATGGACTCAAAATTTACGCTTATAATGTCCTAAAGATGATTATTAAATACAATACGCCTTTTTTCCTTAACAAACTGATAAATGGATCCCACAATGAAAAGGACGAAAAAGATTAGCAACGTGTGTGCGATGAGTGGGTCTTTTGTATCCTTTGCAAGCGGATGTCCCAAGGGGATACGTGTCAATGTTTCATTGACGGTAGGTACCAGTGATAGAAAAAAGCTAAATGATATGAGGAAATTTTCCAGATAACGCCCACGGTTAACCTTATGACGTGTAAAAAGAACGTAGGCTACCACGAGCAGCACAAGAATGAAGAGTGAAAACACATGCCCAGCGTTGAAACCGCCCTGTTTTGAAATACCCAAGGCGGACAACGAAGTCACGATACTGGCGTAAAAATAAACCTTTCCAGACCTCTTGTCCAGATTGATCTTGCCATACTTAAAAAAACCGGCTACCGCTCCCGCAATAGCCAAAACACCAATAATGGTGTGAAGAATACCTAAAGTTGATAAGCCCATATGCTATTAATTTAATCGTATACAAATTTGCGGGAGAAATCGATAAACGGTTTTAGGATATGGTCCAATAATTTGTGTATTTAGTTCACAGAGTGTCCACTACAGTTCCCTGCCCTGCTATTGCTGACAGCACAGCACATCTTGCTGTGAGAAGCACACCGAGTATTAGCCGCAATTAGCGCTTCGCCTGCCGGTATCCTGTTGGATGAATATGGTAAGCGTCGGTGAAATTCTTGGTAAAAGTAGCCAGGTCATTAAAACCGCATTCAAACGCGATGTCCGTAATGCGCTTTTCCGAAAAAACGAGCAGGTCGGCCGCCTTCTGCAACTTTTTGTGTTTAATATAGTTGGCTGGCGTGTCTTGATATAACCTCGCAAATTCCCGTTTGAATGAAGATATACTTAGATTGCAATGCGCAGCCAGTTGTTCAATCGTAAGCTGCGCAAAAAGGTTTGCTTCAATAATCTGTTTGAAGGAATAAGTATCGGGTGAAAACAGCTGGGACAGGATCAACTGAACGGTTGCCGCATCGCCGGATTGTGCGAGCAACAATAGGATTTCCTTGAGTTTGAGGATCAGGATATCATCATTTACCAACAAGGGATTTTCAAAATAAAAAAGCAGTCCCTCCACATATTTCTTTATCAGAATATCGTTGTTGAGCATTTCAGCAGATTTATTGGAAATGACATCCCGGGGTTTCCGCAGTAAATACGGCAATTCCCGATCGTAGACCTTTTTTAAAATGTCAGGGTAGAATGTAACGATCAGGATCTGGCACTCATCATCCGTCTTGCAGTGCTGGATCTGTTGACCTGATTGTATACAGTTAAGAAGTAAAGCATAATCTTTTGCAAGGCTCATACGGTTGTCATCCCGCTGATATTCAAATACGCCTTTCAGCACATAGAGAAAGCAAGCCTGCTCCGCTATCGGAAAATCATAATGAAAGGGCGCCTTAAGATCAATTTTCTGCAGAAGCGTGCGGCCAAATAAATCGTATTTTTTATAGTCATTGAGCATGAGAATACTTTTGCATAAATATACGAACTCTTGTCGCCATTTAAAGCAGCAAGAAATCCAGCGACTATTACTGTGAACTTTCCGAAAACTTCAGGATATTGCATTGATCGCATCAGCTTACAACTGCGTGCCATTCCTCGCTTAGCCGGGTAAGCTGGGGCTACATGCTCCCTAGACGAGATTCTGCTCCGACCTTGGACATGATCAGAGCAGAGTAATCGAACGAAATAACGATTATATCATTAAATATAGTTGTTACCTAGGACTTGGATACTATAGCGCGATACAGCTGACTACCTTCATGGCTGATCACCTGACATACAATTTGGGATGCATTGATTGAAAAGTAGAAAAAGCCGTATTGATCACGTGCAAAGCGGCTATAGGGCAGGTCAGATTTGACCGCCGTGACCTCCGAACCTGCGCCTGATATAAACTGGTGAAACTTTCTATCGGCAACTTTTAGGTGTTGCAGTGAATGCTCGTGCCCCGATAGATACATATCCACCCCTCTTTCCTCGAAGATACTTTCCAAAGCCTTTCGCACCGCAAGAGTATCGTAGTTTGTCGTTCGCGGTCCTGCGGTATACAGCGGATGATGGCCGACCACGATCTTCCAGTGGGCATCCGAATCGCGCAGCAGTTGATCGAGCCAGGCTAGCTGTCTTTCGGGCTGCTGGCCTGCTACATGCGGACCGTATTCACTGTTGGCATAGAATTCAGGGATCAGGGGATTGGTATCGATAAAGGCCATGAGTACCTTCCTGCCATCCCTAAGCGAAAACACTTTGCTGTAATAGCGCGATGGCATCTTCCATCGTCTACTGATATTGCTATAACGTACCTGAGCATCTGGGTCAGACTTGTAGTCATGATTGCCTAAGATCGGATACCAGTCCCATTGCAGCGAAAAGGCGGTGTAAATATTTTCAAAAGAATAATGCCATAATGGATCATGTTCACTGACTACACCTGAGGGGTAAAAGTTGTCGCCCGTGGAGATGATAAAATCGTTGGCATGCTGTTCGGCCCACTGTCCCATTTGCTGGGCGACAGCGACCTGATGATCCGCACCATTGCGGCCCCAGTCCCCGACGGCCATAAAGTGCATGTCGTACTCATCTTTTGGCTTATACATCTGCTGTATGTCTTCGCTTTCCAGACGAGTAGGCGACGTTAGCGCCAGGCTGTTGAGCGAAATGCCCCCAAGGCCGGCGGTGATCACCGTGCCCAGGGAATTTTTCATAAAAGTTCTACGTTTCATAAAGGATAACTAATAACCGGGATTCTGTTTCCAATGGGTATTGACATTCAGTACCGTTGTCGGTACCGGAAAGATACGGCGAAACTTTTCACTCATCCCCGCCGGATATAGCGAACGGAATCCCCAGTTATCTTCAAATTTACCGTAGCGGATCAAATCATTGCGCCGCCAGGATTCATCGGCAAACTCACGCGCACGCTCGTCCAGTATGTCCTGAAGATCTGGCGCTTTTGTAAGGGCCGGGGCGTTGACATAGGCCCTGATCTGATTGACCAAAGATTGTGGTGTCTCGCCGCGTGTTGGTGCTGCACCCCGTAGTATGGCCTCCGCTTTCATCAATAAGATATCCGCGTAGCGCAATATGGGCACATCGTTACTTTGGTTCCGTTGGTTAGCTGCTGTAACCGCTACGTCCATATAGAATTTGATGGAACGATATCCCATTGACCGGCCTTTCTGGTCATTGCCTGCATTCAGCGTGGCAGCCCCATCCGGACGCAAGACGATATCCCGCGTGGTCTCCATCTGCCAGTCGAACTGCACATCCGCGTCGTCGCCCTTATAATCCTGATCTATTCCCCGTTTCGAGGTCCTGATCAAAAATGGCCGTTTTTTATCTTCGGTGTAATTAGACCAATAGTATTGTTTGCCACCAATATAAGATGCGTTGCGTTCGTCGCCTTCCAAATTAAATTTGTCCAAATAGCTGGGCAAAACGCGAAATGTCCCCCCAACACTTTGAGGCAACGCTGCAAACTGATTCTGTGCACTGCGGTGAATCCAAAAACGAGCGTAGGTCATACCCTGTTGTTTTTCGCGGTCGTATGGCATGGCAAAGATAAAATCCTTTATCTGAAAGCCGTTATCCGGCCGGAATTTGGCCAAAAACCTGTGGCTTGTCAAATTAAACTGGCTAGAAGCAATTATTGAATCACACATGGCGACCACCGCATTTATTTTTTCGTTCGGCGCTGATGGTGTGTAGTTAGCGACATCAGCCGCCGTATATACATTCCAGTTGAGATACAGTTTGGCCAAAAGTGCCTCCGCCATATATTTTGTTGCTTTCCCGTAAGTGGCTACCGAGACTGTTGCTGGCAGCAAATCCTTTACAGCCAATAACTCAGACTCGATAAAACGGCAGATATCGGCGCGGCTTGTACGTGCAGGTACAGCATCGATCGGGCCGGTAATCAACGGCGCAGCGCCAAAGTTGTCCATCAAGATAAAATAGTAGTAAGCACGGATGGCACGCGCGGGTGCCGTAAACTGTTCCTTATCGGCACCAAATAGCGTGATGGCGTTATTGGCCAATGTAATCCCCGTGGAAGCGGCATTCCAGATGCTCGGGAGCATTCCATTGTCTGCGGTCCAGTTGTGGACATGGAATTCACGGTAGCGTCCCCCGTCATAGTAGTCAGTACCGATAGCTACGCTGACCGCCTCATCTGCCGACAAGGTCTGTATCATCCAGTGATCACGGCCCAGAGCACCGCGATAGGCCGCGTAGACATCCGCCAATATGGCTTCTGCAGCACGTTCAGTATTTGGGAACTCCGTATGTTGTGATTTTATATCAACGTCTAGGTCAGTACAGGAAGCCTGTGTAAAGGCCAGGGCCGACAGCGCAAATAACTGGATAATAAGTTTTGATTTCATATGTAAATAATATCTCATTTGTAGTTGTCTCTTTGGATTCATACCTACTTTCTCATGGTTTCACGAGCTTCTATTCAGCATCTAGGATAGCTAGCCTGTCCGATTGGATCTGCCTATTTTCGACAGCGGGTTCATCCGATGCATAGCTGCTCTTATAAATTAAAGTTTAGTCCGAACATAAACGTGCGTGTACGGGGATAGGTCTGCCGATTGTCGATACCGGGTTTTAGTCCGCCGAGTCCCACTTCTGGGTCGATACCTTTATATTTCGTTAGGACAAACACATTGTTCATCGTCGCATACACCCGTAAATTTTTTACAGGAACATTTTTGACTGGAATATGGTAGGCTAATGTCACATAGGCTAAGCGTAAAAAGCTTCCATTCTCCAAGTACCTATCGGATAGATAATGGGCGTTAATGTCCGTCATGCGTTCGGTTTCCAGCACGCTGGCCAGCAGATTTTTCTGTCCCGCATTGCCGACCACATTCGAGTGCCGTGCCCGCGTAGCGTTCAGGATTTTTTGACCAAAGCTACCCTGAAACATTCCAGTCAGCGCAAAGCCCTTGTAAGACAAGTTGTTGCTCCAACCGAGTGTCAGCTTAGGTTGGGGGCTACCTGTGACGGTCTGATCCTTCCGTTGTGGGGTTATTGTGGTTTCACCGGTTCGTTCACCTGTTTTTTCGTCATGGGAGTAGAATACCGAGACACCCTGGTCATTGTACCCGGCCCATTCCCAAGTATAGAACTGCCCTATTGGTGCCCCGGGTGTCAAACGTTGCTGAAAAAAATTACTTTGGCCTGCCCCTCCCAGATCCGAAAGTTCAATATAATCCTGGGTGAACTGTTCATTGGCGATACTGACCACCTTGTTGGAATTGTGTGACAGCACAATTCCTGTATTCCACTTAAAATACTGTTTATCCACGGCTTTCGCATTCAGCGTCAGCTCTATTCCTCGGTTTTCAATCTCCCCGACATTCGCAGTCAAGATCGGATAGATATATTTAGACTGACTCACCTGATAGTCATAAATCAGGTCGCTTGTTTTCTTTTTATACAGCTCCAACGATCCACTCAGGCGACTGTTCAGGATACCGAAATCCAATCCGAGGTTAATCATACTGGTCGTTTCCCATTTGAGATCCGGATTGCTGTTGCGCAATACCTGTAGTGTACGTAGCGGGCTGATCAGGCCATCTGCGCTCACGTAATCGAAAAATTTGGAAGAGGTACCTTGCACGCTCTGCGCCGTAAAGGCGTCGAAGCCCAGCGAGTTGCCACTGACACCATATCCCGCCCGCAGCTTGAGATCATCAAAAACACCGGCTTCGCGCATAAAAGGTTCCTCGGACAAGCGCCAGGCTGCCGACACCGAAGGAAAGGTTGCCCAGCGGTTGTTGATGCCAAAGGCCGATGAACCATCACGTCTTACCGTGGCCTGCAACAAATACCTGCTATCATAGGCATAGTTGATCCGACCATAGACCGATATCATACGTAGCGTAGACAGATAATAATTGCCGAAGCCCAGCAAATCAACCACATTCGCCATTCCGGGATTATAGTAGCTGAGATCGTCGTTATAATAATCCGAGGTGGTCAGCTGGAAGCCATCGTTGTTGTTGTTTTCCTCCCAGGAGTAACCGGCCAGTGCAGCAACCTTATGTTTTTGCGCAAATGTCTTCTCATAACTCAGGTTCATTTCCATTACCCTGCGCTCGTCTTCCACTGCAGCACGGATCGACTTTCCGTTTTGGTTTCGGGCCGCCATCGACATGCTCGAATAATATTGCGCATTGTTGAACTGCCTGTTTTGTAAAGAGAGATCAATGTTATAGCTCAGGCCCGGCAAGATTTCATAGCCTAGTTTGGCATGGGCCTGAATGACTTTAGTCTTGGAGAAATTTGTATTCTCCTCGATCAGCGACACCGGATTGGCATACTGGGACCGGTCCGATTTCTCAAACCAGGATCCATCGGTGTTTTTTATTGGTGATACCGGCAGATAATAGTACATGGCGTCATACACACTAAGACCCTGGTCCAGCGCAAGCACGTCGTTCTGTTTGGTGATGCTGGCGTTGATGTTGAAGGAAGCTGTCAGCCGGTCGTTGAGTGCCTTGGTCTGCACAAAAGCACGGGCAATCTGCCGGCCCATGTCTGTGCCTTTGATGACACCATTATTTTTTATGGTATTGAGACTGATACTGTATTGCGTCTTGTCCGCACCTCCGAGGATGGCAATATTGTGATTGTTGGATATCCCGGTTCGCTCCACTGCGCGTTCCCAGTCGGTATTGGCTCCCAGGTCGTCGGTGGGTTCCATCGAGAAGCCATTGTCATTGACGTAAGAGCGATATTGTGCAGCGTTCATCATCTTGTAATGTTTCGCCACCCTGTCAATAGCCAGGTAACCGTTGTAGCTAATGCTGGTTTGGCCTGCTTTTCCCCGCTTGGTGGTCACAATGATGACACCGTTGGCGGCTTTGGAACCATAGATCGCCGTTGCCGATGCATCGCGGAGCACATCAATCGAAGCGATATCATCCGGAGCTACCAGCGTGAGCGATGCTCCGGGCACACCGTCGATGACATAATAGGGCTCCATCGCTTCGCCACTACGCAGGGTTGATGCACCCCGGAGGCTGATCGATGGCGTTGCGTTGGGATTGCTATTATTTGTCGATATGGTTAATCCCGCTACCTTTCCCTGCAGCATCTGCGCAGGCGATGTAAACACCCCCACGTTGGCCTCATCCCCACGTATTGTACTGATAGAGCTTGTTACATCTTTTCGGGATACACGGCCGTAGCCGATCACAACCTCATCCAGCTTGACCGAGCCTTGCTGTAGCCTGACACTGAGCGACAATGGTTTTCTGGCCTCGATCACATAGCCAGACAAGGTGTCGGGCTGAAAGCCGAGAGCCGAAAACACAAATTGATATCCGGTCAGTTCTATCAGATTCTGAAAACGAAATAACCCCCTACTGTCCGTGCTGGTCGTTACACTTTTACCGCCGTTCACCGGAATTGCCTTGACACTGACACCGGCAATGAATTGTCCCTTTTCGTCCTGTACCGCTCCTTTCACTTGATCTTGCTGGGCGTGTACATGGGTGAACCCTGCCGAAAGCAGTGCAAAAAGAAACAGGTTCTTTTTTTGTGGATTTGTCTTTCTGAGCATATCTGTTAGTTGTTTAGATGTTCGTTGGTTTTACTATCTTGTTTATAAAGGGTATAACTTCCATCGGCATTTGCCACATAGCGCAATTCGTTGATCAGACAGATTGTCGTCAAAATGTCTTTAACCTGATCTTTATGCACATCGATCTGGCCTGTATAATGGATGTCTGCGATATCCCGGTCACCAATATGAAGCTTAAGCTTAAAAGTTCTTTCCAATGCTTGCAGTACGAGCGGCATAGGTGTATTTTTTAGATCCAGCAGGTCAACAGGTGACTCAGCGTACAGCTCTTTTTGTTCGATGCGTTTTTTTACCGGTATATGTTCCCTGGTAAGCCCGAAGTTGTCAACGGACAGCCGTTGGCCGGGGCTCTTCAGAAAGACCGCTTTAAACTTATGATCCACCGAGGCAACAAGCACCTTGCCGGTATGAAGCGCTACCGTTACAGCCCTTTTTTTCCTGCCAGTCTGGATTGTAAAGGAGGTGCCGAGTGCCGTCGTTTTGGTTCCACCGGCATATACCGAAAATGGGCGTTCGGCGTCGGAAGCGACATCAAAATAGGCCTTCCCGATCAGCTCGATGTCGCGTGCTTGAGGCGTGAAAACCTTACGGTAGCGAATACAACTCTTTGCAAACAGCTTAACATGGGATCCATCCGCCAACTTGATCCGTATGGGCGCGGATGCTCGATTTTCGATAAAGGTCCAGCTCGTATCACTCATCACTGCCTGAGGCAATGCAACTGCCCTGTCCTTAGTTGCGTGTTCTTCATCTTTGATCCACCAGGTGATAAAATGGAAAGAAAAGAAGACAAGTATGGCCGCTGCGGCACTATAGCGTAATAGACGCATGAGCCTATATTTACGGACAGCCTTTTTTTCCAGCCGTTGTTCCGCCGCCTGTATTGCGGTCTGGATCCGCTTTTTCATTTCCCCGGTGGGTACCTTGTGCTGTGCCGTTGTGCCATCAAATAGGCTCCAGTCATCGTCCTTGAAAAGTTCGTCGACCAGAAAGGGCATTTTCCAGATCTTTTTGCGTATCTGCTGCTTTTTATCCTGCTTCATACTCCTATTACGCAGGCCGGCGGCTTACCCCTTATTACTTAACAATTACTTAATAGAGAAGCTATATCCTTAACATTAAGGTCTTATAACATAATCGAATAAAGGTGCTGTTTGAGCTGCAACAGAGCTTTCGTGATATGCTGTTCCACCGTTTTGGTGGAGATGGAAAACAGGGCTGCGATCTCTTTATGCGAGAGCCCGTCTTTGCGGCTTAGTTCAAAGACCTTGCGTCGCATGCGTGGCATATTCTGGATATCTCTTTCCATCATTTGCAACAGGTCTTTGTTTTCTATAGATCGGATCAGGCTATCGGTAAAAGGTGTTGCCGCGGTCTGGCCTTCATGTTTAAACCGGATGGCCTCCTTGCGCAGCAGATCAATCATCACCTGTCGGGCCATACCGAAGAGCTGAATCAGAATGCTGAGCTCCTCGTTCAATTTCTGGCGTTGGTTCCACAGTTTGATGAAAGTCAGCTGGGTGACTTCCTGGGCAATATAGTCCGACTGCGTCCGCTTTAGGACAAAACCATAAATCTGCCCGTGATACATTTCGTATACACTATTGAAGCTTTGCTGATCAGAAGATTTGATAGGCCGAATGTGTTCCATTGCGGTGCCAAATGTAACAGTACAAAATATCTTTAATATTAACTTACCATCAATATTCGATAAACAATTGGGGCATTCCAGCAGTTCCATATCCATGGGATCTAGCTAAATGAAATATATCAGTGTTTAATCCGTCGGGAACGATACCATTCATACGTTCCTGACATCGCGGTAGCCCTTTTCGATCAGTTTGCAACCATCATTTTGCGCAGCCAGCTGAATAGGATACACACTGTTAGGTCATCGCAGCGCTAACTATGAACAGAGGGGTTAAAGTTTCATTTGTCGGAAAGGATATCTATATGAAAGTTAAATGACAAAGTTTAACCCGTCATAAAACATACACATCCTTACTATCACAATAAGGTTATCGCTCGTACACAAACCTTCGCAGGTAAGACTCAACTTCGACCATACCGAAAGGCTTTACTAGGCATCCATCTGCTCCAGCCTCATGTATAAATGTCCTATCGAGGACATCGCGACAAAGTACAATAATAGGGAGCTTTTGTAGTTTAGCTGACTCTTTTATGCTTCTCAATATCCGACTACAATTCTGCTGGGGCATTTGAATATCAATAAACAGAATATCCGAGTCTGCATTCTCTAAAACCCCAACTAGATCAGCCAGGTTTAACACGGGTACCACTACTGTCTCTAAATCTTCCAACAACACACAAAGCGCATTCAAAACGCTTAGATTACTATCGCAGACAACCACCTTTCTTTTCATTTTCTGAATTTGATTAAAACCGTCGACAGGATTGTGAAGATATGTACAGGCGGCAGTAAATTACTAATTATCATTGATCCCTTACTGAGATTTTCAATGGGTGAACAACAATACTCGTGGAAGCGTTTTAATTTTAACATATATCCGCAAAGCACTCAGCTTCCTCCTACCAAGCTAATGATATAATTTGATAATAATGCTTACATACCAATTAATTTTAGTAAATTGATTATAAAAAAAACCGCTCCACATATGAATGTATCTGATTGATGAACTTAAGCACAGTATAGAGAATAATCATCGACATCTTCAATACTTTCAAGGCAAACACTCTATTAAGAACGACACATATGAATATTACAATTACTGGATCAGGAAGCTATATCCCTGATAATAAAATTACTAACGCAGATTTTGAAGATAATTTTTTTTTAGATGAGCACGGATTTGCAATAGGCCCAACTCGAGCCGTTATTGATAAATTCAAAGCGATCACCGGAATTGAAGAACGTCGTTATGCAGATCATGGGCAGGTAGCATCCGATTTGGCTTTTTTAGCCAGTCAACGGGCACTTTTGGACGCCAACGTCTATCCGGAGACTATGGATTATATCATTGTTGCTCACAACTATGGAGATGTACAATATGGCACATTACAGTCCGATACAGTGCCCAGCCTAGCTTCACGAGTAAAGAACATGCTAATGATCCGCAATCCAAGATGCGTAGCTTATGATCTGTTGTTTGGGTGTCCCGGCTGGAATGAAGGTATGATACAAGCGTATGCATTTATCAAGTCGGGTATAGCACAACGCTGCCTATTCGTTGGCGCTGAGACACTTTCGCGTGTAGTGGATCACTATGATAGGGATTCCATGATCTATGCTGACGGTGCCGGTGCCGTAGTTGTCGAGGCCACCAGCACAGATCAGGGAATATTGTCTTTTGAGAGTGCTACATACGCTTTTGAAGAAGCGGGCTATTTAAATTTTGGAAGCTCATATGCGAGAGAGATGGACACCAACACCCGATATATCAAAATGAAAGGGCGAAAAATTTATGAATTCGCCCTCGATAAGGTGCCCCTGGCCATGCAAATTTTCCTCAAGAAAGAGAATATTCCTATTGAAGCGATAAAAAAAATCCTGATCCACCAAGCTAATGAAAAAATGGACGACGCCATTCTTACCAGATTCTATGCGCTGTATGATATGGCTCCGCCCTTAAATATTATGCCCATGTGTATCCATAAACTGGGCAACAGCAGCGTAGCTACCATACCAACCCTTTACGACTTTATAACACATGGAAAAATAGATAATCACTCCCTAAATACAGGTGACATTATTCTATTTGCGTCTGTAGGTGCGGGGATGAATATCAATGCACTTGCTTATCGGGTTTAACAGATACGGTTAAGATTTCAACCAAAGTGAATTCAATATTTAAAAGAAAAAAATATTTTAAAAAAATAGAAAACACAATAAATATTAATATAAAATTTGTATATTTGAAATAATAATCGGCTTCGCCTGTGCTTATCTGAAATCGTAAATCGTATTTCTCATTCAGTTTTTGCATTTTCAGAAGCTACTTTGTTGTCACAATAATAGGTGCAGTACCTTTTTGAACTTGAATAACCCAAGCCCATTAATATACATCCATCATTCTTGCGAACAAATCGATTACTTTAGTTTGGCACCCATGTCATAAATTCGTTTAGTAATGATACTTTAATTTAATATATAATACAATGCAAGAAGGAACAGTAAAATTCTTTAACCAAACTAAAGGTTTTGGTTTTATCACACCAGCCGCTGGTGGTGACGACATTTTCGTACACGTTTCAGGATTAATGAATGATGTACGCGAAAATGACAGTGTAACATTTGATTTGGAAAACGGAAAAAAAGGCATTAACGCAGTTAATGTGCGTATCGCATAATTAAGTAAGTACATAGGAAGGTACAGGCTACCTTCTGTAAGGTGTAATGGGAAACCGTTACACCTTTTTTGCTAGTCCTGGCTATTATTGGAATGCAGTTAAAGCGAGGAAAGGCTCCAGCACATGTACCGAAACGCTCTACCCGCTTTAGAACCCCCAAACAACCGACGACAATAGCTGAACAACTAATAAATCTCTCTGGCCTACTTCTTTCTCTTTTTAAAGATATCTGCCGTTAGGTCTTTGGAAACTGGATTCTTTTCTTTTTGATAAGAAGGCTGCGTCTTTTCCTTTGAGCTTTTTTCTTTTTTTGATCCCTAGCTCTCCCGGTCAGCCATTGATCTTCTTTTGTAACATCAATAGAAAAAACGATCTGTAACCAATAAGTTGCAAATGAGGATATGAGTCAAAAATATGAGTTATAGGGATCGATTTGCACATGAGCTGACCAGTATTTCTCGATTCTTTTGTATAGCGGCAATCCCACCTTTTTAATATTTCGTATATTCAGACAACGACCACAAATACTAACTATCGATGAAAGCTAAAACTATACTGATCTTTGATGACGACATCAATATTTTGGAGATCTGTTCGCTTATACTTGAGAACGACGGCTATCAGGTTGCTGTTTCCCAAACCTCACACGATGTTATCGAACGGGTCAGTATGGTCCAGCCGGATCTGATCCTCATGGACAACTGGATACCCACCATTGGTGGCGTAGAGGCGATACGGTTGCTCAAGGCTCACCCCTTACATCGGTATATCCCTGTTATTCTTCTTTCAGCCAACTATAATATAGAGAAGCTAGCTGCGGATGCCGGCGCTGATATTTTTCTTGAAAAGCCTTTTAGCCTAGATGATCTGGAAAAGGTCGTGACGAGCATGTTAGGCGGATAATGTTTTCCTACCTCTGCTTCACGGATTTTTCGAGCTCATTAACAAAATCCCGCCCCCAGAAATGGATATCATAGTGCTCGATATGCTCATATAACCGCCTTGCCCTTAGTTGCGCTTCGCCGGGCTCCATCACCAATGCTTTGAGCAGCGATTCTTTCATACTTTTTCGGTCGTAGGGATTAGTCAATATGGCATATGGCAGTTCGACCGAAGCTCCTGCAAATTCAGACAAGACAAGTATCCCCGATGTATCCAACAGCCCATGCGTGGCGATATACTCTTTGGCCACCAAATTTAAGCCGTCCCGCAGTGGGGTAATCCAGGCGATGTCACTTAGCGCGTATTGCTTGACGACTTCCTCGAAGGGCAGAGCACGGTAAAAATATTGGATGGGATTCCAGTTCATGGTCGCAAATTTACCATTGATCTCCCCCACGGCCTGATTGACCTGATCCCGGATCTCATCATAGATCGTCATTCCTTGGGAGGGAGGCGTGCAGACATTGACAAGCTCTATTTTCCCCCTAAACTCGGGGTATTCTTCCAGAAATTCACCAAAGGCCTGTATTTTTTCCAATGGTCCTTTGACATAATCCAAGCGTTCGATCGATATGATCCGTGTTATGCCTGACTCCACCTTCATCGCTTTCAGCTGTTCGATATCGTCCCTGATACCGCCATCATTAAGGATGTGCTGGATATGATCCCGGTTGACGCCTACCGGCTGCGCCCCAAGCCTGATCTGCCTCCCATCCACCTCAATGACCTTGGTCATCTGATCCACGCCAAGCGCACAGCTATAGGTAAGAAACTGGTTGGCCACACCGACTTTCTTGACAACCTTAAAAGGCGTGTGACTACGGATCACATCCACAAAATTCTCCACATACCTCGGGATATGGAAACTGATAAAGTCACAGAGCAGCAGGCTGCCGATGATCTCTTTCCGCCAGGGAATGATATTAAAAATATCTGCTGCCGGAAATGCCGTATGGTGAAAGAATCCAATCTTCAGATCAGGACGCATGGTTTTGAGGAAAGATGGCACCATCCAAAGGTTATACTCATGTATCCAGACGAGAGCTCCCTCATCCGCTTCCCGGGCAACACGATCCGCAAAGAGTCTGTTGATGTGAAGGTAATGATCCCAGTCTTCGTGGTTAAACTTGGCTTTGTCCACAAATGAAAAGATGGTGGGCCAGAAAGCCTCCTTTGAAAACACACGATAAAACTGATCAATATCTTCCTTCGACAACGATATTGTCGAAGCGACCAGGTTGGGATATCTCGTTTCATCCACCAGCTGATTCGGTACCGCATGTCCATCTTCCTGCAGTGCCTCCTCTCCGATCCAGAGACCAGATCGTCCCTTTTCAAACAAACCCAGCAAGGAAGGAATAATACCGTTGGGGCTTTTTGGGGCCACACGTACCGTTTTTCCATTTATTGATTCCTTTTCAAAGGGTAGCCTATGGTATACCATCACGAGCTGTCCCGACTTTTTAGGCTTGCCTTTTGGGGATGTTTTCCGCTCACTACGGATCAACTGTTGAAACGGGCTATGTTTAGCCATATATTCCAGAATACCTCCAGCGCCGGCTGCTTCTGCCCGATAGGCCGTATCCAGCTCGTTGATAGCATCCAGCAGACTGCTTTCCGATTTGCCGACAGCAACGCCATTAAAACCAATCTGAAACAGGGCGAGGTCATTCAGCGTATCCCCTGCCACCATGACCTGATCGGCAGGAATATTCAAAAACTCGATTAGGGTCCTGAGTGTTGTTCCTTTATTTACGCCTTTGGGCAGCAGGTCCAGATACCGGTCCGCCGAGGTGATGATATCACAGTCGTATTTATCGGCAACCTGCTGCACCCGCTCACGGTCTACATCAGACTCATAATAAAAGGAGCTCCGGCGCTGCTGGGGCACATGCTGATAACTGAGCTGTGGTATTTCTTCCAGTTCCGATCGGATAGCGTAAGTCTTGGGCCATTTTTCCTCAATTTCACTTTGTAGCGGTTCGATGGCTTCCAGGGTATGTCCGTTGACCACAGTGGCCCCCACGTCGGCGATAATAAAATCTGGCACTGGGATCAACGGGTCGCTCAGCAGTGGTAGGACCGATTCCAGTCCCCGACCGGTGACAAATACGAGCTGAATATCCCGGTTTGCTTTTATCAATCTATATAATCTGAGGCGGTCTTCCATTTTTCCGCCCAAAAAAGTTCCATCTAAATCTGTTGCTAATAACATATTATCGTATATTCCTTTCTAAAAGTTTAAATTCATCAATGACGGGCATTCGTTTGTACATGACGCGGTAGGCGGTGTTGAGCAGCGGCAAGTTTAATCCAAGACCTGCAGTTGTGTTTATCAGTCCGAGGGTAGCAAAGTATCCCTCGGCCACCATGCCCAGCATCTGCCGAGCTTCAAATACCGAATGTCCGCGTCCAAGGTACTCACCAAAGGTCCGGTTGCGGCTATGTGCCGAGTATCCGGTGACCAGCAGGTCCCCCAGGTAGGCGGAGCTGGCCAGCCTTGAGTGTCCGCCCCCAAGGGCAGACAGCAGCTGCTCCAGTTCATAGATGGCATTGGAAACCAGTACGGCCATAAAATTGTCGCCATAATGCAGCCCTTGAGCCATTCCGCAGACAATACCGACCACATTCTTATAAATCGCAGCATATTCCACACCACTCATATCCGGACAATAATGGACCTGGATATAAGGCGAGGCAAACCAAGCCTCGATCTTCCTGATAAATCCCTCATTTGGACCGCAAAGCGTCATGTAGGTTTTCTTGTTGCGTGCGATTTCCTCGGCGTGGCAGGGTCCGGCAATCATGCCTTGCTGAAAGTCTTTCAAATCAAAGCAGCTGGCCAGATAAGCACTGGGCAGCAGATTGTCTGGCCCGACTGTTCCTTTGATCGAAGTAATGATAAATTTCCCGGAAAGCTTATTTTCATTTATCTGGGCACATACGCCGGGCAGATGTGCGCTAGGTACGACAAACAATACTACATTGGACCGGTCTATGATATCATCCAGATCATCCGAAGCATAAATTTTTGTATTGTCCAGTTTTAAAAAAGATAGGTAGTCAGGGTTTACAGCTTCTTTGGTAATTGAGCACACCTGCTCGGTGCGCCTCAGGTACCAGTTTACGTGAACACTGTTCTCCGTAAATATTTTTACCAGGGCCGTGGCCCAACTCCCACCACCTATCACACTAATCTCATTCAAATCGTTGGGGTTTTAAACAGCAAAAAGCAGTTGCTTTTGCAATTTGGTTATCTATTACTTCACAAAGATAGTCAAAAATTAATCAATAAGCAAATAAAACAACAAAAAAGTGCAGATTGGCCCCAGAAGGGCTACAAAAACCGCCGTTCTTGGAATGAGCTGTTGCTTATCCAAAAACGGTCGGTCGCTATCGGACCTACGCATGCAGGCCGGGCACTCGTGCCGGTTCTCAGCGCATATTTTTATTGGCATTACTGCTGATAAACATTTCATTTTTCTCTTCGGAGATGATCTCCAGAAAGCGTTCGTAATGCTTGAGCACATCGCTGATCAGTTCATTTTTAGTAAAGTACTGTACATCATAGCCTTCCCTGGCATCGCCAAAATACGATTTTGGAAAATAAGTTTTCTTATCGTCCAAATCGGGGAGATTCTCTTCCTCCATTACATAGTCGGATACCACTTTGAGCTGATTTTTGACGCCATAAATAAAGTTGTTGACAACATCGTAGCGGATTTCGATCTGCATTCTCCTTGGACTATCAAGGAGCTGCACTTTGGCCTCGATGCCATTTTGTCCAAACTCGGCCTTCAATTCCTCGAAAGCCTGCTTGACCGTTGTGTCGATAAACTGATCGACCGATCCACGGCTTTTAAACGACACGATCTGTTTGAGACGGTCTTTCCAGAATTCGCCCGACCAGGGCACTGTGCTCACCGAAAAGTCGCGCTCATAGTAGCTTCGGTCTATCGTCAGCGCCTTGACCAGACTGATGCAGAATAGCAGCATAATGATAGAAAATGGCAGTGCGGTAATGAGCGTCATGGTCTGTAATGCCTGCAGTCCGCCGGTGTTGAGCAGCATCAGGGCGAGTATCGCCAGCAATGCACCCCAAAAGACCATTTGCCATTTCGGTGATTTGACAGCGTTCTTGGTTGCTATGCTGTTCATCACGAATATCCCCGAATCTGCCGAAGTCACAAAAAATATCACAATGATCAGGATCACCAGATAACTTACCAGCTCCGACAGCGGTAGGTAGTCCAGAAACTTGAACATCAGAGCATCCGGATTATCGGCCAGGATGCTCAGCGCACCCTTGGCGATATTGATATCAAACCAGATAGCACTATTGCCAAATACCGACATCCAGATAAAATTAAAGAGGGTCGGAATAATGAGCACCGCTGCGACAAATTCTCGAATGGTGCGCCCCCTGGAAATTTTAGCGATAAAAAGCCCCACATAAGGCGACCAGGATATCCACCAGGCCCAATAGAGGATGGTCCAGTTGTAAAACCAGGGTAAGGTCGCTTCGTCGTACACATGCGTGTCAAAGGTCAGGCTAAAAAAATTGTTTATATAATTACCGATACCTTCGGTAAAACTACCGATGAGGTAAACCGTCGGTCCGAGAATGAGCACAAACAGCAACAGTATCACCACCGAAATGATGTTAATATTACTTAGTAGCTTTACCCCTTTGTCCACGCCTGAAGTCGCTGAAAGTACGGACAGCAGCGTTAATATCCCGACAATGATGATCTGATAAGTAAAACTGCTTTCCGACACAATTCCTAGCGTCTGCAGTCCCGCATTGACCTGTACCACACCAAATCCGAGGGTTGTAGTAATTCCGAAGAAGGTGCTGCATAGCGCAAACACATCAATGGCATTCCCCCATTTGCCATTGATCTTATTTTTTAGCAATGGATAAAAGCAGCTGCGCAGGGAGAGCGGTAGCCGATAGCGGTACGCAAAATAAGACAGAGCGAGTCCCACCACGCCATAAATAGCCCAGGCATGAATGCCCCAATGAAAAAAAGTATAGAGCTGCGCATTTTTTACGCGGTTGATGTAGTGATTGCTTGCAAACACCTCTGTCGAATAGTGCTGCATAGGCTCGGCGACACTAAAATACATCAGGCCTATACCCATGCCTGCAGCAAAAAGCATCGAAATCCAGGAAAAGAATGAATATTCTGGTTTGCTATCGTTACTACCGAGTTTGATGTTACCAAATTTGCTGAACATCAGGTATACTAAAAAAATAACAAACAAGGTCACCCCCCAGACATACACCCAATTGAGGTTAACAAATATAAAGCCTTTGACCGCATCCAGGATACGTACGGTCAATGTTGGCAGGAAGACCGACAACAGGCATACACCGATGATAAAAATAAGACTGGGAACAACTATCCCTTTGTTAAAAGTCGATTTTGACAAGATAATACAATTTTAGTTTACAAATAAAGTAGCTAAGGTGATTGTTTGACCTGAGCTACTCCTTTTTTATTAAGCGTTACTTCGGATATGGACATCCCGTTGCGGAAACGGAATTTCAATACCCGCTCCGTCCAGGGCTTCTTTACAATCAATGATCAATTGTTCCTGCATTGTCCAGAAATTTTCGTTGGAAGCAGTCACGCGGATGGACAGGTTGATTGCACTGTCGCCCAGCTCGGTGACTACAACCTGTGGAGCAGGATCCTTAAACGCGAATTCATTGTTTTGAATCACGCGCATCAATACTTCTTTAGCCTGCTTTAGATCGGCATTGTACGCCACGCCAATGTCAAACCAGGTACGTCTGGTACCGAGCTTGGTGTAGTTGGTAACACTGCTGTTCGACAAAACACCATTAGGCACGATGACTTCCTGATTCTGAGGAGTAGTCAACTTGGTATTAAAAATATCAATTTCCTTCACCGTCCCCGATACGTCCGCACTCGACGTAATATAGTCGCCCACCCGAAAAGGTTTGAGCAGCAAAATCAATATCCCGCCCGCAAAATTCGATAGCGATCCTTGGAGCGCCAAGCCAATGGCCAAACCAGCTGCACCGATGATTGCGACAAATGCCGAGGTCTGAACACCCAATTGCGTGACCACAACAATAAACAGTAAAATATTTAAAATCCAGCTGATCAGGTTACTTAAAAACCGTTGCAGCGACACATCCATCTGGCGTCGTTCAAAGGCCTTATCGATCATCCGCTTGACCAGTCGGATGATCCACGAACCTATCAGATAAATCAGTAAAGCAGAAATTACGGCGGTAATAACACGTGGAGCCCAAGCGATGGCAGAGGAGACAAATTTGTCCCAATGCTGCTGGACTTCATTCAGTTCTAAATCATTCATGATAGTGTTTTTTAATAAAAATGTAAATTAAGGGTGATAATATAACAAAATATTAACGTTATTTCAAGGAAAACAGTCAATACTTACATTTTTAACAAGCGTTAAGGCAGATTGTTTTAAAAAAAATCCAACCAGGTTGTACATGATGTCCCTGCCTGTAAGCTTTAGACTACAGGAGCGCTGCGAGCGTCATTTTTAATCCAATAAATAAAATTTGTTCAGTATATTCGCTTAAATAAGCTTAAAGTATAACGCACTTTTATGAACAAATTACTCCGATTTTTTGATTTACATGAAGGCGAAGACAAAAAGGAAACCGTACTGGAAAATGTTGTGAGCAATGTTTCCTTTCGCGGAGCCAACGCCTGGATTCTGGCCTGCGCCATTGTTGTTGCTTCCGTGGGCCTGAATGTTAATTCTACGGCTGTCATTATCGGAGCCATGCTGATATCCCCTCTGATGGGACCGATTGTCGGTGCTGGATTTGCACTGGGCACTTTCGATTTTTCCCTATTGAAAAAGTCCATTAAAAATCTGCTCATCGCCACCCTGATCAGCCTGGTGGTATCATTTATTTATTTTTTGTTAAGCCCCTTCAAGGAAGCCCAGTCTGAACTGCTAGCCCGTACCTCACCCAACATCTATGACGTCATGATCGCACTTTTTGGTGGTCTTGTGGGTGTGATTGCGATCACGCGGGTCGACAAGGGCAACCCGATCCCGGGCGTGGCGATTGCGACAGCCCTGATGCCGCCATTGTGTACAGCAGGCTACGGACTGGCCATCGGCAAATTCAGTTTTTTTGCTGGTGCGTTATTCCTATACATCATCAACTGTGTATTTATTTGTATCGCCACTTTTATCATCGTCAAGTATCTGCGCTACCCCAAGAAGCACTATGTGGATCAACAGCGTGAGAAGCGAATTACACAAAGTATTACCATCATTACCCTCGCTCTGGTAATCCCCAGTATCTATTTTGCCTACAATCTACTGCAAGAAAAGAAATACAGCAACAAAGTGAAGCAGTTTGTGCAACAGGAACTGAGCAATAAAGGATATACCGTTATTTACGAAAAGCTTCAGCAAAACAGCAATCCAAAAAAACTCGAACTGGCCTTCCTGTCCAAAAAATTCAGCCAGCAGGAGATCAAATCGCTGGAGCAGGCCATGAAATCATTTGGCATTGACAACACGGCCTTGGTCATTCACCAGGATAGCCTTGACCTCAAGTCCAGCATTCTGAGCGAGATTGATAAGCGAAATGCGGCAGTCAGTGAAAAAGACCTGACCATTCGCGCGCTCAACAATGAACTTGCCCGTTACCAGATCGCTAATCCCGAACTTGACAGGGACATCGCGGTGCTTTTTCCCGAATTAAATTCCTACAGTATCGGCATGCAGCAGCACTACGCCAAGAAAGACAGTGTGGCGAATCGCGTTGCATTCATTTATTCTGCTGCTACACCACTTGTACAAGCTCAGCAGGAAAAATTGCAAAAATGGTTGAAAAATCATTTTCCGAAAGATAGCATTGAGGTCATCAGACGGTAGTATCCGGGGCAAAGGGAGCGATTGCGCCTCGGAAAAGCACACTATAGGCAAAACGCATGATCGCCCCATATGGAATAAATAGATTTTATACAATATTTTTCAAAGCCTTGACAGAATTTGCCTACTTTTATGCAACCTAAAGGATCAATTATACCATATGGACAATTGGATAGACAAAATTTATAATATCATCTGGAGCGACGCTTTAGTATATCTCTGCCTGTTAACAGGTATTTATTTTACCATCCGTTTTCGTATCCCACAGCTAACACAGATCAGGGAAATGCTCCGGCTGCTGTTTAACGGCGACCGCTCGGACAAAGGCATATCGTCCTTTCAAGCTTTTTCCCTGGCCATCTCTGGCCGTGTAGGCACCGGTAATATTGCAGGCGTGGCGACTGCTATCGCTATGGGAGGTCCCGGTGCAGTCTTTTGGATGTGGATCATTGCATTTCTGGGGAGTGCCTCAGCCATCGTTGAAGCTACCCTGGGCCAGATGTACAAAGAGGTTAATGACGGAGAGTATCGTGGAGGCCCAGCCTTTTACATCCTCCATGGGCTGCGATCCAAAGCATTTGCCTGGACATTTGCGATTGTGACCATAATCAGCACCGGATTTTTGTTGCCGGGGGTACAAAGTAACAGTATCAGTGTGGCTGTGGAATCAGCCTTTCACTTATCACCCGGAATAACCGGCATCGGCATTGCCGGGCTCCTGGCTGTTATCATCATTGGTGGTGTAAAGCGGATCAGCACAGTAGCCGAATATGTTGTACCCTTCATGGCCGGCGCTTACATTCTGATGGCACTGGTCATCATCGGGCTTAATTTTTCACAGATTCCCGCCGTCATCGGCCTGATCATCAAAGCGGCCTTCAACATGGATGCTACTTTTGGTGCTGTTGTCGGCATGGCAATCTCCTGGGGCGTCAAGCGGGGAATTTACAGCAATGAGGCCGGACAAGGCACTGCACCTCATGCTGCAGCGGCAGCCGAAGTAAGCCACCCGATCAAACAAGGCCTGGTACAAGGTTTTTCGGTCTATGTAGACACGCTCTTTGTCTGTACGGCAACTGCGCTGATGATCCTGTTTACCGGCCAGTACAATGTGGAAAATCCCGATGGTGGTTTTATCGTACAAAATCTCCCCGCCACCGAAATGGGTCCCGGCTTTACACAGCAGGCGGTCTCCCATCACTTTCCCGCCATAGGCAATGCCTTTGTCGCATTGGCCCTTGTCTTTTTTGCATTTACGACGATCATGGCGTATTACTATATCGCGGAGACCAACATCAGTTTTGTCAGCCGCAAAATGCATAAGGTCTGGCTGATCTGGGTACTGCGCCTCCTCATCTTGGGCTCGACATACCTGGGTTGTGTCAGTACCGCCAAATCTGCCTGGACATTAGGTGACATTGGCGTCGGGCTGATGGCCTGGCTCAACCTGATTGCGATATTGCTACTACACAAAAAAGTACTCGTTCTTTATGACGACTATCGGCGACAGCAGAAAGCCAAACAGGATCCTGTATTTGACAACAGTAAATATAAATTTCCCAATATGGATCTTTGGTCCAAAGAGCAGTCGTAACCTTGGGGAACGACAGTCACCAGTTTAATTTTGAAATATCTCCGCCGTCAACAGGAAGTTATCGCCCCGTGATCACTTTACGGTGCTCCCTGCCCCACTCTGCGAGATTATCGATAATCGTTCGCAAGGTCTTGCCATACTCGGTCAACTGGTATACGACCGTGACGGGATGCGTGTCCAAAACGGTACGCGTCACCAGCTGGTTCATTTCCAGCTCTTTCAGCTCCTTGCTTAGCATTCGGTTGGATATACCATTGACATCATTCAGAATGTCCGAAAAACGTCGTTTATTGTAATAGCAGACCGCCGAGAGAATTGAGATTTTCCATTTTCCGTTTAAAACGTCCATCGCATCATGTACCGCCATGACCTGTTTCTTGCTGATCTCTTCATTGCATTTTATCTCTTCCATATGTTACCTGGTTACTCCAATGTTACTGTTACTTTTCGATACAAAGTTACTAAAATAAATAAATCCAAACTACATTTGCTCCAGTAAATCAAAAACAATAAAAAAATGGATCACAGCGAAAAAAATGTCATTATTACCGGCGGCACCACTGGTATCGGGCTTGCCACCGCAGCCGCTTTTATTGATGCCGGCGCCCATGTCTGGATCACCGGAAGAAGCGAAGACAATTTGAAGAAGGCGGCCCAGAGCATCAATCATGACCGATTGCATACGGTCTTGTCCGATACGTCCAATCTCGCAGGAATCGATGCCCTGACAAATCACCTTGCGCAACAGGATATCAAAATTGATGTGCTTTTTCTCAATGCCGGCATCGCCACGTTCGCACCGATAGAACAGGCGACAGAAGCAGACTTTGATGCACAGTTTAACACCAACGTCAAGGGGCACTTTTTCACCTTACAGAAATTGATCCCACGGCTCCATAACGGTGCATCGGTCATCTTCACCTCATCGACGGTAGCCACAGCCTCCAATATCGGCACATCGGTATACTCGGCGACCAAAGGGGCCCTAAATAAAATCGCCCAGATAGCTGCCAATGAACTGGCGGACAGAAGAATCCGTGTGAACATCATCAGTCCGGGGCCGGTAGAAACACCTGGACTGGAAAATGCGGTACCGCAAGAAGCAATCGCCCATCTCGCTGCTGCGACCTCACTTCAACGTCTCGGAAAGCCTGAGGAAATAGCGAATACCGTACTATTTCTGGCCTCAGAAAAAGCGAGCTTTATCAATGGGGCTGAACTTCTGGCTGACGGCGGGTACATCACCTATGCGATGAAATAGTGTTATTGTAATACCTGTGGTAGTGCCAGCATTCCGCCACGTGATGGGGGATTGCTGGCATCACCCTTCTGCCCAGCCCCGGTTTACCACTCGATTTTATAACGAAAAAGCCAATCGTTGCCATTTGAGCCAAATAGGTTGACGAAGATCCGGATCATCCATTCCCTGAATAGCTGCATGGCCGGACCGACCACCAGTTTATCTTCGCCCCGTCGGCGCCCCTCCCTGACGATTCGCTCGACCCTGGGCCGCCGGCCATCCTCAAACTTCCGGAAGGCCAAGGCCAGCGACTTCTCGTCGCGCAGTAGTTTGGCCAGCAACATCGCATCCTCGAGCGCCAGCGAAGCTCCCTGTCCTGAATTCGGACTCATCGCATGGGCGGTATCGCCGATCAGCAGCAAACGATCCCTGTACCAGTTCGGAAGAAAGGGTACATCAAATACATTGATCCGCAGATAACTGTCAGCCTCCCGGATGATCTGGGGCACCGGACTGGCATAATTTCCGAAGGAATCGAGCAACAACCGCCGTTCGGCATTGCGGTCAAAATCATGCAGCTCTTCTCTGCTCCAGGGATGGTCGGCGGGAATATTCGTCCACCACATGATTTCCTGTTCATTGGCCCCTCCATAGCCAAAAAAACCGTCCTTTCCGAATACAAAATTCAGGTTATTGCTCTCTTGCGGTGCAATATAGGGCAATTTGTTCCTGGCGATGAAGCCTCCCCGCGCAATGATTCCGGTAAACTGGGGCAATAGCGATGGACATACCATACGTCGCACCTGGCTATGGACACCGTCTGCCCCCACCAAAAACAGGCCGGACACCTCAGTGCCGTCTTCAAAGCAGGCCCGCACCCCATGGGCCGGCTGATCGACCGAAAGCAGCTTTTTGTTGTAATGAACCTCTATGCCCTGCTCAAGCGCAGCAGCTTTCAAGCTATCCAGCAGGGCCTGCCGCCGGATATTGACTGCCGGATAAGCATATTTGGTGCTGTCTGAATATTTCATCCGTGCCAACGCAGATCCCTTCGCATTTTTAAACACACCGAAGCTTACTGGACAGCCCTTCTCCATGACCTCTCCCGCCAGGCCCAGCGCCGCCAGCACATACATTCCATTAGGAGCAATGTTCAGTCCGCCACCCATACTTTCCTGAGGCCCACGAAACTCAAATAATGCCGCTTTCAAACCGATTTTTTTGAGAAATAAGGCAAGGCCAATTCCGGCTATACCCGCACCGATGATGATCACTTTTCTGTTATTTTCCATGATGTAAAGAAAAATTAAGTTAATTTGCACTAAATAGTTTCATTTACTTTACCAAGTAAACATTTTACAAAGTAAAGCAAATTATGCTAATTTACCATACATGGCAACAGAAAAAATTCAACAGATAGGGGCTTTATTACGCGAAGTCAGTACGCAGGCCATCAAACGGAGCAATTTGGTTTCTGCCATTCTTGGCATCAATTCCACGGACCTTGAAGCGCTGGAAGTACTTATGCGTCTAGGGAAAGCGACCGCAGGCGTTCTGGCGGCGGAAACTGGCATTACGGGTGGCGCTGTCACCAAAATGGTGGACCGGCTCGAGAAAGCCGGCTTCATCCTCCGGGAGACTGATCCAAACGATCGCAGAAAGGTTTATATCACGCTTCATATCAACAATCTGGAATCGAAGGTATTGCCCTTGTACCAGTCGTTGGTGGGGGCCGTCAACGCACTGCTGGATGAGTATAGCCCACAGGAACAACAGCTGATCATCAGTTTTCTGAGCAGATCGATACAGATCAACCGGGAGGATATGGAAAAACTGGCTGCAGAGCACTGAAAATTTACCGGCAGCTCCATTAGGCTGGCATGCCCCTGGCAGTAGCCCACTGCCCATATACAGTCCTACTGCACCGGATAATTTTCAAGCACATGGCCCAGCGCTTCGACTAGAAAATCGATAGCCGCCAGATCCATCGATGAAAATCCCAGCCGCAGGTGATTCAGTTGCGGAGCGTCGGCAAACACCATGCGCTCGTCAAAGGCCAATCCCTGTTTCCTGAGCTGGGCGGCCACCCGGCGTACGTCATAGTTATCCCCGAACCTGATCCAAATGGCCATTCCGCCTGCCGGCACATCAAAAAACAGGTAACGGCCTCGGTATACCTCCAATTTAGCGCAGAGATAATCCCGTCGCTCCTTATACAGCTTGACAGACCGCCGCAGATGCCGTTCCATAATTCCGCTCTCAAATAGTGTGCCCACGGCCTGCTCCTGCAGCACATCGCCCCGTATATCCATATGTTTTCGGATATACGCCAGGGACAAAATCAGATCTTCGGTACCGACCACATATCCTAGCCGTAAAGAGGGCGAAAAATTTTTGGAGATACTTCCCACATAGATCACCTGTCCCTGATGATTATAACTTGCCATGGGCAAATGCGGAGCCAAAGAATAATGAAAGTCATAGTCGTAATCGTCTTCGATAATGACAAAATTGTACTGATGAGCCAAAGACAATAGTCGCAGGCGTCGTTGCGGGCTCAAGGCGACCGTCGTGGGATAATGGTGGTGGGGAATCACGTACACAGCTTTAACCCTTGTCGTGCGGCATACTTCCGCTATCTCGTCTACGTCGATACCGTTTTCGTCCACAGGGACATCGATCACCGTCGCTCCGTTCAGTACGAAGGCCGACCGGGCAAGCTCGTAGCCCGGCGAGCCGACAATAAACGTGTCTCCGGTATGGATCAGTGCCCGCGACGCCAGATACAGGCCCATTTGAGCACCATTGGTGATCAGGATATTGTCTTCGGACAGATGGAGGCCGCGGGAGTGAGCAAGGTGGGCCAGCAAGGCCTTCTTGAGAACCGAGCTCGCCAAGGCGGTTCCATAATTTGCTTTCCGTAAGTTATATTGGCGCCCGGTAACTGATCCCAGCTCCAGCAGCAGCCCCTTATAGGGAGCGATCCTCGGATCGGGCAATCCATCATCCAAAAATAACTGGCCCTCCTGCTGTACCTTCCTGACCTTGTTTTTATCGGCAGTCTTCAATGTCAGCGGAAAGCGACCAGCGAAGGCTGTATCCGCCCCTGCTTGCCCTGTAACGGCCGCCACCTGTATATCCGGGCTGATAAAGTAACCACTTTTATACTTCGTACTTACCCAGCCCTGTAGCGTGAGTATTTCATAGGCGGCCACGATGGTCTTCCGATGGACGGCCAACGTGGCTGCCAAGGTACGTGTGCTCGGCAGCCGCATACCCGACTGTAGCTTTCCCGATTTCACCAGCTGAATAAGTGCTAGAGCAATCTGCTCATACACAGCTGGCTTACTATTGGGATCGATCGGTATCAGTGTTTTAAACGGGAGCATCTGGACTACTATCTTTTTTCAATCTGTCCCCTAAAGATAGTCCAAAACCAGCTTATATTTGAAAATATATTTGAAAAAAACACCATGAAAAAGCGAGAATTTTTAAAAGACGTCGACACCAAGGCCTTTAAGGTCATGCTTGGATTTGAGCAGTATCTGTCCGAAAGCTCATTAAACAGGATTCACGCCGAGCTGATCAAGATCCGGGTCTCCCAGATAAATGGCTGCACCTATTGCATGGACAAACATATCCGGGATGCCCTGGCATATGGCGAAGATCCGCGCCGGATATTTGTACTGTCCCACTGGCGGGACACACCTTTCTTTTCGGAAGAAGAACAGGCTATCCTGGCTTTGACAGAACAGATCACACGCATTTCGGTTCACGGAGTGACTGATGAAGTGTACAACAGGGCACTGCTGCTTCTGGGCCAGCAGTATCTTACTGAAGTCATCATGGGCGTCATCGCAATGAATGCCTGGAACCGTATTGGAATCACCACAGGCCGCGAGCCGCAATGATCTTTTGACAGCACTACAATGAATACAGAAATAAACTATCAAGTAGGTTTTATACCTGCTTTGGAGCATATCACCGCCCTCTATGCCGCAGCCGGCTTAAAACGGCCCATCGACGATAAACAGCGAATGATGAAAATGTTTGCCAATTCCAATCTTTTGATCACCGCCTGGCAGGGAGAGCATCTGATCGGCATTGCGCGCTCCATGAATGACGGAGGCTTCTGCTGCTACCTGGCAGACCTGGCCGTACATCCCAGCTACCAGAAACGAGGCATCGGCAGACAGCTCATCCATTTGACCAAAGCTACGGCAGGCGATGACTGTTCACTCATCTGGTTGTCTGCTCCGGGTGCAATTTCCTATTATCATAAGATCGGGATTCAACAGCTTAAAAACGCTTTCGGGATCGACAGGCTCCATCCGATTTAAATGTGTCAGGCCAGCCACTAAACGCTGTTAAAATGTTCGCTTTCGTACAAAAAACGTTCGGGATCGAACATTTTCGCAGCGCACAAAATACATAAACAACACAATATCAATAAATTAAATTATTGGCAAACGAATTGGTTGGATTTCATAAATCCGACTACCATGCTTAAAAACTATATTAAAATTGCATTCCGGAACTTAAAGAACAACAAAGGCTTTACCGCCATCAATATTGTCGGGCTGGCCATTGGGATGGCGGCTTCGATAATGATTATGCTATGGGTGAAGAGCGAATTTGCCTTTGACCGCTTTTATACAAAGGCCGGACAGATTTATGCCGTTGGGCTAAAAGATGTTTGGGGCAGCGAAACGGTGCAGCATTTTTATACCCCCAAGCCCATGGCGGCAGCGTTAAAAACTGACTTTTCCGAAATCAGAAATATCAGCAGGGTCAACTCCGGTACTGGTTTTCTGCTGACCAAGGGTGAGATCAAGCTCGCAAGGGAACAGGGCGCATTTGTGGACAGTAGCTTTCTCAAGATGTTTGATTATAAGGTGCTCGCTGGAAATGCCACCGAAGCACTGAAAAGCCCCAATCAAATTGTGCTCACCAGATCTCTTGCCCAGCGCCTATTTGGAGCAGGTGAAGCCATCCATCAAACGGTTAAACTGGATAGCACTGCAATCGCAACGGTGGCCGCAATCATAGAAGATATCCCGGACAATTCCTTTATGAAAGGCATAAGTTATCTGGTTCCCTGGACGCTTATGGAGCAAATCGGCTATTCGGACAACTATTGGGGCAACAATTCCGTCCAGACCTATATCGAACTGGATAAAAACACCAATATCAGCCAGTTTGAAAAGCAGATTAAAGGCTTCCTTCAGAAACATACGGAAACCAAAGCCGAGAATTTTATTCAGCCTGTGGGCAATAAGTGGCTATACAGCAAGTTTACCAATATGGGAAAACCTACCACACCGCGGATCGGAATGGTACGTACCTTTATCGCCATCGCCTGTTTCATATTGATCATCGCCTGCATCAATTTCATGAACCTGAGTACCGCCCAGAGTGAAAAACGAGCCAAAGAGGTAGGTGTACGCAAAGTAATCGGAGCCAGTAAGCAATTATTGATCGGACAATTCTTAACCGAATCCATCTTAATTGCAGCGATTTCGGGTCTTTTGGCCATCCTGATCGTCCTGCTTGCCCTGCCGCACTACAGCAACCTGGTATCCAGGCAACTGCAGATCCCTTTCAGTGATATGACCTTCTGGTGCGCATTTATCGGATTTATCCTATTGACCGGAATACTATCCGGCAGTTATCCAGCCTTTTATTTGTCTTCATTCAGACCGGTAAAAGTGCTAAAGGGAAAACTGCTGCACATGCAGAGCAAGTTGAGCGCCAGAAAAATGCTGGTCATCTCCCAGTTCTGCATCGCCATCATCCTGATCATTACGACCATATCCATTCAGAAACAGATAAAATACGCACAGGATAGAGAAGTGGGGTACAACAAGGACCGACTGATCAACGTCATGGACCAGGGAAATATCCGTAAAAACAGCAGGCTGATAAAAAATGCGCTACTGTCCTCCGGCGTGGCGTCTCATGTCTCGAGAACCTCCTCTCCACTGACCGAAAACTGGAGCAACAACCCGATGCAATGGGCCGGCAAACCCGAAGATGACAATACCATGTTTGCCCGGATCGGGGTCGATGACAACTTGGTCGGCACTGCTGGACTGCAGCTGATCGCCGGCCGCGATTTCGATCTCAGCAAATTCCCGACAGACTCTAGCGCCATGATCATCAACGAATCCGCAGCCAAGGTTTTCCATTTTGACAATCCGATCGGCAAGACCATTGTCGATGGCATCTCCTGGCATATCATCGGTGTCATCAAAGACTTTGTGCAGGAATCCCCATTTAATCCGGTCACCCCGCTGGTGATCCAGGGTGCCGCTTCAGGCACCAGTGTGACCAACATTCGATTGAACGATCGACTAGAAACACGCGACGCGCTTGCCAGCTTGGAGAAAATTTTTAAAGAATATAATCCCGACTATCCTTTCGAATATGTCTTTGTCGACGCCAAATATGCCGAAAAATTCAAAGATTTTGAACAATTGGGCAAGCTTTCCAGTCTTTTTGCGCTGCTGACGATTTTTATTTCCTGCCTTGGCCTTTATGGCCTGACCGCGTACATGGCTGAAAACAGGACCAAGGAAATTGGCGTGCGCAAAGTCCTGGGAGCTTCGGTCAGTTCGATCACTACGATGCTGTCCAGAGATTTTGTGCTGCTGGTACTGCTATCCTGCCTGATCGCATTTCCGATTGCTTATTATATCGCTGACCAGATGCTAAGCACCTACACGTATCGCATTCGTATCAGCTGGGATATTTTCGTGATTGCCGGGGCAGGTGCTGTTGCCCTGACATTGCTAACTGTCAGCTATCAATCGATCAAAGCTGCCCTGACCAACCCTGTCAAGAGTCTCCGCGACGAATAAAATAAGGGAGGAGCGCTTGACATCCGACTATTTAAACTATCAAGCGCTCCTCCTAAATAATCAACTCAGACAGCCCGCCCTTCTGCCGCAGGCTTAATTGACAAAAGTAACAAATTCAGCGAGATCAAGCCGCACCTTCTTGAGCTGGGCAAAGTGGTCATTCTCGGCATCTCGGTATCCCAAAGCTAATATAACAACCGACCGCAGCCCCTGCTCCCGCAGCTGCAGTAATGCGTCGAATTTCGTTGCATCAAATCCTTCCATCGGAGTGGAGTCTATTTTTAGTTCTGCAGCAGCTACTAAAGCAGTACCTAAAGCGATATACGCCTGTCGGGCGGCCCAGTTAAAGTTATCTTCTTCAGGCCTGGACAATATACCGCCCACTAAGGCAGCCTTGAAGTCGGCCAACGCCTCTACCGGGACGCCACGTTCACGGGCGATACGTGCCATATAGTCATCGATCTGCTGTTCGGTGACTTTCTCGTAAGCAGCAAAAACCAATAAATGGGAGGACTGCGCTATCTGTACATTGAATGAACCTTCGCCCAGCTGCTCGCGAAGCTGTTCATTCTCCACCACGATGACGCGATACGGCTGTAAACCCGCGGATGAAGCCGAAAGATTGACGGCTTCCAGAATCTTATTTAAGTCTTCGGCAGCAACCTTTTGCTTACCGAATTTTTTTGTGGCATAACGCCATTCAAGATGTTTGATCGTGTTCATAGATAATTTCTTTATGCTGCAAAATTCGCGAATAATTGTTTACTTTTGTCATCAGGTGACAAAAAGTAATAGTGACAACGAGGTAACCATGGAAGAAATCACAACAACAGAAGAAACAAGCTTGAGCGAAGCGGTCACAGCAGTTACGCATGACTGCGCTTTGCCGGCACACGAATGCAAGAAAGCCATTATGGGTGTGCATGATGCGATGTATGTCCTGGGGGGCAAATGGAAAATTTATATTATTGCCGCCCTACTCTTCGGCCCCAAACGTTATTCAGACCTGTTACGTGACATCAACGGCATCTCGGGCAAGGTGCTCAGCCGTGAGCTCAAGGAAATGGAAACCAACCGTCTGCTGACCAGGAGCGTGAGCGGTACAGCTCCACTGACAGTGACTTATGCACTTACTCCCTATGGCGAGTCCACCAAAGCGATTATTGGTATACTGGCCGAATGGGGCAAGTCCCACCGCAATTATATCATCAGCGAGCCACAGCGATAGTATTAGGGATTTATTCTACGGGATACACTCTTGATATCGAACTTATGTTTTTCTTTTTGCCGATATTTCCTCCGCTTTTGATAACTTCCCTGTTGATCCACCTCACTTTGTCCAGGTCGAGCTTTTCCACCTGCCGGTCGTAGGTGACCAAACCGTTGATCTCATGCTCCACATCTGAAGTCTGGGTATAGATAGCACTACTTAAGCCTCTGTATATCATCCGCTGTTCGATCTCGTCAAGCAGGTAAATGTATGTATCCGTCAATGTTTCCTTGTTAATCAATATTTCGTAGGCATTATTAGGCACCGGCCACATATGGTTGCGCACAAATAGTCCCTTTCCGCCAAATTCACCCAGGGAAGCTGCCCGCTTCTCGTCGGGGCGCGGAAATGCGTTGTCCTCCATCTTTCCGTAGTGGTGCATATCCACAAAGTCGCCGTTGCCGGGATCACCTTGCGCCGGTCGGTAGCCCGGTGCATAGTTGAACCCTGAATTGCCGTTCACGAGCCGTGTAGGATCATACGCTTTGGTCCAGTTGGTGATATCAGGCACCTCAAAGGCACCCCAATTCTCATTAAAAGGCACCCAGGTGACAATCGAAGGCACACTGATCAGCTGGTCCATCATCTGTTTGAGCTCATTCCTGAACTCCTGGCGCACAGCTACCGAATCGTTATCATCGGGATACCACAAGTTGGGCATATCCTGCCATACCATCATCCCGAGGCGGTCGCAATGATAGTACCAGCGCATCGGTTCGACTTTGATATGCTTGCGGATCACGTTGAAACCTGCCCTTTTGGCCAGCTGAATATCGTACAGCAGCGCCTGCTCCGTCGGCGCTGTAAAGATCCCGTCCGGCCAGTAACCCTGGTCCAGCACGCCGATCTGAAACTGAAACTTGCCATTTAACAGCGTCCTGTTAACACCGTCTACCTTGCCGATGCTGATGGAACGCATAGCGAAGTAAGACTCTATCTGGTCCACGATAAGTCCTTGTTTATCTTGCAGTTGTATCTTCAGATCATATAAAAAAGGGTCATCCGGAGTCCACAGATGCGGATTGCGGACAGGTAGAAAAAATGAGGCGTTGTCCACACCTTCTGCCCTGCCGACCTGCGTTATACCATCATGTGCCGTAGCCACCACGTTTAGCCGTTCTCCAGTGGTCAATGCGGTTATCTGCAACCGGCTATTCTTTAGATCAGGAATCAGCTTTAATTGAGTAATATGCTCTTTTCGTACTGGCTCCATCCACACGGTCTGCCATATGCCCGAACTGAAGGTGTAGTCGCCCTTATCACCATTTTTGCCCGAAGGTGTCTTGCCATCGTTAGCATCATAGGCCCCCACCACCAAACTGTTGTCGCCAGGCTTTAGGAAGTCCGAAATGTCCACACTAAAGGCATGATATCCACCCTTATGGTCCCCGGCCTTTTTGCCGTTGACAAAAATAACAGCGTACTGGTCCACAGCACCAAAATGCAATAAGATACGGCTGCCTTTCCATGTCGGCGGAATCACGATATTACGCCTATACCACAGAAACTGCTCGCCGCCGCGGGCTATGCCTGACAGCTCCGCCTCAGGGGCAAAGGGTACCCGTATCTTTTCCGTTCTGGCAGGAAAATCCGGAGCCATGGTGGCTGTCCGCGGATCCTGCTGTAACCTGCCGCCCATATAGTCCCAGAGGCCATTGAGATTTTGCCATTCCCTGCGCTTCATCTGCGGCCGCGGATATTCGGGCAATGGTGTATTTGCCGTCAGCGCCTCCTGTGTCCACGGTGTGGGCAGCGTAAAGTCCGCTAAGGATTGAGTCCGTGCATGCGCTGTCACCAGCAATGCCATTAAGATCGCCCAGAAACGAAAGTTGGTGCTTGTCATCATTCTATCAGGTTTGGTTTGTTTATACGCTTGTTTGTACCGCTCATAAGCGTGCTAAATTGATTTATTAAATTGACCAAAAGTATCTTCTCGTCACTACTTCACGTCAATCATGCTCATGGTATCGGGTTTACTAGTACAAAGATGTCATTTAAAACTTTTACAGGGCATAAATGAACAATAATATTACAAATTCAGCCGCGATACCCAAACAGGCAGCCTTAGCCACATTAAGCTTATGAAAACTGTATCCCACATGATCTTCCCGTCCTACCGGTAGTGGAATTTTCGTAAAAATTGGACAGTTATTTTACGAAAAAGTTATATTTGTGTGATTAAATGATGAACTTTGGTAAAAAAATGCCTGATTTCACATAGTTCGCCTTTGAAAAACACACCTAAATAAGTATGCAGGACAGCGAATACGCCACACTATCCGACGGGATTCTGGTCGATCTGATTCGCCGGGATGACGAGAGAGCTTTCTCTGTCATTTACAAGCGTTACAGTGTTCCTTTGTACATTCATGCCAATAGATTTATCCGCGACCGTGAGGAAACAAAAGACATCCTGCAAAAAGTCTTCGTTAAAATCTGGGATATCCGCGGCAAGCTGCCAGCGGATATCAAGCTATCTTCCTATCTGTATCAGGTCGTGAAAAATGAATTAATTAATCATATTTCTCATAGCAAAGTAGTGGACAGATACCTGGATAGCATGTCATCCTTCGCCGTCAGCTATGTTTCGGACACAGACCATGCAATCCGCGAAAAACAGCTGCAGGCGATCATTGAAAGAGAAATTGAGAATCTTCCTGAAAAGATGCGTGAAATATTTCAGTTGAGCCGTACCCATTATTTGAGCCACAGGGAGATTGCCGAAAAACTTGGCATCAGTGAAAAAACCGTAAAAAATCAGATTTCAAACGCGCTAAAATTATTGCGCAACAAGCTGCCTCTGCTCTTATTTATTCTTGCATTTTTTCCAGACAGGCCCTAACGGTCAGATTTTTTAAAAAAATTTCACTTTCATCCGGGACCTGCGCCGGACTTAACTGTTATACAGCAAAACAACAACGCAAAAAACGTGAGAGAACCGTTAAACATAGATAACGACCTACTGAAAAGATACACCAAGGGCCAATGTACCGATAGTGAGGCAGCTTTTATCGAAGACTGGTACATCGCTCATGCTGAACAGCTTCCAGACTTCGATCTGAGTACGCCGGAGCTGCAGGCAGATATTGCAGACAGCTGGACCCGCATCCATACTCACATACGTTCTCCGAAACAATCCCATACTGCATGGCGAAAATGGATTGCCGCGGCAGCCTCCATAGCCATTATCGGATTCGCTTCATACTACCTGTCTGTTGAGCAAAAGCCCACATCTAAATATCAGGACAGTTCGATCCAAACCACAGCTGACAAACAATCATCAACCGCCCGCGAGCATACAGCAGCCATACACCCAGCGAGCAGCGGTGCAGTCTTACAGTTGTCAAATGGGGAACAGATTGCACTAAATCGCAGTAATGGGTCTTCCAGTCGCAAGGATCACGATATCCTCATCGACTGGAGTGACACCGACCAGCTCGTTTACCAGACAGACGGGTCAAAGAATGCCTCCCAGGCGATGTTGAGCAACACGCTCATCGTTCCCAAAGGATATACTTACAAGATCGTGCTGGCAGATGGTACACGGGTAACGCTTAATGCAGACAGCAAGCTGATCTTTCCGATACAGTTTACGGGCAGCACACGCGAAGTGACGCTGGAAGGTGAAGGCTATTTCGAGGTCAGCAAGCGTCAGATCAGCTCTGGTGGCCGGATGATCAAACAGGAATTTATCGTCCATGCAGGCCAAAATGCGGTGCAGGTTCTGGGCACCAAATTCAACGTTAAGGCCTATAAGGAAGACAAACAGAATAGCTTTACCCTGGAGGAAGGCTCTATCGCGTTGAACAATCCGGCCAATCCGGCACCGATACTTCTCAAGCCCGGCCAGAAAATTGTACAGACAGGCAAAGAATTCGAACTTCTGGAAGTCGATCTTTCCAAAGATCTCTCCTGGAAAAACGGCGATTTTTACTTTGATTCTGCCTCCGTCCAAGAGATCATGGACCAGATATCCCGTTGGTACAATATTGAAGTAGAATACCTCGGCCCCGTCGGACAGCAGCGTTATATCAGTACCATATCCCGAAAGAAGACTTTACAACAAGTACTGGAAATACTGGAAACCACTACAGGAATCAAATTTGATATCCGCAACAACGAAAAAGAAAGGAGGCTGATGGTCATACCCTAACAAACCAAACACCTGTGGTTTCAAAAAATCTAGAGGCGTTGCACCGCCCCTAGAATTGATTTTTTGAATTCACGCCTAGCATTTATTACGAAAATTATGAACTGCATGACATGTCTCCTTGTCAAGAGGGACATGTACGTCCAAAAATCAACAAACAAATGTATCAATATTTTTTTGCTAACGAAAAGTATAAGGTAAATCAACCGATCCACAGACCGCCTGTCTTTTCCAACTTTATAATCAAATTGCTTATGCGATTTCAATTATTCTGCATTTTGTTTTTGGTTTTGTTTTTACAAACCGCCACAGCCCTGCACGGCCAAAACAAAATTAACCTAAATGTCAAGCGAGCCAGCTTAGAAGAAATTCTTCAACAAGTGCGGTCGCAGACCGGATACGATTACGTGATCCGTCCCGAACACAACAGATCGTTCTCACCTTTAACCATTAGCTTAAACGATCTGGAGCTTTCGGAAGTGCTCGGACTCTGTTTTCAGGGACAGCCGTTAGGCTTTATCGTCCGCAACAATACGATCATCGTGACGGACAGCCAACAGCAACGGACGATCAATGGTATCGTGACGGATACGCAACAGAAGCCACTTGCGGGTGCTACTGTCCGTATAAAAGGCACCCATAATCAGACACTGACCAACAGCAAAGGAGTGTTCGTCCTGGCCAATGTGCCCAGCAATGCTGTTCTCGAAATCAGCTATCTGGGATACGAACTGCGTCAGATCGACCTCAGCGGCACCGCAGCCAGCAACCTAGGCCCCTTATTTGTCCTCAAACCGCAGATCGCGGCATTAGATGAGGTATCCGTCATGGCCAACACCGGTTACCAGAAACTTGATCCGGGCAAAACCACAGGCTCGCTTGTGGTCATCGATGAAAAGAAAATTCAGCAAAGTCCCGCGTTGAGCCTAATGGAGCGGCTCGAGGGGCAGATACCGGGCGTTCAGTTTGACACCAAAACCCATAATATCCTGGTGCGTTCACCCAATACCTTTTCAGGTTCGACAAGTACGCCGCTGATTGTCATCGACGGCTTTCCGGCCATGGAACAACAGCTGACTGCCAATCCAACGGGCTCTGGCAACCGCCTTTCGGCCACGGGCAGCAGCGCGGGCATACTCAACAATTTCAATCCCGATGACATCGCCAGCATCACTGTCCTGAAGGATGCAGCAGCGGCTTCGATCTGGGGATCCAGGGCAGCCAATGGGGTTATTGTAATCGAAACGAAAGCTGGTAAAATGGGCAAAAACAGTATCCATTTCTCTTCGATTTTCGGGACCTCCGCCCCGCCCAGCCTGCACGATCTGCGCACTATGAACGCCGCTGAATATATCGATTTCGAAAAAGAAATGTTTGACAACAACTTCTACTACGATCCGACTTCAGGCTGGCGGGCCCCCAACAGATCCGACGCCATCATGACCATGTTCCGTGCCAAACGGGGAGAGATCAGCCTCGCTGAGCAAAACAGCATACTCAGCCAGCTGGCACAGACCGACAACCGACAGCAAATCCGAAACGAACTGCTGCAGGCGGCTCAGAATCAACAGTACAACTTGTCTTTTAATGGAGCCGTACAGGGCGCCCGTTATTATGCCTCTGCGGTATATTCAAAAGACAGACCTATATATCGTGAAAACAATACCAATAATATGTCGTTGACATTCAATGTCGAAAACAGTTATTTTAACCAAAGACTTAAAGTAGCCCTGGGCATCAATCATACCATTCAGAAAAGCAATGTTAACGGTGCTGCGATCCGCGCCATCAGTCCCGGGACTTTTGGCCTTACGCCCTACAATCTGCTGCTGGATCAGAATGGACAGCGCATCAGCCGCTATTATGCTTTCACACCAACCGTTGCGCAAGAGCGCTTCGAAAGCCAGGGTTATCTGCCCTGGTCATATAACCACATCGACGAACTCAAGCAGAGCAACGATCATTATGACAACAACCTGACCCGCTTTACAGGGCAATTGTCCTATCGTGCTTACAGCTGGCTGAACGCAACACTGTCGGGTTCTTACCAGAAAGGGCTCCGCAATATGCAGAGCCTTCGGGACAAAAACAGTTATGAGATGCGCGACCTCATCAATACCGGCACCACAGTAAATAGCGGCGGAAAGCTGATATATGGAGTTCCACTAGGCGGTAAATATGTCACCTCAAACAACAAAATGGATGACTATTCGTTACGTTTCCAGCTCGATGGCTCCAAAACATTCCACGATATTCATCAAGTTGACGTATTTGCAGGTAGTGAAATCCGTCAGAGTCAGGCAATGGGTTATCTGCAGACACGATATGGATTCGACAAAGATACCTACCAGTCCACGGTTATCAATCCAACAGTTCCCTATAAAGATATATATGGAGGCAGCAAAACGCTGAATATACAAGATGCACCGATCAATATTGACCGCATACGTTATCTGAGCTATTACGCCAATGCGGGATACACCCTCCTTTCGAAGTACTTTCTAAGCAGCAGCATACGCTTTGACGATGCTACAATCATCGGCGTAGACCGGTCCAAACGTGCAAAGCCTTTTTGGTCTGCGGGGCTACGCTGGGATCTGCACAAAGAGAACTTCATGAAAACCATCCCCTGGATCAATATGCTGAGCTGGCGCGGTAGTATCGGTACCGGAGGCTCAGTGCCAAAAGACGGCACTTCATTCACCCTGTATTCGGCTTCAATAACCGATTTCTTCACCCAGCTTCCCACCGGCACCATTGTGATTCCGGCCAATCAGATGCTGGGCTGGGAAACCACACGGACATTCAACACAGGGCTTGATCTCACCGCCATAAACAACAGGCTCACCATTAACCTCGATTACTACAGCAAAAGGTCTTACGGAATCGTTGCGTCAGTACCCTACAACTCTACCTACGGCTGGTCCAGTCTGTCCTTCAACACCTCCAATATGAAAAGCCATGGTATAGATATCAATATCCAGGGGCAGATCGTGCAGAAGGCCGGCTGGCAGTGGAATAGTGCACTTAATCTCTCGTACAGCGACAATAAAGTGACCGACGATCGTTTTCCGAATACACTCAAGACGCCAGAGCAGACATCTACACCGATCGAGGGCTACCCCATTGATCAGCTCTTTGCCTACCGCTGGGCAGGCCTTGATAACAAAGGTAGATCGCAAATCCGCGATGGACAGGGCAATATCCTGGATTCAGAAACGTCCACAGACGATTTTAGCCCTGCGGACCTGCTTTATATGGGCCGCATAAGCGCTCCCTACTTTGGCGGCTGGACCAACACCCTGTCCTACAAAAATTTCACATTTACAGCACGTATGACTATGAAATTTGGACACAAAGTCCGCTGGAGGGAGGTCAACTCCACACAATACCCCAGCAATACAGCAGGCTTTGATGGATATCTGCCCAATAGCAAGGCCCTGGTAGACCGGTGGCGACAGCCCGGAGACGAAGCCCATACCGATATTCCCGGCGTCATCCATACCAATATCAATAGTATACAGCGCTTTGAACTTGCAGATATCAACGTGATTGACGCCAGCCACATCCGCCTGCAGATGCTTTCCTTAAATTATAGCTTTCCCGCCAGTATGCTGGGCAACAACAGGACCATCAAATCGCTGAGTATTGGTGCCACTGCAACCAACCTGGGGCTTTTCTGGAAAAAGACCGGACGCGATGTAGACCCAGAGTATATGTTTGACGGCAGCTACAGCAGCATGCCACCGGTCACAAGTTAGGTATTCCGCGTTAATATGGGTTTTTAATTACTATGATGAACATGAAAAAGAGAATTATTGCATTCAGCCTCGCTGCGTTGATGACCACCGGTATGGTATCCTGCCGGAAGTTTGTGGAGATTGACCTTGTGGGTAAGCGCGAGCTAAAATATACACAGGACTACCAGAGTTTGCTCAACAATAGCACATCAGTGGAGAAATCTTACTACTGGCCCGTGCTGGCAAGCGATGACATTTACGGGTCTGACGAAGCCTACCTCAATACCTTATCGTTAACCGATGCCAACGCCTATAGCTGGAAAAGTGATCTGGTAGGTGACAACAACGAAGATGCCGACTGGGCCGATCAGTACAAACAGATCTACCTCTTCAATCAGATCGCCGCAGAGATCATGGACAGCCAGGGGGGCAGCGAAGCACAGAAGAAAAATATCCTGGCCCAGGCAAAGGTGCACCGCGCACTCAACTATTTTCACCTGGTCAACACGTATGCTAAGCAGTATCAGGAGACAAGCGCCGCTACAGACCTTGGGGTTCCTTTATTGACAAGCCCCGACCTCTATGCTAAACTGGACCGTAAATCAGTGGAAACAGTTTACAAGCAGATTATTGAAGACCTCAGTTCGGCCATTCCCGATCTTCCTGAACAGCCCAGTTTCAACATATTGGCGTCGCGCCCGGCGGCCGAGGCCATCCTTGCCCGCGTCTATCTGCAGATGCGCAATTACGGCAAAGCACTGCAGTACGCAGAACTGGTACTGGCCAGACCGCAATACAAGCTGATCGATCTCAACCAATACAAAGCGGCGCCCAACACCTATCCTAATGTACTTGACGATACGGAAGAGATCTTTATCAAAAGTCTGCGCAATACATTTCCCACCCTCTCGCTAAATCCTGCCTTGCTTGCGCTCTTCGAACCGGGCGATCTCCGAAATACATTATTTACGGTAGACGGCAGTGTGTTTACCTGGACACCGTTCCAGGGTAAAGCCTACAACAAACACCGTATTATTTCGGCTAATGCCAAAATTACCAACGGGCCTACCCTTCCGGAGATGATGCTGATTAAAGCGGAAGCTTTAGCGCGCGATGCCGGGCGGTTTGCGGAGGCTCTGGATATACTGAACACCCTGCGCAGCAAGCGGTTTGAACCGGATGCATACCAGCCACTTCAGATCAGTGACCAGCAGTCGGTGCTCAAATGGGTTATCAACGAACGGCGAAAAGAACTGATGGGCAAAGGTCTCCGCTGGTTTGACCAGAAGCGCTTGGCTGCCGAACCCGGCTTTATCAGCACGCAGACCCGCGTATATAAAGGTGAGTCATTCACCTTGGAGCCCAACAGCAACCGCTATGTGTTGCCCATCGCATCCAAGTACATTGTTCACAATCCCGAAATTATTCAGAATCCGAGGTAACAAAGACATTATACATATCATACCCACTGTCACCGTAAGTATCACGTACTTCGACTGACAGCAGGCAGGGTGTCCGGACAGCAGCGGACACCCTGCCCGGGATCACTCACACCAAATCAAAGATAAAAATGATCACAGCAAGCGAAAGTCCTATTGTTCAGGTGGTAGACCTTTCCCACCGTTACAACGTCCAGTGGGCCATCAGAGACATCAATTTTGAAGTACGCAAAAACGGCATTTATGGTCTTTTGGGCGCCAACGGAGCCGGAAAATCCACCACCATGAATATCATGTGCGGGGTGGTTAATCAATCGCACGGGGAAGTTTATATCCGGGGGATCAGCATGGCCCAGAACCCCGTGGAAGCCAAAAAGCACATCGGCTTCCTGCCGCAGCAGCCACCCTTGCTCCCCGAACTTACGGTAGAGGAATACCTCATTCATACAGCCAATCTACGGCTCATGGAGCCGAACCAAATTCCGGCTGCCATCGAACGAGTGCTATCCAAGTGCAGCATCGCACATTTTCGCCATCGCTTGCTCAAAAATCTGTCGGGCGGATACCAGCAACGCGTTGGCATAGCGCAGGCCATCATCCATGAACCCGATTTTGTGGTACTGGATGAGCCGACCAATGGCCTTGATCCCAATCAGATCCTTGACATCCGTCACCTGATCCGCGAGATTGCAGCCGAACGTACCGTAGTCCTGTCGACCCATATTCTCCAGGAAGTCCAGGCACTGTGTGACCATATCTGGATGATTCATGAAGGCCGTATGATCTTCTCAGGATCGCTTGAAGAATTTGACAACCAGGTAGCACCCAACAGCGTCGTTGTCAGCCTGATATCACCACCTCCTGCAGAAGCTTTTCTACAGCTTCCGGGCTTTGTGGATATGGAGCCCCTCGGCAATATCAAATTTCGGATCCGCTCCAGCAATACGCAAGAGCTTGTCGAAGCCCTGGTCGAAAGAAGCGTTCAGGAAAAATGGAACCTGATCGAGATTTATTCCGAAAAAAGCTCTCTGGAAACCGTATTTGCGGAGATGACCCGAAAAAAAAGAAAAGTTTAACTCAATCCAATCATGAAAACGACATTAAAAATAGCAAAAACAGAGCTACAGGTGCTCTTTTATTCACCCGTCGCATGGCTTATCCTGATGATCTTCACATTCCAGATAGGCTATTTATTCGCCGGATCTTACGCGGGTATGGTACAGGTGCAGTCCATGAAAATTGACCTTGTCAATGCGACAGAGAGTTTATTTTCATCTGCCTGGGGGGGCATTTATCCGAAAATACAGTCCTATCTGTACCTCTACATGCCCCTATTGACCATGAGCATCATGAGCAGGGAATACAGCAGCGGCTCAATCAAATTGCTATACTCCTCTCCCGTTACCAACAGCCAGATTATTCTGGGCAAGTATATCGCGCTGCTGCTGTTTGGTCTCGTCCTCACGCTTCTGGTATCGCTGCTGATCATCTTTACCATGGGTACCCTGATCAATGCCGATATCGGCCCCATGCTTACCGGCCTATTGGGTCTCTTTCTGCTTTTGTCTGCATACGCAGCAGTCGGCCTCTTTATGTCCTCATTGACCAGTTATAATATCGTAGCTGCAATAGGAACCCTATGCGTATTTGCTGTGATGAACTTCGCCAGAGGCCTCTGGCAGGACATCCCTTTTGTGCGCGAGATCACCTACTGGCTGGCGATCAACGGCAGGGCGGATACATTCATTGCCGGCATGGTCACTAGTGAAGATGTGCTTTACTTTCTGCTGGTCAACATCCTGTTTGTCAGCTACACGATCTTCCGCCTGCAGGCCATACGTAAAAAACAGGCTACAGGCCAGAACCTGCTCAAATTTGGCGGCATCACCCTCGCGGTATTCCTGATCGGCTACCTGACCACATTGCCGTTCGTCAAATTTTATTATGACAGCACCTACCGCAAAAGCAATACCCTCCGCCCCAGCAGCCAGGCGATCATGGCCAAACTACAGGGCGGATTTAAGATCACCACCTATGTCAACATGCTTGACGCCAACAGCTTTATCGGCCTTCCTTCGTCGTATAAAAGCGACGTCGGTTCTTTTGAAAAGTATATCCGGTTTAAGCCGGAGATACAGATGGAATACGTGTACTACTATCACGACACTGAAAACCCGATTCTCGACCGTCAGTTTCCCAAGCTCAATGCCGAGCAGCGGATAGATACCCTACGTAAGTTCAACAAGTGGAAATTTGACATCCTGCCTTACGCTGCCATTAAGAATCAGGTCGATCTCTCCACGGAGAATTATCGATTTGTCCGTGTCCTCGAGCGTGAAAATGGCCGCAAGACCTTTCTGCGCGTCTATGACGACATGCAGCGTGTGCCGTTGGAATCAGAAATCAGTGCAGCCATCAAGCGGCTGGTCATGGACCAACTTCCTATTGTGGGATTCGTTTCAGGGCATGGCGAACGCAACAGCAACTCTACACAGGACCGTGGCTACAAAACCATTACCCAGGAAAAGACCTTTCGTTATTCCATGATCAATCAGGGCTTTGATTTTAAGGAAATCGATCTTTCGAGGCCAGTTCCGGAGAATATCAACATCCTGATCATCGCAGAGCCACGGCAGCCATACAACGAACAGGAGCTGGCCAACCTGCATAGCTATATTGCCAGTGGCCGCAATATGATGCTTGCCGGAGAGCCGGGCCAGGAGGCTATTTTCAACCAGATCGCTGCACCACTGGGTCTGACCCTCGAGCCCGGTGTGCTGGTCAAACAGCAAGAAGCACTTCAGCCGGATCTGCTCACCCTAAAGCCGACGAAAGCCGGTGAGGAATTTTCCTACTACCTGGCGCCCATGAACCGCCGCGAGGAGGTGATCACGATGTCCGGAACAGCGGGCATCCTCGTCTCGCCAGCCTCGCCATTCCAATCCAGAGTACTCTTTGCAACCGATAGTAGCGGCACCTGGAATGAGCTCGAAAACCTCAATTTTATCGACGGTAAGCCGGTGGTAAACCCCGGTGCTGGCGAACGTGAAGGCGCTCGTCCCACAGTCGTGGCACTATCCCGTAAAGTCGGAGCCAAGCAACAGAAAATCCTGGTCACCGGCGATGCCGACTGGATCAGCAACAGCGAACTATTTATTAAACGCAATCAGGTCAATGCCTCCAATTTCTCGTTGGTCAGCGCTGCGTTTTCCTGGCTCAGTGACGGTGAGGTACCTGTCGACATGCGACTTCCCGATCCGATCGACAAAACGCTACGCATCGGCGAAAGCACATGGACCTATTTTGAGATACTCATCAAATTTATCATACCACTGACCATGCTGGGTACCGGCATTGTCATCTGGATCAGAAGAAGAGGACGGTAAGTATGGGATTGATTATAGACAAGCAGACCAGAGACGACCTGTCGATCTTTGGGGCCAGAGGTGCGGAGTCCATCTTTGGCATCTTCAACAAGACCACAACATCAGGTGGAGCCGAATTATTGGAAGAATGGTTTAATTACCCGCTATCCGATGCGCTGTCGATCGTCGACCGTACGGCAACGATCCGGTATTTTATGGAACAGTCCATGCCCTTTCCTTTCCAGTCCAGCTGGTTTGACCAGGCCCTGTTTTACCTTGATATGGCCGACGAGCGCAGCCGTCTGCAGGGAGGCAGCCTTTCGCTCAGAGAACGCTTTCAGCAGCTCGTCGGAGGCGACAGCGAGTACAAAAAGATCGTCGGGGGCATCATAGCCTGCAGCCAGATTATTCATTGCTGGAAGGATCTTATCCGACATTCGCCTGCAGATCACTCCGACAGCTATCAGAAGGAACTGAAAAAATGGGTATTGAAATTTGCCGACAGTAGTCTGGAGCAGATTCCGCTGCTTCAGGACAGACAGCGGCTGTCGCGCGAAATGGTCATCCAATACGACAACATCCTCCGGTTTGAGGAAAAAGAACTGCTGCTGAGCATCTTGCGCGACATATACACCTTTGATGTCTATAGGACCGTTGCTCAGGTCGCCCATGAGCGCCAATTTGTGGTTCCCATTGTCGACAGCAGCCAGCAGGATCAGCTCATTTTTGAAGGTGTTTTCCATCCGCTCGTCGCCAATGCCAGAGGCAATGATCACGCCATGGATCGTCTTCACAATATCACTTTCCTGACGGGAGCGAACATGGCAGGTAAATCCACGTTTATGAAATCCCTGGGAATCGCTCTTTATCTGGCCCATGTAGGATTTCCGGTACCGGCCAAAAAACTGCTGTTCAGCCCACGAGATGGCATATTTACTTCGATCAACCTGCCGGACAACATCGCGATGGGCTATAGTCACTTTTTTGCTGAAGTGCTGCGCATCAAGAAAGTCGCCCAGCAGCTGGCCGAAGGCCGCAAGCTCTTTGTCATTTTCGATGAAATGTTTCGGGGCACCAATGTCAAAGATGCCCTCGAAGGCACCGTGGAGGTTGTCTCCCGTCTGTACCAGCACCCCAGATGTCAGTTTGTACTTTCGACCCATATTCTGGAGGCCGGCGAACAGCTGAAGCAATCGCACGGCGACATCAGATTTGTCTTTCTGCCTACAGTCATGCAGCAGGGCCGCCCAAGTTATACCTATCACCTGCAACAGGGGATTTCGGCAGACAGACACGGCATGATCATCATAGAAAACGAAGGCATCATTGATCTATTAACTTCACAAAAACAACTGGACTCATGAGCTTCATCATTGATAAACAGACCCTTCAAGATCTCAATATTTCCGGAAAATATAAACGGGACTCAATCTTTTCCCTTTACAATAAGACCGAGACCTTCGGCGGGGAGCAGCTGCTGGAAAAACTATTTGAGCAGCCCCTCGCCGACAGCGAAGCGATCCGGCGGCGGAGCACACTCATTTCCTTCTTTCGGAGGCTACCCCGCCGGTTCCAAATCCGTCCGGAGGACCTCGATATCGCCCAGAGCTATACCAACAGTTACTCCGGCCGCGGTTTGACCGTCGCCCTGCTCCGCGCTGCCCGTCGGCAGCTGCTCGCCGTGCTCGGGCTGAAAGAAGAAAAAAAACATACTGAGTCAGGCATCCGCGCAACATTCCGGATCATGCTTGAGCTCGCCAGCTACCTTTCACTCCTGCAGGAGCACGATACAGATGGTCTGCTTCAGGACAGCGTCTTCGAGCAGTCATGGTTGCGCAGCGAACACAGCCTGCTGCTGCAGCTACAGCAGCAGATTGACTCACATACGGATACATTACCACTTGTTCTCGCTGCACGCTGTGACTATCAGCTGCGGTACAGATGGGCCAGGGAAATTCAGCAGAGTCTTTCCGCTATCTATCATATTGATCTGTATCAGTCCATTGCCGAGGTCGCCAACCAGCGTCATTTTGTACAGGCAGAGGTCCTGCCCCCAGATCAGCAGGCGATTGAACTGCACGACGTATACCACCCCGCCATCCCCGATGCCGTGGGCAATGATCTGCAATTTAAGGGCAGCCACAACCTGATCTTTCTGACCGGAGCCAATATGGCAGGCAAATCCACCTATATGAAGAGCTTTGGCATCGCGATCTACCTTGCCCATCTCGGCCTGCCCGTGGCGGCAGCTAAAATGCGCTTCTCGGTGAAAGACGGGCTATATAGCTCCATCAATGTTGCCGACAACATCGATCTGGGCCACAGCCATTACTACGCCGAGGTACTCCGTGTCAAAAAGGTCGCGACCTATGTCAGTCAGGGCAAAAATATGGTCATCATTTTTGATGAGCTCTTCAAGGGCACCAACGTCAAAGATGCCTTTGAAGCAACGCTCACGGTGACACGCGCATTTCAGCAGCATCACAACTGCCAGTATCTGATTTCGACCCATATTGTTGAGGTGGGCGAGCAGCTGCAGCAGGACAACAGCAACATACAATTTGTCTATATGCCCACAACGATGCGCGGACAAGTTCCTTATTACAGCTACCGTTCAGCTAACGGAATCAGTAGCGATAAGCATGGTATGGTACTCATCCACAAAGAAAAAGTACTCGAATTATTAGAACAAAACAGCAAAAACATATAAGACATGCGACATACTACCCTATTTTTTACATTATTGACCCTTTCTCTAGGATCGGCAGCTCCCCGGCTGAGCTATGCACAGCAGCTAAATACCGCGCCGGCCACCGGTCAAGAAGCCCGCATCCCGCTCAATCCGGACATTAAGACCGGGAAGCTTCCCAATGGCTTCCAATATTTTATCCTGCACAATACCGAGCCCAGGGAGAGAGTATTATTTTATCTGGCCAATAAGGTCGGATCGCTGCAGGAAACAGACAAACAGCAGGGCCTTGCCCATTTCCTGGAGCACATGAACTTTAACGGCACTACCCATTTTCCCAAAAATGCCCTTGTTGATTATCTGCAAAAATCGGGTATTCGCTTTGGTGCCGATCTCAACGCGTATACCGGATTTGAAGAGACGGTATACCAATTGCCTCTGCCGACCACCGACCCCGAACTGTTAAAGCAGGGCTTGCTGATCATGCGCGACTGGGCAGACGGTGCATTACTTGAAGATGATGATATCGATCAGGAGCGTGGTGTTATTCTCGAAGAAAAACGGCAGCGCGGAGGACTTTCACAGCGGCTGCAGGAAAAGACATTTCCATTGCTGACCAACCGGTCCCGGTATGCCTACCGCATGCCCATCGGGACAGATGAAGTACTCAACAGCTTCAGACATGACGAAATACGGCAGTTTCACAGAGATTGGTACCGCCCTGAACTGCAGGCACTGATCGTCGTCGGTGATATCGATCCCGACGACATGGAAAGGCAGATTATTGCCCAGTTTTCTGGACTAAAAAATCCAAAAAATGCGCCCAGGTCCAGGAGCTATCCGATTGCCCTGACTGGAAAAAAACAGTTTTTGAAATTTACCGATCCCGAAGTCACGCAGACCTCTTTGCAGATCCTGCATAAACGGCAGGTCCAAAAGACACGACAGCTGGCAGACTACAAAAATTCGCTGGCCAGAGATTTCTACATTCAACTGACCAATATGCGCCTGGCCGAACAAACACGACGGTCACAGTCACCTTATCTTGCGGCCTCCCTGAGCAATGGTACGCTCGTGGGCAACCTGGAGACCAACAGCCTACAGATCATGCCCAAGCCAGACAGTCTACAGTCCAGCATCCATGCCGTCTATCACACGCTGCGACAGATTGCCACATATGGATTTACAGCGACTGAGATTAACCGCTTAAAATCTGACTATCGCAGTATGCTGATCCAGAGCCTCAAAGAATACGACAAGACTGACTCCAAGTCCCATATGGACCAGATCCTGGCACATTACCTCAAAGATGAACCGGCTCCTTCATTCCGTTTCCTGCAGCCGGTACTGCTCAAAGCCATCGATGATATCAGCCTTTCCGATGTCCTGGCCCATGGCAGAGAATTTGAAGGACAAAGGGACCGCGACATGGTTCTGGTTTACAACGATGACCTCAAACAGATCCCCGACGAAGCGGTATTGGATGGCTGGATCAATCTCGCACTACAGCAGGAAGTGAGTCCCTATCAGGAAGCGGCACTGGCCGACAAGCTATTGTCAGCGCTGCCACAGCCGGGCAGCATCATCAGTGAAACGGAGAATAAAACGGTGGGCACCCAGACTCTTGTGCTCAGCAATGGTGCAAAAGTGATCCTGAAGCCCACAACCCTAAAAAATGACGAGATCCTGCTGACTTCTTATAGCCCCGGAGGCTATTCACGCTATTCACTTAAAGACTTTCAGTCCGCAACCAATGCGGTCAATATTGTCACGAGCAGCGGATTAGGTCCTTTCAACTCACTACAGCTCGCTCATTACCTCAATGGAAAAAACGCATCGGCGAGTCCCTTCATCAATGAAATCGGCGAAGGTATCAAGGCGCAGTCCAGCCGCGAAGATATGCAGACCGCATTTGAACTATTGTATGCGTATTTTACAGTGCCCCGACTCGACCGCGACATCAACAAAGCCAATCTCGAGAAGACAAAACTGTCACTGAAAAACCGGCATCAGCAGGCCAGTACATTCTTTACGGATTCGATTGCTGCAGTGCTCTATGACAACGATCCACGTAAGACCGGTCCTACCATTCAAAAAATTGAAGAGATTGATCTCGACCGCGCATATGAGATTTACAAGGACCGATTTGCCGACGCTTCAGACTTCACCTTCGTCATCGTCGGCAACTTTGACCGTGCACTGATAGATCCTTATATCAAACAGTATCTGGCCACACTCCCGGGCCTCGGACGCAAAGAACAATTCGTGGATAACGGTGCATATCCGCCGGCACAGGGCATCAGCCGGTCCATTTACAGAGGAAAAGAAGAAAAGTCCACGGTGGCCATGGCGTATCTGGGTACTTATGATGACTACAGCGAATACAACAACCTGCTGATGGATGCCCTTTCGAGTTGTCTCACCATCAAGCTGACTGAGCGGCTGCGGGAAAAAGAAGGCGGCATTTATTCCATCAATGTATCTCCGTCACTGGCCAAAAATCCGAGAAAGCGGTTTGGCATGAATATCTCGTTTACCACCGCACCCGGACAGGTCGACAAATTGGTCGCAGCAGCCCTTGAAGAGATCGAGCTGATCCGCCAGCACGGTCCGTCCCAAGAAGATATCGATAAGTACATCGCCGAAAAATTGCTGAGCAGCAGTCAGCAGGTTCAATACAATGGCTTCTGGCTATCCTACCTGCTCAGCAGCGCCGTCGACCAGCTCGACCCGTCGCGCGTCTTTAAGGAAAGCGATCTGATCCGGTCTATCACCGCTGAACAGGTGAAACAGCTCGCACAAAAATATTTACAGCCAGAGCACCTCTTCAGATTTACATTATATCCCCAAAAAGATTAAGTTGCTGTTGTTTGTTTAATTATATCCAAAAAGCCGTTTGAGTGTTCTCAAACGGCTTGCTTATTGGTAAACGCCATCAATTTACCGCAAACTCATAGACCTTGCCTTTTGCTGTAGGGACATCGTAGATTGCGGTCTGCGGAAGCGTCAACAGACCTTTCTGCGTTTTTATCAATGGTGTCTTGATTTCGTCGACGGCAAACAAGGGATTGGAGTTCTCTCCACTGGCTTTTTGAAGCGCTTTTCCCTTTAAGGTAAGCGTCGTACGATCACTTATACGGAGACGGCAATTGCCGCCCAGGGTAGACTTGATCTTCAGTGCCGTCAGCCGTCCCTCTTTCCAGCGCATATCGATGATAAATCCGCCTCTGGCGACCAGCCCCTTGACCTCTCCGCCGGGCAGTTCATCCGGCCACGCCGGCAGCAGATAGATACTGCCATCATAAGACTGCAGGAGCATTTCAGCAATACCCGAAGTACAGCCAAAATTTCCATCAATCTGAAACGGAGGATGCGCATCCAGCAGATTGGGATAGGTACCGCCATTTTGTCCCTGCTGCTCCTCAGGGGCAGGGCTCAGCTGATCTTTGATCAGTTTGTAGGACTGTTTGCCGTCCAGTAACCGGGCCCACCAGTTGACCTTCCAGCCCATGGACCATCCCGTAGATTTATCCCCGCGGTAGATCAGTGAGTTTTTGGCTGCCTGAGCGAGTTCAGGATGCCGGAATGGCGAGATCTGTCCCGAAGGAAACAGGCCGTACAGATGCGATATGTGCCGGTGATGGTCATTTGTGCGGTCCAGATCCCTGAGCCATTCCTGCAGCTGCCCATGCTGCCCGACCTGCATCGGTGGCAGCTGCTGCAGGCTCTGCTGCACCGAATCACGCAATGCCCCATCTACCTCCAGTACCGCAGATGCGCGCAAAAAATTGCTGAACACATCAAACACCAGCTGGTTGTCCATCGTGGTACCCGCCGAAACGCCTACACCCTCTGCTTCATAACTATTTTCCGGACTGATTGAGGGACTCACCACCAGCCATTTGCCCGAAGGATCCTTAGTCAGCACATCCAGATAAAACAAGGCCGCACCCTTCAGCACAGGGTAGTATTCTTTCAAAAAACCGGTATCGCCACGGTATAGATAATGTTGCCATATATGCTGGCTCAGCCAGGCACCTCCCATCGGCCACATTCCGTAAAAACCACCATCGACAACACCCGTGATGCGCCATAGATCCGTATTATGGTGCGCATTCCAGCCTCTGGCATGGTACATTTCACGGGCGCTCTCCTGTCCCGTCACAGCCAGATCCTTCAGCATGCTGAACAGAGGCTCGTGCATTTCGCTCAGGTTAGCGACCTCCGCAGGCCAGTAGTTCATTTCGGTATTGATATTTATCGTGTATTTACTATCCCAGGGCGGCGATAGCTTATCGTTCCAGATCCCCTGCAGGTTGGCAGGCTGTCCCCCCGGCTGCGACGACGAAATCAGCAGATAACGGCCAAACTGAAAATAAAGCGCCACCAACTGGGGATCAACGCTGTGGGCGAACTCGCGGATGCGTACATCGGTTGTTTTGCTGGCCTGCGCACTGCTGCCCAGATCCAGCCTTACACGGTTGAAATACCGCTGATATTCTTTCACATGATTTTTCAGCGCGCGGCCATACCTGACCTTTCGTGCCCGTTCCAATATCCGGGTGGCTTTGCTCTGCGGATCAGCCGACAGATCGCGGTAATGCTTGAAGTTTGTTGCTATCGAGACATACAGAATCACTTCGTCGGCATCCTTAATGGATACCTGCTGGTCAAGATAGTCGATCCGTCCACCTTTCACCTGCGGGTATACCAAACCATAGAAGGCCACCTGTCCTTCCTTCGCATCCACCTTGCCCCCTTTTCCGCGAAGAAAAAGAGTGCCGTCCTGCTGGCCAATGACCACATCCTGATGGGGAGTCTTCCAGCTCAGATCCATGGAGACGCTTTTCTTTTTATCGGCTGTAATACGGATCAGCAGCACACTGTCGGCCAGCGAGGTGAATAGTTCGCGATGATACCGGACTCCGTTGCTTTCATAAGAAACCGTTGAAACCGCATCATTCAGATCCAGCTCACGCCGATAACCCTGCGGGCTGAGATGTTCCGGAAACCCGATCAGTAAGCTGCCAAAGGTCTGGTAAGGCATCCCATAATCCAGACCCGCCGGTGCAGCCCTGGGAAATGCCCTGTTGGACAGATCCTGAGCTTCTTTATTCCGCCCTTCATTCAGGAGCTGGCGAATTTTTACGATGTCGTTGTACTTGCCCTTCGGCACATTATTTCCGGGGCGCCCAGCCCAGATGGTTTCCTCATTGAGCTGGATTTCCTCCCTGGAGACCCCGCCATATACCATGGCTCCGATACGCCCATTGCCCAGAGGCAACGCCTCATTCCAGTTTGCCGCAGCTTTATCATAGGTCAGTTTCAGCTCCTGCGCTGGGCTAAGCTGCCCCGATAAGCACAGTACAACACAAAAAATAAGGTATCTGATCTTCATATCAACATATAAATTTATGGTTAGTCATTCGAGTTCTTTAGCCGGTCCGCTACTCTGCCGGATGTAGTCGGATAGCCCATGTCATTGAACAGGATAAGGGCATCCATGCCCTGCAGATAAATATGCAGCATAGCCAGCCCCCTATTTATCTGGACCGACACCAACGGCAATAGCCACCACATGATTGATCTTCGCTTCATCACAGTTTAGGATTTCCCGTATAGTCCACGGGAAATATGGTTATGCTATAAAATTAACGTATTGTCGCCATATTACGCGAACATTTTTACGCAATCGATCTCGCAGGTCATCCAATGATGCCGCCGTCAGCCTACAAACAGTCAAACATCGTTGGGATCTCATCAGCAGTGCGGTATACGGAAACAGCCGGAATATTTACCGGCCGCCTTGTAGACTGGCATAGAAATGGCTACTTATTCAGCATGGAAATACGCGTAATAGGTTTGCTGGTTGCCCTGGGCGCCACCCTGCTGACTGCCGCCTGTGGCAATAGCGGCACAGAAAAGAGACCAGTTTCAGCAGAAAAAATCAATATAGCGGACAGTGCCGCACCCATGATCCTATCCCCCGATACCGTGCTCGCTGCCGGCAGGCAGACTTTGGAACTGATCAGGCCGTCCGATCAGATTCCGGGAATTATCGACAGCACCGCGCTGGACAGCCTGAGCGAGCCCCTCCGGGCCATGGCAGCACGCTATGCCGCCATAGGCGGCACCGACTGCGACGGCGAATATTGCGCCCTGACCAGCGCGCTGAAGCTCGGAAAGCAGGGATCGGAGGCTCATAAAAGCCTGATTGCAAAATATTTTCCAAACGACAGCATAGCCCGGCAAGTACTGGCACAGGATTGCTATCTGCGCCCCAGCGGTGCATCCAGCTTTTCGGAATATGCCTCCCTCTCCCTCAGCTTGCATCAGGACACCGTCACCGTAGATTACAGATTGCTGCTTTACAACCGGGGGAAGACCACATGGAAAAACGGAGCCGACCGATATGTTTTTAAAGACGGAACCTTCAGCAGTAGCAGCCGGAATTGACCTATAGGAAGCATTGCCCCGTGGTCCCTTTCTGCACATGTAGATCCTCGGCCGTTTAGGTACCGGATCAATTAAAAATGTCAATTTCTCAAACCAGAGCATCTGATCATATCAGTACGCAATGCCCATAATTGACTACACCCATCGGTATCCATAGTCATGGCCGCCAACAAGGTAAATACTAGAGGTCTGCCCAGAGGCCAAAATGCTCTTTCAGTGCCATACGGGCTGCCTGAAAACCGCACATGCCGTGCACCCCGCCCCCCGGTGGTGTGGACGATGAGCAGAGGTAAACGTGGCCGGCCGAGGTACGGTAAGGGTTTAACGCCAGGATCGGACGGCTATACAGCTGGGTGATATCCATGATCCCGCCGTTGATATCCCCGCCGACGTAATTGGGGTTATACTGCTCGAGCTTCCCAGGCGACAGCGTATGCTTCGCCAGAATAGTGTCTTTAAATCCCGGCGCAAAACGTTCGATCTGGTTTTCGATTGCTTCGCTGTAGTCCAGGCTACTTCCGTTGGGCACATGGCAGTACGCCCAGCCCGTATGTCTGCCTTCGGGAGCACGTCCGGGATCAAAAGCACTCTGCTGCGAAAACAGGACAAAAGGCTTGTCCACCCGCTTTCCCCTATGACTCAGCCGCTCATTTTCCGCAATTTCAGCATAGCTATTCCCAAGGTGTACCGTTGCGGCCTGCTGGCAGCGTACATCTTTAAAGGGTGTCTTTTCGGACAGCGCCCAGTCCACCTTGAATACCCCCATGCCCTGTTTATACCGCCGGAGGCGTCCGCGGTACCCCGCCGTCAGCTCCAGACCTTTGAGCTGCAGCAGCTGCTTGGGCGTCATGTCGCAAAGCAGCACCCGGTGGGCGGGCAGATCGCGGATGTCCTGCACCCAATATCCGGTCTGCAGCTCGCCGCCAAGGGACTGATAATACCGCAGCAGGGCATCGGCGATGGACTGGGAGCCACCGACAGGAATCTGCCAGCCGTACTTATTGCCTACCGCGGACAGGACAATGGCAATTGCCGAAGTCGTCCAGTTGCTCAGTGGCTGAATGCCATGTGCCGCCATTCCTGCCCAGAGGGCCCTGCCCCGTTCGGTGGCAAAACGGCTCACCGTCCAGCTGGCAGGCTGCAGGGCATGGAGGCCAAATGCCGCCAGATGCCAAGGATGTTCCGGAAAAGACAATGCCCCCATGATATCCGGAGCCAGCTCCTCCCAGTGTTCGACCACAGGGCCGACAAGCCTACGATACCGCTCACCATCAATCCCCAGACCCTGCACCGTTTCGGCGAGGCTATGGTAGAGCAGCCCCGTCTCCCCCTTGTCCAGAGGATGCGCAGCAGCATAGTGCGGTTTCACGAAAGATAATCCAAAGCCCGCCAGAGGCAGACTTCTGAAAAACGGCGAAGCCATCGCCATAGGATGCACCGCCGAGCAGATATCATGTTTAAAGCCCGGCAATGTAAGCTCTTTTGTGCGCATGCCGCCACCCACGGTATCTGCACCTTCAATCAGCAAGGTACTGAGTCCCTGCCGCTGAAAGGTAATTGCCGCCGCCAAACCATTTGGCCCCGAGCCAATAATAATCGCATCAAATTTTCGCATAGACTGACTGTTAATTGTCCCTAATCGCAGCCTGTATTGGGCTGATCTTTTTTTGACTGCCCGGATGATGTTGAATCCCGCTGTTCGCTGCCATTATCCTTCTTTTTGCCTGCCGATCCACAAGCTACTGTAAATGTCGTCAAAACAAATGCTAAAAGTCCAAGATTGATTAATTTTTTCATATGTTGTGTATTTTCATGATCTTATCCTATAGGAGCTCCGTCCAAAAAATATTCCCTGTACCGTTGTTTAAGTTCCTGACGCTGTGCGCTGTCCAGTTTGATTTTTGGGTCCGTCTGGGAGGCCACCGTTGACACCACCTTATGTACACCTTTTCCTTTTTCGATGAATAGTACCGTGGGCGATGATATCCTTTTTATGGAGTCAATACCCAGGGCTTTGTAGGGATTCAGGATGTCGTGAAATCTGCTCAGTATAGCTTCATAGCCGGGACTGCCAGCATTGACCGTCACGACTTTGCCGTCTTTGTTCTTTTCCCGGACATCCCGGATGTCATGGATATTAAGGTAATAAATAGTCGCCTTCTCCTCCGCCGCGAATTCCAGCAAAGGCGTTATGGCATTTCTGAACCAGGGGCAGCTTGGCCATCCAAACAGGACGATACCATTTTCCAGTTCCAGTACATCCTGTTCGGTCGCATAGACGATCCGTGCGCTGTCCGGAATATGCACGGTCACCTTATTGGTCGTATTGAGACCTTCCAGTTCCTGTTTAAACCGGACGGCCTCTTCGTTTTTGAGCTTGACATGACTATTTTTTACCGCTTCCTTGGTGTCGTTTCTGGACTGGCAATTGGTCATGTTGAGCAGTATCACAATTGCCAGAAGCATGCCCGATAAAAGTTTGAGATCTTTCATATCCTCTGATTTTCTGTTGTATTTCAGTAATTAGTTTACGGATTTCCGGTATTCTTTGATCTGTTCACCTATATCCCATACCCTTGCCTGCGGCAGGCGGGACTGGATCAAGCTGCTGGCTATCGCCGAGCGGTAGCCCGATGCACAGTGCACGACAATGGTTTTGTCGGTGGGCAGTTCAGCAATATGCTGCTGTAGTTCGGCCAGTGGGATATGGTGCGCAGTGCCGAACAGCGGATCTCCCTTTGCCTCCTCTGCCGTACGTACGTCCAGGATAAAATACCTCTGTGGATCCCGGTCAAACGCTGTCCGGTCAAAAGCTGCAGACTGCAGCCCCTGATAATCATCGAGAAGCACAACACCTATGACAAACTGTTCATACCCGATTTTGGCCACCTTGGCGAGCTGCGTCCGTGCCTGCTCCCGGCTACCGGCGACAATATAGAAATGGTCTCCAGGAGTGATGAAAGTGCCGATCCAGGATTCAGACTTATTCCGTTCCGGAATATTGATAGCCCCTTGCAGATGCGATTGCCTGAACTGTGAGGCAGGCCGTGTATCGACCATCTTGTGCGGCGCCGGGGGCACTTCTTCTGCTCCTATCAGAGGGATATCTGACAAGGAAGCCTCCCATGCCGGCGCTCCCCTGCGGTTCAGCTCCACATTGTAGGGAAAATAAGCCGGTATAGGCGGGCGGTCGTCCAGGATGCGCTGGACAAATTCCGCTTCTGTGCTGTCTCCAAAGGCAAAATTCTGCTTCCTTTCCTGCCCGATGCTGCTCTGCCGGGCGCCCTTTAGTGCATGACCACAAAGCGAACCCCCGCCGTGGGCCGGGTACAGCACAACCTCATCTGGCAGTTTTGCAAAAACTCCATGCACGGTATGGTAGAGCTGTCGTGCCAGCTTTTCGCGCTGTGCCGTCTGGCTTCCGGCATATTCATGCAGGTCGGGCCGGCCGACACCGCCGATCAGTACCGCATCTCCCGAAAAGATCGCCACAGCACGGCCGTCATGCTTCAGCAGCACCGAAATACTGTCCGGGGAATGTCCGGGCGTATGGAGCGCATGCAGTACAATACGGTCCGAAAGCCTGAGGATATCACCCTCATCAAAGGCCCTGTGCGGATAGCTCGCAGCCACCAGCCTACTCACATAAACGGGTACCTTCAGCTCCCGGTGGATCTGCAGGTGTGAACTCACAAAGTCAGCATGGGGATGCGTTTCCACCACAGCGATGATCTGCGCCCCCTGCTCTTTTGCATACACATAATAGGGCTGCGGATCGCGTGCAGGATCCACGAGCACGATCTTTCTATCAGCTAATATCGCATAGGAAAACTGGGCCAGGCCTTCGTCTTCAAACTGCCGGACCACATAGCCGTCCCCTTTTTTGCCGGTATTTCCAAAAGAGGATACCCCTTGCCCCGCTGCAAGCGTAAACAGGAGAGCAGAGCGTTGTATAAAGAATCTTCTATTCATGATACGATCTATTTTACACGATTAATAAGTAAAAAGGGTATTTTTCATATACCATTCCTTACCGGTCAGATACGACTCGTCGATACGGTCCAGGGTGATTTCCAGCTTGTTACCTTCTGCATCCAGTCCGCGGAGCCTGATCTGTTGAGCTGTCGGCCGCTCATAATCCCATTTCAGGATATGCAGGCTATCGCCCATGGCTTTTCCGTACAGCGCTTTGAGACCCACGTCCAGCTTTTTGTCGAGCTGTCTGCGCAGGTCCTTACTGAATTTTTGATTTTTGTCGATGAGATACAACTGCTGCTGCACCGTATCGATTTCGTAGTACAGATACGTCTTTCCGCCTGCCCTGCCCGTAAATTCATAGGTCTTGAGCACATCATTGAGGGCTGGGGTGCCATTGCCCAGATCGATATCGTTGGCTTTGTTGACCTTATACACGAGCGTGGAATAACGTTCAAAAAATGCTTCATGCCAGCGCACGGAATCTGCCGGCGAGTAAGGCAGGGCTTTTCCGTTCAGCACAAACCCGGAGACCAGGTAATGTCCCGCTGCCTTGGGCAGGCCCGGGAGCACCGGTTCCTTGAGCCGGCCTTCATGATAAAAACGCTCGTACCTAAAATAGCCGTATACAAAGACAAACAACAGCACAATGGCCGTCTTAATGCCAAAGTACAGAGGCTTGTTCCATGTCTTCACAAACCCCGGCACATAATAATAGGTGTTCACCGGTTTGCGCAGTATAAAAAGCTTCCAGATCGCAGGGATATACTGCAGCAGCAGAAATAGCGAAAGCAGCACGAAATACGAACTGTACACATGTACGGCACCATCGTACGCAAGGTTGGCATGGGCGATATTGAACAGAACGCCTGCATTGATGATTGCGCCGACCACGACGGTCGGCCGAAAAAAGAGCAGACTCCCTGCAGCAATCTCCAGAAAACCCAGAAATATCTCGTACCTATACGAGACACCGACAATCTGCCAATACAGTTTAAATGGTGCATACTCGCCGATATCGGTATTCAGGTTGGCGAGTGAAGGAAAGGGCATCTGCATGGGAAAGAATTTGATAAAACCAAATGCGATCAGACCCAGTGCGATGCGGTAACGCACCAGTACCCGCAGCCAGTAGTAGAGCGCGTCATACTGCCGCACTCTGCTGTTGCGGGCCAATATGGTCCAGATAGCAGCGCCCAGCACCGCAATCAGTGCATTGAGCCACCATGAGGTGTAAGATGCAAAACCCCATTTGCCACTCTCCGTATCCACTTCGATCCAGCCGGTGCGTGATCCCCCGGCAAGAGATGCCATAAAGTCGTACAATGAATCAGGCGCAAATACCTTTTCGTACCATTCCGGGTCCAGGGGCACCACCATCAGGATAAAGAAAATAAACGCAAATCTAAATCCCACCTTCTCCCCGTACGTCCAGCCGCGGTCTTCCTTGCTGGCGAGTGTTCCTTCCATATATTGAATAGTTGCCATAAACTTTGTCTAATTGAGTCAGTTAATAAATACGGACCGGTCTTCTACGGCCCTCGTGCAGCAGGTATCTTTTCGTTGTTTTTTCCAGGCGTACGTGGAGCGAATCTCCGCGGTGATCCGTCCCGTCGAGCAGCAGCGTGCGCTTATCCGGCCGGCGGACCACAAAAGAAAACGTGTGCTCCTGCTCCACCTTTCCGGTGAGCGTAATACGCTCCGGCAGCCCATCGCCTCCTTTTCTTACGGTATATCCAAAGAATTCACGGCCAGCATTGCCCAGATATTCGTAATTGCGTTCACGGTTAAAGGCGATATGCGGTCTGAGGCTGTCCACTTTCACGGGGCGGTTGCCGCGGATACTGATGGTATTCCATTTCTCAAAGACCACATCTTTCCAGCGGATGCTGTCTGCCAGCGAATAGGCCAGCGTGTCCCCTTTCCATACAAAGTCCTTCACATCATATACCCCTGCGGCATCCCGCAGCCCCTTTTCGTCCGGAAAGGGATAATCCGAATTCTTCCAGCTCAAATAGGCCTGGACACTGAAGACAGCGATCAGCAGCAGGACGAGCACCTGGAGATAAGGACGCACAGCGGCCGTCCGGCGGCCATATTGTGGCCAGAAGCCATCCGGAACCGTGGCTGTCTTGCTGATCAGCAGGCGGTAAAAACGGGGCCAGTCGTAGGCAAAAATGACAATCGCCAGCAGCAGCAGAAAAGAACTGTACACCTGCTCACCGATTTCGTATACATAATTGACGATCACGACATTGAGCAGTACCGCCAGCAGCAGTCCCGCACCGATGACCGCCGTCCGGCGGTTGAGCAAAAAGAGACCGCCCAGGATCTCGAGCGCCCCGATCACCGGCAGGTAACCGGCGGTTGCGATACCATTGGTCAGGTAATATAGCTTCCAGAGCATAAAGTCGCCATATTCAGTATGCAGTTCGCTAATGGTGGGTTCGGGCAGCTGTATCGGGATAATTTTGACAATACCGATAAAGGTCATGGCCAGGGCGAGGCGGTAACGCAGCAGGACGCGGAGCCAGTAGTACAGCGTATCGTCGCTGCTACGGATCCCCCGTCTGAGCCGCCGTCCGAAGATTGCGGTCAGCAGCAGCGCCACCGCGAGTGCAATAGCCCAGTTGAGATAGCCGCGGAGGTCAGCACCCGCCAATGGGCTTTCCGGAACAAAAGAGGTGCGATAGGTCGCCAGCTCGAACCAGTTTTCCGGGGACAGCAGATCCGCAAACGAGCTGCCGCTGAAAAGGCGCGGATCGTACGGAATGCTGAGCAGCAGAAAGAAGATCAGACCGGTGTATAAAATCCCCGTGCGAGAAGGCTGAAAAAAATGAGAGTCTTCTATTTTTGACATGTCAGTACAGATTTAAATGGATAAAAACAGCTGGCCATCAGTCCAGCCCCGGATTCTGATGCAGGTCCGGATCAATGGAGACCTGAGCGAAAGGGATCGGCAGCAGCAGCCTATTGGCCGAGGCGATACCGAGCACCTCCTGCGCGCGTCCGGTTCGCAGCAGATCATACCAGCGGTGGTTTTCCAGCGCAAACTCCACCCGGTTTTCCTGTTCTATGGCCTGCAGCAATGCCACCTTGCCCAAACCTTCCAGCGGCTCGATATTGGCCCGGCGGCGCACCGCATTCAGGTCGGCCAGAGCAGCAGTCAGATTCCCCTCTCCGTTTAGCTGTGCCCGTGCTTCGGCACGGATCAGATACAGTTCGGCCGTCCGGATCAGGAAGACAGGGTCTGTACGGTCGGTCCGGTAATAGAGATTCCCGATCAGAATATTCGGGTCTGTCGAAGAAGACGTGCGAGATACCAGGGCTGACCGGTCGCCGCCTATGGCACGATTGACGAGCAGGTCATGGATGTCCTGTGAAGGACGTATCCAGGCCGTCCCGCCATTGGCTCCGGCCAGCCACTGGCTAGCCTGCCCGCTCGTATTGTTGATATCGTATACCAGCTCCAATACCGATTCCTTGGTATTGGAGGTATTATTGGCATAGAATGAGCGATACGGTGTCACCAAGCTATAATTGCTGTTGTCATCGATGATATAGGACGCATATTTGACCGCTTCGGACCAATTTTTCTGGTAGAGATAGAATCTGGCCAGCAGCGCACGCGCCGTTTTTTTGGTCGCACGGATACGGTTGGTTTCATCGGGCAGCAGCTGTTCTGCTTTCTGCAGATCCTGCAGCACCTGCGCATAAGTATCCGCCAGCGAACTTCTGGGCACCTGCGGCAAGCTGCTCGCCGAAGCCGTCGGCTGCAGCACAAGCTGTACACCGCCCCAGGTCCGTGCCAGGTCAAAATAGGCCAGGGCACGGATAAAGTACGCTTCACCAACGAGCTGATTCCGATAAGTCTCGGTAAAGGTGGTGGTCAGGGCCAGTCCCGGCACTTTGCTGATCACGTTGTTGGCCCTGTTGATGGTTGCGTAAATCTGGTTCCAGGCAGTCGCCAGTACGGCCAGATCCGATTTGACCGTATGGTTGGTCAAGGTCTGGTGGACGGTCTGGCTACCCCGGTACACGATATTATCTGCCGAAAAGAAGCCCAGTAGCTGAAAGCTGTAGCCATAATAGTCGTTGGACCGCAGCGCCGCGTATATACCGCGGACGGCTGTTGCCGCCGAGTTTCCGTCGACGATGGTCACTTCATCAGATACCGAACTACGCGGTTCGACCTCCAGAAAGGAGTTGCAGCCTGTCAGCAGCAGGATGATAAGCGGATATAAGAAATGTCTTGTTTTTTTCATGAGCGTAAACATTGCGATTAACAATTATAATGTGACATTCAGACCAAGCTGGAAGGTGCGCGGTTGCGGGGGTGTTCCAAAGGAGCCCAGGCCCTGCGCATTGGGGTTGCTCGTCACGTTGGATTCCGGATCACCGGTATATTTGCTCCACAAAAAGAGATTGGACCCCACAAAATATACACGTGCAGCCGTCAGCCTTGCCCGCTCAACCAGCTCGCGCGGTAACTTGTAGCCCAAGGTCAGCTGCCTGAGTTTTATATAAGAGGCATCTTCCAGGTAGCGGCTGTTTGCATCAATGGTATAGTTCAGCCCTTCCGAAGTCAGCCGTGGCACGTCGGTGATATCCCCCGGCTGCTGCCACCTGTTCAGCACATTCTTGAATACGCCGCCACTGCTGGGGTTGCGCTCGCGGAAATAACGATTGAGGTTCACCGCATAGCTGCCGTACTGAAAGCTGAAGTCAATGCCCAGGTCAAAGTTTCTGTAGGTAAAGGTATTGCCGATACCCCCATAAAATTTGGGATAGGCATTGCGGAATACCTTGCGGGCCGAGGTCGGTAGCGAACCGTCGCTGAGCTGTCCATCGAATACGGCCTTGCCCGTCTGGGGATCGACCGAGAGCTGTTCATAAAGCCAGAACGAGTTGAGGGAATAACCCTCCTTAAGGATCACCCAATCGCGGGTATACTGTGTGATCTGAGCCGGCAGCTTTTCAATTTTATTTTTGTTGCCGGAGATGTTGAGGCTCGTATTCCAGGCGAAATCTCTGGTTTTGACATTGAGCGAGCTGATCAGCAGTTCGTAGCCCTTGTTGCTGATCTCACCGACGTTGGCCCAATATTTTGAGAAGCCGGAGCTCCCCACAATCGGGCGCTCGAGCAGCAGATCCGAGGTGTATTTGTGGTAGAGGTCAACCGTGACGGACAGGCGGCTGCCGAACAGGGCCAGATCCAGTCCGAGGTCAGCCTGCGCTGTTTTCTCCCAGCGCAGGTCATCGTTGCCCAGCTGCGAAGGTCCCGTAGCAGGCGATACTTTACCGAAGCTGTCTGCGTATTTCTCGTTACCGGTCCACAAGCCCCGTGCAGCGAAATTGCTGATGCCCGCCTGATTGCCGGTCAGTCCGTAGGATGCCCTGATCTTCAGGTCGCTCAGCCAGGACTGTCCGGCCAGAAAAGCTTCGCGGCTGATACGCCAGCCTGCCGAAAACGCAGGAAAATACCCCCAGCGGTTGTTGGCGCCAAATTTGGAAGAACCGTCTGCCCGCAGTGTTGCCTCCGCAAAATAGCGGTCTCCATAGCTGTAACCTATCCTGCCAAAAAACGAGGAAATTGTGTACTTGGTCCAGTTGTCGGAGGCGATAATATTAGCTGCCGAAGAGATCTGTCTGAAAGAGTCGTTGGCAAAACCATTTCCTTCCAGATATTTATAATCAAGCACATTGCTCTGCAAGGTGTTGCCCAGGATAGCACTAAGGTTGTGATTTCCAAAGGCATGCTGATACGAGAGCGTCTGTTCATTGATCCAGGTACCATTTCTTGAGATTCCGGATGTCGCCTGGTTATTGTTCGCGATCCCGATACTTGTTTTGCTGTTCCAGTACTGCGATTCGTCGTAGACGTTATAATCGGCGGAGAAACTGGATCTGAATTTCAGTCCTTTCACGATATCGACTTCTGCAAAGGCGCTTCCGACATAGCGGAGGCTTGTGGTATTGACATCGTAGTTGTCCACCAGCGTATACGTATTGTCCGTGCCGTTGAGCGAGCCGTCGGTATTGAAGATGGGCACATTCGTTGCCGAAGAGACGGCCGAATTGAAGAGGCTCACCTGCGGACCGTCGCCGGTACGCGCCTGATTGCGGTAGGTGCGGGAAAAGTTGTTCGTCAGGCCGATCTTGACGCGGCTGCTGAGCTGGTGGTCAAAATTAAATTTGACACTGGTACGCGAGAAGTCGATCACTTTGATAAAAGCTTCCTGTCCCGTGTATCCCGCGCCAATATAAAACCTCGATTTGTCACTGCCTCCCTGTATACCCAGATTGTAATCCTGCAGCCTGCCATGCCGCAGCAGAAAGCCCAGCCGGTCATAAGTGGGTTGCTCTTCCGGATTTCCCTTTCCCCCTTCTGCCACAGGGCGATACGGTCTGTTGGCAAAGGTCTGCTTGAGTGCGGGGTTGTCCAGTCCGGAGTTTATCCACCATTCGTTGGCCAGGGTTGCCGTTTCGGGGCCGGTGGCCAGTTTGGGCAACAGGGCACGGTTGGCCTCGGCCCATCCCGCCTGGAGATTGAGGTCCACCTTGGTGCGGCTGCCATAGCTGCCCTTTTTGGTGGTAATGATAATCACCCCATTGGCACCACGTGATCCATAAATTGCTGTGGCCGAAGCATCTTTGAGCACCTCAATCGATTCGATATCTGCCGGATTGATGTCTGTGAGCGGTGAGCTCGTGCGCCCGCCGAGGCCGATATTCTGCAAGGAGGTGTTATTTAAGAATACGCCGTCTATGATGTAGAGCGGGTCGCTGCTCGAGTTGATGGAGGTCGTCCCGCGTACCCTCAAAAAGATACTTTCTCCGGGTACACCGGAGTTGGTCGAGACCTGCACCCCGGGGAGCTTTCCCTGCAGCTGGGCGTCAAAACTCGCTACGGGGATTTTGTTCACTTCGGACGCTTCGACTCTGGCCACAGCACCCGTCAGGTTTCTCTTTTTCTGTGTACCATAGCCGACCACCACCACTTCGTCCAGGTCCGAAACGGCCGGTTGCAGCAGGATCTGGATCTGGGCCTGCCGGGCGGTGATCCGGCGACTTTTATAGCCTAAAAAAGAGGTTGAGAACGTCAGAGGCAACCGCTGCCCCGTGATAAACTGAAATCGTCCCGACGCATCTGTCTTTACCTGGTGGGTCACACCTTCAAGCTGTATCGTAACCCCTTCTATGGGCTGATGGGAAATTGAATCCAGCACCTGGCCTTTTAAGGTCGCGTTAATCAGAGGCTCAGATTGCTGCGAAAATACGGGCAATAGCAAACCATGCGACAAAAATAGTGTCGCGGCGTACTTCCATACGCTATTTTTCATAGATATATTTTTAACAGTGAATAATTACAAGTGCCAACGCCAATTGATTACTTGTCAGAAAAGCTGCATGTCTGGAGAAAGAGGTGCTTTCTTCTAACCGCAGCTACACATTCGCATGCTTATATCAGAGAAATAGGATAGACAGGAGAGCGGATATGCTCTTGATGAAGAAGGGATCAAATAAAAACTCTGGTTCATAAATAATAAATTATATTAACAGTGATAGTTCATTACACACGGAAGATACTGCTTTCAGAAGGCCTCGGGATACCCGATGGCCTTTCTGCGATAGCTTGTCTCCTAGGTTGATGCACAAATATAATAAACATAAAATTAAATCTACAATATTAGTAGACATTATTTTCATTACTTTATTAAATACAAAAAAGCCGCCTCGAAATAATCTTGGCGGCTTTCGCCCGCAGTGTTACTGTGGTATCCTCTACATTATCGTGCTGCGCTCCGGGCGCAGTTTGCTGCAAAGCCGTGTTAACCCCGAGAAATCTTAAAAATTTGCAACGCATGGACAGCTCACATAACAGGCCGCCGGGATGATATCCCGACGGCCTGTTCCATGCTCGCCAGCTCCTGGCGTTAGTATCCCGGGAGCATCGGGGAAATATGCCGGTTTTATTTGATGTATTTCCAGCTAAAGTCCTTTCCGTGGACCTCCACCTCCAGATGTCCGGGTGCAGTCCCCTCAAAGGTTCCATGCCACCAATTTCCGGACACCGCCCCAGCCGTGATAAACTGTACACCCTTTACCTTGATTTCTTCATACAGGTGCATATGCCCCTGTAGCACCAGCTTGAGGCTGTGCTCCTTGAAAAGGTCAAACACCTGCTTTTGATTGACAAAGGTATCCGTACTTGTGTAACGCCCTTCCAGCACCGGGTAATACACAGATAAAAAAGGGACATGTGAGATGACCACCAAGGGCTGGTCTTTGGCAGTACTTTTCACCAGCTCCTGCAGCCATGTCAATTGCTTCTCACCGATAACATACTGGTGATCTCTGGTTTCCACACTATTCAATACAATAAACTTCCAGCCTTTATGCTCAAAACTGTAGTAAGCCTGACCAAAAACCTTTTCAAAGAGCGCAAAGTCATTAAGGCCATTGCGTATGCCCCGAGGCAACCTGTCGTGATTGCCAATGGCCATATGATAAGGTTTACCTGTCCGGTCAAAGAGGTTCTTCAGCTGCTTGAGCCGTTGCTCCCCTGCCGGTAATTCAGCGGTTTTTAAGTTGTCAATATCCACATTGTCACCACCGCTGACGATCAATTCGACGCCCGGCGGCAGGGATGTTAACCGCCGGTGCACCTGATCGAGAGTAGAGTCGCCATGAACATGCATATCCGTGAAAAATGCGAACTTAAAGTGCTGCGCTTTTGCCGTTCCACAGCACAATGCCAGCAGCATAAGAAGTAAAACAGGTGTTTTCATGCGTTTCATTACCATCCAAATATTTGTTTCAGGTTATCATTTAAAAGTATTTCCGCTTGCGGTATAGGGCGATAATAAAATTTAGGTGCTTCAAAAGTTCCTGTATTTTCGATTGTTTCGACAGTACCGCTATTTCCTTCCGAGAGAAACACGCCGACATCCTGACCAAAACGCCCAACCCGATAGTACTGCAATTCCCTTCCCAGGCTGTTTTTCTCCTTTACGGCCGGTATAGATGCGGACGATGCCAGCAACACGATATCCGGAATACCATCGCCGGTCAGGTCGTGCTGGCCCAGCCCGGCGAAGTAGATGCCTTCCCGTTTATTCTTTAACAGCTCACCCACATTCCAGCGCATGAGGTCTGTAAACCGGAAGCCCTCAAAGGCAAGCTCTACCCGACGTTCCCGTCTGATCTCCAGAACGAGATTACGCTGGCTGCTTTCTACATTGGCATAGCGCGATGCCAGTACCGGATCTATCGCTACGCCAAGAGTCATCGCCGGCATCCCCGCCCTTGCGCGCAACAGATTGATACTGCGGTCGAGATCCGCCTGCGTCAGCTGCCCTAGCTCTGCCTTTGCCTCCGCAAAATTCAAGAGGACCTCGGCATAGCGGTACAGTGGGATATCCAGGTTGTTGCGCGCTTCCAAGCTCAATGTATTCTGAAACCCTTTGATCTGGTGGTAACCCGAAAAGTTTTTGGCCAGCTGCTGCACATACAGGCCAGCCCCCTGCGCATAGGTATGGGAATAGATCAGTTGCCATCCCGGATAAGCATAGGTCTGCGCCAGACGGGGGTCGCGGTTTTCGAATTCTTTAACAAATGAATACTTTTGGTAACCGGGCTGCGCCGAATAAAACGAACCATCTTTCATTAAATACGCCTGCACAAGGTCGCGCAGCGGATAATATTCGTAATTACCAAACATCCCGGGCCATGAACTTGCATTGAGCACGTTGTTGGCAAAAAAGCGACCGAGTACCACCTCCTTGTTGTTTTCTAGGTTTTCACTGAAAAACAGGCTTCCATAGTCTTGATCAGGCTTGCCGGAATTATGGATCACAAAGCCACCCTCCCGCATCATCTGGTCACTCACTTGCTGTGCTTTGGTCAAAAAACCATTTGCCGAACTTTTCAGATCCAGTTCATTGTGGTATTTTCGGTAGGTGCCCTCATAGAGTGCAAAGCGGCTGTACTCCTGTAAAACGACCCACTTGTTGACGGTACCCAGCTTTATCCGGGGTTGTACATGTTGGGCAGCAAACTCAAAATCCTCCATAATTTTCTGGACAACGGTAGCACGTGGGTCACGTTTGGCGAAGAGATAATTCGCGTCACTCACTTCCAAAGCCTTATCCACCCAGGGCACGTCCGAAAAGCGCTGTACCTTCTCCACATAAAACCGGGCCCGAAAATACCGGCCCAATCCTTCATAATGTGCTTTCTCACTTTCGCTAACCCTGGCTTTAGCCATATGTTCCAGAAAGAAATTAATTTTGCGGAGCTGCTCCCAGTTCCAGCCACCCGTAATGGTCGCCGCGGATGCATTACCTGCCATGATTGTTTTGATCTCCGTATTGCCGGTCGTACTGGCATTGTCCGAGGTTGCATCGGCCTCATAAATGCCCAGCCCCGGAAAGTCGTACAAGCCATTGATATACAGCTCCAGGTCAGTGGCTGTATTAAAAAAGTTCTCATTATTGATCGCGGTCTCCGGAACACGGTCTAAGTAGCTGTCGTTACAGCTTCCGAGCAGCGAAAGCCCCGAACATACAACGGCTAATTTTATATATTTATTTATCATGATATGCGATTAAAAAGTCAATTGAATACCAGCAGAAAAACTGCGCTGGAAAGGATATGTCAACCCGTTGCCGACACGATCCGAACCTGCAGTCGGGTTTGTATAAATATTTTCATTCAAGGTCTCCGGATCAAAATAGCGCTTCACGGCAGACCATTCGATAATGTTCTCTCCACTCAGATAGACACGTAAGCTGCTGATCCTGGCCCTTGAAGTAAGGGATTTCGGCAGTGTATAACCGATCGTCAGGTTTTTGAGACGTAGGTATGCTGCATTCAGCAAGTAGTTGGTCTGTGGTATGGCCAGACCCTGCGCCTGATCAATACGGGTACCCAAATTGCGGTCGGCGAGCCAGGACTGCAAGATGGGGTAAGCCGCATTCAGGTTCTGATCTGCCAGGCCCAGGTTGAGATAAGCCCGGGAATGCTTGGCGCGATCGATCTCCGAATCACTTTCGGGGCGATAGAAATCCAGCAGATGCCCGTAGAAGTTACCGTAAGGCTGTTGGTATGTTCCCCAATACAGGTAATCCAGCGGATAATAATCGCGTTTGCCTATTCCCTGAAAAAATGCGCGGACATCAAAACCTTTCCAATCTGCAGAAAGGTCTAGTCCAAATTGATACCGTGGCGTGGAATTGCCAATGATCTTAAGATCTTTGGTATCTCCGAGGGTATAGCCTTTTTCAATCTTGCCATTACCATCCTGATCGACATAAGTCGGCCATCCCGGTACGATCGACAGCGCTCCCCAGGGGATGATGGACGTCTGGTCCAATTTGGCGATCTCTGCCTCATCTTTAAAAAGCCCATTGCTCTGCAAGCCCCAGATCTCGCCCATGCGCATGCCCTCATAATACTGTAAGATGCTTTTGTTCGGGTTGTCAAAGCGCGTAATCTTGGATTGTGAATCCGACAGCAGCAATTTCGCATTGAAGCGGAGGGGCGCATTGGCCAGTTCGAAGCGATCCTGGAAATTGACGGTCAGTTCCCAGCCGTTGGTCTTGAGATCTGCCGCATTTTCCCGGGGCTCAGCCGCCCCCAGAATATTTGGCAGGTCCTTGCCCAGCGTCAGCATACCCAGAGTACGCCTTGAATAATAATCAAAACTGGCAGACAGTTTATTTTTAAGTACGGCGACGTCCATGCCCACATTTATGGTATTGACCTTTTCCCAGGTATAGTTTGGAGACACCAGTGAAGGAACCTGGATAAAGATCCCCCGTTCGCTGCCGAACAAGTAATCTGCATCCTTTTTTTCCATTGCAGGCAGATAGCCATAGCTGGACACAGACTGATTGCCGAGCTGCCCGTACGATGCCCTCAGTTTCAGGAGATCCAGGCCGGGCAGCGCCATAAAATTCTCCCGGTCAAGGCGCCAGGCCACGGATCCCGAAGGGAAAAAGCCAAAACGTTTGTTTTTGGGAAAACGCGAGGAGCCATCATAGCGCCCGTTAAATTCGACAATATACTTATCATCGTAGGTGTAGTTGAGCCGATAGAAAGCACCACGCAAGGCATAAGTATCAATCGCTTCACCCATTTTCATTGTACCGGTGGCAAATTGGATTGTTGGAAAAGATTCCGAGATCAAGCCCGCCCGCTCGGCATTGATGAGTTCGTAGCGGTAATCCTCCTGGTTGAACCCCAATACCGCGTTGACCTGATGTTTGTCAAAAGACTGCATATAGGTGCCGTATATATTATACACGTTATGGTAGATAAACCCCGCCTCCCGGTAAGCACCTGTGGTTCCCTCTTTGCGCACATCGTCGGGGCCGTAGCCGATCTCGTACTGATTGGTATACCAATTGCGGTTCAGGGAGTTGCGACGGAACGTGTAGTCTGCATTGAGTTTGAATCTGTTGCCAAAAAAACGGAGTTCGGTATTGAAGGTCGATTGCACGTCCAGGTACTTACGGTCACTTTTTCCGCCATCGACCATCTGCGCCGCAATGATGCCGGCCGAGGAATTAGCCCAGGTGCCGTCCGGATTCTTGTCAAAAGAAGTCGGGAAGATATTGTAAATATCTGCCAGGCTCATCTGTGAGGGGGTAAGGCGACGAATGCTTCCGATCACCGTATTGTTGCCAAATGAGATCAAGTCAGAAAGTCTATAATTAACTTTTGATCGCAAATTGTATCGGTCAAAATAGTCTTCCGTGAGTTTAACCGGTGAATTTTGCCTATTGTAGCTGCCACTGATATAGTACTGTACCTTTTCATTAGCCCCCGATATGGAGAGGTCATGCGAGCTGGTGGCATTCCAGTCAGACAGGAAATAGCGTGTCCAATCCCTGTTGCCCATGTATTCCCAGACTTTGGAATCCGAGGGGTTGATGCGCACACCGACAATCGAAGGGTCGTCTGAGCGTTCCTTGGCATATTGGTAAAACTGATCGGAGTAATTGACATTGTCCCAGGGCGTATTGTCGGTCGAAGTCTCCAGCAACCTGGAGAACACATACGGGTCGGTTATTTTGTCGGGCATCACCGTGGGCGTATTCCAGGTAAAATTGTTGGAATAGCTCACTTTCGCCTCACCTTTTCCGGTCTTGGTGGTCACGATCAGTACCCCAAACGAGGCGCGGGCGCCATATATCGCCGCTGCTGACGCATCCTTGATCACGGTGAAGGACTCGATATCCTGTGGCGCAATACGGATCAGCTCTTCGGCCGATACCGGTACATTGTCTACCAGGATCAGTGGATCGCCCCCGTTGATGGAAGTTATGCCCCGGATATTGATATTGGGCACGGCCCCCGGTGCTCCAGAATTGAACCGTATATTCAAGTTGGGGGCAATCCCCTGCAGCCCCTGGGCTGCATTCGAAATCGGGCGGCTGTCGAGCACCTCACCGCTGATATGGTCGACCGCCCCTGAGAGGTTGGTCTTTTTTTGCGTGCCGTAGCCCACGACGACGACTTCATCCATTTGGTTGGCATCCGTCAGCTGGAAGACTACGCTGGAGCGCTTTCCCGGACTGACGATAAATTCGCATTCTTCTTTGCCCTTGAGTCCCGTGAAACTCGCGGTAATACAGTAGTTGCTGTCCACGGGCAGGCCGTTGAAGACCACTTTCCCCTGCTGGTCGGCCTGTGCCGCACGCCTGAAGTGACTCACCTTGTTGTTCACCGTGACCGTTGCATTTGCCAAGCCCTTCGACTTGGTATCCTGCACGATGACAACAAGTTCCCCACGCTGCTGGGCAAAGCCCTCCTGGCCGGCAGCAATTGCCAATAGTAGTAACAAGGCCCCTTTGGCCGGCCTCTTCCTGGTTAACGATAGTTGCATATTTTTCATTAATAATGGTGCATAGTTTACCCGGGCTCCCCTATTATGGGGTGCACATCCTGGTGTTTCTCATTGATTTTTACGGACTGTTTTTTATGATCGTATAGGTATTTGTTTCGTTATTAAACCTGAGCTCCAGATCATTTGCAAGACAGATTGTCTGTAGGATCTGCCCCACATCATTCTCTCTGGTGTACGTACCATAAAATGATAATCCGGAAACTTGGTCCGCCGCAAATAAAATGGAGATCCGGTAGAACGACGCTATGGCAGGCAGCACTTCAGCAAGCGGCTTATGATGAAATACCAATGACGTCTGAATGACCTCTTCCACCGGTTTTTGCATTTTCGAAAACGGCTCCTTTTTCGGCTGTACAGCCGGCTCATTCCAAGTTTGCCCCGGTGTCAGGTAAGCAAGGAGCCTCTCCTTCCCATTTTGGTCGCGTTCCTTAATGGACACCCGGCCCGTTATCAGGCGTACTTCGGGTTTGGCGTCTTTCGTCTCCTGGCTCACCCAGAACGAGGTGCCCAATGCTGTCGTTAGGATATTGCCGGCCAGCACGGTAAACGGGCGGTCTGTATCGTGCGCCACCTCAAAAAATGCCTTACCCTGCAATTGAATTGCGCGCTGCCCCTGCGGGAAGGGCTGCATCCAGGTCAGCGTCGAATGTGCCAGCAGGCGGACTTTGCTGCCATCCTCCAATATAAGCGTACTATCTCGCAGTACGGTACAGGACATCCTGCCCGGCCTGACCGGAGTTCTGTTCACTACAGCAGAGATCGTTTGCACGGGCTCCTCGCCCGGACGGTCTTCCCATAGATACCATGCGAATGAAAAACATAGGAGCGCGGCTGCCGCAATTTTGAGCAGCGGTTTCCAGGCAACAGGAGCTCGTCTTACCGCTGTTTCTGCTGGCAGTAGACGCGCGTCAATTCGCTCCTTCATGCGCAGCTTTGCTGCATCACCGTCCAGTGAAGATCCCGCAGCCACATCGAGCTCCCGCAGCCATTGCATTAAGTGCGCGCGCTCCACATCGGTGATCTGCCCCGAGATATATTTTTCAATCAATCTTTCCAGTTCTCTTTTTTCTTGCTGCATACACCCTATAGTTGCTGCAATGCGGCAATCGTACCATTCCAAATGCGTTAAGCTTATGTAAAGTTTATTTTAAGGAATTGCAGGGTTTTCAGAACTCTGTCCCAAGCCCGGGGCAAGACGGTTGCACTAAAAGAAAAGCAGGAAAGATAAGGACAAGAAGACGGTGGGATTCAGTTGCTGTTGCTGCATATGCTGGCGCACCAGGGTCAGCGCCTTACTTAACTGGTTTTTTACGGTCTGTAGTGAGATCCCCAGCTGTTCGGCTATTTCATGGTTGCTGAGGCTGCGCTGATACTTGAGGTTAAAGACGACCCGCATCCGGTCGGGCATGTCGACCACAGACTGTTCGATGGCCACCAGCACATCCATATAGTTTTCTTCATAGCCATCGATCGGGAATACATCCTGAAGGCCATCCTGAATCATGAGGCTATAGTGCTCAATATGTTTTTGATGTACCCCTTCCCTTCGGAAATGCTGGAAAAGCTTGTGATACAAAGCAGAGATCAGGTAGGCTCGCAATCCGCTATGGATATTGATCCTATATCGTCTCTGCCATAGGTCGACAAAAAGATCCTGGACTACGTCCATGGCCACATCCACGTCTCCGACCTTTCGGATAGCGATCTGGAGAAGCGTGCTCCAATGCTGCTCATAAATTTCATCAAAAGCACTGTAATCCGCATTTGCCAGACGTTCTAATAGCATGGCGTCTATCGTTTTCACAAGCATGGTTTCTAGATCAATAATTCTTCGTCTGCCGTAAAGATCAGGCTTTAATACAAATACAGTATTAAGGACAGGTAAAGAATACATTAACGCCGCAGTGTGGCCAGCATAAAAAAACAGCCATTCCCGTTGAGATATTGAGCGACTGCTGTTTCAAATTTCCATTTGCAAAACTCATTTTAATATCGTAATATTGCGATATTAAAATATCATCAGCGATGGGACTTACCAAAACAGAGATTTTTGCAGACGAACAGAACCAGCTTGCCACCGCCTTCAAAGTACTGGGCCATCCTGCGCGGATCGCCATACTGCAGTATATTATCGACAGGAAAGCCTGTATCTGCAATGACCTGGTAGAGGAACTGGGACTTGCCCAGGCAACGATCTCACAGCATCTGAAGGAACTCAAAAGTACCGGTATCATTCAGGGAACCATCGAAGGCAAATCCGTCTGCTACTGCATCAACGAAGCGGTATGGAAAAGGATACAGCAGGATTTCAATACCTTCTTCAATCAGGAGGTTAAAGTGTCGAGCTGCTGTCCGTAGCTTTTTTTTAACTATTATCATCGTCATATTGCAATATATCATTAACACATAAAATACATCGTTATGAGACTATCCGAAATCAAAGAAATCCTTCCGACATTGGACCATGTCGAGTTTCAGCTGGAAAACGGCACTTTTGTTCCTGAGCATTTCCATGTTACCGAAGTGGGACAGATCACGAAAAAATTTATTGACTGCGGCGGCGTGGTTCGTGAAGAAAAAGCCGTCAACTTTCAGCTCTGGAATGCAGATGATCTGGAACATCGCCTCAAACCCGGTAAATTACTGCACATCATCATGTTATCCGAAGAAAAACTGGGCATTGAAGATGCGGAGATCGAAGTGGAATACCAGAGCGAGACCATCGGTAAATACAGTCTGGAGTACAACGGCAAAACCTTTGTCCTCAAAAACAAAACGACAGCCTGTCTGGCACAGGATGCCTGCGGGATACCCTCCGAGAAAGCCAAGACAGATCTTCGCAATCTTACTGTGGTATCCTCTTCATCGTCCTGCTGCACTCCGGGCTCAGGGTGCTGTTAAACTAGGCAAAACCTTGCTTTTGACATGATCTACCCGACCTTATCCGATACCATCAGCCAGCTGCGCCAGGAGCAGCTGGTCGGCGAAGCGCGCCAGGCTGCCCTGCAGCCGCTGATTGACTATGTGCAGGCCAAAGTACATGCCGGAGCCCCCGTCAATCTCCATTTTATCTGCACCCACAACTCACGGCGCAGCCATATGGCACAGGTATGGGCGCAGACGGCTGCGCTATACTTTAATGTAGCGCAGGTCCATTGCTATTCAGGTGGTACCGAGGCGACCGCCTTGTTCCCCAGAGTCGCCGGAACGCTATCCACCCAAGGGTTTGAGGTATTCCAGATCGCCGGCGGCAGCAATCCGGTATATGCGATCAAGGCTGGCGGCAATATCAGTCCGGTCATCGGTTTTTCCAAAACCTACGATAGCCCCTTCAACCCGACAGCAGATTTCGCGGCGATTCTGACCTGCACGCAGGCCGACGGCGACTGCCCTTTTATCGCGGGGGCCGAAAAACGCATATCATTGCCTTTTGACGATCCGAAACAAGCTGACGGAAGCCCGGATCAGGACCACGTCTATGCAGCGCGAAGCCTGGAGATCGCGGCAGCGCTATTTTATGTTTTTTCACGTATTCACCATTAGTCTATGAAATCCAAACTAAAGTTTCTCGACCGATACCTGACCTTATGGATATTTCTCGCCATGGCCGCAGGTATCTCCCTGGGCAAAGCTTTGCCTTCATCCGCAGGGTGGATAAACAGTTTCAGCAGCGGGACGACGAATATCCCACTCGCTGCTGGCTTGATCCTGATGATGTATCCGCCACTGGCCAAGGTCCGATATGAACAGATCGGAAAGGTGTTCCGCAATGTAAAGGTACTGGGCGCCTCCCTGTTGCTCAACTGGGTCATTGGCCCGATATTAATGTTTGCCCTGGCCATCGTATTCCTCAACGGTTATCCCGAATACATGACGGGTCTGATACTGATCGGTCTTGCCCGTTGTATTGCCATGGTCGTGGTCTGGAATGAGCTGGCTGAAGGAAACCGCGAGTATGCTGCCGGGCTGATCGCGCTGAACAGCCTCTTCCAGGTTCTGCTGTACAGCCTTTACGCCTATCTGTTTATTACGGTACTGCCACCGCTATTCGGTGTTGATGGACTCGCTGTGAATATCTCTATTACTGAAATTGCAAAAAGCGTCGGTATTTATCTCGGTATCCCCTTTCTTGCGGGCATCATTAGCCGTTACGGACTGATTGCACTAAAAGGGGAAGAGTGGTTTCAAGCCCGGTTTATCCCATTGATCTCGCCGGTCACGCTGATCGCGCTTTTATTCACCATCGTCGTTATGTTCAGCCTAAAGGGAGAAACGATCCTGCAGCTGCCCTCCGACGTCCTCCGTATAGCCCTGCCGCTGGTCATTTACTTTGTCCTTATGTTTGTAGTCAGTTTTATTGCAGGTAAAAAGGCAGGTGCAGACTATTCGCAGAGCACAGCGATAGCTTTTACCGCTGCAGGTAACAATTTTGAGCTGGCTATTGCGGTAGCGATAGGCGTATTCGGAATCAATAGCGGTCAGGCATTCGTTGGGGTGATCGGCCCGCTAGTGGAAGTTCCGGCCTTGATTGCGCTGGTCAATCTAGCCTTTTGGTTCCGCAAAAAACACTTCGGTCCACAACCGCGCTATCAGCAATAAAACTGTTGTGCAATGCGCAGCCGGTGAGCATAAGCGCCGGCTTCCAACATGCATAACGTGAAAAGCATGCCTGCAATGAATTGTGCATATGGCGTACAATCACCTGAAAATATGACCGCTGTCACCTCTAATCCAAGTGGTTATGCCTACATTGGTATCATGAAAGAATAGATATCATTTAACAAATCCACAGCAATGAACAGCATCAGCGATTACGACAACTTTTTCCTTCCAGCAGATAATCTGGAAGAGGCAAAAGAATTTTATGGCAGGCAGCTTGGTCTGAAAGTCAAATTTGATTTTGCGGACAAAGGAATGACAGCATTCCGGGTAGGCGCCCACGAGCCGGCGATTATCTTGAGCACCCGACATGCCCAGCCGGCGATATGGTTTACGGTGGAGAGTGTAAAAACGGCCTACGAAGACCTAAAATCCAGGGGCATATCATTTCTGAGCGAACCATTTGAGATTATGACCGGCTATGCCGTTGAATTCACTGATCCCTTTGGGAACAAGCTAGGGCTGACAGATTATAGTAAAATCGGGCCATCTTCTTAACGCTTATCAAAAAAAGAAACCGCGCCAAAAATAAATTTGACACGGCTTTCTTTAACCACCTAAATAAAATAGATACCTTTTCCTTAAGCACCTATTTATGCTGTAACATCACTTGACTTCAAACTCGTAGATCCCTACGGATACCTCTTTGCCCATCCGGAATTTTAACCGGACTTTTTGGGTCTTTACAGGCTCAAACCTTACCGTATTGACCTTGTCCTGTTCGTTGGAATAGGCCGTTGTATTTTTTACGGCCGTCCAGTTACCTTCCGCATTGAGGTATTCGACCGACCAGCTGTCGGGAATGCGGCAACCGCCCCAGGGGCGGTCGTCCCACCAGTAAACATTTGCCATGGAGATCTCCGCAGGCTTTTCCAGCTCATAGGATATCCATTCCTCCGTACCTTTGGCGGGCCATAAGGAATAAAATGATACGTCGCGGTCCGAAGAGCTTTTGGGCCAGTAGCCGTCATTGACTTTTGCCAGCGCGTGGGCCGGACCTTTAGAAGACTCCACTTTCGCCGTTGTGGTCATCGTCACCGGGGGCAGTGGCCGGGTGTATTCCAGCGTTCTGGGAATCCAGACCTCCATCTCACCCGCGCCCCGGTTGGCCCAGGCATAATAAGGGATGGCCGTGAGCTGTTTGTCCTCTTCGGCGATCTTGTTCTGCTGATCGCGGGCGGTACTCTTGCCGTTCATCGTGAGGGTTACGATACCATTGAGTTTATCAGGCTGATAGCTGCTCTCCACGGTCGCATCATCTGTCAGCACGGCATTGGAAACCTTCCCATTGTTGTCCGGCCATTCCAGGCAGTAAACAATAGGACCCCGCTCCAGAGCCACCTTGCCCCTGTCGTCTTTCACCTGATCATTGGCGATCGTACGCTTCACATCCATGGGCAATACCAGGTCGACACGGTCCCCTTTTTGCCATTGGCGGCTGAGGCTGGCATAACCATTTGCCTGAATCGTGAATTCAACCGGCTGACCATTGATCTTGATCTCAACCTCTTTGCGTTCCGGTTTCAGGTACGTGTACAGCTTGCCCGGAACCGGACGGTCGACAGCCCATCCCGGTATGCGGAGCAGCAGTTCAAAGGCGTCCGGTTTTTCGGGGCTGATCTGTATTGCCGTATGGCCTTCCCAGGGGTAATTGGACTTTTGGGCAATATGCACCTTATTTCCGGGCAGGTCGATCGTGGTTTCGCTTTCGACAAAAAGGTTGACATAGATATGGTTGTCCTTATGCGCATAAGCATATCCCGGGATGGATGGGATAAAGCGGCAGACATTGCTCGGGCAACAGGCACAGCCAAACCATTCGCTGCGCGCATGCTGCCCTTCCGATGCCAGGGGATTGGGGTAGAAAAAGCGGTCGCCGGCGAGGCCTACCCCCGAGAGCACACCGTTGTACAGGGTACGTTCGATGACATCATAGTATTTGGCATCACCATGCATCAGAAACTGCCGGTGGTTCCAGTATACATTGCCGATGGCGGCACAGGTTTCGCAATAGGCCGACATGTTTGGCAGCTCATAGTTATCGCCAAATGCTTCCCCATGACCGCGGGCGCCGATCCCGCCGGTGACGTAGTATTTTTTGTCCACCACATTGTCCCATATTCTGTCTATTGCGTTCAGGTATGCCTTGTCGCCCGTGAGTGCCGCGACATCAGCCATCCCCGAGTACATGTATACGGCGCGCACCGCATGGCCCACGGCCTCATCCTGCTGCACGACCGGTTTGTGACTCTGTGCATATTCACCGCGGACACCCTTTCCTTTGAGGTCGAGAAAATACTTCGCCAGCTCCAGATACTCCTTTTTCCCTGTTGCCCGGTACATCTTGGCGAGCCCCATTTCGACGATCTGGTGTCCCGGTTCGTATTTCAGGCCACCCACCAGAAAATCCTTGACCAGCAGATCCGCATTCCTGATGGCGATATCCAGCAAGGAGCGCTTGCCCGTGGCCATATAATGGGCCACTGCGGCCTCGTACAGATGTCCGGCATTGTACAGCTCATGGCTCAGGTCCGGATCCTTCTCCCAGCGCTTGCTGCCTACCCAGCCGTGCAGCTTGCCCGGCTCAGCAGCGGTCCGGGCAGTAAAGAGATAACCGTCCGGCTCCTGTGCCTTTCCGATATAATAGATCAAAGAATCCATCTGCTGTTCCAGTGCAGCATTGGGGTTGGTCTGCACCGAATAAGCCATTCCCTCGATGATCTTGTAGATATCCGTATCATCAAAAGGATATTCCGTACTGAAATAACCCTTCATCATCCCCGCCGCTTTTTTAAAATTGTCGACCCTTCCTGTCGAGTAGCACTGCTGCAGTGCGATCGGGATGGTCACCTGCTGATTGATCTTGAGCCTCGGCGCCCAAAACTTGTCCGTAAATCTGACATCCACAAACGAAACAGGTTCGATCGGATAGTCAAGCTTTTTATCCCTTGTCTCCTGAGCACGGCTTTCGCCAAGAAACAAGCTGCTCAGCACAACGGTTAGTACGGCATAACATTTTAATCTATACATAATTATGTGTATTAGGTGTACGATTTATTTAATATCCCGGATTCTGCCTCAGGTTTGCATTGGTATTGAGCGCGGCCCTGGGAAGGGAACAGCACACCTGTGAAAATGACCAATCCATACCAATTGATCCATTTTTCCTTCGCATTTCTGAAGCTCATATAAGTTTATTTAACTGGTTTGATTTATCCCAACTCTTTTTAAGTGTTAAGATGACGTTTATTAGAGCAAAATAAATATCTCCGCATCAGCAGAGATCAGCATCAGCATCGTTTTACGTTTATCCTCGGTTATTATGATCAATTTTAAGAAAAAAATAAATGTAAAACAAACATTTAATATACTCTTTTCGAAATCACCCGGCGGAGCACCCGCTTCCCCTTGTTTACTCCGGTCCATATCGTGTTCCCTGCGTGCCTCTGAGGGGGCATGCAGGGAGGCCTCCCTATCCACTGCCCGGCTGCATGATCTTACAGGTTGTGGTCTAAATCCAACATAAATTGTCTTTCCTAAAAATAAACCCTAATTTTGGCTAACCGACACTTAACTAAGCCATCACGATGAACGTAGCCCATGTCCGACAATTGTTTACCCAGCTTTATGAAGAAAACTGGATCAAACTGTATGTGCATGTTTTTCGGATGCTGGACGACCGTGATGAGGCCCGTGATATTGTACAGGAGATCTTTGCGAATCTCTGGGACAGGATGGAGCGCCTCGAGATCGAGCATTCCTATCAGGCCTATCTCTTCCGTTCGGCACGCAATCTGGTGATCAACCGCATCGCCAGCCGCGATGTGGGGCGCAGGTACGAAAGCTACCTGGAGCATGCGGGCCCTGCTCTTGAGGTCATGCCCGATGAGCTGCTGCGGGAGAAAGAACTGGCCCGGCAGATCGAAGATGCCATTGAGAAGCTGCCCAGCAAAATGGCGCTGATCTTTAAGAAAAGCCGGTACGAACAACGCAGCTACCGCGAGATTGCCGAAGAGCTCGATATTTCTGAGCAGACAGTTAAAAAACAGATTTACAATGCGTTGACCCTTCTCAGAAAAAAAATATGGACTATTTTCATTTTTTTCTACCACTAAGCTGCCCCTTTCCTGTCTTCTAAGCAGCAAACAGAACAACTGCCCATGAAGACACCGCTATCCAGATCATTACTGCAAAAATATCAGCAGGGACTATGCAGCCCTGAGGAGACTGCGCTGGTCGAAAGCTGGTACAACCAGCTCAGCAAAGCAAACAACGCAAAGGAAATCCCCGAACTTGATCTCGCGGCCGAAGACCGCTATTTGCGGCAGACGCTCTTTGGCGACGAACTGCGGGCCGCGCAGTGGAAACGGGCCTATCTGAAAGTCGCGGCCAGCATCGCTCTTTTTCTGACGGCCGGACTGGCGATTTACTTTTTTTCCGGTCCTCCGCAGCCACAGCCGGCAGCCCCCTTTAGCATCGGCCAGTTTCAGGCCGAGCTGCTGATCGGCGATCAGGTGGTGAGCCTGGATGAGCGGCAGCCCCCGGCCCCCGCATGGATGGACCGGCACAAGGGCGACAAAATGGCCCTACAGACCAGAAAAGGACAAGAATACCGGATGCAGCTGCCCGACGGCACCACCGTGTGGCTCAACGCCGACAGCAGGCTGGAGATCGGCAAGGACTACAATCAGCAACAGCGCGCCGTCTATCTGCAGGGCGAAGCCTATTTTCAGGTAGCCAAAAACAAAACTGTCCCTTTTATCGTTCATGTGGGCAGCACAAGCATAGAAGCACTGGGTACAGCGTTCAACGTGCGGCAGTACGAGAGCGACGGGCAGCTGCTGACCACAAGGCTTGACGAGGGCAGCATACGCGTCAGCAATGCCGGCCGGCAGCAGGTGCTGCTGCCCGGACAGGCGGTACAGGTGGACTTGCAGCAGGGCAGCTTCGAGCTACAGCAGCACAGCCGCCAGCCCGAAGGCCAGTGGAAAGACGGTTACTTTACCTTCGAGCAGACGCCGCTGCCCGAGATCATGGCCGACCTGGCCCGCTGGTACAATTTTACCTATACCCTGTCGCCGGCCTATGAAAAGAAAGTCCTGAGCGGAAAGATCAGCAAAAAGGAACCCTTTGCGGAGGTGCTCCGCATACTGCGGTTTGCCGGCATCAATTACACGGTCGACAAGGACCGCCTGCTGCTTGCCCCCTGACCCACAAACTAAACAAACGAATTTTAATCTAATACCCTATGAAAAACTCCGTAAAAGCAGTACTGTTTATGCTGATGCATGTCAACGGTTATGCCTTTAGCCAGCATCCGGCCGGTGCGCCGGATCAGATTCAGTTCAGACAGCTCGTCAAAACCATCGAGCAGCGCAGCGACTACCGCTTTGTCTATGACCCCAGCGAAATTAAGCCCGACCTGAACCTGGATGTGAACCTGGACAATACCAATATTCCGGAACTGCTCAGGCAGGCCTTTACCGCCAGGGGCATCCGCTACCGCATTGTCAACAACACCATTGTGCTTCAGGGCAAAGCTACAGGCAGCCCCCAGCAGACCGCTGTCAGCGGCCGCGTGCGCAATGCCGCCGGCGCCCCCCTTGAGGGCGTGAGCGTCCGTGTCAAAAACAAAGTGACCAGCACTGTCACCGACGCCGGCGGACATTTCACCTTACATGGGCTGCAGGCCGACGACATCCTGCTGCTGAGCTATGTGGGCTACCGCAGCAAAGAAGTTAAAGTTGCCGGCGGCGGCCCCCTTGAACTGAGCCTCGAGGCCGATCCCGGCAATCTCGATGAAGTGGTGGTCATCGGTTACGGTACCTCCTCCGTCCGCAAAAACACAGGTTCGGTATCCAGTGTGACCAGCCGGGAGATCGGAACGCAGCCCGTACTGGATCCCCTTGCCGCACTGCAGGGCCGTGTCGCCGGCCTCAACATCGCATCCAATTCAGGACTGCCCGGTGGCTCGTTTCAGGTGCAGCTGCGCGGCGTCAATTCACTGAGCAATGGCAGCAGCCCGCTCTACATCATCGACGGCATTCCCTTTTCGGACGAAAGCATGAACCAGTTTACCCTGGCCAATGGCAATCAGAGTCCCCTGAGCCTGATCAACCCCAAGGACATCGAGCGCATCGACGTGCTCAAGGACGCCGACGCCACAGCCATCTATGGCTCCCGCGGTGGCAACGGGGTGATCCTGATCACTACCAAAAAAGGCAATAAAAGCGGGCTCAAAATAGACTTCAACGCCAGCATCGGTTCGGGCAAAGCCATCCGTAACCTCAAGATGCTCAATACCGAACAATACCTGCAGATCCGTAAGGAAGGCTTTGCGAACGACCAGTTTGAACCCACGGCGGATAACGCACCGGACCTGCTGACCTGGGACCAGAAGGCCAATAGTGACTGGCAGAAAGCATTTTATGGTGCCGGGGCGCCGTTCTCAAGCTACCAGCTCTCCTTTGCCGGAGGCAACGAGTATACACAGTATCTCGCCAGTACCAACTTCAACCGGCAGGGCGATCCCCTGCCCGGCAACAAGACCTATCAGCGTGGCGGAGCCCTGCTCAATCTGTCCACTCAGTCCCGGGACCAGCGCTTCAAACTCAACAGCAGCTTCAGCCTCAATCTGGACCGCAACAACACGGTGCCGACCGATATCGCACAGTTTTATAACGTGGCCCCCAACTATCCGCTGTACGACGAAAAGGGGGACTACTACTGGTTCCAGCAGAATCAGCAGAATCCCGCGGCCTATATGGAGCGCTCGGCGCTGTCAAAGTCAAAATCGCTGCTGGCCAATCTGTCTGCCGAGTATGCGATCCTGCCCGAGCTGACGGCCAAGATCAGCGTGGGCTACAACCTCAAGAGCATGGACCAGACGCGCCTGCTGCCCAATGCCGGATTCAATCCCGCCACCAGTACCGGCTCGATGGCTTCATACGGCAATTCGGACTACGAGTCCTACATCGTTGAGCCACAGCTCAATTACAGCAAAACATTTGGCAAGCACGATGTCAGGCTGCTCGCCGGCGGCACCTGGCAGCAGCGGGTCAGCGAGGGCAAATACATCGACGGCAGCGGCTACCCGAGTGATTCGCAGCTTGAAAACATGGCTGCCGCCGGAGCGCTCACGGTCCGCAACAACCAGTATGCCGACTACCGCTACCAGTCGGCCTTCGGCCGGATCAGCTACGCCTACGATGACCGCTACCTCTTCAATGTCAGCTACCGCCGGGACGGATCCTCGCGCTTCGGCCCCAACAACAAATACGGTAACTTCGGATCAGTGGGCGCGGCCTGGGTATTCAGCAGCGAGGAGTTCCTGCGCGGGCAGTCCGTACTGAGCTTCGGGAAGCTGCGGGCCAGCTGGGGTGTGACCGGCAATGACCAGATCGGTGACTACCAGTATCTCGATACCTGGGGCACCAACTTCGCCTACCAGGGCATCTCGGGCCTGTACCCGACACGCGTATACAACCCCAATTTTGGCTGGGAAGAAATCAGAAAGAAAGAGCTGGGCCTTGACCTCGGATTTTTGAAGGACCGCATCTTCATGACCCTCAACTACTACAACAATAGATCCGGCAACCAGCTGATCGATATTACCCTGGCGCCACAGACGGGCTTTACCTCCTATTTTGGCAATCAGCCGGCAAAGATCGAAAACAGCGGCTGGGAGCTGGAGCTCAGCAGCACCAATATCCAGCGGGAACAGTTCAGCTGGAAGACCAGCTTCAATATCACCTTTCCGTCCAATACCCTGCTGGAATATCCGGGGCTTGAGAGCAGCAGCGATGCGCGCCGCTACGTTATCGGCGAGTCCACACGCATCGTGCGCGGCTTCCAGTTCACCGGTGTGGATCCGCAGACCGGCATCGCCCAGTTCAGGGATGTGGACGGCGACGGCAAGATTACCGATTTCAATGACTACGTGACCCTGGGTTCAACCATGCCGCGCTATTACGGCGGCCTCAGCAACAACCTGAGCTATGGCCCGCTGAGTCTGGGCTTCATGCTGCAGTTTGTCAAGCAGGAAGGCCCCTCCATCGGCTATGGGCCACTGGCGACCACCATCGGTGCCATGGCCAATCTGGACGAATACGTACTGGGCCGCTGGCAGCAGCCCGGCGACATCACCGATATCCCACGTGCCACGGCCAATAGTGCCAACGAGGCCAATGTGGTGTACCGCAACAATTACCGGTACTCCTCTGCGGTCTGGGACGACGCCTCCTTCATCCGGCTAAAAAATGTGTCGCTCAGCTACGATATCTCGCGGTGGGCGCAAAAGATCCACATCAGCCGGGCCGCCCTGCAGTTTACCGCGCAGAATCTGCTGACCTGGACCAGCTTCAGGGGCATGGACCCCGAGATGCCCGGTTTTGACCGCAGCTACCTTTCGGATGTCAACCCCTTCGGGTCTGTACGCACCAGCGCCACACCGTCGTTGCGTACCTATACCTTTGGTGTGCAGCTCACTTTTTAATCAATCATGAAACGACCAACGAACTATCCCATGAAAAAATATATCATCTACAGTCTCTTTGCCACACCGCTGCTCCACCTGTCCTGCAGCAAATTTCTGGAGACCGATCCGCCGCGCACCGAAGTGGCTGCCGGCGCGGCTTTCAGCGACGCCAAAACCGCCAGCGCAACAGTAGCCGGGCTGTATACCAGCATGAACAATTACAACAACCAGTTTGCCAGCGGACTGATGACCATCGTCCTGGCGAGTCTGGCCGACGAGTACAATTCAGCCTTTACCACTTATGATGAGTATAAATACAATAAACTCAGTCCCGCCACCTCTTATCTCGACCGTCTCTGGTCCCAGCCTTTCAGCTATATCAACCATAGCAACAAAATTATCGAAGGTCTGGAAGCCTCGTCGCTGAGTGCTGAGGTCAAGGCACAGCTGTCTGCCGAAGCCCGTTTTACGCGGGTATTCTGCTACTTTTACCTCAGCAATCTGTTCAACAAAGTCCCTCTGATCACGGACACCAAAAATCTGGAGGCCAACAACCAGAAAGGTCCAGCATCCCGGGAAGAGCTCTATTCCTTCATGGTGGAAGACCTCAGGCAGGCTGCTGCGGACATCCCCGATACCTACATCGGCACCGAACGCACCCGTCCCAACCGAAAAGCAGTGGAAGCCTTATTGGCCCGGGTATACCTCTACCGCTCGGACTGGGCCAATGCCGAAGCCACAGCCACCAAAGTCATCGGCGACAGCCGTTATGAGCTGTCCCGCGATCTGAATACCGTGTTCCTGAAAACCAGCAAAGAAGCCATCTGGCAGCTGCAGACCGTCAACCTCTCCACTGCTGGTGTCAATACCTGGGAAGGGTTCAGCATCGTTCCGGCCGTGGCCACAGCGCGGAGCTATTATCAGGTGTACGGCAGCACACTGGCAGATTATGAGGACGGTGACCTGCGTAAGGCCAACTGGCTGAAGCCCTATGCTGTCGGCAGTGAGACCCGTTATATGCCTTATAAGTACAAGGTGCGTACCGGCGCACCCGTTACCGAATACAACACCGTGCTGCGTCTGGCCGAGCAGTATCTGATCCGTGCCGAAGCCCGTCTCAACCAGAACAAGCTCGGTGCCGCCATCGACGATATCAACCAGATCCGTGAGCGTGCCGGACTCGATGCCCTGCCCCACACGATGGCCAAAGCCGATATCGCAGTGGCACTGGAAAAAGAACGGCAGCTGGAGCTGCTCGGCGAATGGGGGCACCGCTGGTTTGACCTGGTCCGGACCAACAGGGCCCTGCCGGTGCTCAAAGCAGCCAAAACAGACTTTAGCGAAAGCGACTTAAAAATACCGATCGCAAGTTCTATTCTATTGACCAACCCTAATCTCCAGCAGAATGATTAAGCTACTCAACCTTTCGCTGCTGCTCGTCCTGCTGCAAACCAGCCCCGTGCTGCGGGCGCAGGTCCGCATTGTGCCGGCAAAAGCCGTGGCCGGTGATACCGTGACGATCAGCTTTGATCCCCGTGGCAGCGCTGCACCCAGTGCCGCAGGCCCCTTTTTCGTGGACTTTGGCTACTCCAACTTTTACGAGCTGCCCAGCCGGATGCCCATGCAGCAGCAGCATGGCCGCTGGCAGGTACAGTTTAAGCTGCCGCCTTATGCCAATTTTTCCTGCTTTACCATTTCCGATAAGGACAAGAAATTTGTGCAGCAGGCCAGCGATAGCAGCCAGTACGAAATTTATATCTATAAACAGGGCAAACTCATTGCCGGCAATTACCTCGGTAAATCCTATAGCGTGCCGGTGCAGAACAAGACTTCCGACCGTATCGTCGCCCTGCAGGAACATTACTTAAAGAAAGAGCTCAGCCTGTATCCCGACAACTATGAGGCCCGGCTGCGGCTGATCGCTCTGCAGATGAAGGAGAGCAGTCCCGCCCGGCAGTCGGAGCTGCTGAAAGAAGGGCTGGCCGTGATCGAGCAAAGATTCAGGAGCAATCCCCTCTCCGAGGGCAATCTCAACAAAGTGACGATGGGCTATCTGATCCTGGGACAGAACCAGAAGGTGGACTCGATCCGCCGTGTGGTGGTGGACGAGTTTCCGAACGAAAAGATCGGGATCTCCTACCGGCTCAATACGCTGCTGCGTGAGCCGGACTCGTCCGCGGTGGTGGCAGGGATACAGCAGCTGCTGGAGCGCCGCACGGACAGCAACAAGGAGGCCTTTGGCAGTGCCTACGAGTACCTGTTCAGCTACTCCGTGCAGCGTGGCGACAGTGTGGCAGCACGTACTTACCTGCCCCTGATCACCACCTGGGAGCCAGATCCCTACAAATGGCGCGCGTACCGCAGCTATGTGCAGCTGATGCTGGACCACAAGATCCTGCTCCGCGAAGCCTCCAGGCTCAATCTGTATGTTCTGGACAGTATCGCGGCATACCCCGTGAGTCTGATCCGCTATTTTCCCGAAACCGGCTATCTGGTCGCCCACGATCCTGCGCGGGCCGACAAGATCGAAGCAGTCAAGGCGGAGATCATGGCCAGCCAGGGACTTCTGGCAGCCCGGCTGAACCAGCCGGAAGCCGCCCGGCAGTGGTTTGCCCGGAGCATCCCCACGCTGAAGTCTCCGGCACTGCTGAGCGCCGTCGCCGCACAGTACCAGCAATGGAATGATGCCGGAAGTGCCTTACCTGTACTCGAAGCTGCCTATCAGCAGGCCCCCTTTGACCCCAAGATCCGGCAGCTGCTGGAGGATGCAGTCGGCCATCGGGGGATCCGTACTGCCGCCGACCGGCAGGCCTATTTCAGCAAGCTCGACAGGCAGTGGAAGCAGCATTACTATCAGGAATTTGCGCAGACCATCGGCAGCAGCCCCTTTCCGGCGGAGTTCAGCATCGTCGATATGTCGCGCAGGCCATTAGGCCCACAGGATCTGGAAGGCAAGATTGTGGTCATCGACTTCTGGGCGACCTGGTGCAAGCCCTGTATTGCTTCCTTCCCCTACCTGCATCAGGTGTACAAAAAGTATGCAGACGACCCCAAAGTGAAGTTTGTCGTGCTCAATTCTGGCAGCGGCAACAGCTGGGACGATGCCTACAAATGGGCGCAGGCCAATCCGCAATTCGACTTCCCCTTTTACTACAACCAGGACAAGAAACTGAGCAGCAAGCTCGATATCACCTCCATTCCGACCACGCTGATTCTCGACAGCAAACGCAATATCCGTTTCCGGAAAGTGGGATTTGAAGGTGAAAAGCTGCTACAGAGCCTGGATGCCATGATCGAATACCTAAAAGAACAGGAGCAGTAAAACCGGACAGCATAGACCGCGAGCCGTACATAAAGCGCAGTATAATACTGCGCTTTATGCACTATTTACACCCTATTTATTCGTGATCTATGCGTTTTTAATGCGTGATCTTGCGTTTTGTTATCCTATTGTTAATCCTTTGTTAACATAAACTTTATATGGAGTGACTAGCTTTGCCGAATCCATGGCAGTGATTTCTGCCCTATGATTTGTCTATTATGAAACAAATGAAAAACATGACCTCATCGTTCCACCGATACTCCGGGCGTACTAGCCGCGCATTTTTACTGTTGGTCGGATTGGGTTTTGCTCCGGCAGCGGCGCATTCCTTTTCTCCTCACGGGAACAAACACGTATGGTTAAACCAGCAGAAAGTTTCGGTATCCGGCACGGTGCTGGACGACAACACCCATCAACCTATAGCCGGCGTCACGATCACCGCAGGCGGCAGGCCATTGACAACCACAGATAATCAAGGCCGTTTTACCATTCAGGTCGACGCCGGTCAGCAAGTGACCTTTCAAAGTGTCGGTTATGAACCCTTAGCAGGAAAATGGTCAGCCACCACAACAAACGCATCCATCACCTTACATAGTTCCGACCAGAAGATGGAGGAAGTCGTGGTGACGGCCCTGGGCATCAAACGCGAACAAAAGTCCCTCGGATATGCCGTGAGTAAAATCAGTGGCCAACAGATGACCGATGCGACACCGAGCAACTGGGTGGATGCCATGAAAGGTAAGGTCGCCGGACTCAACATCACGCAGGCAAGCAGCGGTCCCTTAAACACCGCGCGCATCAACTTACGGGGCGACCGCTCATTGGATCCGACCAAAAACGAAGCGCTGATTGTCGTGGACGGGGTTCCACTGGTCAATGGCCGGTTTAGTTCGGGTGTAACCGATGCCTATGGCGCCGGTTCCAGCGGAGCAGACAAAGATATTCCCGTGGATTTTGGAAATGGACTCGGCGATATCAACCCCGACGACATCGAATCCATATCCGTGCTGAAAGGCGCCGCCGCGACCGCATTATATGGTAGCCGTGCAGGAAATGGCGCACTGATTATTACCACCAAATCCGGAAAAAGAAACGGTAAAGGTATCGGGGTAACCGTCAATTCAAACAGCAGTTTTCAAAACGTGTTAAAATGGCCTGATTTTCAGTATGAATATGGACAAGGTAACCTGGAACGCAATGCCAACGGCGATCCGTATTATTCCTACGGCCTGACCGAGGATGGCCGCAACACCGGTTCGACCTCCAGTGCCTGGGGACCTAAATTTGACGGACAGATGTTTTTCCAGTACGATCCAGAGCTGGAGACAACAGGTACCGAACGCACACCATGGGTGCCTTACAAGGACGGCGTCAAAGGTTTCTTCCGCACGGGAGCGACTTATATGAACAGCGTTGCATTCGACGGCGGAACAGACAAATTTACGGCAAGAACATCACTCACGCATACCTCGAATAAATGGATCATGCCCAATACCGGGTTTGAGCGCCTTGTGGCTGCCTTCAATGGTTCGGCCAATCTGAGTGACAAGCTCAAGATTAATTTCAAAGCCAACTACACCAACAAAAGCAGCGACAACCTCCCCGGAACGGGCTACAACAATCAGTCCATTGCCTACTTCATGATCTTCCAGAATCCGAGTATCGACCTCAACTGGTACCGGCCGAGATGGAAGAAAGGAAAGGAGAATCTCGAGCAGATACATCCATTTAGCTCCTATATCGAAAATCCATTTGTCATTGCCTATGAAATGACGAATAGCCTGGTAAGCAACGGCATCGACGGTATGCTGCAGGGAATATATACCTTTAACCCCAAATGGGAGCTGATGCTACGCTCGGGTATCAATATGCGTTCAGACCGCCGCGAACAAAGACGGCCCTGGGACACCGCCAATTTCCCTAAGGGATACTATAAGCAGCAGGACCTGTTCTATATGGAATCCAATACCGACGCGTTGCTTTCCTACACCGACAAGCTGAGCGAGGATTTCAGCCTCCGGGCATCGCTGGGCGGTAACGTGATGAAGCGCGATATGAAGGAAGACATCGGTGTGGCCCGCGGATTGATTTCGCCGGGTGTTTACAAACTGAGCAATGCCCTTACCAATGCGGTAGCCGAAAATAAGCTGATAAAAAAAGAAATTCAAAGTGTATTCGGTCTGGTAAACCTGTCCTGGAAGGATAAAATCTTTCTGGATGTGACCGCGCGCAACGACTGGTCGTCTACCTTACCAGCCAACAACCGGTCTTATTTTTACCCCTCGGTGAGCAGTAGTTTTGTGTTGAGCGATCTGATGCCAATGCCATCAGCGGTATCTTTTGCAAAATTGAGGCTCTCCTGGGCACAGGTCGGTAACGACGCGGATCCTTACAGCACGTTGAAATATTTTGAGACTTCCATTTTTCCGGGATCTGCCGAGGCCCCATCGGTGCTGCATAACGAAAATCTGAAACCCGAAATATCCACATCAACCGAGGCGGGACTGAATCTTGCATTTTTAAATAACCGGTTGACGACGGATATCAATTTTTACTACAACCGTTCCCGCAACCAGATCCTGACCGTTCCGCTGGACGTCAGCACCGGTTTCAGCCAGGCCCTCATTAATGGCGGTTTGATCAGAAACCAAGGCTGGGAACTGAGCGTGTCAGGGACACCCGTCAAAACAGAAAACTTCCAGTGGACGGCAACCGCAAACTGGTCGAAGAATGACAACAAGATACTGGAACTGACAGAAGGCGTGGAAACGCCCTATCAGATCATTGCGAGCAGCGGTTCTGGCGCCGCAGAGATCCGGGCAACCATTGGCGGTTCGACAGGAGACCTGTGGGGTTATGGTCTTGTACGCAATGAGCATGGCGACGTGCTGATTGATGCAAGCACCGGTCTGGCTGTCCGCCCTACGGACAAAGTCAAGATCGGAAATGCCTACGCCGACTGGCGGGGCGGTCTGCACAACGAGTTCCGTTACAAGAATATGTCCTTTAGCTTCCTGCTGGATGGACAGTACGGTGGCATTGTCTACTCCCAGACACACCACAAGATGACCGAGCAAGGTAAGCTGGAGCATACGCTAAAAGGCCGTGAGACCGGATTTATCGTTGGTGAGGGCGTGGTGGACAATGGCGACGGTACCTATCGTCCCAATACCAAAGAGGTGGCTATCAATACCTGGTACGGCGACTACTATCGCCGGGCCAATATGGAGACCAACAGCTTTGATGCCTCCTATCTGAAACTGCGCGAGGTCCGTCTGGAATTCGGGCTGCCCAAAAGCCTCGTGTCGCGCTGGAAGATGAACAGTGCATCGATTGCATTTTTTGGCCGTGACCTATTGATGTGGTCCGACTTCCCGATGTATGATCCGGAGACTGCCGCATTAAATGGCGCCACGATCATGCCCGGTGTGGAGATGGGACAAATGCCGAGCACACGTACGTTCGGAATTAATCTGAGAGCTAATTTTTAAATCGAGACCAATGAAAATCAAACATATCAGCATTGCACTTCTCCTGTCGGCCATGGTCGGACTGCAGGGATGTACCAAAAACTTTGATGAAATCAATACCGATCCCAACAAAGTCGAAAATGTGACCCCCAGTGCGTTAATTACGCCCACGGTATATGGCATGTCAACCTATTTCACTGTACGGAGCAACGACTTTACCTGGGAAATCATGCAGACCGGCCTAGCCAATCCGAGTGCGGCCAATGGCGTGCACCGGTATTATTTTACCGAAACCTCCGGCGACGGTACATGGAATACCTGTTACCGGTACCTGCGGAATATCCGCGAAATGGAATCAGCAGCCGCAACAAGCGGACAGGACGTTTACAAGGCCGTGGCCACCACCTTAAAGGCCTATATTGCCGGCCTGTTGACCGATAGCTTTGGCGATGTGCCAATGTCCGAAGCACTCCGTGCCGAAGAACATGTCAGCCAGCCCAAGTTTGACAAGCAGGAGCAGATTTACGCGGATATGATCGCAGCCTTGGAGACCGCAAACACGCTGTATGCCGGCGGGGATGTGATGAATGGAAGTGATCTGCTTTACAACAACAAGAAAGAGCTGTGGCGAAAATTCAACAACTCGCTCCTGTTGCGTTATTACCTGCGCCAGTCCAAACGCATTCCGGCAGCGGCAAAGATCAAAACCATCCTGGACAACCCCACACAGTACCCGATCTTTACTTCCAATGAAGATGCCGCCATCGTAAAGATCACAGGTCTGTCACCCTATGATTATGCCTGGGGAAGACGGCAGGATTATGTCAATTTTACGGCGATGGCCGAATTTTTCGTCGATAATCTAAACACCCTGAATGATCCGAGACGTCCCTTTATCATGACCGAGGCCACTGAAATGGTCAACGGCAAACCCGTAAAAATAGGTTATAAAGGGATACCTGCGGGACACTCCGGCGACCTATCCGCCTATAAATTTAGTCCGAGCACTCCGAATGGTGACCTCATGTACCCAGAGGCGGTCGGCACCGCTATCCAGGAGATCCTGATGCCCTATTCAGAGGTTGAATTCATCAAAGCCGAAGTCTATCTGTCGCTGGGCATGGATGCCGAGGCACAAACAGCCTATGAAAAGGGTGTGCGCGCATCGATCGAGCAATATGGCGGTCAAGTTCCGGCAGACTATTTTGCCAATGAAGCAGCCAAATACAATGGCACGCTGGAGCGGATTATGCTTCAAAAATATTTAGGTCTCTTTATGGTGGACTACCAGCAGTGGTTTGAGTACCGCCGTACGGGCTATCCTAAATTACCTAAAACACCGTATATGTTTTACAATGGTGTCATGCCGACACGGTTTATGTACAAGAATGAAGTACGCCGCTTTAATCCGGATAACTACGCCAAAGCCGTCGAGCAGATGGGCGGAGATGACTTCCATACCAAAGTATGGTGGGAGAAATAGTCCGCTCCAAATGACGAGCTTATAGCACTATGGGAAAAGCCGTTTGGAGATCATCCAAACGGCTTTTTTCTATTCATGGAGGAAGCCAAGACTTCATGATGGACGTCGTCCATGTCCGACAGGCCGGTTAGCCGTGAGCAGCCACGGACAGCTCGTTCCAGGCTTCCCAGAGTTCCAGTTTCTCAGCATAGGTCTGTTTAACAAATGGAAGAGCCACCTTGCCCAGGAAGAGGCGCAAGGGCGGATTTTCTGTTTCAGCAAGGTGAAGTAAGGCAGACGCTGTAGCTTCGACCTGACCAAATTCCGTTTTATGGGATGCCAGTGTCTTTCTCAGGCCGTCATACACCGGGTCTGGCGCTGTGGCGATGCCTGTATGCCAGATGTTGCTTGCATAGCCATTGGGCTCGACCAAGGTCAGCCGAATACCAAAGTCCTTTACTTCGGCGGCAAGAGCTTCCGTAAATCCTTCAACGGCAAATTTGGATGCACTATACAGCCCCATTGATGGCAGAGCCGCCAGACCAAGGATCGACGACACCTGGATGATGTGACCGCTTTTCTGCTCCCGCATGACCGGCAGCACTGCCTGGGTAAGCCATAGCGTTCCGAAGAAATTAGTTTCCATCTGGGCCCGGGCCTCCTGCTCGGTCGTCTCCTCGACTGCCCCGATCAGCGCATAGCCTGCATTGTTGATCAATATATCGATGGAACCAAAATGCTGCTTTACCTGCTGCACCACCTCCATTGACTCCTGACGTCTGTCAACATCCAGCTGCAAGGTCAATACACGATCTCCATATTTCGCTTTGAGGTCTGCTAAGGTAGCCACGTTGCGCGCCGTAGCGGCAACATGGTAGCCTTTTTCTAAAAATGCTTCTGCCCAGACCCGTCCAAATCCTTTTGACGCTCCGGTAATCAATACTGTCTTTGCCATTGTTTTCTATGTTTTATAATTAAAATTCGAAAGTTAAAAAATGACCGATCGGTCATTTTTAATATAAAAAAAATTATGCGTTATGCATCGCTATCCAATTCTTCAGCGATCGGACAGCGATATTCATACTGTCATTGCGGCCTGCCACCCTCGACATCAGATGAGCACCTTCCAGTGTCGCAAAAATCACGGTAGCCAGCTCTTCGGGATTTGTTTCCGCCTTCAGTTCTCCGGCGGCGATCGCCTCAGCCACCAGTCCCCGCAGCAATTTTTGTCCCCTCTTGATGATCAGCTGGACCTTGTCCCGTACCGAGGGGTTGGTATCGTCCGCTTCGGTGCCAAAGTTCAGGATCGGGCAACCACCGGCTACCGGCGGTGTGTTGGGGTCGCTGAAAAAATCGATGTAGGCCAGCAATTTGTCTTTAGGACTGTTGCAGCCCCGCAGTGCTGCCAGAAGCTTTCCTTCCAGCGTATCCATATTGTAATCCACCGCAGCAGCAGCCAGCACATCTTTATTTTCGAAATGCACATACATGCTACCTTTGGACAGCTTGGTCGCTTCCATGATATCACTCATCGCTGTCGCGGCTATACCTTTGGTATTGAAAATAGGCGCTGCCTTTTCAATGATAAACTGCCGGGTTTCTTCTCCTTTTCCCATGACTGAAATAAATTAACGTGTAAATATATGACCGATCGGTCATAAGTAAAAATAAATGTCATCATAATTGAGCTCACCCAGCTGTTTTTGACAATAAGTCGACGAAACAGCCACAACATAAGGCACACGGTGATCGTGTGCCTTATGCGTTCATCATTTACTTAGGGCGGCCGGTCTTTCCTTTTGCAGCGGCCCAGCAGCCAGCTGGTGGCAAAGCTGACGAGCGTGCCGAGTGCCGCTGTCAGGGCCGTCTGCAGCACATCTCCCAGCGAGATGCTGGCCCAGATGGAGCAGAGGGTGCCGCCGACGGCCGAGATACGGATATCATTCACCCTCATCGCGCCCGCTCCTTTCCCCGGACCCTCCGGCATCATCGTGCGCGGTCACAGCCTGCTGACCAGACTCGTCCACGGCAGCCTGTGCGGCGGCACCTCCAGCAGCCTGTGCAGCGGCATCCCCCTTGTCCGTAGATGCCCCGGTGGGGCCATTTCTACCGGACGTTTCCCTGTGCTCGGCCCCCTGCTTCTGCTGCCCCGGCTCTTCCGGTGGCGGTTTCTCTTCTTCGATGACTGTTTCCAATATACCCAGCCCCAGGGCCAGGTACTTCAATACATTCACTGCCTTGCCCGGCAGTTTTACGGGAGCCGTCAGGACCACCTGCAGCAGCCGCCCGATTTTGTTTAAGATTCTTTTCATGATTATTCGTTTTATTCCAACTTCAACCCGCCCAACAAAAGCTTCGATAAATATGAAGGGCCAAGAATAGAAAATATAGCCTGCCTGTCGAGCTTTGACGGGATCTGGCGTAAATATGAATCACTGTCTGAGCGCAGCGAGTTTGATTCATATAGGCAGATAACCAGAAAGATGACACCAAATAATGCAATGATCTATTCAGGCCCTTCATTTATCGAATATTCAAATACACCTCGTCCCCCATATCCCACAAGCTGTACACCAATTCTTTAAGTTTTGCCAGAGCTTTGCCGCTATGATCGCCGCGTCCCTCGCCGGTCAGCGTAGTGACCGGTGCGATGCAACCCTGCAGCTCCCGCAGCGCATCGTTGGCAGCGTGGATCAGTATCGCTTCACGCCCCAGGACATGCGGTATGCCGATCTGTTCCCCATGTCTGGGATAGCGCCGTTTTTCCAGTTTGTACTGCCCCGTAGGGATGCAGCTGATCCGCGGGATATTGTTACGATCCGGCAGCTCAATGGTGTGGCAGATATGTTCGCCCAGATAGGTCAGGCTGCCGTTGGTTCCCCGTGCTCCATATTTCCGCTGGAGCAGCAGGACATGTTTTGTGTTCATACTGTTGAATAACCTAAATAAGTAGACCGCGCGTAGCGGAGTTCCTTCCTGTCCGACAGCAGCAGATAGAGGTGGAATCCATCCTGCCCGAATCCCTCCGGAATCGGCACGACAACCCTTCCCTCCCGGCGCTGCCAGATCCGTTCATTGACAAAAGCATAGCCTTTCTCCACCTGATACGCACAGAGTATGAGGCGGTCGTCCGCGCTGAACAGCGCATCAGAAAAGCCATCATGGACCAGTTCAAAGCGGTCGGGATGCCGGATCAGGCGGTCCATGCGGATGCCCGGCAGACTACCGTCGCTGAGCCGCACCAGAGCGGGATCCACAACAGGCCCCTGCGGGCGCAGCTTTATGGCCGCCTGCAGCGTGTGGCCCAGTGCCAGTCCCGCGGCGAGCGACTTTTTGCGCCTGGCCAATTCACCGTACCCTCTTTTGACCAGTCCCTGCAGCGGCCCCAGAAAAGCTACAGCAATTTTAAAAGAGTCCCGTACCCGTTGCTGTCCCGGGCTGATTGTCTTTTTAGCCATAATTACTTGTGCAGATAAGGGCCGGGCCAGAACGGCCCAGCCCAGGTTTTAAAATCAGATCAGCTGTACCTCGCCCAGATACACACTTTTGGACACCCTCGTCTTGTTCCGGTTGGACAGAAACATCCAGGTGTGCACCGAACCCGTTGCCAGATGGTCAGGTACCGTGAAAGTGACCTCACCATTGGCACGCGTTCCGGGTGCCGGTGCGGAGATAAACTCGTCCCGTCCCGGATGGTAGGCCAGTACGTAGACCATATCATCCGCAAACGTTTCGAACGTATCGCTGGCACCGGTGCTCCAGCTAAACGTCAGGTCACCTGCATCGTAGGCCACGCCTACCGTTCCCCCGCCATAGAGCGAACCATCCGCGATCACCACTTTTGAATAGTCCAGACTGTAGTCCGGATAACTGCCCGTGATGGCACGGTCGAGATTAAATTGAAATGCCGCATTGATCGGTGTCCATTTATTCGTATTTTTAAGTCCGAAACCGATCTTCAGAAAGACATTGATCGGCAGCAGAAAACGCATCAGCGTCCTGAATTTTTCCTGCTGTATCAGCTGTGCTTCTGTCGCGGGCTTGGTCCGTTTTTTATACAGCCCTTTGATGTAATTGATACTCTTCCAACTACTTCCGATAACTGAGCCGGCTTTACCCTTAAAGCCTCCATTAGCTCCATTTACTATAGTTCCCATATGTATGTGATCATCACGATTTGTACCGGTACCTGTGATTGACATAACAAACATAAAACACTTTAAATCAACAACAAATAGCAACAAAAAAGTAGACCGATTACTGACCGGATAGCATCGGATTTCTGACCGATCAACGACCGGAATACCGAATATTTTAGGGTCCGGTCCGGCCCAAAAAACGGCCAAAAAAAACGCTAATTTTGAGGCAGAATTTTGAGGCTTACAGGCGACCAAATGGGGAGCAGCTTCGGCTTTTGATCGGGATTTCATCGGGCCCGCATCGGGTTTTGATGCTATTCTCCCGATGAAATCCCGATGCCCACCCGATGAAAACTGCATCACCGGGCGAAGTTGGTCCCCTGTAAGTCCGAAGAACGTCCCTATCGAATATTTATCCTATTTTTGGAATCTAATTCATCAGCAATGGAAATACGACGTTACCAGCCATCCGATCTGCAGCAGATCAGCCAGTTATTTTACGACACCGTACATACCGTCAACGCCCGGGACTACAGCCCTGAGCAGCTCGATGCATGGGCCAGCGGCCAGCTGGATCTGGCCGCATGGAACGGTTCTTTTCTGGCGCATTATACGCTTGTTGCTCTTATTGATGATCAGGTTGCCGGATTTGGGGATATGACCGATGCGGGTTATCTGGACCGCTTATTTGTCCACAAGGATTACCAGGGCCGGGGGATCGCCACGGCCCTGTGCGACGCACTGGAGCATGCCGTTGACACAGCCAGCTTCACGACACATGCATCGATCACGGCCAAGCCCTTTTTTGAAGGCCGCGGTTATCAGGTCGTCAAGGAGCAGCAGGTCATCAGACGTGGGGTCAGGCTGACCAACTATGTGATGGAAAAAAAACAGGACCGATAAAAAAAACGTCTCCCCTGGCGGGAAGACGTCCGAAGAAAGTAAAAGCATACCGGTAAAAATCAGAAGACTGGGCTGGGTTATCCGCGGTAACGCTGCCGTAGCCGCTCCACATCGCTGTCGCGATAGTAGCGTTTGTTGCGCTCGCGTCTGGCCACGCAGATATAGCCGTCACGTTGCAGGCGGTAGAGCGTCTCGGTGGAGATGCCTACATAGGATCTGACATAGTCGGCATCACGGAGCACCACCTGCGCCTGCTCCATCTCCTCGCGCAGTTCGAGGTAAGCGGCCAGCTTGCGCCGCGTGGCCATGAGTTCCAGCAAGATCCAGCGATAAGCATGAGGTTGCTGGGGGCTTATAGAAAAGCCCCTGAGGTACTGATTTTTACGCATACTTGATTATTTAGGGTTTATAAAAGTTTCGTCAGCGCCGCATTCTGACCAGTCCTGCTATATTTTTGCGTCTGGTGCGGCCGATGGGAAGCCGCTGGGTATCCCCCTCGGTCAGATACACATATTTTCCCAGTATTTCAGTTACGAAACGCAGGTTGACCACAAAGCCGCGGTGTATACGCGCAAAATACGCAAGCGGCATATTCTGCTCGATTTCCTCCATAGTCAGCCGCGCGCTCAGCCGCTCATCCCTGGTCACGATCTCCACATAATTGTCTATCGACTGCATGTAGATGATATCCTTAAAAAACAAAATTCTCTTTTTGCGGATATCCTTGATTTCAAAAGCGTAATAGTCGCGCTGCAGCGCAGGTGCAACGAGGACCGGCATCCCCATCCGCTGCAGGCATTTGTTGAGCGCATGGAATACCGCTTCAAAAGTGACTTCCTTCATCAGATAATCACAGGCATTGTACTTGTAGCTATCCACGGCAAACTGGCTATGGGCGGTCACGAACACCAATGCTGGGCGCAGCTCCGGCGGCAAGACGCGATATAGCTCCATCCCTGAGATGTCCGGCATCTCAATATCGAGAAACAGAATATCCACCTTATTGCGCAGGAGATAATTGAGTCCATCCTTTCCTTTGCTGAACACTTTGACCTCATCGAAATTGGCTTGGTTGTCGATCTCCCGAAGCTTCTGGATCTGCTCGACCACTTTCAGAGCATCGGCTTTCTGGTCATCAATGACCACAATACTATACTTTGGCATAACTATTTTCGAATTTCAGTTCCACAACAAAATAAGTTCCGTCCACGATGCGATAGTGCAGGCTGCAGTGCCGCTGCCGCAACGGTTGGTACAGCCTGTTTACCAGTTCCAGCCCACGGCCTGTGCCACTGCTGCTGCCCATGCTGTCCATACGGTTAACGATACGCAGCAGCACTTCATCTCCACACACGCACCATTCCAGCAGGATCGGTTCGGACTGCCTCGCCGGGCTGTATTCAGCCGCATTTTCGATCCAGGTCATCAGCGTCAGCGCCGGCACCGACCTGTTCCAGAGCCAGTCCGGCACCTGTTCTGTCCCTTTGATGACAAAGCTCCGGTGCACCGACATGCTGACCAGCTGCCGAAGGTACCTCCACTCCTCCTCGAGGCTCACCATCGTATTGCGCTGTGCCATTTTGTTGATCACATACTGGAAAAAATCCAGCACGCTCAGGTCAACTGCGATCTTGCCCTGTGTAGCCATGTCAAATAGCCGACGCAGAAAATGGCCAGATAGCAGCTGGCTGTTCGACACATCGTCCAGTCTGCGGTGAAGCCGCTGGATTTCGGCTTTTTCGCGTTTTATACGCCAGATCAAGTTATCGACAGACAGGTAGATGGTGACCATGAATAGGCCACGGACAATCTTGCGTGTGAGCTTGACCTCATCCCCCTCTTTCCATGGAAAGAAAAATACCACATCATACCGCGGAAGCAGCACATATAAATAAGATTTCACAATATCGTACACCCCTAAGAGCAGCAGCGCACAAGGTAGCAGCAGCAGCCACTTTTTATATCCATGACGCCAGATGTTGTGAAACACCAGAAAACATACCGTATAGTAAAACAGATACGGTGTGGCATACAGAAAGAAAATAGAAACCGGATGCTGACTCAGCACATCTAGGTCGAACAGTCCGAGTACCAGCAGCCATATAAAGATACCGGTTAGCCATCTCACATACAGATTACCGAAAGAAACAGATTGAAAAGAAAATACTTTCATTACGATATTGGTACGGTTATTAACTAAATTAATCAAACATTTCCTTATTAGCAATAATCGGATAAAATCGTTTACTGGAAAGATCAAACAAATAGGCTTTATCCCTAAAAGCAAATGGCAGCATCCAGCTTCCCTGCCTACGGGGAGTCTTCCGTTTTTGGTCATCGGTTTCCAGATAATGATGTATGATAGCCCAGTTTTCCCAGGCCGTCCAGTCCAGTGCGATCATTTCCTGAAAGGTCTGCTGCAGGGCAGCGAAGGCCTCCAGCAGCCTCTCCGGCGATCTGCTGCTGTCGGGGTTCAGGATATTCGTTGCCTTAACGGGTTGCCAGCCCGCCCCGGCGCTGTGCCCATCCGGTCTAAGGTATATGGCCTGAACAGGCAGGGCAAAACGGTGAGCCAGTTTGAGGAGGTTGCTCCGCCAGTAAAAATGGCTTGCGCCAAAAGCCACACGCAGGCGTCCGGACCGTTCCTTGTCCCGGAGCTGTACCACTGACTCATTGGCATCCAGAAATACGAGTACCACGCGCTGCATGGCCACCGCGTGGAGCAGCTTGCGCAGGACCATCGGATCTGTCGCGCTGAGGCATTCAACATAGTCGGCGGACAGACCCATGTGGCTGAGCTGCTGCCTGTAATCATCCTGTTCGCGTTCCAGCACAGTGGCAGATACCAGCAGTGTCACCCGACAGCCCGCAGCGACCAGCAGGCGTGGCAGCAGCCTGTAAGGGCCAAAGTGAAAGGTAAAGAGAATACCGGGCCGCAGGTTTTGCAGTGCTTCCGACACTACGATGTGATCTGCCATGCCTGTGGGATGCTCCCGATACAGCCGTAAAAAATCCTGTCGATGACCAAGCCATTGCTGATAGCCGGCATCGAGTTCCGAAGCCGTTTTATCCGGAAAAAAAGCCTGCACATTGGCCATCCACAGCAGACGCTGCAGTTCTAATTTCTTTTGATTGTCCATAAATTCAGCGAAGTATCGGCCCGGGGAGGTAAGCGTACCTACGGGCCGATGGGTTAACGATTAAGGTTTAAAACGAGCCTATCCAGCACTTGTCATCTTCAAGGTCACCAAAAATCGGTTTTTCCGAAAACAGTTCGAAGACGGTATAGCCTTCAAAAAGCAGCGCTTCATTTACTTGCAATTCATTTTCCATTTTTTTACAATTGATTTTGTTGATTCGAAAGATACAGGTCGAATCTTCCCTGTTCAATCGTACGATCCGGTTATTTATTCATCAGCTGATAAACAAATATGCAATATCATGTCTGCCTAAAAAAGTTGTGGGAGACAGAGCCGAAAAGGGGGGCTCAACGTCCATATTGATCAGAATTCAGCAGCTAAGTGTCGTTCACCACCCGTATATGCAGTTCAGCCCCTCATTCAGGTCGTATGTCCCCCGATAGATCTTTGAAAGAAGAAAGCCGTAAATTGCCGGTTCCTTTTTTATGAGAAAATCCAAGGCAAACTAAACGATGAGAAGAAGCAAAACCGAAATTCTGGACCTATTTTTTAAAGACATCCATGCCAGCTGGCAGAAAGACATACCCGAGCTGGTGACGATCTTTGATGAGGAGCGCTTTGAGCAGGGCGAACAGCTGATCAATGACCGTGGTGAACTCTATCTGATAGTCAACGGCATCTTTGGCAAATACGAAAAGACCTGCCCAGTCCGCTACGCCATTGCGGGTGAGCCGTTGATGATCCCCATTCAAAAGCATTCCTATCATTTTGTCGCGATCACGCAGGGCAATACCTTGCGCACCTCCCTCTCGCAGTTTATGGAGATCAACGACCACAATCCCAGAGTCTTTTTCTTATACGCCAAGATGATGGCCAGACAGCAGCAGTACCTGGACTATAGGCACAAACTCCTTTCCCTCCACAATCAGGACAAGTATGATTTTTTATTGGACAAGTATCCCGATCTGCGGCAGCACATCCTGCACAAGGAGCTTGCCCAGTTCATGGGAATCAGCGAAGAGCTGCTCCGCCGTATCATCCGTGAGCGGGAATCTTTATAGTGACAGGACTCTCTACGTTATTATACAACCATACATCTCCAATGATCTCCTTATTGAAGTATAAGTAGGCGTAACAAACCTTATCGTCATCTTCGATAACTACTGAGTATTCAGGCTCAGTACTGCAAAAAAATTGTTTAAAATAACTCATTGATATAAAAGAGATATAGCCGTCGGAGCTTCGCAAATCCCATAAAGAAAAGACTTATAAAAATTAATACTGAGTTCTTTATTCTGATTAACATATAAACCGTATTTGATTTCTTCTGCTTATTGGTCTTATCATTTGGGTCGGTTAAGTCATTGGAATTAAAGGAGCTGCACCCTCTTGTTGCGTTATCTAAATAATTAAAACCCAGTTTGTCTTTCTAATTTATATCTCTTTTCTGAGCAAAGTTTCAATATGATCAACAACATCCTCACCCAGCCACATGTAGTCTGAATTTTTTAATGGCCATTTCATATCAGAGAATCCGCTGTTTTTCATCTGGCTAAACCAAGTCCTATAAATTTCGTAAACTATATCTAGATCATGTCTTTTAAAGTTACAGTTTTCTCCAGTTTTTTTATTTATAAGAACCGGGGATATTGGCACGTTATCATCAAACAACATACTGGTCAGCGAATATAATGCCTCTACCTCGATTGGAAACTTGACTTTTTCCTCTACTAATCTAAGGCGATTACTACTTCTCCCGAAGTTAGATGCAAATTTTTGATTACTTACATTTTGATTTTTGTAAAAGCATAAGTACTCATTTATTACTTCTATCCTATCTTGTTTATTTAAGCCTGTTTGTCTTAGCGACCTTCTGCTATCGGACACAAAAGATGTGGACTCATATTTATCGGATAATACCGTAATATAGAGACCGTCACCACTGTCTGACGAAGAAAGAGAAAGAAACTTCATTTTCTTACAGTGACCATGGTTCATGGAGCATCCTGTCTGAAACAAACACAGAAAACCGCCGATCATCAGGGGCAAATAGGACTTACTTTTCTCCATCTTGATTTTTGAAAGTCACTTGGCTAGTTTAAAGATAGTTATTATTCCCGTCCGCCACAAGATTACATTTTATCCCGTCACGCTTTTGTATTTGCCAGGTCATTTCGGTATGGCTTGCACACTGCCCAGCTGTGCCGCAGATGCCATCATCACTCGCATCTGCAGGGGGGGCTCGCGGATCATTCGCGAAATCAAAAAGTTGGAAGCCCAATTTTTTGGGTTCCAAATCCCAATAATTTGGGCTTGTAAACCCAAAACATAGTGCTCAAAATCCCAAAATATACCGGTCGGTGTTACTGAACTTTGTCATAGCAGGTCGGATGCAGCACATCGAAGACAAGCATCCAATCGAAGAAAGTAAAAGTACAGGTAAAAGCTGTGCGCTCCGGACTGCCCAATAAAAAACAGAATTATGAAACATCACAGAAGAAAATTTGCCCTGTTCCCGCGATGTCGGTAAGCAGCAGGACTACCCAGGAAATCCGTCGGCCATGGCAGGCGGCTCCGCAGCAAAGAAAAAAATTACAACAGCAATATGTACAAGCTTATGGAAAAGCGCATCAATATATCAGTATATCAACAGGATCACCCTGCGAGCTCCACAAAACGCGGTAGTTCAATCCGCCGGGCTGCACGCTGGATGTATATTCGCTTACCTGATCTGATCATCTTTGGCTATGCCTTTATGTACATGTACACCGGGTGGGCCAAATTCAATAATATGGACACCTTTATTAAAGGTAATAGCAAGATCCCCTATCTAGGTCAGTATGCGAAAGTGATCGGCTATGGCATCCCCTCCCTGGAGATTGTGCTGGCTGTCCTGCTCATTATCCCTGTATATTGGATCAAGCGCTCGGCACTCAGGGCATCGACATTATTAATGGGTGTATTTACCCTTTACCTCAGTCTGATGGTCAAGTTCGTAGAAAAAAAGCTTTGTCATTGTGGCGGTGTAATCGAATCGATGGGCTGGAAAACGCATATCGTCTTTAATTTCATCTGGCTGATAGCGGGACTCTATGCCCTGTTAAAAACAAAATTAATAACCATTAAAAATTAAACCCATGGAAACTAAATTAAAAAAATATGGGCAAATGCTACTGGGTGTAGCAATTTTGGGAACTGCAGTATTGACGCAGTCGTTTACAGAAAAGGCGTCCAATGGTAAAAAATTGGCAGGTATTCACCGTTATTACAATACAACTGGTTCTCCATCAACAAATCCCAATGATTTTGTATATCAGGGAGATGATGTGGAGCTTTGTAATTCGGACAATTCAAAAGAATGTTCCAGAGAATGGGATCTTGGCACAGCTAATCCAACCATAGGACAGGCGCCTCCAATGGGCGCGAGTATCGTACCAAATTCAGCTGTTGCAGGTGAATATCAAGCCCCCTCAAATTAACTATAAAGGCCGGTTCAAACCGGCCTTTATTTATTGTCCTAATGCCCTGTTGATAGTGCTAATTAGCCCATCGGCTTTTGAAGCACCTATTCCTAACAAAGAACTATCTGAAGTTTCGATGAGTCCAGTTCTTCCCATAATTATCGGAAAGGGATATCCCAATATTCGAAGATCTTTGATTAGGGGATGAGCTTCTCCCATCCCGTTAGTATATAATTTTAGACTCCCTTCCGAATTATATTGTCCTGACTCGACCGATTTCCTCCATACCTCCATTTTCTTATCAATGCTTATACTTACAAACACTATGTCAGGATTATTAAAAAAATGCTCTTCAGCTTTGGAAACAATAAACTGATAATATTTCGCACAATTACTGCATCCCGTATAATAAAAATCAAAGAATACCACTTTACCCTGTAATTCATTTTTGCGCCAGCGCTTCCCGCTGAGATCAGTTAACTCAAATTCAGGGAAAGGCATACCAGGAGCAATTGCTTTCATTTCTTCTAGCTTGGCTAATCGTCCGGGGGATTTTGATATAGAACTTACCCAGTTGAGTACTTTTAACCTATCATCTGTATTCATAAAGTAGAAGGATCCAGCCAGGTATGCATAGGCCATTTTTTCGAGATTTTCATTCTGAAAATCATGTTGAAGCTGTTTCACTCGATAATCTACTAAATTATCTATTGGAAAGCATTTTGCCTCCAATGCTCGATAATAAAGATAAAAAGTAATATAATCGGTTGAAAGCGCCTTTTTCTCATGGATCGCAGACAAGTAATGCGATCTAAAAATATCAAGCAACTCTTTAACCTGCATTCTATGCTTAGGGTCATTTTTTTTGAAAGAGACAAATAGTGGCTTAATGAAGCGGCTGTAGTACAATTTGTAAAACATGTTCATAAGTATCCACTGTTTTGCAGCAGTCTCCACCGCGCTCCCGTGTACCAGCCTACCTACCTCTATATTGCAGTCCACTACGCGTTCATAATCGAAAGAACGGGCAAGATCAGTTTTAAAATAAGACAATTTCTGTGCATACCGTGAATAATCCACCCTGTTCCAGATTAACCCATCCAGTTTATACTGCAAATCAAATAGAGCGGATTCCCGACCGCAGAAAGTGACTCGATCAAAATTATTTTTAGATCGGTTGTTTTTGATAGCGATACTGTCCGTGCGATTTACATACCAATTCGTTATAAATCTATATTTGGACTCCTTTATGTAGAAATTTAAAGACATTATGAAGTGATCAGGTACGTTATCGACCGTAATTTTACCACCGCCATTCACCAGCGGCGCGACATAGCCATTGGTCAGCTCCAATTCCTCCACCAGCATATCGGGTTCTTCATCTAAGCGCTGAATCGTAGCTACAGCATGATCATATTCATCAAAACCTTGTAGATCAATTGTAAAACTTGTCTTCGTTTGCGCCGAAAGCACAAAAAACATGTTTGACAGTATCAGTAAAGCTATATATATTGTTTTCATTTATCTTGGATTCTGGGGCATTGGATTTAATAATAACTCCTGTAAGGGAATCGGTAACACATACTTTGGGTCATTCGGTGCCAAAACGATTTCTTTCCCGTTTAATCTTCGCGTCATCCAGACATGGCGAGCTGTTGTTTTATTCAGTCGCTTGACATCGGGTAGTCGCAGACATCTAAACAGCAATGATTTGCGCCTTTCTTCAAGTACAACTGTAAGTGCCGTTTCAGAGTCTCTAAAATTTATTGAACTGTACTGACCGCTCTTCCAGCGGCTCGACATAAATTTATTATAGAGCATCTCAGCTTCATTCAATTTCCCTCCGCGAACAAGACATTCTATTGTGTTTAGATACACTTCATCTGTTGCAAGACCAACAAAACAGTTGGCAACACCAAAGTAGCCACCTTTGAAACGTGGGAGGCCAGCATTCGTTCGGAAAAACAATTCTTTCCGAAGATCATTTGGTACATATGAACGATAAAGGTTACTATCGATCACATGATTACTTTGTGACAGCGCTGACGGATTGGCAATATATAGTGAAAAGATCACTTCATCATTGAATCGGTCAAACGGAAAAACTGCTGTTGCATCTAAGGTGTTATAGTCCAACAATACGTCATTATTGCTTAAGCAGAACTTCGCATATCGTAGTGCAGTCGCATAGTCGGACATAGCCAGATAAATCCTTGATAATAACGCCCAGACGGCCATGCGTGACGGTCTCAATTTATTTTCAGGGGTGACTGGAAGGAGGTTTTCCGCTGTCTCAAGATCGCTAAGTACAGACCGATAACTTTCTTTTAACGAACTACGTACCATCTTGTCGTTAACGTTGGATGATGTGCGAAGTGGAATCCCCAGCGGATCGTCCTCACTATAGGACCGACAAAATTCTGACAACAGCGCATAGTGATAAAAAGCTCTGTAAAATAGTGCGCTTCCTCTGACATTATCCCATCCGTTCGGATTACTACTCCTATCCACCTTGTCAATGCCTTCGAGAACGGCATTGATCTCTAATAATTTGCTGTATGTATCGTCCCAGCTCGCGCTGCCTGCGCCATCATAGAAATCGGTACCGCCATGTGCCCAAGAATAGACATTACGTACTACAGAGGAGCTCAAACCATTGAACGTTTCGTCGGGAAGATAAAGATTGTCAGCCATTACTTCCAGATTTCCAAACGCATTGGAGACATTGAATTTAGAAACATTGTCCAACCATGCCTGATAGTCTTTTACATTCCCCGGCACGACAAGTGACTGGTCAGGTTTAACTTCAAGCCATGAACTTGAACAGCCGAAGAAACCAATCGTCAAGACTATTACTATGTTAAAAAGAAATTTCATAACCATATTTATTGTTTAATAAGTTAAGGATGCTCCAAATGTCACCTGAAAAGGTGCTGGATGAGCAGAAAGGGGATTACCGTTATCTGAAATAAAATCGGGATCATACCCCCAATCATTTGCCTTCCATAATAGTCCTAAATTTTCGAGCTGGCATGACAGCTTAAGTGCTGTTTTTTTACTCCCGATCCTAGGTTGGAGGTTATAGCAAAAAAATACATCCTGCAGACGTACATGCGACGCTTGCCCAACATTGATCGTACTCTGCTGATATAGCTGATCCCGGCCGCTACTCACAGGATACCTAAAGCTAGGGACATCGGTCCTTAGCTCATCGCCCGGTTTCTGCCAGCGATCATCAAACTCGGAGTGGCCCAAGATTCTTCCTGAACTCGTTAGCTGTGTGTAAGAAAGGCTCGGCTTACGAAATACATAGCCCAGCTTATACAGTATACTTGCTCCAATCTCCAAATTCTTGTACCGAATCCGATTAATCCAGCTGCCAAAATACCTCGCTCGCTTCATTCCTCCATAAACAAGATCATTTACCCTTAGAGTACCGGGCACCGAACTATAATCAGCATTCGGGTTTCCATCTTCATCCAAAATACGGGGATCGCCGTTCACAGGATCTAAACCCGCCCATTGGAAGCTAAATAAGCTGTGAACCGGAAAACCCACACGAGGAATATTGTCATCGGCGGTGTAACTAGTGACCAATGCAGATCCCTTATCATAAGCATTTACCTTATCATAGGTATAACTGAGATACAAGTCAGATCGATAGCTCAGCGCCTCTCCTCTTAAGACATCTGCCATTAACTTAACATCCATCCCATGCCCAGACATTTCGCTATAATTACCTCTCATGAAACGGACTCCACTGCTCGGAGCAAAAGGTTTATCTCCGATCATATCCTTTCCATTTTTCATGTAGTATTCTAGGCTTCCTTCAAACCGGCTGCCAGCCAGACGGAAATCTAAAGCAAAATTTGCCTGCCCGATCCGTTCCCAGCGTAGATCCGGGTTGCCAAGGTTAGCCATGACTGCGTAGGGCAAACGCGTTATACTCGCGTTGCTCCGATAAGTCAATGTGGTAATACCAGTCAGATTGGAAGCCAGATTCCCACTATAACCATACGTAGCTCTTATATCGAGCTTGTCCAAAATTCCTATCTCAAAGAATGGCTCCTTTGACAGTCTCCATTTAAACCCAGCAGACCAGAGCGGAACCAATTTTTGATTTGCATTTACGCCAAAATAATTGGACCCATCGACCCTGGCGCTCAAAGAAAGTACGTAGCGATCTCGTAAATCAAATGAGCCATTGAAATAAGAAGAAACAAACCTCGACACGCCCTTTCTCTGGCCACTATAATTTGGAACTGCCGCAGAAGTACCGTAAGGTGCTAGACTAAAGTAAGACGTATAGTCAACAGGTTGGGCCGTCAGGATATCCGCATCGTAACCATACAGCCTAAAATAATCCGAGCCGTGCCCCGTCTGGGAAATCTCAGCGCCCAGTAACATATCCACCCTCCACTTATCGGCTTTCTTCATGTATGTAAGCTGCCCTCTTAGATTTGCAGATCTCGTTCGGCCCTTTGAGAAACTAGCAATATCCCCTTTGGGAATATTGAACCCGGCCACTTGTCCGGCTTGTAGTTTAGCATATTGATTGATCAGATTACGAGTCATAAAAGCGTCCACCGGTGCCACAAGATCATTTTCCGAAAAGCTTTGCTGTATCTGTGCACTTATATCAGCTACAAGTCCCTTTAGCAGTATCAAGTTTACCGATGTATAAGCGCGGATATCGTGATTATTCGTCATGTTTTCGGTACGTCCCAGTTCCTCTAAAGGCCAGTATGTCCAGTCAAGGAAACCTTTATGCGGAGCATATTCATCTATCCAGTACTTATTAAATATCGGATAGAGAGGGATCTGATTACCATGCTCGTCCCAAAGACGTGAGTAAGGATATAACCCATTTCCCGAAATCATTTCCGCTAACGTATTATCTACCGAATTTTTTGCTTTAATATAGTTGAGTCCTATGGCCCATTTGATCCGGTCGGTTAGGGAAATTGTATTCGAGAGATTGACCGACAGCCTATCCGACTGGTTCTCCCTTAAACTCTGTAATTCCTTATTATAGGCAATGGAGGTATAATACTGTCCTTTACCATAGCCGCCGGAGACACTGAAGTCATAATTTTGCAGCAGCCGGTTGCGATAAAATGCCGTCGAAAGATCATCTCTGACATCATTACCGGCTAGTGTCGCTGCCAGTGCCTCGGCCTCTGCGGTTTTGCCCTCATGTAATAAAAGCACATAGGGAGAAATCACAGGATAATTCTGTGTGTCATCAAATGATGTGTTATATCTCCCATTTTCGAAAAGCAGCTTCTCAGCTGCCAAATACGTCTTGGAATCCATGTAGTTGGGAGCATATTTCAGATTTGGTTTTGCCGAGATTGATAAGCGCGATCCAAAAGAAATTGACGCGGACTGGCCTGCATTCCCTTTCTTGGTCGATATTACAATTACACCATTGCCGGCCCGTGCTCCCCAGATGCTGGCCGCGGCCGCGTCTTTGAGTACATCAACCGAAGCGATATCCTCCGGATTGAGCATATCAATATCACCGCTGTACGGGAATCCGTCCACAACAATCAGAGGCTGATCGTTCGCGAAAATCGTACTCTGCCCTCTCACGGAAATCTCATTTTCGTTATTGAACCGGAGCCCGCTAACCAGTCCTTTTAATCTGGAAAGCACCGTTGTAGACGGACGGCTATTAAAATACCCCATATCCGCCTGAGCAAAACTCCCTGTCGCTCTTTCCTTCGGGATCTTTTGGTAACCGGTGGAGACCACCTCCACTTCTTCCAATTGATTCTCCAGCGGTATCAATTTTACAGTCATCGATACTCCAGCAGTGTATTGCAATTCTAAACGCCTGAAGCCCACATGCGAGAACGAAACTGTGCTCTGAGCTTTGGAGACCCGCAACCGGAAGGAGCCGTCCCTTTTGGAAGAAGTCCTCTCCTTTTGCCCCTCGGCCTGAACTGACACCCCTTCGATCGGCTTATCATCCACTGCCGACACGACGGTACCGGAGATTACTAAGGACCCATCGGCCCCGCTGTCCTTGCGGGGCGTCTGAGCCGATAAACTAAACATATGAAAACTAAAAACCAGCACCAGCAGTCCACTCGTCAGCGAAAACCGGGATCGGTGCACTACCTTATCCAATAAGGCAGACGCAAGATTTGATATAGTCCTCATCTGCTTATTGATTAATGGATTCGCTGAAAAAATGGTGAATACGCTTTGTGATTTCCAGCTCCTCGAGACTGCTCAGTGTGGTTTCAGCCCCTGAGATATCCACCTGTTGCATATCGATGTGACCGATATGCAGATGGAAGTAAGCGATAAGTACGCGCAGCACATCAGCTGCAAACACCTGCCTATGACAGAGCTGTAAGATATTTCCGCTTTTCTTGTAGCTGGAAGCGTTTTTTAATATGGTGTCGAACGAATTCTGGAGGGTATTGATATCGTATTTTTTCCAGAAATCGTTGATCTTTTCTATAGGATTATATCCATGGTCGTGTGCTTCGTATACGGCTAGCTGCAGCGCGAGCACATTTGCATATTTTTGGTTCATTTTTAAGGTTCATAAAGATGACTTCGGCCACATCCTACCATCTGGATCGGACATAGCTTCCCCCATAGCAAAAAATTTTGCATGTCAAAGAGGTGTCATTGCAAAGACTGATCGGTCTTTGCTGGCCTACATTAAAAACTGTTAACGAAACCGAAAAGCGCCCTCGAAACAGTTACACAGCATTGATTAGGGGGCATTATGGCGCTTCCTGTCGGAAAGAAATAAAAACCCCGACCTACAAAGTATAGAATAACAGAACAAAAATATAGTTTTTAATTTTGTCGTTTAAAAATAAAACGCTACATTTAAGGTGTTGTAAGGCTCGAAAGAGCAAATTATTTATAATACACAAAATCAAGGTGTAGTGTTATTAGAATACAGATCGGGAAAACCTAGTCTAAGGGCCTTTCTAGTTTGTACCGGATTTGGCACGTTCACTAGCTGGCGTTGCCGCTACCCCTATTTTGGTTTTTTAGCTTTTTAACCGATTATTCAGGAGGCCGAATAATCTTGCTTTTTAGAACTGCATGAGTAAACCGACAGCTTATCTCCTTGAGATAACTTGAGCGGCATTGGTGGTAATTTGATCGTTTTATCATAATCCTTAGGGTTATAAAAAACGATGGCACTCTAGAAGCTTTGGTATACATTAATATACCAATAGGGCGAATCCCTATGCTCTGTTAGTGGCGCCGCTAAGTGCCCCCATGATAGAATCATGGTTCCCCAGAGACTGACAAGGGAGTCGCCCTATTGGACTATATCTGCAAAGATAAAAAAATCCAATAGAAAGCGAACCCAAGGTCGACTCATAGGGAAAAAATTTAGCGGCTTCCTAATATGAGTGACATCGTAATGGTGAAGTATATCCTCCACCCTAGTTGTCGCTATTTGTTTCTGAACAAAGATAAGTAATAAATACAAAATATAAAAATATTTTCAATAAATAAAATGACTAAAAATGTAATTGAAGAGTTTGTTCTAATCTTAGAACACTATATGGATTATTACGGTCTATATAGTGTGGATGTCAAAAACCTACTTACAACCTCTACAGACATTGTCAAAGATATTAAGGCAGCTAAGAATGGACCAACATTGAAAAAGCTCGAATCAATAGCTCAGCTTTTCGGATTAAATTATTATCAATTCGGGAACCCAGATTTTGCTCTACCTGAGAAAAAAGATTTGCCAAAAGCAACTCAAGAAAAAATTGCTTGGAGAGCAGAAGTAGGTCCTCCTGACTCTAAACAATATAATAAATTGGATTTATATAATGCTGTTCTTAAGCAACTCAAGATCTTCGAAGGCAAAGAATTTCTTGCATCAGAAATCTTTGAGACTCTATCGCCAGAATTAAAGGAAAAACTCAGATCTGCCACGCGTATAACAGGTCTCTTTTCCGACGAACTCAAGGATAATGTGAAAAAGACTGGGAAAAAACTTGATAAAAATGGAGTCGGCCGAAAACAGGAGTATTATAGGGTAGTCTCTTTAAAAGAGCGTCCGAAAGTCAAAAAATAAAGGTCTTTCATCAAGATACGAAGACATATATCGGTAGGGAATTAAATCTTCCAAGGAATCGAATCGCAACCTATTATAGAAGAATTGATTCTTGGCGATAAAACAGCACAAAGTAAAACACATAAGCTTATGCCTGTCATTAAAGTTGTTTACGGTCTTATATTTTATGACGACCTGGTATTAATTTGTAGAAGAAAACCCGAAAAATCTTTAGATGGGTATTGGGAGTTTCCGGGAGGAAAAGTTGAGGCCTTTAAAATTTGATAAAATGCCTACACAGTTCCAAATTAATGACCCGAGCCTTGAATCGCAATGGCGAGCCATTATACTATTTGGCAAGAACTCTGCTACCTATAAGTTTGCCTTTGCGAAAGCAATAATCGAGCTGCTAGCGCTAAGCAAATCATCCTTGAGCCTGGAGGAACTGGCGGTTCCATTTTCAAGAAATATTGTTGAGCACCTTCGGAAAAGTGATAAACAAGGCAATTCTTCCTCTAGCAAATTTTTAAATACCTGCAGAGATTTTATAGCTGGACGAATCAGCGAAGATCAACTGATCCAGACAACAGTCAAACTGGGCTTTGTAAATGTCGTAGATGCATTTCAAAACGTCAATGGAGATATTATCAACGATCCATTTTTTCAGAAAAATTATAGCGACGGCAGAAAAGAGATCGTGCTGACCGACAATATCTTCAAGCTTCAGGAAACGCTGCAGTTTGTTAATTTCGAGCAAGAGGTTGATGCCAGATGGGACCTCGTCGAGACAGCATGGAATCTCCAGATAAATCCTAACCTACTGGAAGTCAAACACGATTCCGTGAGGCAGGAACTGTTTATAGATTCTTTTATGCGAAGGATCGATATCACATCCGTTCGCGATGCACTGAACGGCTACCAGAAAGGTAAATGCTTTTATTCTTATCAAGATATTTTCGTTAATAAAGGAGCTGAAAACATCTGCGAGGTAGACCATTTCCTTCCTCACCTCAATAAAAAAGCACATACGGCTGAGAGTGCGAATATCAATGGTGTCTGGAATTTGGTTTTGGCTGACCCAAAGATCAATAGTGACAAAAGTTCGCGGGTACCGCACCGCCGATATCTGGAGCGTCTTTACAACCGGAATGAATTTTATATCGAAAGCAAGCATCCTTTGGCCGAAACAATTATTAATCAAACGGGGAAAACTAAAGAAAAAAGACGTATCTTTCTGCAAGCGCAGTATAACCTAGCACTCTCCCACTCCATTCATGAATGGGAGCCGTGGATTGAACTGCCGGGAAATTTTTAACCATGAGTAGTATTAAGAACTTTTTTGAGTTACCAAAGGATAAACATATCGGAGAGACAGAGCATTTCTTTTTAATTCGTGATGGATTTCCAGTCAGCCCTGGGCACACATTGATAATAAGTAAAACGCTGCGGGTAGATTATTTTGAGCTTACTACAGATGAGAAAGCTGACTTAGATAATGCGATTAGTCTGGCCCGATCTCTCGTGGAAGCGGAGTTCTCCCCTGACGGTTACAATATCGGAATGAACTGTGGTGAATCTGCCGGGCAGACGGTCTTTCATTTTCATTGCCACCTGATTCCCCGATATGCTGGAGATATGGAAAATCCGAGAGGCGGCGTGCGTCATGTGATACCGAGTAAGGGAAGTTATTAGATGGGATGGTCATATGCTTTTAAGCATTGGGGTTGTACCTTATTACTTGGTACTACGATATTGATATTAGTTTCAGGATTTGGATTTTCATCTCCATCTGAAATCAGAGACTCATTGACTTGGTTTATAATCTATTTAATTTCTAGTGCCTTATACTCTATCCCAACATTGACTGTCTATGTCTTAGTATTTTTCATACTCATTAAAAGGAATATTAATTCAAGGTGGATTAAGTCAATTCTAATATCTGAAACAATTGCTGGAATTACATTGACAACTTTATTAATTGACTCTAGCATGTTAGAGGATCTTACTGTATATTATTCGCTATCAGCGGTAGTTATTGGAGTACTTTTAAAACTTAAGAAACCTGATCTAAGTTAAGAAGTGAACAGATCATATATTTTTAAGCACTGGGGATGTACTATATTGTTATTTTTAATAGCACTTGCTATCTGCCGCCTCATGAGGGGCGTAAGCCTAGAAACTGTTTTTTATGAACTGCGTGTGGCTATTCCATATTTGTTCATCGGTTTGATCGGAGGCTCTCTTCCAACATTAATCGCTAATATAATAGCATTTATGTAATAAAATATTGCCCATGACTAATATTCGCATACATCGAATGTCCTATTTCAAGAAATTATCGACTAGTTTTTTTAACCAACCCTTGTTTGATAAGTTTTCATTTTCCATTTGTATTAATAGCTCTTGGACCAATTTCTTTCTTTTAACATCTTCCTCTTTTTCATTTAAGTGATTTTTAAGTTCCTCTAAACTGGTATTCAATTGTTGATATTGATATATGGGGCCTAATCGCCCCCTTATGAATTCGTACTGAAGGCAGCTTACTCCGATCAAGAAAAGTAAAGATAACCCCAGATACTTTATATTTTGTTCCATAGTCAGTTTGGGACAATCAACTTTATCTCCTAAATATTCTATAAGAAGCGGCCCCAAAAACACCCCTATAATTGCAGACAAAACAACAATAAATGACGACAAAACAATTATTGCAGTTTGTTTCCATAACTCTATCCGTTGATCACAATAAAAGATGAGCCGATCAATGATAAAAGTGTTTACCTCATCATTGTTCTTTTTAAGATATTCTTCTAAAAGATTCAATAAATTTTTCGGATTCTCTGATAGAATTACTCCCGACGCATTTTTATTAAACTTTGACCGTAGCCTAAAAGAGTGATATACGAACAGTATAATTGAAAGAATTACTCCCATAATAGAAAGTAACACTGAACAGCATTGAGTAATGCCGAGTAGCCTTTCCCAAGGTACATAAACGGATAACATAAGACACATGGCCAATATAAAAACGATAGAGTTCATTGTCATTTGCCTTTTAAAATTTCCATTTCCAGAAATTCCAACATAAGTGTAATTGTTGAAATAGTGATTACTAAATTGGTCGAATAATTTTTCGTAGCTCATTTTGTTAAAGCGTTCAGATTTTGTAGACGTAATATTCCTACAGTTTACGAATTATTGTTTTATTCTAAAATCAGAAACATTTTTTATTTTTTCTAATAAAAATATACACTTGGTGCACGGTAGCCCTCTAGAATAAATTTGCCATTGGCAATTCATCGTATTTAGCATTATCAGTAATATTAGCATTTTATCTATTAAATTGTTATAAAATTCATGTAAAATGAGTACGAGCTATTCTAATTTCACTTACTGTTATTGGTATCTGTTCCACATGCTATCTCCTATCGAAAACTATGAATTTAGGACCATTGTTATCTTACAGCGTTATCGTTATAGCATCTGGCATGTTATTTAGACTTAAAAGGCATAATTAAGATAGTTGCAATGAGTAAATGGACCTTAACTAGATATGTATTTTAACGTTCTGGTTTTAACAAATGTAGAACACGCTAGAAGCTCAAAATGTTAAACAAGCCACAGGAAATTTATTGTGGCAGAATCATGGCAGTTATTCAAAAATATTCAGAAAAAGCCATAACACCATTTTAGAAAAGATAGTTCTAATATACGTAGAGATCAACACTTATCCTATTATCTCAACTAAATTCTCACTACCTCTTACTGATGCACCTTTTTTCCAGTGTAATTTAGGCTATACTTCTCAAAAATTTGCTTGATCAAAAAAATGTTTAAATAGTTTTTTTGAAATGGTAGTGATGTTACAGGAAAAGTTGTAACTTAACAATTGATAACCATATTAACTTCAAAAATGAGATTAGCGTCCGTGGAAATACACAATTTTAGAGGTATTTCATATTCAAAAATTTTATTTAATGGTCACAATGTAATCATTGGGGATAACAATGCAGGAAAATCAACGGTCTTTGAAGCTATTGATTTAGTACTGGGACCAGATAGGCTCAGCAGAGTCCCTGTCATTGACGAACATGACTTTTTTAATGGCAATTACATGCCCACAGAAGAATCCAGCAATGAAATCCGAATCGAGGTGATCTTGGTAGATCTTGAAGATGAACAAAAAAGAAGATTTAATGCAAACCTAGAATTTTGGGATGTCGAAAATGATGAACTATTGGTTGAAGAAGAAATAAGTAAGATTGATAGTCCCACAGTTCTTGAAGCCCTAAGGGTTGCGTTTATTGGAAAGTATGATGTGGAAGAAGATGATTTTGTTGCTGAGACGTTTTACTCCTCTTCCGAAAAACCCGATGGAACCTATACGAAATTTAACAAAAGTGACAAGAGAGAATGTGGATTTTTATACCTCCGAGCACTTAGAACGGGATCAAGAGCTCTTAGTATGGAAAGAGGATCGCTCTTGGATATAATTCTTAGAATCAAAGAGCTAAGACCTAAAATGTGGGAAAGTTTACTAGACCAACTTCGTGAGATTAAAGTTGCGGCCGACGAGGAACTTGGTATTTCTGAAGTGCTGTCCAATGTTCAAACCGCTTTAAAAGAGTTTGTTCCCGCGGACTGGGGAGACGCTCCACAACTTAAAGTTTCTGATCTAACAAGAGAGCATCTCAGAAAAACACTGACAGTCTTCTTATCAACTGGGAAGAACAGTTATCAGGCGCCATTCCATCATCAAGGAACAGGAACAGTAAACACCATGGTTTTAGCGCTATTATCTATGATTGCCGAAGCAAAGAAAACGGTAATATTTGCAATGGAGGAACCTGAAATTGCAATCCCCCCATATACGCAAAAACGAATTATCCATCATATAAGACAAAAATCAACCCAAGCCATTTTTACGTCTCATTCACCATTTGTACTTGAAGAATTTACACCGCAACAAATTATCCTTTTAAGGCGGAACAATAGAGGAAAACAAAAAAGTACATTTATTTCCTTTCCAAAGCATGTCAAGCCTAAAAATTACAACTCACAATTTCGAATGGGGTTCGCAGAGGCACTTCTTGCAAAGAGAGTTTTAATTACGGAAGGAAGTACAGAAGCAATCTTATATCCTGCTATGGCTAGAAAGTTAAGTGAAATAAATCCCGAAAAATATTTATCACTTGAGGCAATGGGTATTGCTATATTTAATGCAGAATCTGAAAATAATATTCCTTTATTTGGCGAATTGTTCAAATCGCTTGGAAAGGATGTTTTTGCTGTTTTTGATAAGCAGCAACCTGAAAATCTAAAGAAAATTAAAGCCAATGTATTGATACCGTACGAAATTAATTATAAAGGTATTGAAGATTTGCTTTTAGCTGAGACGGCGGAAAAGCTATTACTTAAATTTTATCAACAACTAGAAGAGGATGATCAAATCCCGACACACCTTGGACCAGTACAAAATGCAAGTGATATTGAGGATGTCAAAAGATTTTTGGATAAATTTTTAAAATGGACAAAGGCTGGAAAAGATTCATCAGAACTTATTGCCTTATGTAAGCAAGAAAGCCAAATTCCCGAGTCTTTAAGAAAGATTCTCATTAATATTAAAGAAGTACTGGAAATATTATAAAGATGACTATTTGTGATATAAGAAAGTCTGTGCTTGACAACTTCGGGCACATCTTAGTGGAAGGCGGACCAGGTGCTGGAAAAACAACTTTAGCATTATTGAAGGCTAAAACAATTGTTGAAAAAGAACTTTTGCTCAAAAACCAAAAGGTGCTATTTTTAAGTTTTGCTAGGGCTACTATCTCTAGAATCGAAGAACAAGCAAAGGGTCTTTTAGTTAGTAGTGAAAAAAAGGGACTCGAAATAAATACCTATCATGGGTTTACTTGGTCAATTATCCAGTCGTACGGTTATCTTCTCAAAAAACACAGACATTTTAAGCTTATAACCCCTCCAAATTATGCGGCAAGTATAGCCGGCTTTAAAACTCAAGAGGAAATTGATAATTATAAGTATCAATTACTTAATAAATATGGAGTAATTTGCTTTGATCTTTTCGCTGAAATGGTAACTGAGCTCCTTGAACAGTCGATAAAAATTAGATCTCTCCTATCAGATATCTATCCATTTATCATTGTAGATGAATTCCAAGATACAGACGTTAATGAGTGGAAAATAATAAAGCTACTTGGGCAGAAATCTAAAATCATTGCATTAGCAGATCTTAATCAACGAATTTTTGAATTCCGTGGGGCATCAGTCAAACGAATTCCAGAATTCAACAAACATTTCGAACCCCTAAGGGTGGATCTTGGTAAAGAAAACAATAGAAGTAACGGCAAGGATATTGTTCAATTTGGGGACGATTTATTAACGGGAAGAAATAAAGGAAAAGAGTATAAAGATGTACATATTAACTATTATAATTACAATAAAAAAGATTTACGATTGTCCTTATTTATTGAATTGCAAAAAGCTTTCAAAAGAAAGAAAATGCTAGGCAATAACCATAGCTGGTCATTAGCAATCCTCGTAAAAAGAAAGTTAGAGACTCTGAAAATATCTACATACCTAACTTCAAAAAAAATCAACCATGAGGTTATTATTGACCCTGAAGGCCCTGCACTCGCAGCATCTGTGATCGCTAAATTAATGGAACCAGTAACCGATTGGGATATTGCCATTTTTATTGATCATTTGCTTCAACATTTAAAAGGAAGAAAAAGCACCAAAATAAGTCAAGCCGATTTAAATTTAATTGAATTTTTGGAGTCGTACGAGCAAGGATCTAAAATTGTAGGGTCAAAAAGAAAGCAATTAATTGCTGATATTGAAATGATAATCGCAGAACGGCAAAATTTGAATTTTACAGGCAGTCCGGACAAAGACTGGATCTTGGTTCGAGATTTATTTCAAAAAGCTGGGCATGAAGTACTAAAGAATGTTTATGATGATGCCCTTTATATTAAACTACTTAAAAAAGGAGCCATACTTTTAGAAAAGCTAATAGAAAACTGGAGAAGATTTCAAAGTTATCAATCTGCATCACATTTGGTTGAGGATGCACTTACCCAAGAACATTTTGCAATGACTAATAGAACATATTCTGGCATATTCGTAATGAATCTCCATAAATCTAAAGGTAAGGAGTTTGATGAAGTAATAATTTGGGAGGAACTATATAACCCTATTGTAAGTATGGATCCGAGCAGAATCGAGCAAGACAAGCTTGTTCTACGAGTAGCTCTAACTAGAGCAAGAAGTTTTGCTACTTTGCTCACACCTGCATCCCAGCCTTGCATCTTACTATAAATAAAGTGAAGATGACATATGTGAACTGGTGAAAATATTTCGCGTAATATCATATATGAAAGCAAACATAAAAAATATGTATCTTTGATATTAGGAATTATGGTGTCTTCTTTGAAGACGTTAATGGTAATTATTATTACGATTTTGCGCTGAATATTTTCATGGCAGGATCGTGTGGATATAATGTTGAAGTTGACCCCTCCGCTGGACATACTGACCCCTCTATCAAGGCTTTCTTCAGTCCAACTGATGACCTGACAATATTACTTCTTTTTTCTTAGACTTTCGCCTTTAAGTTCGATTCTGTAAGATCCATGGATCAGTCTATCGAGTATTGCGTCTGCAATTGTATCTTCACCGATTACATCATACCAACTGGCCACAGGTAACTGACTGGCAATTATTGTCGAGGCCTTAGCGTGTCTATCTTCGATTATTTCCATCAGATCCAGCCTTTGCTGCTGGTCCAGATTTACCAGGCCGAAGTCATCGACAATAAGTAGGTCTGTTTTTGATATCCTGTCCATCAGCTTGTGCAGTGTACCTTCCAGGCGGGCCATTTTAGTTTTTAGAAGTAGTTTTTGCAGATTAAAGTACAGGACTTTATACCCCTGCGCACAGGCATGATGGCCCAATGCCGAAGAGAGGAAGCTCTTCCCACAGCCGGTAGCATGCATATTCCGGTGATGTTGACCCCTTTCCGGCGATACTGACCCCTCTGATTTTGGTTATCTGGGGGATTTTTACCAATAGCCTGACAATATTACCTTTTTTTTCTTAGACTTTCACCCTTAAGTTCAATTCGGTGAGAAGTATGTACAATCCGGTCCAATACAGCGTCCGCAATTGTATCTTCCCCAATCACATCATACCAGCTTGCGACCGGAAGCTGACTGGCTATAATGGTGGATGACCTGGCATGCCTATCTTCAATAATTTCCATCAGGTCCAGTCTTTGCTGTTGATCCAGATTTACAAGACCAAAGTCATCCAGGATCAGCAGGTCAGATTTTGCAATCCTGTCTAGAAGTTTGTGCATTGATCCTTCCAGTCTGGCAATCTTGGTTCGCTGGAGCAGCTTCTGTAGATTGAAGTATAAGACCTTTTTTCCCTGTGAGCACGCTTTTAACCCAAGGGCTGAGGCCAGAAAGCTTTTTCCGCACCCCGTCGCGCCCGATATCAGTAGCGGCTCACCTCTTTCAATATACCCGCCAGTAATCAGGTCTGCAATCTGGGCTTTGTCCATACCGCGTTTGGGATCCATATTGAGCTCCTCAATCGATGCCTGATAACGAAAGGCAGCATTCTTTTTTAGTCTGTCAAACCGTTTTTCTTCCCTGCTGTCCAGCTCTGACTGCAGGAGAAGCTGCAATCCATCCTCAAAGTTAAGTTCTGTCATACGACGCGTTTCTACCAATGCTTTCCAGCTACGCTCCATACCCAATAGGCGGAGACTTCTCATGTTGTGTTCGATGTTCACTGTAATTGATTTTTATGTTATGAATAATACTCCCGGTTCCTGATATTTTCGTGCAGGGGAAGTTTTTTTTCGGTCGGTGCCCCGCCGTGCTCCGGAAAGTTTACCATACCGGTTATTAAAAGACCTTCAACAAACTTATACCGTAGCTGGCGATGAGTAATAGCCACCCGACAGGCCTTTATAAACAGGTCGCTGTAGGTCCTTTGAAGCCTGAACAGCCCATCACATGTCCTGTAAAGCTGTTCAGGATGGCGTTTCTGGTCAAAGATCATCTGTACCAGTTCACTGAATACCGGGGATATGGCATTTGCTCTTGTCAGGTAATGGGCAGGGTTCTTTTTTCTGAACTCACGGTACTTGGCATCCAAATGTTCCTCCAGGGTGGTATAAGCATTCTGTTTTGGGCTCCTCTGATGCAGGGCGACCTGTTTTCCTCCAACAAAGATGTGCACGAGATTTTTGGTGTAGATAACCTGTGCTTTCTTTCCGATATAGCAACTGGGTGCACTATAGAAGTGTCTGTCCCTGCCAAGATAGACGTGCCCGTTTTCACCGATCTTAAGCTCCGCATAATATTTTAGTGCAAAGCGATGCTCGGGTAATGGTAACAGAAGATGTTTTTCACAGCTGAGGAACCGTTCCTGCCGACAATAACTCCTGTTCTGCATACGCGTCTGGTTCAGCTTCAATACACAGTCTTCAACGGCGCTGTTGAGGGCTGATAATGAGAAAAAGCTCCTGTTTCGAAGTTTGGCAAATACCTGCGTATAAATGATCTTTACATGGTTTTCTACGGCACTCTTGTCCCTGGGCTTTCCAGCGCGTGCAGGAACGATAACAGTACCGTAATGATTGGCCAGATCTTCCATACAGCGGTTGATTTCCGGTTCGTACCTGTCACTTTTTATAACCGCAGACTTAAGATTGTCCGGAACGATACATCTTGGCACCCCGCCAAGAAACTGTATACATTTATCCAGCGCGTCCAAAAAGTCGGGTGTCTTCTGGCTCGGCACAGCTGTGGCATAACAATAATTGGAAAAAGGAAGACAGGCCACAAATATCTCACAATTTATGATCTCACCGGTATTGCCATCGATAAAATGAAGCTTCTTGCCGGAAAAGTCGATATAAAGTTTATCTGCTGGCGTATGTTCCATGACCATCGAGCTGCGCTTCTGTACTTTGAGATATTGCCCCAGGTGGAAACAGAACTGTGAAAGTTCATAGCCGTCCGACACGCTTTGCTTATATTCTTCCCAAAGAAGTTTACGGGTAACACCGGGACGGCCGAGTTCTTGCTGAAAATAGGAAAGCCGCTCTTTGAAATCCTCAAACCGGGCATCACGATAGGCTGGATTACCGGCATTCAGAAGCCCGTCGAGAATCGGATCCTCCAGTTCCAGCAGCTCGTTCATGTTGAGCTTTGCCTGACCGATCTTGAAAAGATAGGTCTTTACGGTGTTCTTACTCAGTGATAAACAACGTGCTATCGCTTTTATGGCATAGCCCTGCTGTTTCAATCTTATCAATTGTTTTATCTGACTCATGGGTCTTGATTTACCGGCCATTGGAATAACTCTTAAAAATCTTATCCCAAAT
>PJTY01000035.1_pt1 | contig 167997 bp, 139 predicted proteins | sample 1512121 | NCBI WGS metagenome assembly PJTY01 (sample SAMN08177680, study PRJNA422409) | Soil metagenome, whole genome shotgun sequencing project. | isolation source: Soil enriched (2) on filter paper: alkali lignin treatment | place: USA: Madison | collected 2015-01-15
GACCACAACCATCACGGTGACAGGTACCTTAACTGGTATCCCTGCAGATGCAGCCACCACAGTGGTGACTTTAGTCATCAATGGCGTGACTTACACGGCAACTGTAGATGCAGCAACCGGTAACTGGACCGCAGATGTGGCAGGTAGTGACCTGTTGGCGGATATAGACAAGACCATTGCGGCTACAGCCACCTTCACTGATGCTGTAGGTAACAGTAGCAACATCATCGATACTCAAGTCTATACCGTGGATATTACTCCACCAGATAGTGCGACAACGACAGTCACGATTGATCCGATTACAGGTGACAATATTGTTGACTCAATTGAAGCAGGATTGAACCAGACCATTAGTGGTACGGTCACTGGAGAGTTTACGGTTGGTGATGCAGTCATCGTCAATGTAAATGGTGTGGATATTAACACCACAGTTCAAGCAGGCGGTGTATGGAGTATCTCCGTAGCCGGTGCAGAGCTGGTTGCAGATGCTGATAAAGTGATTAATGTCACTGTGAAGGCGACAGATGCAGCAGGTAACGTCGGTAATGTCACTGGTGATGTCACTTATACGGTGAACACCGGTACCTTAATCGCTTATGACAATATTGGACATGCAGTGCTTAGCCCACAACCGGCATTGGTACAAGATGATGTGAGCTTGGGTAGTACCTCATACCTATTGTTAACTTCATTGGCAGGCATTGATCTTCAACTTGGTGGTAACTCAATCGGTTTTGATGTACAGACTGGCCACGAGGGTACAGTGACCTTCCAATACAGTGGCTTAATTGATGCTGCATTGTTGTCAGACTATAAATTAGTGGTACAAAAATTTAATACCACAACCAATCAGTGGGAATCTATCCACGGCGATAGCGATGCTTCATTGCTTAGCTTGCACTTACTGGGTCTTGGCATCGGTAATGTTCCGGGTGTCGTACTTGAAGGTTTAGAAGCGGGTCAATACCGTGGCTTCCTGACTTACGACGGCTTATTAGGTGTAGGTGTCTTGGGTACCTTGTCTGCAACGATGGATGATTATGACCTATCGATCCCTGGCGGATACGAAGTCGGTAATGCTGAAGGTAACGTGATCCTTGATCCAGATCCAACTGGACAAGTCGATCAAATTACATCGACCACGATTGTCTCTGCTGTGAATGGTCATGCGATTGATGCCGATGGTGAAAGCTTCGATGGTCAATATGGAACGATTACTTTCCATCAAGATGGTAGTTATACCTATGTTCCGTTCGCGAATGGCTCGGGTGTGGGTCAAACAGATCAATTCACCTATACCTTGACCGATCCGGTCACAGGCGCGACCACAAATGCCAATCTGAATATTGTGTTTGATTCAATCCGTGCTGCGGACAACTTGGTAGAAGTGGAAATCAATCCACAATATCAATTGGTGGGCACAGAAACAGATTCAGCATTCTATGGTGTCTTGTTGAATGTCGGAAATCTGGTCGACTTGCAATTGCTGACTGTGGATACTGTTGATTTCAATGTCGCTGCTGGACAAGAAGGTGTTGCAACCTTTAGCTTCAACAGTCTGATTGGCGCATCGGCACTCGGTAACTACAATGTTGTATTGCAAAAATACAATGAAGTGACCGGTCAATGGGAAGCGGTGAATGGTACCGGTGACCGTTCATTATTGAATCTGACCTTGTTGGGTAACACACCAACTGCACAAATTGCGGGCTTGACCGAAGGCGAATATCGAGCATTCTTGTCCTTCAATGGTCTGGTTGGCGGTGCAGTCGGTGTTACCTTGAACGGTGAGGTTGATCTCTACAACCCTGCGGTGATCACTGGCTACGATGTTGTTGCAGCACACGGTAACCTGATCTCTGATCCAAATACCAATGGTGCAATTGACATTGCTACGCCAAACAGTGTGATCAGTGAAATTAACGGTGTTGCCATCACTGGCTCTCCAACCACGGTGCCAGGTGCTCACGGTACCTTGGTGATCTATCCAAATGGTGACTATACCTATACACCAAATCCTGACAGTGCTGGTTTAGGACAGGTCGATGAATTTACCTATACCTTACGTGATCCGGCATCAGGTACCACTTCACAAGCGACCTTCTATGTTCACCTCGACAGTAAAGTTGTCGATATGAACTGGAACCCAGCGGATCCATCAGAACCTGCAACCGTAACCATTATTGCAGCAGACGATGCCGTGAATGCTGGAATTAGTGCGCAACCGCATCTTATTGAAGATGACCGTGCACTGGGCAGCGCAACTTACCTTGCATTGCTATCGTTGGCAGGGATCAACCTCCAAGCACCTTTACCATTCGTGAACAGCACAGTGAACTTCAATGTGGCTGCGGGTGAGCAAGGTACGGCAACCTTCAAATACAGTAGTCTGATTAATGAAGGCGCATTGGGCGATTACCAGCTTGTTGTACAGAAATTCAATACGGTCACAAACCGTTGGGAATCAATTACCGGTAGTAGCGAAGCATCTTTACTTAACCTCAGCGTGTTAGGTATCGGCTTGAATGCAACGCCGGGAGTGGTTCTTGAAGGTCTGGAAGAAGGACAATACCGTGCCTTCATGACCTATAACGGTCTATACGGTAAGAGTATCCTGGGCACATTGACAGGTAGCATGGATGTCTTTGATCCGACACAAGTGGATTACACAGGTGTTGCAGTAGAAGGCAACGTGATTACTGGTCTAGGTGTGGGTACCAATGCCGACTCAGTCACAGGCTATACCGTGGTTGGTTCTGTAACGTTCAATGGGGTAACAACCACAGTTGATCTCACCAATGGTGCAACCATTGTCGGTCAATACGGAACACTGCAAATATTTGCAAATGGCGATTATATCTATACACCGAATAATACCAATGCAAATCTAGGTCTGGTGGATCACTTCACTTATACCTTGTCAGATCCTTTGGGTGGCAATACCTCAAGTGCAAGTCTGGACTTCACCATTGGCAACAGTACGCCAGTGATTGCAGTTGATGACCTTGCAGTTGCCGAGATTAATCCGGAATATCTGCAAATTGGTAACGATGTTGCAGCTGGTAGTTACTTATATCTAGCGTTATTAAGCTTAACCGAGAACTTTGACTTCCAGTTGGGTGGACAAGGTGTTGGCTTTACCTTAACCGACAACACCCTAAACGATGTGACGTTCAATTACAGTGCATTAATCGACGCAAGCCTGCTTGCTGACTATGTACTCGTGGTTCAGAAATTTGATACTGCGACCAATCAATGGGTAGCCGTACATGGTACAGGGGAAGCTGATTTACTGAGCCTTGCAGCCTTTGGTGGTAATTCAGTGACATTAGAGGGTCTGGGTGCAGGTCAGTACAGAGCCTTCATGACCTATGCGGGTAGCGGTATCGGTGTCAGCTTGCTGGGTACGCTTTCTGTTCAGAAAGATGTATTTGATGCAACCAACATCACCGGTTACAGCGTAGAAGCTGCAGAAGGTAATGTGATCCATGACATTGGTCTCAATGGACATGCAGATACTGCATCTGGTTTCAGTAGCATCACCAGCGTTGAATTCAATGGTGTTGCACATGCAGTGAATGCGACGGGTGTCACAACCATTGTCGGTGACTACGGTACATTGTCGATTTACGCCAATGGTAATTACAGCTATCAACCAACTGCCAATGCAAGTGGTGTGGGCCAAGTCGATCAATTTACCTATACCTTGACGGACGGGGTGAATTCATCGCAAGCCACCTTGTACTTCCATATTGACAGCGATGCGGTCGATATGACCTGGAATCCGGCGGATCCGTCACAACCGGCTGATATCGTGGCTACACCTGTAGATGCGATTGATGATGTGGTGTCTGCGGGTATCGATGTTGTTCCACAAGGTCAGTTGGGTGTTGCCGTCGGTTCAGCAAGTTATCTGTTACTGGTGGGTGTGTCTGAGAACCTCAACCTTTCATTACTGGGTACACCAAGTGTGAAATTTAATATTGCAGCTGGACATGGTGCGGACGTGACCTTCTCTTACGCACCAACAGTTTCACTGTCTTTATTCAATGACTACAAGGTGGTTCTGCAAGAAAAAGCAGCAGATGGTACTTGGCATAACATTGATGGTGGTTCAAGCACTGGATTGCTTAATATCGGTCTGTTAGGTAGTGGTGGTATTGGTGTAACCGTACCTGATCTAGGTCAGGGCGAATACCGTGCCTTCATGGTCTACACAGGTGTGGGCGTCGGTATCTTGGGTACCATGAGTGTCGTGAAAGATGACTTCGACTATACCGTTGCATCAACCAATACTGCGATTGAGGCTGAAGGCAATGTGTTAACAAGTGATTCAATTACCTTGACTACACAGGTTTCAACAGTCACTTCAGAAGTTGCTGGGGCGCCAACTGAAACCATCGGAACCAACACAACCATCGTTGGGGCTTACGGTACCTTGGTGATCTCTGCCAACGGTTCGTATACCTATACACCGAATACCACTGATTTGAGTGCGGTGGGTAAAGTCGATACCTTTACCTATACCATCCGTGATGTGCTGACTGGTGCGACAGATACGGCGCAATTGCATATCCAGGTCGGTTCACCAGATGCGAAAGTCGTTTGGGATAATGCGAATCCAGGTAATGATGGGGTGGTTGAGTTTGCTGCAAATGCAGATACTGCAACTGCAACAACTGAATTCAGCAATGCGAAAGATGCACCTGTGGATGTATCAAGTCCTGATGTGACCATTGGTGCATCATTACTGAATCTGACTCAGACTGTAACGTCTAATACCTTCACAGTAGCGAGTGGAACCTTTGCAAATGTTGATCTGGCAGCGGTTTATGTGGCACAGCCATTGGCAAGCCTGTTACCAACCATCAGCTATGTGATTCAACGTAGTACAGATGGTGGTGCAACATGGACCAATACCATCTATACCGGATCACAAACAGCCTTGGGTAGTGTTGCAACGATTCAAGCGGGTAGTGTGGCCTTCCAGGACAATGTCGATTATCTGGCATCGGGACTATATCGTGTTCAATACACCATGACCGGTGTATCGGTTGGTGTGACAACGGTTGATACCAGTGTGACTACAACCACTGTACATCTGGATCAATACAGCTCTGACTGGATCAACGGTAACGTGTTATTCGGAGATGATATTGGTGGTGTTGCAGATACAGGCCTTCCAACGCAAGAAGGTTACAAACTTCAAGTGTGGGATAGTGTCGCTGGATCATATGTCGATGCAGTTGGACAAAGTATTAATACAGGTAACGGTATCTTGATCATGCAAGCCAATGGTGCGTATGAATACCGTCCAAATGATACAACCACGACAACGGGCTTATCGACCATTGATAGCATCGATTACAAAGTGATTTCGGCAACTGGCGCTGAGTCGATATCTACACTCGATATCAATTTGACCCATACGGATTACAACCTTGTATTCACCAGTACAGCTGCAAACGATACCTTCACGACAGGTACAGGATCAGATACATTGATCTACCAAATCTTGAACGGTACTGATGCTGCGAGTGGTAATGGTGCAAATACTGGTGGTAACACGACAGGTGCTGCGGGTGGAGATCACTGGACTGACTTTGTAGTGGGTAGTACAGATACAAGTGCAGCAAACTACAATGATCAGGCTGACAAGATCGATGTTCAGCGCTTACTGGATGGTGATCAAAATGCACTGAATATCGGCGATTATCTACGTGTAACCCAAAGTGGTGGTAATACGATTATTGCGATTGACCGTAACGGGGCCGGTTTGTTTGGAGCTCATAACTATACTGATCTGGTGACTTTAGAAGGTGTTAATACCACATTAAATGAATTGATCAATAACCATCAAATCATTTACTAATCCTCAATCCTTTCTATAAAAAGAGAACCTTCGGGTTCTCTTTTTTCATTTTGAGAAGATCATAAAAAATTGTGCTATCTTGTTTAAAACGCTTAAAAATTCTAACAACTGAAGACATGACGATTACGACGATTTCAGCACTTGAACAACTCAAACATCAACTCAGTGCTTACTTTGAAAAGGTTCAGCAACATCTGGGTTTAACCCATACGGTTATTTTCTTGTCTTATGGCGGAAGAACCCAACGTTGCCAGGTCTGGAATACTGCATTGACTGAGTTACAACCTGCGCAACAGGCGCTGTTTACTTTTCTGGATACACAATTCAACGAGCAGGGGCAACTGGCAGAATTGTTAAAATTTGATCTGGCCTATAACATCCGGGCAGCATCCTGGCAGCAAATCGAGCAAGACATAAAATGCCAGTTGCATAATAATCACTATCGTAAAGGCATCAGTTTTGATCAGCACTTCCAGACCTGTTTTTTGGAACAGGAACTGTATGGCAAGGCCATCATTCGTGGCTTGAGCTATGACACGCCCAATTTTTTTGATCAAGATAACCTGCATGCCAGTATTTCAAAGAAATATCCACATCAAGAGAGTCCGATCAAGCTCAATGGAATCCAGCAGGTCTGGAGCTTTGATAGTCATGCTGTATTTTATGAATCTGGACAGTTGCTACCTCTCCGTAGCCAATTCACTGAACATGGGATACGTTACTTAACAGATGACAAAAAACAGCATTTCATGCACATGATTAAAGCTAATGCCCAGTTTCTTGAACAGCAGATTCAGGCAGATGGACGCTTTATCTATGGTTTTTTTCCAGCCTATGACCGTGACATTCGTAGCTATAACACGGTGCGGCATTGTACTTCGACCTATGCCTTGATTGAGACATTATCACTTTTCCCACACCATCACAGAATCGCAAAAATCCAGACAGCCATTGAATATGCCTTAAAACATTTTTATATCGAAAAGCAAAGTGGTCTGGCTTATATGTTAGATGGCGCAGATCTCAGCCAACTGAATGAAATCAAGCTGGGTGCCAATGCCGCTGCAATTCTGATGTTGAGTAAATATCAGGAAATGACAGGGGATGATCATTATCTGAAGTTTGCCCAAGCCTTGGCCAATGGTATTTTGTCGATGGTCAATGCTGCAGGCGAAACCGTACATGTCCTGTATTACCCAGACTATAGCGTGAAAGAAAAGTTTCGCATTATTTATTATGACGGTGAAGCAGCCTTGGCTTTATTACGACTTTATCAGCTACAGGCTGATGAAAAGCTGCTAAGTACGGTCAAGCGCATGTTTGAACGCTTTATCGAACAAAAATATGATCGTTATCATGACCATTGGCTGAGTTACTGTAGCAATGAGCTCACCAAAATTTGTCCAGAGGAAAAATATTTTCAATTTGGGATCAACAATTATCGCAGGCATCTGGTGTTTATCCGCAATCGTAAAACTGCCTATGCCACTTTGCTGGAAATGATGATGGCGGCTTATCAAATGCTGTGCCGGATTCGGGATTTGGGTTTGCATGAGTTGTTTGCACAGGCACAGTTTGAGGATTTAAAAAAGCTGATCGAGTTTCGTAGCGATTTTCAGCGCACCGGATTTTTTTATCCTGAAGTGGCCATGTATATGGCCTGTCCTGAAAAGTGTCTGAATGCCTTTTATGTCCGGCATGACCGCTTCCGTGTCCGTATTGATGATCAGGAACATAATCTTTCCGGTTATGTGGCCTATGTTCAGCATTTTGAAAACTGAATCATGGAGGATGAAACCCATGCGCTCTCCTCAAGAAATCAAGATCATCAGCCAGATCGGCAATGAAAATTTTCAGCATCCGCTCTGGCAGACTAAAATCGCAGGCGACTGTGGAGACTGGATTTTAGTTTATCTGGCTTTGCAAGCTATTGTTGCAGGTCAGGTGCAACTTGAGCAGAAGATAGTAATCGAGCAGCCGTTTGAACAGCAGCATCAACAGGGACAGTTGCTGAAACAGGGGGCTTCTGTTTTGGTGCTATTGCAATATTGGAGTTTTACCCAAAGGCTTGAGCACAAGCAGGCAATTGGTTGTGCTTTGTTTGGCGATTGGCAGCAGGCTCAAATCCAGATGGTGCAGACTGCCCAGCAATTTGGATTGCAACTGCCTGATCCAGACCGTCATGTACAGAATACCCTGCAAAATTTATCAGGTCTTGCCCAAGCCATCTTTAACATGCCTGTATCCTTATTGCATACCGTATTTGTCAAAACATTCAAGCTTGCAGGGCAGCAGATTGCACCATTCAGCGCTGTATTGAGCTGTCACCAGCTCGATGCTGTCCTGATTCTCTCAGATCAGCAGCAACCTTATTACTTTTCGTATCGCCATGAAAATCAGAGCCTCGGCATTTTTCATCTCTTGGATGATTTGCATCGGATTGATCATCTGCTGCCGTATTATCACTATTTTGAACCCGCTTTATTGCCTGCCAAACAGATTCAGGCAAAGAGTGAGTGGATCAATATCATTGGCGATACCTATTTCGGTGAGTTTTATACCCATAAAAGAAAAAACAAGGGCATAGACGATGCGCTACAACGTTATGGCTATGCGCACTCTTTTGAGAAGATCAAACCGTTTTTCCATGAAGATGAGATCAATATTGCCAATTTTGAAGCCGTGTTTAATATTGATCAAGATTCACCATTAACAGATAAAAAAGCCTTTATTCTGGGAGCACAGTCTGAACCGACTCTGGCCGAGTTTAAGCGCGTGCATGTGAATACCCTATGTCTCGCCAATAACCATTTAAAAGATTATGGTACTCCAAGCCTTGTACATACTTTGGCGTTGTTAGATCAGACTGGGATCAACTTTATTGGGGCGGGGGCTAACCAACAGCAGGCGCATCAGTGCCTGCAAATTCAGGGTGAACAGCAAACAGTTGCCATTTTTAATGGCTATTGGCATCGGCAGACGGCTTATCAAGCGCATGACTTTTATGCACTGGGTCAAAGTGCAGGTGTAGCAAGTCTTAATGCCATTCTATTTGAGCAAATCATGCAGTATCGACAGCAATATCCACAGCATAAGATTATTGTGATCTGTCATTGGGGTGTGGATTTTAAAAGTACACATCCTGAACAGGAACAGCTTGCACAGGTGTTAACCCAGATCGGTGCTGATCTGGTGATTGGTCATGGTGCGCATACCATCCAGCCAATACAGTATATTCAGCATAAACCGGTCATATTCGGAATTGGCAATGGCATATTTAATAGCAATGGCGAGTTTGAAAAGTATCAGGCTTTGCCGTATGGACTGGTGGTTCGAATCAATTTAAAGGCGCAAAGCGTACAGCTTTATCCCATCTTCACGGATAATTTACACAGCTTTTGGCAGCCTTATCCTGTAAATGAAGCACAATTCAAGCAAGCCCAGACTTTTTTAACCGGTCAACTCAATTCGGCAGATTACAGGTTGGGACAAGATCATTTGGGTCGTTATATTCAGCTGAAATTTTAAGGATAACGCTTGTAATTCTCGAGCATGATGCTGAGCTGTTCTTGGGTGAAGCCGAGATTACGTAAGCCACCGCTACCGAGTTTACAGTCATAACTGGTCATAATATTGGTTGGTGTGGCTTTAGTGGCTTTCGGCGCACAGACATGGCTTAAGCCAAAAGCATGCCCCATCTCGTGTACACTGGCGGCCTGAATCTGGTAATTTAGGCGTTCCCAATCAATTAAAATAAAAGGCTGACCCTGGTTTCTAAAGCCCCAACTGGTCACATCGGCATATTTGAGTTTATCGCCGTAGGAATCATAAATAAAAAATAGCACTTCCTTGCTTTTGCGACGGGGAAAGCAGGTTTTTACAGCACCAGGAATATTATCGGCAATCAATCCTTTGGGCTGGTTAAGGTGATTGGCAAGATCACATTTTCGTTTACTAAAGTCCTGATAAGAATAGTAGCGATGGAATTTGAACTTAAAGATTTTTTGATTATTTTCATCGACAAAATACTGGTTCAGGATGCCCAGCTCTTTATACATTTGCTTTTTGCTATCAAAGGCTTGGGCTTCAGGACGATTGGTGGTAAAAATAAAACTGACATTGACTACAGGCAAGTCATCTGAAGCACCTGCGTGATATTTATAAGGTGTGATTTTTACAGGTGATTTTTGTGTGGTACAGGATGCACTAAAGATCAGACAGCATACTGTCAGTGCTGTGAATTTTAACCGCATTGTTGTTCTCTCAAGTCGTAGCATTTTAATTATTGTGTCTAGCGTTTTCGCATGATTTTTATCATCTTAGCAGATTTTTATAGGTTGTATTGTGCAAGATACCAATGAACTACATCGACAAATCCTGGAAGTGATTGCGTTGATTCCGTATGGCAAAGTGGCAAGTTATGGACAAATTGCCAAGCTGGCGGGCTTGCCTAAACATGCGCGTTTAGTCGGTTATGTGCTCAAGCATTTAGATAAAGACAGTGAAATTCCTTGGTATCGTGTGATTAATTCTCAAGGGAAAATCAGTGTGACCCGCATCAATCAACGTGGTGAAAATGTTCAACAGATGTTATTAGAACAAGAGGGAATCTATTTATTAAATGGCAAGGTCAGTTTAAAAACCTTTGGCTGGCAGCCTTAACTTTTAAATGAGCGCATTTTATCAGTGAAACATACATGAAAATTGAATTTGTAAAACATGACCATGAAAATGAATTAGATACCGTACTTTATGGTTTAAATGTCAATCAATATCACTATGATCAAGAGAAAATAATTTTTCATAATTGTCTCAATCCAAAGATAATTACTGAAATGGAAGCGTTGAAATTATTCACTAGAACGAAAAAAGATGATCTCTTTGGGCTCTATTTAAGCTGCCATCAAGAGAACATCCATGAAAAGATGAATGATCAAATATATTTTCCCTTTGATTTCGCATATCAAAATAATGATTTAATTATTTTTTATTCTTTTAATGGAGAGGAGAACACAGAATTGGAGTTAAATGAGTTCTTTAAGAGAAAAGAGCTGATTTATAAATATTTAAATGGTGAGTGTGGTCAAAAATATTGGTTTGCTCTCAGTGATTTTGAGAAGAAATGCTGGTTAGATATTGCTTATCTAAAAGCTCAACTAGCGCAAATGGAGGATCGTATTGTTAAAGAAATTATTTTGGATGGGGCGTATATAGAGTCTGAATTAGATTTATATTGCCATATCGGGGAAGAGGTTGGTGGTGTGTTAGGTTACATGGGGTGTAATTCTGCAGCATTAAGGGATTGTTTAACTGATGATGAGATTAGACCAACTCAGTATCCTTTACGCATCGTATGGAAAAATTTTGAATATTCATTAGAAAAATTTAACCAAGATGATATTCAGTACTTCATTGATCTATTATCTCAAAATGCTAATTTGAAAATTTGCTGATTGTACCTATCAACGCACAATCAAGACTGGAATATGACTTTCAGCCAAAACTTTCTGCGCCACACTACCTAAGACAAACTGTTTAAAGCCTGTACGACCATGTGAACCCATCACGATCAGGTCAGCACCTAGGTTTTGCGCTGCGCCAATAATTTCCTGATGCACGGCAAAGCCTTCTAGTATTTGTGTGGCCACCGTCAGGCCATGCTCTTCAAATTTTTGCTCGGCTTTCGTTAAATTATCCTGAACATAACCTCGAACACGTTCAATCAAATCATTACTTTGACCCATACGGATATAAGCATCTGCCAGATAGGGATCAAGTGCCATGACTTCAACCACAGTCACTTCACTGTCCAAGGCCTTCGCCAGTTGAGCTGCTTCACGAATGACATTCGCAGCAATTTCGGAGTCATCGATCGCAACTAAGATTTTTTGATAAGCCATGTTGTTACTCCTTATATTTATGATTTTGCATTGAATTGAGTCAATAAAATTTGCTTAATATATGAACTATGATTCTATTCTAGACCTATTGCGATGAGAATAAAACCTAGCATTTTTATAGGGATAGTTATTATTTATAGCAGTATGGTTAAGCTTAGATATATTTAAGAATAGATGAAATTTCCATAAAAATAAAAGGGAACTATCATTATGATTTATCTATAAAAAAGTTAGATTAACTTTGCTCGAAATATTGGATAAGGGCTTCTACATCATCCGTCTGCAATTGTTCACGCATGTTCAAAATCTGTTTTTCATCCAGATCATAAAGCTTTAGAGAAAGCAGTTTTTCAATGTCTTGTTCAGAAAAGCGATACTTAATGACTTTGGCTGGGACACCGCCAACAATGGCATAGGGTGGAATATCCTGAGTCACTACAGCACCTGTTGCCACCACAGCACCTTCACCCAGTTTCACCCCTTGCATGATCATGGCACGACTACCAATCCAGCAACCATCTGCAATGACTGTGTCACCTGCAGGCAGAAAGCTGCGTGTATCAAAAGGGAAGGTCGAAATCCAGTCAGGGCGGTGCAGCTGATTGCCACCCATCATAATTACGCATTCCGCGCCGAAGCAGACAAAATTACCAATATAAAGTTGATCAATCGGTTTCTCGGGTGTGGACGGCTTATCATGTAGATAACGCACCACACAACGTTCAAAGCCTTGATCCCAATACGCAGAATAATAAGAATAATTGCCCTTGATATGGATGTTGGGGTTTTTCACCGTCTTAGAAATAAACTCGAACTCACACCAGTGTTTCACAGGAGAGTTGATTAATTGATCCATATCTTAACAATAACTACGAGAGGAAAGCGTCGCTATTATAACGACTAAAGTGAATACGGTTCTTTTTAGGAGGGAAAAATTTCCTTACCCATGTAAACAGACATTGAATATGATGAGAAAATAAAAAACCAATAAATGCACAGAGTAAGGTCATTTTTTTGAAAATAACACGCCCAAAACCAAAGAACTCTTCAATAAATGAAGAGTTCTTTGGAGACTTAATCGAGCGTGTTAAATATATTCCACACTTACGATTTCGTATTCAACTTCACCTTGTGGTGTTTGAATTTTTACTTCGTCGCCTTCGTTTTTACCTAAAAGACCACGAGCAATCGGGGAGTTTACTGAGATTTTATTGATTTTAAAATCTGCTTCGTCATCGCCTACAATTTTATAAGTCTTACGTTCTTCGGTATCCAGGTTTTCAATGGTAACAGTCACACCAAATACAACACGACCATTTTGCTCGAGTGTTCTGACATCAATTTCTTGAACTGCACCGAGTTTACCTTCGATATCCTGAATACGGCCTTCGCAGAAACCTTGCTGTTCACGAGCAGCATGATATTCAGCATTTTCCTTTAAATCACCGTGCTCACGTGCTTCAGCAATCGCCTGGATAATACGTGGGCGATCAACTGTCTTGAGCTGTTGTAATTCTTTCTCTAAGGCAACCTTGCCTTCGGGAGTCATAGGATAACGTTGCATTTCAGTCCCTCTAAAGTGGTTGGGAAAATACAGGATTAAAAAAAGAAAAAGCCCGCCACCGATAAGGTGACGGGACTTTATCGGTAGAGAATTAACCTACAGTTTGTAAATCTTGCAAGCGGTACACATCCATTGGCAATTTCACAGCAAATGCTTGGCAAACTGCTTCAGCACCGTTGATTGTCGTGGTGTAGTACACCTTGCCTTGTAGGGCAGCACGACGAATCATGGCAGAATCATACTGAGCTTGTTTGCCTTCTGTTGTGTTGACAATAAGATGAATTTCACCATTTTTCAAGCGGTCAACAATATGTGGGCGACCTTCAGTCACTTTATTGACAGCTTCACATTCGATACCCGCTTCTTTCAATACACGGTGTGTACCATTGGTCGCAACAAGTTTGAAACCATAGTCAATCAACTGTTGAGCGATGTTGGCAATGTATTTCTTGTCTGATTCACGAACCGACAAGAAGGCATGCTTCACTTCGCCTTCAGTTGGCAAGCCAGGTAAACGTTCGTTTGAACCCAGTACTGCCTTGTAGAATGCTTCACCAAATGTGGTACCCACACCCATGACTTCACCTGTCGATTTCATCTCAGGGCCAAGCATTGGATCTACGCCTGGGAATTTAGCGAATGGGAACACCGCTTCTTTCACTGCGAAATGGGTCGGGATGATTTCTTTAGTGAAACCTTGAGATTCAAGTGATTGGCCCGCCATACAACGTGCAGCCACTTTCGCCAAAGAGTCACCAATACATTTCGATACGAATGGCACGGTACGTGATGCACGTGGATTCACTTCGAGTACGTAAACGTCATCGCCTTTGACTGCGAATTGAACGTTCATCAAACCAATTACGCCAAGCTCTTTTGCCATTGCAACCGTTTGACGACGCATCTCATCCTGAACTTCTTGAGAAAGAGAGTACGGAGGAATCGAACATGCAGAGTCACCAGAGTGAATACCGGCCTGTTCAATATGCTGCATGATACCGCCGATCACCACATCTTTACCGTCAGATACACAGTCAACGTCGACTTCAGTTGCATCATCAAGGAAATGGTCAAGCAGGACAGGCGCTTCATTTGAGGCTTGTACAGCTTCACGAAGGTAGCGTTTAAGCTCTTCTTCGTTATATACGATTTCCATTGCACGGCCACCCAATACATAAGATGGGCGAACAACTAACGGATAACCTACTTTAGCCGCTTCAGAAATACCTTCTTCAGCAGATTTTACGATGCTGTTGTTCGGTTGACGAAGCTGTAAACGCTGGATCATTTGCTGGAAACGTTCACGGTCTTCAGCGCGGTCAATCGCATCTGGAGATGTACCGATAATTGGTGTACCGGCTTCTTCTAAAGCACGCGCCAATTTTAATGGTGTTTGACCACCGTACTGTACGATCACGCCCTTAGGCTTCTCGGTACGTACGATTTCAAGTACATCTTCAAGTGTTACAGGCTCGAAGTATAGACGGTCAGATGTGTCATAGTCGGTAGAAACGGTTTCAGGGTTACAGTTCACCATGATGGTTTCATAACCGTCTTCACGCATTGCAAGCGCAGCGTGTACACAGCAGTAGTCAAACTCGATCCCTTGACCGATACGGTTAGGACCACCACCAATTACCATGATCTTGTCACGGTTTGATGGATTTGCTTCACATTCTTCATCGTAAGTTGAATACATGTAAGCAGTGCCAGATTCAAACTCTGCTGCACAAGTATCAACACGTTTGTAAACTGGATATACACCCAGGTTCCAACGATGTTTACGGAATTGTTTTTGTGAAATACCCATCAAGTCCGCAATACGCAGGTCAGATAAACCTTTGCGTTTGAACGAGCGAATATTGTCAGCATTTAAATCACCAAAACCTAAAGTTTTCACTTGAGCTTCAGTTTTAATGATGTCTTCGATCTGGATCAGGAACCAGCGGTCGATTTTGGTTGCTTCAAATACGTCATCTAAAGAGAAACCGTGACGGAATGCATCCGCAACATACCAGATACGCTCTGGACCCGGGACTTTAAGCTCTTTTAGGATGATGTCTTTGGCATTGGCAGTACCCGCTTCGATTTTTTCATCAAAGCCACTGACGCCAACTTCAAGACCACGAAGTGCTTTTTGTACAGATTCCTGGAAGTTACGACCGATCGCCATCACTTCGCCCACAGATTTCATTTGAGTGGTTAACACCGGCTCAGCTTGTGGGAATTTCTCGAAGTTGAAACGTGGAATCTTGGTCACAACATAGTCAATCGATGGTTCGAAAGACGCTGGGGTTACGCCGCCAGTGATGTCATTTTTCAATTCATCAAGGGTGTAGCCCACTGCAAGTTTCGCCGCGATTTTTGCAATCGGGAAACCTGTTGCTTTAGAGGCAAGTGCAGATGAACGTGATACACGTGGGTTCATCTCGATCACAACCATACGACCGTCTTTCGGGTTAATACCGAACTGAACGTTTGAACCACCTGTTTCAACACCGATTTCACGCAGAACTGCAACCGATGCATTACGCATTAATTGATATTCTTTGTCTGTCAATGTTTGCGCAGGCGCAACAGTGATGGAGTCACCCGTGTGAACGCCCATTGGGTCAAAGTTTTCGATCGCACAGACGATGATACAGTTGTCATTTTTGTCACGAACAACTTCCATCTCGTATTCTTTCCAGCCAATCAAAGATTCATCGATCAATAACTGGTGAGTAGGAGAGAGGTCGAAACCACGTTCACAGATTTCAAGGAATTCTTCGCGGTTATAGGCGATACCGCCACCAGAACCACCCATCGTGAATGATGGACGAATGATGACCGGGAAACCGAAACCGGCTTGAATGGCCAAAGCTTCTTCCATTGTTTCAGCAATGGCCGCTTTTGGACATTCCAGACCAATTTTACGCATCGCGATATCAAACAGTTTACGATCTTCTGCTTTTTCAATCGCGTCTTTTGATGCGCCAATCAGTTCAACATTATATTTTTCAAGAACGCCGTGCTCATCGAGTGCAAGGGCACAGTTCAATGCAGTTTGACCACCCATGGTTGGAAGGACCGCATCTGGACGTTCTTTTTCAATGATTTGTGCAACAGTTTGCCAAGTGATTGGCTCAATATACGTTGCATCTGCCATTGCAGGGTCAGTCATAATGGTCGCTGGATTCGAGTTGACCAGAATAACGCGATAACCTTCTTCACGAAGCGCTTTACATGCTTGCGCACCTGAATAGTCAAACTCACACGCCTGACCAATGACAATAGGACCAGCACCAATAATTAAGATGCTTTTAATATCCGTACGTTTAGGCATTATTCGCTCCTTAATTACTTCTTAGCGGCTTCGATAAGTTCGATGAAATGATCGAACAACGGCGCACAATCATGTGGACCAGGGCTGGCTTCAGGGTGACCCTGGAAGCTGAATGCTGGTTTGTCAGTACGATGAATACCTTGGTTTGTACCATCAAACAGTGAGCGATGTGTCACTTTTAAGTTTGCTGGTAAAGTACTCTCATCGACAGCAAAGCCGTGGTTTTGAGAAGTAATCATCACTGTACCGTTCTCGAGGTTTTGTACAGGATGGTTCGCACCGTGGTGACCGTGATTCATTTTCATGGTCTTCGCACCTGAAGCAAGCGCTAAAATCTGATGACCTAAACAAATACCGAATACTGGTAATGTTGTGGTTTCAACAATGGTTTTGACTGCTTCGATGGCATAGTCACATGCTGCCGGATCACCAGGACCATTTGACAAGAACACGCCATCCGGATTTAAAGCAAGAACCTTTTCAGCAGGAGTCTGTGCAGGAACCACTGTCAATTTACAGCCACGGTCTGCAAGCATACGTAAGATGTTGGTTTTGACACCATAATCGTATGCAACCACATGATATTTTAATTCTGGTTGAGTGAAACCCTGACCTAAAGTCCAAGAACCTTCAGTCCATTCAAAACCCGTCGGGTCACAGCATTCTTTCGCAAGATCGAGACCGTTTAAACCGCCAAATTCACGTGCTTTCGCAATCGCTTGTTCTTCTGTAATATTTTCGCCAGCAAGGATACAGCCGTTTTGTGCACCTTTGTCACGTAAAATACGTGTCAATTTACGGGTATCGATATCAGCGATGGCTACAACATTATGTTGCTCCAGGTATTCACTGAGTGATTGTTCAGAACGGAAGTTGCTGTGCAATAAAGGAAGATCGCGGATAATCAAACCATTCGCCCATACTTTATGGATGCGACCTGATTCAACGTCTTCACTATTACAGCCAGTATTTCCAATATGAGGATAAGTCAACGTCACAATTTGTTGTGCGTAGCTTGGGTCGGTCAAAATTTCTTGATAACCAGTCATGGCAGTGTTAAAAACGACTTCACCAGTCGTACTACCCGATGCACCGATAGACGTTCCTTTAAAGATCGTTCCATCTGCGAGGGCTAAAATGGCGGGGGTGCTCAAACCAAAGCTCCTGAACTAAGACCACAAAAATTAGGCTGTAAAAAAGCGAGAAGACATAAAAAAAGGCAGGCTGTCTTAAAAAAACATGCCCCTCCTTCCAGTCTGCTCGCTTGTAACTTAACAGCGCATTATACGCATGAGTGTGTGAAAAGTCTATGTGTTTTTATTTATTAAAATCAGGAATTACACGATTTCTTTTTAAAATGGCTAGATAACTGTCTATTGCAAAATCTCTCATCTTTATATGGTTATCATGAGATATTATGCAAATTGTCTGACAATTTTAATGTTGTCTAAGAAGTAGCCGTTTTATCCTATGCTTAGCCAAAAATTAACAATCAAGAAGAGGGTAGGCAAAATGGCTGAGAATCAAACTACACCGGTAACGGCTGAAGAAGTGAAAGATACAGTTGTTGAGAAAACAACCAAAGCGAAACAAGAGGTTGCTGCAAAAACGGCTGAAGTGAAAACTGCTGTGGCAGAGAAAACTGCGAAAGCGAAAGAAGCAGTCGCAGAAAAAACCGCAAAGGCAAAAGAAGTGCTTGCTGAGACACAAGAGCAGGCGAAAGAAGTGATCGCTGAAACGCAAGGCCAGGTCAAAGAAGCTTTGGCAGAAACTCAGGAAAAAATTGAGACTGAAGCAAAAGAGTTAAATCAAAATGTTCAAAACCAGTTTGCGCAAATCAAGCAGGATATTTTAGAGCGTATCGAAGTGATTAAAACTCAATTGAATTCATCGCAAGGTAACTTGCTTGAACTGAAAAATGCATTGAAAACTGAGTTGAATGCATTGATTGAAGACTTAAGCAAAGTGAGCAAAGAACTGAAAGATGACATTAGCCAGATTTCAGTAAAGCATAAAGATACCTTAGTGGGCAGTTTTAAGCGCACTAAAGAGCAAGCGGTTGAAGCATGGAATAAAGTCCGTACAAGCTAATTGTTCGGAAATAAAAAAAGCGAGAATTTTTCTCGCTTTTTTTATGCTTAACCTATTAAAACTGATGTAACCAGTCACGCTTGTTATGGAAGTCAGCTTGAGGGCTACTGTGCTGCATTGCAAAATAGTGCATACCTTGAGTGGTATTAAGTACAGCGGTTAAACCGATATACAGATCAGCCCATTTAAGTTGATGCTCACGCATAAACTGGGAGAAATCCAGACTGACATTCAAGCCATAATGCGTGCGTTGTAAATGATTCAGTTCAATGTCATAGGCAGCGACAGGCGGCATATCTTCAGGGAAGCGGTATTCTTCAAATTGATAGACTTGCCACGCTTGAGAAGGGGAAAGGTTAATTTCTCGGTAGAAATCTTGATCTTTCACGCCTACAAAAATTTCAAAGCACGTCTGTTCCCATAAAAAATCATGACGTGGATGCGCCGTAACCTGATCTGGGTAAATCAAAAATTGATTTGGGTCACGAACCCAAAAACCAACATTCAAGGTTGCTGGTGTTTGTTGCTCAATCGCTCCAACGACCGTAATGGCACTAAAGCGATCAAAAGCGGATAGTTCATAACTCGCCATGCTAATTACTTATTACTTAAGTGAGCAAAACGAACTAAGTTAGACAGGTGCTGGTTTTGTTTCGCCGCTTTTTTATAGAGCAGAACAATTTTACCAATCTTTTGTACAGACTCGGCACCGGTTGCTTCTACAATCGCATCAATGACGGCACCACGTGCATCACGGTCTTCACCCGCAATTTTCACTTTAATCAACTCGTGGTCGTTTAACGCACGATTTGTTTCTTCAATGACGTTTTCTGTAAGACCTTGGCTACCAATCATTACAACTGGATTAAGTGCATGACCGATTTGACGTAAACGTTTACGTTCATGGATAGATAAAGCCGCCATTAAAAATACCTGATTGGAAAAACGACCTAGTATAACTTGCATCCTGTTTCTAAGATAGATTCGCAGACCGACACTTCAAACAAATATGTGAAAAATTGCTGAAATAACCAATTGGCCTGATCGGAAAAAATCTGTAAAAGTTCGTGTGAATGAAGTACATCCGTACTGTAATAGGCGGAATTTTCACGTACAATGACTCATCAGAAGTTTTTTGAAATTTAGTGAGTTATGGCGACACGCATTACCAATCAAAAATTGTCTAAAAGCAGTCGTGCATGGATGAGAGAGCATTTAGATGACCCTTTTGTAAAAAAAGCACAAAAGGAAGGTTATCGCGCACGTGCGGCGTATAAGTTACTTGAAATCCAAGAAAAATATAAAATGATCAAGCCCGGCATGACGGTGGTCGACTTGGGTGCGGCGCCAGGCAGCTGGTCTCAGATTGCGGGTAAACTGGTTGGCTCAAACGGTTTGGTGATTGCCTCAGATATTCTGGAAATGGATGCATTGCCAGACGTAACCTTCCTGCAAGGCGACTTCCGTGAGGAAGAAGTTTTCGAAAAATTGTTAAATATTTTAAATGGACGTCAAGTAGACGTTGTAATTTCGGATATGGCCCCCAATACATCAGGTAATAGGGCTGTTGATCAACCGCGTCAGATTTACTTATGTGAACTGGCTTTGGATTTTGCTCAGAAAGTTCTCGGACCCAACGGACAGTTTGTTGTTAAAGTGTTCCAAGGTTCAGGATTTGACGAATTCCGCAAACAGGTGGTCGATAGTTTTGATGTATTAAAAACAGCCAAACCTGCGGCATCACGTGCTCGATCGAAAGAAGTTTTTTTGATTGGTCAAGGTCGTAAAAAGGCATTGCAATAAAAGTGTACTTGCCAAGTTGTTAAAAATTGTGCATTTTGTACCTTTTAAGTTTTTTGCAACGCAAATTCATTGCTGTTTTTGTGAAGGTCAGCCAAGATTAGGTATGATCAAATTAGATTGATATGGGAATAAAGCCTTGAGCGATTACTTCAAGAATGCCGTATTGTGGCTCATCATACTCGGTGTTCTGATTTTGATTTTTAGCAACGTCAGTGACCGCAATAAGCCTGCAGCGATGAAATATTCTGATTTCGTTGCAGCGGTGAATGCTGGGCAAATTAAACAAGTCACAATCGACGGTTTAAATATTAATGGTGAAAAAACCAATGGTTCTTCATTTGAGACGGTTCGTCCTCAAGTAGAAGACACTGAGTTGCTACCAAGCTTAAATAAACAGAATGTAGTGGTTGAGGGCACAGCACCGCAACGTCAAGGCATTTTGATGCAACTTCTCATTGCAAGTTTCCCGGTATTACTGATCATCCTGTTATTCATGTTCTTCATGCGTAATATGGGCGGTGGTGCTGGTGGTAAAAACGGTCCTATGAGCTTTGGTAAGTCAAAAGCGAAAATGTTATCTGAAGATCAGATCAAGTTAACATTCAGTGACGTAGCTGGCTGTGATGAAGCAAAACAAGAAGTGGTTGAAATCGTTGATTTCTTAAAAGACCCAGCCAAATTTAAACGCCTTGGTGCAACCATTCCACGTGGTGTACTCATGGTTGGTCCTCCAGGTACGGGTAAAACATTATTGGCGAAAGCCATTGCCGGTGAAGCTAAGGTTCCATTCTTTAGTATCTCGGGTTCTGACTTCGTTGAAATGTTTGTCGGTGTCGGTGCTTCTCGTGTTCGTGACATGTTTGAACAAGCGAAACGCCATGCGCCATGTATCATCTTTATTGATGAGATTGATGCAGTCGGTCGTCATCGTGGTTCGGGTACAGGCGGTGGTCATGATGAGCGTGAACAAACCTTGAACCAGATGCTTGTTGAGATGGATGGTTTTGAAGGCAATGAAGGCGTAATTGTGATTGCAGCAACCAACCGTGTAGACGTATTGGATAAAGCCTTGCTTCGTCCAGGCCGTTTTGACCGTCAAGTGATGGTGGGTTTACCAGACATTCGTGGTCGTGAGCAGATCCTGAACGTTCACTTGAAGAAACTTCCTTCGGTGACAGGTGTAGATCTTAAAGTGCTTGCACGTGGTACACCAGGCTTCTCGGGTGCACAATTAGCAAACTTGGTCAATGAAGCTGCATTGTTTGCTGCTCGCCGTAATAAAAACACGGTCGATATGCATGACTTTGAAGATGCCAAAGACAAGATCTATATGGGCCCTGAACGTAAATCGATGGTGATTCGTGAAGAAGAACGTCGTGCTACGGCTTACCATGAAGCGGGACATGCGATTGTTGCAGAGATGCTACCGGGTACCGACCCTGTGCATAAAGTAACGATCATGCCACGCGGTTGGGCATTAGGTGTGACCTGGCAGTTGCCGGAGCAAGATCAGACCAGCCACTATAAAGATAAGATGTTGAATGAACTTTCAATCTTGTTTGGTGGTCGTATTGCGGAAGAAGTATTTATTAACCAAATGTCGACTGGTGCATCGAACGACTTTGAACGTGCCACTAAAATGGCGCGTGCAATGGTAACCAAATACGGTATGTCTGATGCGCTTGGCGTTATGGTTTATGAAGATGAAAACCAAAATGGTTTCTTCGGTAATGTCGGTAGCCGTACCATTTCTGAAGCGACTCAGCAAAAGGTCGATGAAGAAGTACGTCGTATCTTGGATGAGCAATACAAAGTTGCACGTGAGATCTTGGAAAATAACAAGGATATCGCACATGCAATGGTGAAAGCGTTGATGGATTGGGAAACAATCGATCGTGACCAGATCCGTGACATCATGGAAGGTCGTGAGCCGCAACCACCTAAAGTTTATGTTGCTGATAATCCAGTGGCGGCATTTGAACCACCGAAAGATGGTCCATCTACACCACCACCTTTACCAGCAATGGGCTAATCAAAGATCAAATAAAAAGAGCGACTTCGGTCGCTCTTTTTTGTCTGGATTTTGCGCCAAACTGAAAATAAATCAGCAACGCAGCATCAGCTGTGTTGTTAAAATAAGCCTGTTAAAGTGTGAAGAGTTTTGATGATGCAGTTGATGCCATTACCCCAAAGTCAATTATCCTGTGGTCGTTTTCGATTAGACCTTTCACAACCCCAGGTGATGGGAATCTTGAATGTAACCCCGGATTCCTTTAGTGATGGGGGGCAGCATCACCAGAAAGAACAGGCGATTCAACATGCTTTACAGATGATTGAAGATGGCGCAAGCATTATTGATATTGGGGGTGAATCTACCCGCCCCAATGCATCACCTGTGGCGCTGGAGGAAGAACTTCGCCGTGTGATTCCTGTGGTCGAGACATTATCCAAATATGATGTGATCATGTCGATTGATACCAGTCAGCCTGAAGTCATGAGTGCTGCCGTCCAAGCCGGTGCGCATATCTGGAATGATGTACGTGCCTTAACCCGCCCTCAAGCCTTGGAAACCGCTGCCGAGTTAAATATTGCTGTGGTGTTGATGCATATGCGGGGTGAACCGACCAATATGAATCAGCTGGATCAGTATGATGATGTGACCGAAGAGGTCATTCAGGAATTACAACAACGTCTGGATCACGCGATTGCGGTTGGAATTAAGCCGGAAAATATTATTATCGATCCAGGCTTTGGTTTTGCCAAAAATGCCCAGCAAAATTTCCAATTGCTCAATGAGTTCTGGAAGCTTAACCGAATGGGGTATCCAATTTTATCGGGCTTATCACGGAAACGTTTTATTGGTGAAGCTTTAAATGGTGTCCCAGCCCAAGAACGTGCGGTGGGGAGCGTGACAGGGCATCTTTTAAGTATTCAGCAAGGGGCAAGTATTGTTCGGGCACACGATGTTAAAGCCACGAGCGATGCGATCAAGGTCTGGAAAATGATGCAGGCTTAAAAGTGGCTGAGATGTCAGTAGAGCTTCAGGGCTCTATTGACTTGCTTGGTCAGATTACATATAACAAGACTATAAAATAAGCAAAGTGATATTAAAAATGGAAAATAAAACAATTACATATAAAAGTTTATGGGTGTTTGCCCTCATTTTGAGTCTTGGATTTATTATTTCTGCAGGGGTTATGGGCTATGCCTTGAAACAGTTTAATAGCACTAAAAATTCAATTACAGTCAAGGGCCTGGCTGAAAAACCGATTCAGGCTGATTCAGCACGCTGGGAGATTCATCTCCAAAGCAGCCATACATCGGACACGATTCCAGAGGCCTATCAATTACTTGATCAACAAATGAAAGCCTTACAGGCGTTCTTTGTAGAGCATGGTTTTAAAGCGGCAGATATGCAACTCGGAAATAAAAGTTCACAACCTTATTATGAAGAAGTGAATCTGGGGGACGGGCGAATCAATCGCGAATTTAAAGGCTATACCGCTTTACAGAATTTGGTGGTTAATAGCCGTGATATCAAGAAGATTGAACAGGCTGCCAAAGATGCATATCTATTGGATGAAAAGGGCATTGCGATTGAGCAGAAACCTGAATATTTGGTATCAAATTTAGAGGAAATCAAAATGTCGCTGATTGCCAATGCCACCCAAAATGCCTATAGCCGTGCCAACGAGTTTGCCAAAGTGGGTGGTGTAAAGGTCGGAATGATGCGTTCTGCCAGTCAAGGGGCATTTTATATCTTGCCAGAAAGTGGCTCGGATGATGATAGTGATTATGGCGGTGCTTATGACAAGGCCACCATTAATAAAATTGCCCGTGTGGTGGTGACCATCAATTATGCGATTGATTAGAACAACGGTTTAGCTGATTGATCAGCCATGCTGGAAAGATACATTCGAATACGGTGTATCTTTCTTTTTTTGCATACAATTCTTTGTATCGCGACTGTATTTGAAAAAATGAAATAAATGGGGGAAGTGAATAATGCATCAATCAACAAAAATTTTAACCCTGAGTTTGCTCAGTTGCATGATCATGGCCTGTAGTACACCTGTTAAACAGTATGATCAGGTTGCAGTTGAAACTGCGATGCCTGTAGCCCCCTCACCAATGAGTCAGTCAAATCAGGGATTGATCAAAGCACGCAAGATGATCGCACCAGCATCTTATATTGCCGTGATGCCGACCATGGAAGGACCGCGCTTAGAGCAGAACACTGAAAAATATCAAAATAATGAAGTCAATCCAGTACATCGTGTTGCGGATCAAGCTGTTTCAACGTTTAGTATTGATGTAGATACAGGTAGTTATACCAACACACGTCGTTTTTTAAATGACGGGCGATTACCGCCTGTTGATGCGGTTCGTGCCGAGGAGATGATTAATTATTTTGATTATCAGTACCCGCAGCCAAATAGCATTCATCCTTTTTCGGTCACTACCGAAACAGTTGATTCGCCATGGAAACAAAATGCCAAGCTGATCAAGATTGGCATTCAGGCCAAAGACCTGAGCACCAAACAACTGCCACCTGCCAATCTGGTCTTTTTGGTCGATGTCTCTGGCAGTATGGATGCAGCTGACAAACTGCCTCTGGTAAAACAGACTTTGCGTTTACTCACCGAGCAACTTCGAGCACAGGATAAGGTCACCATCATTACTTATGCCAGCGGTGAAAAACTGGTCCTGGAACCGACCGCAGGCAATCAAAAAGACAAGATCCTGGCCGTGATTAATGCCTTGCAGGCAGGCGGGGCAACCGCAGGTGAACAAGCCATCCAGTTGGCCTATCAGCAGGCTGAAAAAGCGTTTGTGAAAAATGGCATTAACCGTATTCTGCTGGCGACAGATGGGGACTTTAATGTCGGTATTACCGATTTTAGTACCTTGAAAGGCATGGTGGCAGAGAAACGTAAAAGCGGTATTTCATTAACGACATTGGGTTTTGGTACTGGGAATTACAATGAGCAGTTGATGGAGCAGCTGGCGGATGCAGGCGATGGCAATTACAGCTATATTGATAATAAAAATGAAGCGAAAAAAGTGGTACAGCGTCAGCTTTCATCGACCCTTGCGACTGTTGCTCAGGATGTCAAAATTCAGGTCGAGTTTAATCCTGCAACGGTGAAAGAATATCGTTTGGTCGGTTATGAAAACCGGATGTTGAAGCAGGAAGATTTTAACAATGATCAGGTCGATGCCGGGGATATTGGAGCGGGACATAATGTCACCGCGATTTATGAAATTATTCCAGTGGGGCAACAAGGCTGGCTCAATGATTCACGTTATCAGGCCGCGGCAAAAACTGACACAGCGAAAAAGTCGGAATATGCTTTTATAAACTTGCGCTATAAATTACCAAATCAAGAGAAAAGTATTTTATTGAGTCAAGCGGTGAGGGCGGAAAGCAAACCATTGGCTCAAGCCAATAACGATACCCGTTTTGCCGTTGCTGTGGCCTCTTATGCCCAGCAGTTAAAAGGTGGACAGTACAATGGCGCAATGGGATGGGATCCGATTATCCAGCTTGCACAGCAATCAGCGAAACCCGATCCTTATCAAATGCGAGAAGAGTTTGTGGAGCTTGCAAAGATTGCCAAAAGCTTAAGTGCTAAAAAAGAGTAAACATGATTAAAAAAGCGGTCGGAAAACCGCTTTTTTTATGTCTAAATATCGTGATTTTGGTTAGATTATGTTATAAGCATGGCGTTTTATTGGCATATTATTTTTTATGTTCGAAGATTTACTCCTCCCCATGTTTGACGATGAATATTACCCCGATATTCTCGTGGCTGAAGTTAAACAGCACATCCAGAAGTTTTCAAAAAAGGTGAGCCGTACTGACTTATCTGAAACGGAAATCTATCGTTTTGCACATCAAACCATGATCGAAATTAACGAAATGAAACCACAATTTGAAGATCTGGATTCCAGTTTAGATGACACTGCCGCAGATTATATTGCTGAAGCCATGATGATGGTGGTGCAAGAGGTCGGTTATCTGGATATTGAAATGGAAGAATTGATTGCCAATCGAGAGTGGTAGGATTCACTCTCGCTGGTTTTTTATAAAAATAAAGATTATTTCGAAGCGCTCTCACCCCAAAATTTAGGTAAAACAATGTGCCCTGAAATCCAAGCCTCAATTCTAGGCTGTTTTATTTTTTGATAGTACATGCTCTGTGTATTAATCAGTAAGCCTAGGGTATCGCCTTGATTCAATCGCCCATTCATACTTGGCAACTCAATGGTTAAATGCGGTTCATCCAGCTGGGTTATGCCTTGGGTAATCTGGTCATAAGCCTGTTTTCGGGCTGTATTAAACGGCGCAGTCTGATCATTTAAAACCTCATATTTCCCTGTGAGTTTGGATTTAATCGCAACAGAGATAAATAAGGTCGGATCTACTTTAGATGGTGTTTCTACCTGTAAAGACAGCCGTGGGGCACCCGTGATATAACCGCGTTGGGTGGTGGTATGGATAGGAACGAAGACTGCTTGAGTTGCAGTCGGTGCGATCCAGGTTTTATTCAGACGATAGGACTGAGTTGCATTCAGGTCATTTAAGCTCGTGACAGGACTTTGATCCACACATAACTCCGGTAAGTTGATCGCTGGCGTTTGGTCCTTGAGCTTCTGGTTGAACCAGTCCAAGATGGTATTTTGCAGATTATATTTTTGCTGATTGCCACAACTCACAGTTTTGCCAATATACCAGAAGGGTGTGTTGCCGCGAGGCGAATGCTGGGCAAAAGGCTGTAAATGTCCGCCCTGTACTCCAACCAAATGAACGTCATGCTGAGCATGCTGAATACATTGGGCTGCTTTTACTCCTTCATTAAAGGGAAACAAGATATCTCTAAACCCTTGAATAATCAGTGCATCCGCTTGAGGTGCCTGTGCATGATCGCAAAACCAGCTGGCTTGATGGGTTTTTAAAAAATCATAGGTGGATGCTTTCAGTTGACCTTGTTGTGTCTCAAGATAGGCCTGTTTTAATTCGGGATCAAACTTATTCCAGTTCCACCAATCGCCAATCAGGTTGAGAAAACCGATCCAGTTACTTTTGGGTACTCCATTTGGCGCAAGGCTATTGACGATGTCATACCATGTTGTGATAGGAACGATGGCCTGCAAACGGGGATCACGTGCTGAAGCGATGTATTGTACGCCACCTGCATAAGACTCACCGATCATGCCTGTTCGCACGCCATGTTGATTTGTTGCCAGTTGCGGCAGGTTTTTTTCTGCCCAATTCATCAGGGTGATGACGTCTTGAGCTTCTTTCTCCGGATCAGTCAGGCGGATTTTTCCTTGGCTATCACCGTGACCACGCTGGTCATAACTCATCACCCAGTAGCCCTTCTGCCAGGCCGTTTTCGCGACTTGTCCAGTAGGTAACAGGAAACCATACAAACTCAGTTCCGGGCGTTTCATCCGGGAGAGGCCAAAGCCATGGGTATGTAAAATTAAAGGTGCAGTCTGGCCTGGTTTTAAAAACGGTTGATACACCGTAAAGGCCAGTACAGTCCCATCCGGCGCCGTAGTCTTTGCCTGATAATAGCGTTGTTTTAGTTCGGTGCTTTTGCTGGTCACCACGGTTGTTTGGGTTGTGGCATGGACGCAACCTTGCAAGACAGATAATAGGCCGAAGCAGAGCCAGAAGACGTAAGAACGCATAGATTATTTCATCCTTGAACAAATCTTTGAGAAATCACGAGGTGATCGGGATAGTTTACTGTGGCTTGTTGGCCGATACTATTGCTGACAGGTCCTGTTGACTGACCTGTCAGTTTTAAAACCTTATCTATACCTTATTTTCTACGGTAAGCGTAAAGAAATAAGCCAAAGCATAGAAAAATAAGCCCAATGATCAGATGTGAGCTTAACGCTTCATTGTTGAACCATACCCCCCAGCCAGTCGCAAGAACGGGGGTTAATATGGTAATCAGCATGACCGTGGTCGGGTTCAGTTTCTGGATCAGGTGAAAGTAAAAAATCATGGCCAGTACTGACGAAAATAATGCGCTATACAACAAGGCCAAGCCTGTTTGCAGACTCGGCAACTGGGTCGGTGCTTGGCTGAGGAAAAAGGGTAATAAACACAGGTAGCCGAACCACGAAACAAGCGTTGAGCCTGTGGTTTGAATAATGGGATGGATCCCCGCACCAATTTGTGCAACGGCAAACATGGAAAATACGTACAGCAGCACTGCAATAATTTCATAGATGACCCCAAGCCTATCTAGCTGGATGTGCGTTGCGCCAAGACCTAAGGTGAGCGAAAGTCCGAAAACGGCCAGGATGAGACCATACCATTGGCGTTTTAAAAAGTGTTCGCGTTTGAGGATAAATACGGCGATCAGTCCCGACCATAACGGTGCGGTCCCATAAATAATCGAGATCATGCCGGAAGAGACGCGGGTTGCACCCATATAACAAAAGGTCATGGAGCCGAACAGCCCAAGCGCACCGGCACTATAACTGAGTATGGCAGTCTTGCTAATGGTCAGTTTCAAGCGAAAATAAAGCAGGCACAGTAAGGCCAGTGGAATGGCGATACTGAATCGTAAGAATAATCCCCAAGCCCAATGAATTTCATGCACCGTCCAGACCGCAGCTAAAGGTGTAAATGACCAGATCAGTACCACGGCGATGAATTGACCGACTGTAGCAAGGCGAGGGGAAACAGGGGCTACAGCCGGTTGTAGCTGTGGTATGGAGAAAGCATTCTTTTCGGGTAACTGGGTCATGACATGATTCCTGTAATAACAATGGTGAAATTAAGACAATAAAAAAGGTCGCTCATGAGGCGACCTGTGGATTCAATTGATGTTTAAAGTGTCATCATCTGAAATATATCAAGTCCCCTCGCGGTAACGCGTAGACACGTCGCCATGCCGCATAGACAGAAATATCATGCGCAATCGCATTTGGACGTGAACAGGAAGCTTGAGGGTTCAACATATAAAAAATTCGAAACTGATTCTGATCTTTTATAGCATAGCGTGTGTTTGGAAAATAGCCATTTCTCAAATCAAGATAAAAATATAGGCAAAGTAAATCAACAATTGGGCATTGCTAAAATTGCAGATTTTTCCATAATGTTGCCAACAAATTCTGAAAGAAGTTTGCTCTTGTCTGCCTTTGAAATTTTTGCGGTCGTGATCAGTCTGATTGGTGTGACCTTAACCATTCGACGCCATATGTGGTGCTGGTGGTTTAATTTTCTGGCGTGCAGTTTATACGCCTATTTTTTCTTTGGCCTCCGCTTATATGGTGAAACACTGCTGCAATTTTTCTTTATTGCGATGAATGTGTATGGATTCTATTACTGGCTGAAAGGCAAACGTCAGGACCATGAGATCCGGATTGAACCGATTGCCAAAACTCTGGTATTGGCGCAAATGGGTATGGTGGTTATTTTTGGTCTGCTGTTTGGCTTGATGCTTAAACATTTTACTGATGCTGCGGTACCGATGCTGGATTCGCAATTGGTGGCATTCAGCTTATTGGCCACCTACTGGACCAGTCGAAAGCATATTGCTACGTGGATTCTGTGGATTTTTGTCAATATCATCTATGTGGGCATGTTTATCTACAAAGAAGTTTTCCTGACTGCAGGACTGTATGCCGCTTTTGTCGGGCTGGCGGCTTATGGCTGGTGGCAATGGCAACAGGTCAAGCAAAAACAACTTGGCCATGCATAAATAAGGACAGCTCAGGCTGCCCTTAAGTTTGAAACAAGACTTATTTTGCCGTGGCTTGATAACTTTGTACTGCCTGGCGCCCCAATGCTGGATCATCGGTAAAGATCCCATCTACTCCCGCTTTAAAATACAGCTGCATTTCCTTGATTGAACCTGTGGCACAACGTTCCGCTTCTTTGGCTTTATCTGCGCTACATTTTAAGCTGGCTGGCAGGAAGTTATTTTCAGGCCGGAAGGTATATGGATGCACCTTTAGCCCCGCCTGATGAGCATCTTTAACAAAGGAGGTGGTTTCCGTCATGTCGTCATTTTTAAAGACATAGACTTTCCATGGGCCGACGCCATTGGCATATTTTGCAACCTCTTTAAGACCGCTTGCCGTGGCTAAATCTGCATAGGTTTTCGGATTGTTTTCAGCTACATAATCAGCAGGTTTGGTATCGGGTGCATCATAAAGCTGGATCAGTTGGGCATGTTTGACACTTTTGTACAGATCAAGCTGGTTCTTTAAGTATTTCAAATTGCCGACTTCAAAAGACTGTAAATAGATCGGTGCAATATCGCGGGTGTATTGATATTGAGATAAGGTTTTCAGCAGACTATCTTCCATGGCAAGATTCTGCTTCTGAAAATAGGTCGGGTGCTTGGTTTCGATATAAAGACCAATGATTTTGCCAGTTTTCTTATAATGCGCTTCAGTCAGTTCGATAATCTGTTCCAAGGTCGGAATTGGATAGAGATCATTGTATTTTTGATTGTCTGGTCGATATTGGGGAATGCGCTCACGTGCTTTCAGTTGTTGTAATTCGTTTAAAGTAAAGTCTTCAGTAAACCAACCTTCTAAAGTCACGCCATCAATCACCTTGGTTTTTTTACGATCGGCAAATTGCGGCAGGGTTGAAACATTGGTGGTGCCGCCAATTTCATTTTCATGACGGGCAACCAGAACCCCATCCTGGGTTGAAACCAGATCCGGCTCAATAAAGTCAGCGCCGTCGTCAATCGCCTTTTGATATGAGGCAAGCGTGTGTTCTGGACGTAATGCGCTGGCACCGCGATGTCCCACCACCAGAATTTTTGGACCCTGATTATTCGGTTGTTTGATATTGTTTTGATCATTGTTGTCATCATTGCAACCAGCAAGGCTGATCAGGCTCAGACAAAGAACTGCTTTTTTAAACATAGATAAGCTCATGTGTTTTTTATTCAAGCCGCTAGTTTGAGCGTTGAAGTTATCAAACACATGACAGTGAGATGATGGTTTTATGAAAATATCAAGAATTTTAAAAGCAGTCGCTCTGAAATAAAAAATCCAGTTTGATCTTGTGTCTAAACTGGATTCAAAAACAATGAGAAAATAAAGAGCTATTTCTTCCAATAAGGCCAGTTGGCTTCTGGCGTGAAATGATAATTATCGTCAAGCCAGTAAGTTTGAGAGGGGGAGGATTTGTCTTTAAGTCCCATGATGCGCATCAGATTATTGTCCAGTTCCGCAGTATTTAAGGTTTTTTCTTTATCTACACCTGTGCTGTGTAAACGATCTGACCACATGATCACAGGGACCTGATAACCTGCTTTGGTATTTGGGCTATGACCGGCATAATCAATTTCATGTCCGACTTCATTGCCATGATCGGAAACCACGGTAAAGGATCTAAAATCAGGTGTTGCATCAGCTCTTAAATCATCCAGAAACTGACTCAGTAATGAATCTTCATACAAGACTGCATTATCATAGTCATTACGCAATGAACGAATCCAGGGGTCAATGTCCCGATTTTTGAGGTCAGTTTCGACAGCATCGTTACTGTCGCTAGTGAATCGGTTAAATGCCGCTGGATAGCGCTCTTTATAATTGGGATGGGCACCAATCAGATGGAGAATAATTAGTTTTTTTGGTTCAGGATCGGCCAGAGCCTGTTGATAATCCGGAACGAGCGTTTCATCCAACGAGGTGCTGCTGCGTCCCGAACGCTTATTTTTATAGACTGCTTTATCGGCATAGGCACCGAATAAAGAAGATAAATAGGTATCATCCTGATTACTGAGCCAGTAAATTTTATATCCCGCAGCCCGGGCATAGGCCAGAATACTTTCTGGTGAATATTGATCATGTTGTGAAGCCGAGCTTTCAGTTAACAGTACACGTAATGCATTGATTGTAGACGGTGAAGGAGAGAAAGCATTACAAAAGATCTTGATCTCATTCACGCGTTTTGCCAGTTCAGGTGTGGTATTGCGTGGATAGCCACAGATACCCAGATTTAAACTGGTTAAACTTTCAGAAAGTACCAGTACATGGGTCTGTTTGCCTTTAGCCTGTTCGGTCAGTACCAGGTTCTGCTTGGCACTTTTGTCCCATTGCAAATGGACATTTTTATGTTGTTTGATGCGGTCTTTAAAGTCCTGGATTTTGGTCTGATACTCCGTCCAGAATACAATCGGATGTACCTTGCGGGAAGGTTTCATCAGATAACTGGTGATTGCCAGCAAGATCAGAAAAATAATACAGCCCCGATAAATTCGGCTGTGCCAGAGTCGGCTAAAATGAATCGGTTTAACCAGTTTAAACACGGTAATGCTATACAGGATGACTAAGGTCAACAGACCTGCCCCCACCATAAGCATGGTACCGAGATGAAGCTGAAAAAATTCCAGACTTTCCCGACGGTTGGTATTGGCAAGCGCTTCAATAATGAAATAGGCCTCATTATCACTATTGAATAAAAACCAGGTGCTTGAGCGTAGCAACGCATCTAACCAAGCCAAAAACCACCAGATGATGGCAAGGAGATACCAATAGATTCTTTGTCGGGTAATGGCCAGATAAACAAACAGTACGCCAGGCAATGATAAACAGCCAAGTCTTAAACCATCAGATAAATTACCGACTGCAATCAGTAAGCCGCCTGTGATCAAGGCAGGCAATAAGATCAACAGCAGAATATTCAAGTTTTTTAAGCTGGCCTTCATATATGCCTAATACAATGGGGGAGATAAACTAAGCGTGCTAATATGATTTTAAGTCGGGGGTATGTCAATTCAAAATTAAGAAGTATTTGATTGCATAGTAAATTAAATTACCTAATAGCATCAAACTGCTGAATTATTGCAAAGCGATGGTATGAATTTTTATTGTGAATTACTCGAAATTCATTATTTCTCCGTAATTTACGCTTTTTGAAATGATATGTTAATAAGCATGGCGTTTGCCTGTCAGCTCGGTAATGATCATATTCTAAAAGCACTCGTATTTGCCTATCATTTTGAAAAACTGACTGTTTCACTAATGGAATGAACAGCCATGCTATCTAAGTTTTTTATTCATCGTCCGATCTTTGCCACTGTGCTGGCAATTATTGTGATGGCAGTTGGTTTATTCGCCATTCTGAATTTGCCCGTAGAACGTTATCCCGATATTGCACCGCCCCGAATTACGGTATCGGCCAATTATAGCGGTGCGGATGCTCAGGCGGTTGAAGATAGTGTGACCCAGGTTTTGGAACAGCAAATTAAAGGCATTGATCACCTGCTCTATTTTAGTTCGAGTAGTGATGCAAGTGGTAGTAGCCGTATCAGTTTGTTCTTTGAACAAGGCACCGATCCTGATCAGGCACAGGTACAGGTCCAAAATGCAGTCAATGGGGCAATTAACCGCCTTCCCGATGATGTTCAACGTCAAGGTGTGAATGTTCGCAAATCTTTAAGTGATTCCTTTATGGTGATTGGGGTCGGGGATAAGTCTGGCCGGTCGACCAATCTGGATATTTCCGATTACATTACCAATAACTTTGAACTCAATCTAAGCCGGATTGAAGGCATTGGCGAAGTCAGTGTGTTTGGTTCGCAATATGCTATGCGCATCTGGCTGGACCCACAACGACTTGAACGTTTTCAGCTTCAGGTGGGTGATGTCCGAACAGCGATTGAAAACCAGAATACACAAGTGGCAGCAGGTGCGATCGGAGCACTACCTGCGGCAAGTGATCAATACCTGAATGCCAAAGTCACTTCAGGCTCGTTGTTACGTACCCCTGAGCAATTTGAAAATATTATCGTCAAAGCCAATGCTGACGGCAGTTTTGTCTATTTAAAGGATGTCGCCCGAGTTGAAGTTGGGGCGGAAAATTATCAGGTGTTTAACCGTATCAATGGTTATCCTGCTTCGGGGTTGTCCTTGTCGCTGACTGTTGGCGCGAACGTGATGCAAGTGGCGGATGCGGTGTATAAAGAAGTGGCCCGTTTAGAAAAAACCTTACCAGAAGGTTATTTTGTGATGTATCCACGGGATGACACGCCATTTGTAAAAGAGTCGATGTCGCAGGTGGTCTCCACCCTGATTGAAGCCATCGGACTGGTGGTACTGGTGATGTTTATCTTCCTGCAAAACTGGCGAGCAACCCTGATCCCTGCCATCACCGTACCTGTGGTAATCCTAGGAACTTTTGCGGTCTTGGCCGTTTTGGGCATGAGTATTAATACCTTGACCTTATTTGCCATGGTATTGGCGATTGGGTTACTGGTCGATGATGCGATTGTGGTGGTTGAGAATGTCGAGCGTCTTATGCACGAACAGCAGCTCAGCGCCAAACAAGCCTCGATTCAATCGATGCAGGAAATCAGTGGGGCCTTGGTCGGCATCACTTTGGTCCTGACCGCCGTTTTTATTCCGATGTCCTTTTTTAGCGGGGCGACAGGGATTATTTATCGACAGTTCTCCATCACCTTGGTGGTGGCGATGGGGTTGTCCTTACTGGTCGCCTTGATTCTGACCCCGGCTTTATGTGCCATTTTGCTTAAACCGCAACACAAACAAGCACGTTGGGCAGTCAAATTTAATCAAGGGCTGGATTACATCAAAACACGTTATCTGAAGGTGTCTAACAAAGTCATCAGCCTGAAAAGCATGACCTTGATCGGTATTGCTCTCCTGATTGGGATTTTTGTCTGGGTCTATCGCGAATTGCCTAGTAGCTTTTTACCTCAGGAAGACCAAGGAACTTTAGCAGTGCAATTCCGTTTACCGGAAGGTACGCCGATGAGCAAAACGGAAAATGTCGGCAAACAGATTTCTGACTATTTCCTTGAACATGAAAAAGCCAACTTAAATGGGGTAATGGTGATTCATGGACGCAATTTTTCAGGTACAGGACAAAATCTTGGGCAGGCCTTTGTTTCACTGAAACATTGGGATGAGCGCAAGGGCACGGAAAACAGTGCCCAGCAAATTCGTGCGCGAGCAATGAAGTATTTTGCGCAGAATAATCAGGCCCGCATTATGGTGATGATGCCTTCGGTAATTCGTGGGCTTGGAAATTCAGATAAGATCGATTTCTGGCTACAGGACACCAAGGGGTTGGGCAGACAGAGTCTATTAAGCTCTTTTCAGGATTTACAGCAACAGGGCAATGCGCTGGATTCGGTCGAAAATGTGGATAAAAAAGGCAATGATGATCAGGCGGTACTGAATATCAAGATTGACCATAAAGCGGCCATGATACACGGGCTGAACGTTAGTGATATTAACCGCACCTTATCGACCGCGTGGAGTGGTAGCTATATCAATGACTTTATTGATCGTGGCCGGATCAAGCGCGTGTATCTACAAGGAGATGCGCCATACCGCTCCAAGCCGGAAGATCTCAATTACTGGTATGTGAAAAATGCCAATGGGCAAATGGTGCCGTTTTCGCAATTCAGTCAGATTGATTGGCAGGGTGCACCGCCAATGCTGGAGCGCTTTATGGGCTATCCTGCCATTAGTCTGGAAGCGGATGCCGCAAGCGGTTTTAGTAGTGGGCAAGGGATGCAGGCCATTCAGGGACTGGTCGATAAAATGCCTGATGTTGGACTGGCCTGGAGCGGATTGTCTTATCAGGAACAGCAATCCAGCAATCAGGCGATCTGGCTGTATCTCATTTCAGTCGCCTTTATTTTCCTATGCCTTGCAGCCCTATATGAAAGCTGGTCAATTCCTTCGGTGGTGATGACTGCGATTCCATTAGGTGTCGGCGGAACGATTTTATTCAGTTACCTGTTCGGATTCGCCAACGATATTTATTTCCAGATTGCCTTACTCACTACTATCGGCCTGTCCTGTAAAAATGCCATTTTAATGGTTGAATTTGCCGCCAGTCTGCAACAACAGGGCCAAACCGCACTGCAAGCGGCTTTACATGCCGCAGGATTACGACTCCGTCCAATCTTGATGACCTCGATTGCCTTTGGTGCCGGCGTTATCCCGCTGATGTTTTCGAGTGGTGCGGGTGCGTTAAGCCGACAGGCCATTGGTTATAGCGTGTTTGGCGGGGTGGTTTTCGGGACCATTCTGGTACTGATTTTTATCCCGTTTATGTATGTCTTGGTGAGAACGGCATTCAAGCCAAAACCAAAGGTTGAAACTGCTTAACCATATTGTTTTACAACAGCGCTAAAATGAACAGTTGCTGGCCTAGACTAAGCCAGCAACTGTTCATTTTTGTTGAGTAAGTTGAGAATATTCAAAAAAATTTGTAGTATTGCCATGCCGTATAAACGGTCTAATGAGGTTTGATTGCCTAAATGGACACGCAGAGTTGTAATTTATCCCGGATTACACATTTTTATTTTCATCAAAGTCTGCATGAAGCTTTCTATTTAGCAGTAAACCAATAAGCTGCTTGTAGTTCTTCATTGCAGAGCATTTGTAGTGAAGAGGCTGACATGAGCTACAATAATTTTTTATATTTACTAAGCGACGCACTTAAAAATAACCATATTGAACTTGCACTCGCATCCGTACAGACATTTCGGGCGGTGGATCTTGCCGATGTCTTGACCCAGCTCTCTGTAGAGCAAAGCCAACTATTGCTTAGCCACTTACCTGAGCGTGCCTACGTTTTCTCCTATCTTCCTCCCAATGAACAGGTCAAACTGGCCAAAGCCATGCCTAGACATATACTGGCAGAGATTATTGGAGAGATGTCTTCGGATAAGCGCGCTGATGTCTTCAAGTGTCTGGATCAGGAACAACAGAATGCATTATTACCTGCCTTAGCGCAGGCTGAAAGAGAAGATATTCGCCAGCTTTCTGCTTATCTAGAAGGAACGGCAGGGGCAATCATGAGTTCTGAATACGCCACGCTCAAACCTGATATCTCAGTGAAAGATGCAATTAAAATGTTGCGTCTGGAAGCACCCGATACCGAAACGATTTATTTTGCCTATGTACTGGATCAGGCACGAAAAATTCTGGGGGTTTTATCCCTGAAACAGTTAATTTTGGCAGATGAAGAACAGAATATTAATGAGTTGATGGAAACTAATGTGCTGACTGCCTATGTCGATACCGATCAGGATGAGGTGGCCAAGACCATTGCCCGTTATGATCTGTTGGCACTCCCGATTCTTGATCACTACGACATGATGGTCGGGATCGTAACCTATGATGATGCGATGGATGTGGCCAGTGATGAGGCCACCGAAGACTTCTTAAAAGTCGGGGCGGTCGATGCTTCATCCAAACTTAGCATTAAATCTGCACCGATTTTACAGCTTTACCAGAAACGCGTGTTCTGGCTGGTTTTCTTGGTGTTTGGCAGCTTGTTGTCTGGGATCGGGATTGCGCATTATGAAGATGTCATTGCGCAAAATCTGGTGCTGGTATTCTTCTTGCCTTTGCTGGTCGGAAGTGGCGGAAATGCCGGCTCACAGTCTTCCACCCTGATGGTCCGTGCTTTGGCGACAGGAGATGTGCAGTTTAAGGACTGGTTCTATCTGCTTGGTCGGGAAAGTCTGGTGGCCCTGTGTCTAGGCGGTACCATGGCGGTGGCTGTTTCGCTACTGGGCTATTTCCGTGGTGACGAAATGGTGGCACTAGTCCTGGCCTTAAGTATGATGGGGATTGTATTGATGGGCTGCCTGATCGGGATGAGTTTGCCGTTTATTTTAAATAAGGCCGGGCTTGATCCAGCCAGTGCCTCAGCACCGCTGGTCACTTCGATTTGTGATGCCACCGGGGTGATCGTTTATTTATTTATCGCCTCCATGATTTTATTCTAGGCTGTAATCATAATTGTACCGACAAAACCTAAAAACTACTTTATTCTCAAGCATAAACATCGTTTTTAGGTTGAGCGAATGACTGATTACCCAGAACAAAAAAAACTAACTCAGCAGCAAGCGATTGCGGTCGAGCGTGATTTGGCCAAATTTGCCAATACTATGGACAGTCTGGTCCGCATACCCTTTACCAAGCAGGGCGTGGGCGCGGATGCTGCATTAAGCACGATTCCATTTGCCGGAGATATTGCCGGTTTTATTCTGACCTTATATGCCTTTAAAAAAGCCAGAGAAGTCGGTGTACCGCAACATAAGCTCAAAGGTGTGGTGAAACTGGCAATTATGGATATGCTGGTTGGCTTCGTACCAATTGTCGGCACTGTATTTGACGTATTCATCCGCCCCAGCCGCAAGACGCTGGAGATCGTGCATGAGCATATTCGGGAAGAGTATCAGGTCCACAGTGATATTCATGTGGTGCATCCATTCCTGCATGAGTCACTTGAGCAAAAACAGAAAACTTCTGCCTTCTGGCGTAATCCGGTGGTGAGCTGGATCTGGTTACGCATTCCCGATTTATTGGGCATCGCAGTGGTGATGTTACTGGTGCTGGCAGTGTGGGCAGGTTTCAGTTATCTGTGGCAATTTTATCAATCTTTCCAGACACGCTAGTCTTTAGGCAAAAATAAAGCCTCCATGATGGAGGCTTTATCATTAATCTGATACTGATTATTGAACGTTTAATTGCTGCAATGCCGCAACACGTTGTTCAATGGTTGGGTGGGTCTGGAATAAAGCCGCTAAGCTAAAGCCTTGTTCCTTACCTTCCGCAATTGCGAATGCTTTCATTTCTTTCGGCATTTGATCTGGCATTTCTGACTCTGCCTGTAAACGAAGCAGGGCAGAAATCATGGCCTGTTTACCTGCTAAACGTGCGCCAGCTTCGTCTGCGCGATATTCACGTTGACGAGAGAACCACATCACGATGGCAGAGGCCAAAATACCGAAAACGATGTCGAGTACAATGGTAATGGCAAAATAAGCAAGACCGGGTGCTTCACCATCTTCGCGACCAAATACGTTACGGTCGATAAAGTCACCTGCAATACGTGCAAAGAACATCACGAAGGCGTTGACCACACCTTGGATCAGCGCAAGAGTCACCATGTCGCCATTGGCAACGTGACCGATTTCGTGCGCCAGTACGGCACGAAGTTCATCTTTGTTCATACGCTCGAGTAGGCCTGTTGAAACAGCTACTAAAGCATCATTTTTATTCCAACCTGTCGCAAATGCATTGGATTGGTAAGAAGGGAAAATACCCACTTCAGGCATGTTAATACCTGCACGTTGGGATAATTGCGCCACTTCTTGTAATAACCAAGCTTCTGCTTGACTACGGGGTGCATTTGGGTCAATTAATTCTGTCCCAGTGGTTTTTTTAGCCATCCACTTTGACATGAACAGGGAAATAATCGAACCCACCATACCAAAGACAAAACAGACGACCAGTAGGTTGCCTAGATTCAAGCCACCCGCGCCATGGTAACTACCGACACCGAAGAGTGACAAGATAATGCCAGCTACAACCAGTACCGCGAGGTTGGTTAGCAAGAACAAACCAATCCGCATCATTGAGAAAACCCTCTTATAAAGAAAAAGTGATCTGATTTATAAATTATAAATCATAACGCTAATATGCAGGGCGAACCCTAAAAATTCAAGAAAAAAATCGGCGCAGATACATTTAGCCAATAAAAATATCAATTGACTATGAAACAGGGACTTAAATGCGATTTTGTCTGAAAAATAGCAGGAAAAATCATGCCATGAGAATACATAGCCTGAATTGTCAGTTGCTTAGACGGATTCGGGCTGTTGCGGTGGCATTGGCGGTGGTATAGGTTCCCGATGGCGCATCGGTAAAGGTCCCATCTGCCAGTGTAATGATCTGGCGATTATAGGATCTAGGGGCGGGAGTGGCTTCAGCAATATTATTGGATGATGAGGAATAATTCGCAGATTGCGCCAGTACCTGAGTATTGCTGCTGTTTGATTCTGTAAACGTGCCTAAGCCTGAAGCATAAAGATTTTGGTAACGGCTGGTAACACGACGGACATAATCCTGGGTTTCACGAAATGGCGGAATACCGCCGTATTTATCGACATTGCCTTCACCGGCATTATAAGCCGCAATCGCCAGTTGGGTATTACCATTAAAGCGTTTCAGTAACCAGCTCAGGTACTTTGCACCGCCAAAGATGTTCTGTTGCGGATCATAGGCATTACTGACATTAAAACGGCGTGCAGTGGCTGGCATCAGTTGCATTAAACCTTGTGCACCGACTGGTGAACGGGCCTTGATATTAAAGCCTGATTCGGTATGCATGACGGCTTTAATCAAGCCCTCTGAAATTCCGTGCTGTTGAGCGGCTTGACGGATCAGCTGGTCAAATGCATTTTTATTCCGGCTATAGCTCGGCAGTACAGAGGCCTCACTGGCACCCCAGTTACTATAGTTATGAATATTACTGTCAGGATAATAAGTGGCTTTGACCACTTTTAGATGACTGTACTCTGCCTTTTTCTTATTGGTGAGTAGTGTAGTCCCATTATCATCTTTAAATTGATAAATGGTCTGCCCAGCATAACTTGATGCTGTCGCATTAAAAAAACCGATTGTTCCCAAGCAAACAGCAAAAAAATAAGTTGTTTTGTTCATCGTTATAATATTCGCGAAAGGATGAGCATAAGTTGCATGTGGCAGTTTAACAAAAAAAAGCAAAAAAAGATCTTTTGCTACAATTTTTTTATTTTTTACTGTTAGACAAAAATCAAGTCAATTTGTGCGAATGTTCAGCAAAAAAAATTAAAATATTTATTTTAAAAACTAAGTCTTGACTTATATAAGTTATTGATTTTAAATCGATAAAATGATTGGTTAAAAAATGATCAATTTAATGGGAAGCCTTATTTTAAGATAAAGGCAGTTTGTCAATAGCTAAGAAATCCACAAATTTATCCACAGCTTTTGTGGACAACTGTGGAAAAGTTTGAAATATAAGCAATCTGGGCCAGTTTGACATTTTGTGATCACAATTTTACCAGTATGAAACTGAAATATGACGATTGAAAGAAATTGAAAAATTCTTTAGATGCGCATTTTTTCGGAATGAGATAAAATCGCGCGGTATTTTTGTTTATGAGTAAATCACGTCTATGTACGCGCCAGTGGAGTCCAACCAAGGATTTAATTTCAAGCCAGAGCTTCCGACAAGTTCGGCGTATTATCGCCTGTTGAAAAAACTTCGTCGTCAGGTGGGGCATGCAATTCGTGATTACAACATGATCGAAGAGGGCGACAAGGTAATGGTCTGTGTGTCGGGCGGTAAAGACAGCTATACCATGCTCGATATCCTGTTGCAATTCAAGCGTATTGCGCCAATCAACTTTGATGTGGTTGCCGTCAACCTGGATCAGAAACAACCGGGTTTCCCAGAAGATGTCTTGCCACGTTATATGGAAGAGAACAATATTCCTTATTACATACTGGAAAAAGATACCTATACCATTACCAAGCGTTTGACGCCTGAGGGCAAGACCTACTGTGCGGTATGCTCACGTTTACGCCGTGGTTCGCTGTATGGCTTTGCGCAGGAGATCGGCGCCACTAAGGTCGCGTTGGGTCACCACCGTGATGACATCATGGCGACCTTCTTTTTGAATTTGTTCCATGGTGGAAGTTTGAAAGCCATGCCACCAAAACTTTTATCTTCGGATAAAAAGAATATCCTGATCCGTCCTTTGGCTTATGTCGAAGAGAAAGACATCATCAAGTACGCGGAATTACGCCAGTTCCCGATCATTCCATGTAATTTGTGTGGTTCACAGGAAAACTTGCAGCGTGCCATTATCAATGACATGTTACGTGAATGGGACAAACAGCACCCGAAACGTTTGCACAGTATTTTTGGTGCATTACAGAACGTTTCTCCTTCGCAACTGGCGGACCGTGAGTTATTCGACTTTGAAGCCCTTGATGGTCAACGCGAGTTTGACATGAAAGATCCGGAAGAGATGAAAAACCGTCTGGACGTGGTCAACCTGAGTTTTGCGGCAGAGTAAAGTATAAATTTTTTTGAAAAGGTACTGGTTAAGTACCTTTTTTTTATAAAAAATTTAAAAATTGAATCCTGCGTACAAAAAATCATAGCCCAAAATAAAAATTACATGCTATAACAGGGCACAAGCAAATTGCTTCATGAGATGTCGTCTGGATAGATGGCACAAGAAATTGAACAAATACATTTGAGGAATAATCATGGCTGCATTTTTAACTGATGATTGGTTTGCAACTGTTGAAAAACTTACTGCTGAAGCTGGTGATTTAAACTTGCCACCTGCGCTTGCGAATTTAGCGATTAACTTGGTTGTAACAGATGCAGCTGGTAATACAGAGCTCTCTTTGGATGCAGGTAAAATCCAGAAAGGTTTATCTTCAAATGCGAAAACAACCTTAAACATGGATGCTGAAACTTTACGTAAAGTATTCCTTGAGTTTGACATGGCTGCTGCAATGCAAGCATTCATGACAGGTAAAATCAAGGTGCAAGGTGATATGTCTCAGCTTATGGCTTTACAAACAGCGAAGCCAAGCCAAGAGCAAAAAGATTTATTCAAGAAAGTGCTTGAGCAAACTGCTTAAATTCTTTCCCCATAAAAAAGCTTACCTTAAGGTAAGCTTTTTTATTGCCTGACACTTAGACATCAATACGGCTATTGGTTTTGATGTGTTCCAAGTAGGTACGAATCCGCGTGACATATTGTAGCGCTTGCTTATAACGACCATTACGTGCCTGATTGCGTTGCAAGTGATCATACAGGTTGACCCACTGATTTGGGTCCTTACCTTGGGCACGGATACGCTTCTGGATCTGGCTGACAGCGCCGGGCCCCATGTTATAAGCCACCAATGCATACCAGTTGCGGTCCGGATAAGGTACATTCGCGAACTGGTCCAGCATCAGATCAAAATATTTGGCACCGCCCTGAATACTCTGGACCGGATCAGAACGATTACTGACACCCATGGCTTGAGCTGTGCTATTGGTCAGCATCATTAAACCACGCACACCAGTGGGAGAAACTGAGGTCGGTTTAAGATAAGACTCCTGATAGCCAATTGCAGCCAGCAAGTGCCAATCTAAATTGTATTTAGAAGCACTCTGTTTAAAGCTGGCTTTATAAATCGGCAAGCGTTGTTTCAGATCTTTCTGAATGGTAGACCAGGACTCTGGCTTTACTACATTCCGGTTATAAAATGAAGCGAGCTGCTGGGTGGTTCCCATCTGTTTGCTCTGGCAGACATAACCACTTGCGGTTAAGGTAAGCGGATCATCTGCCTGTTTAAATACCCAGTTTAACTGAGGGTTTAAACCATTTTTACTGAGGCTGGCCTGATCGCCACAACTGGCTGAAAAGGAAACCAATTGTTTGTTCTCAATTGCAGCGAGGTTGGCTGTGGTCATAGCAAGATTGGCTTTGCCCTGAGCCACCCATTTCAATGCCGTGGCATTGTCAGGAACCGTTTTAAAATCAAGTTTTACATTAAGACTTTGCGCATAATTACGCGCGAGATCATAGCCGAAACCATGTAAAAATTGACCGTCATTAAATACTGTAGTTGGACTTTCAACTGCAACGACAGTAAGAACATTGGTGGTTACAACAGAGTTGTATTGATGCGATTTTTCTGCATTCAAGCTGTTAAAAGGTAAAACCGCAATACTTAAAGCTAATGCTTGGAACGGGAGTGTGGAAGATAAAGAGTTAAGGCTAGGCCTAGACCCAGAACTTGAATTACTGTGCATGTTGTCTCCGCTACAGATAATTTATGCCCTAAAAGTTCAGCAATACACTGCCTTAACTTTTAAAAGTTGATAAATTCAATAAGGGGTGGGCAAGTCATGAACGTCATTCAAAATGACATCGATTAAAGGGAAAAAATGACGCAGATGTTTCACAACATTAATAATGCGTACAAAAAATAGACAAAATCAAACTTAGGCGCGCATATTAAGCGCCAAAAACCAGATTGTCAAATTTTAGCGTAAGAAAAAATGAGAATTGCATCACAAACACATGATTTAGAAAAAGAATAAAATTTATACACTTTAGTCGTGGCGAAATAAGGCATACAATGCAAAAACTTGTAAATAGAATGTTGTAGTAACGTATTTTAAGCCTATGAAATCGAATTTAATCACCCGTACCGGACATGATTTACTGGTTGCCGAACTCAAGAAGCTTTGGCATGACGAACGTCCGGAAATTACTAAAAAAGTGAATTGGGCTGCAAGCTTAGGTGATCGTTCGGAGAATGCCGATTACCAGTACAATAAACAGCTACTCCGGAAAATAGACCGCCGTGTCCGTTATTTAGGCAAACGTCTGGAAGAATTAAAAATTGTAGATTATGTGCCTGAGCAGGAAGGCAAGGTCTACTTTGGGGCTTGGGTAGAAATTGAAAATGATGCCGGCGAACAAAAAAAATTAAGAATTGTCGGGGTGGATGAAATCTATGATCATCATCCTCAGCATATTTCGATCGAGTCTCCAATGGCGCGTGCATTGCTCACTAAACAGGTCGATGATGAGGTGGAAGTGCACACACCTTTGGGGAAAAAAGTGTGGTATATCAACTCAATTCGCTATGAAAAGCCTGAAAATTCGTAAAAATACCGCTTGTTGATTTTATTTTGAGCATTTGATGCAGGTTTTTAAATAAAAGATTTGCCAAGTTGGAATTTTATTTATATGATAGCCGCCATTGGAAGCGTGGCAGAGCGGTTTAATGCACCGGTCTTGAAAACCGACGAGGGTGTGAGTCCTCCGTGAGTTCGAATCTCACCGCTTCCGCCAAATACGAAAAAGCCCTTGTGAACACAAGGGCTTTTTTATCTTCTGTAGTTTTATTCCTCATCAAATATTGGATGTGAAAAGTAAAAATAAGATGATTTTGGATAAGATAGGAAAAAGGGTACAAAAGACTTTAAGCTCTTTTTATAATTTTTTATCCCATAACTAAGTATATTGAAAAAAGAATATTTTATACTTGTATTACTAAAAATTAGATCATCATTTGAATTTTTATGAACTATGCTCATTCAGTACAATTAACAATTCAAAATGATCATATTAGTAAACTAGGAAAAACGAGCCTTGTTGATGCATTGATTGAGTTAATTTGGAATGCATTAGATGCTGATACTTTAAATGTCAGAGTAATTTTTTGAAGATAATGATTTAACCCTTGCATTAAACAGTTCCGCTTTGATGACACCATAATTTAGAATAATAATGTGTAGCTAATAAACTAACCAAGCTATTTGATTACTAAAATTTCAATTTTAGAAATCCATCTCTAATTTTTTAATAGGATATAACATATATCTGAAATAGTACTTCGAATGGCATAAAAGGTTAAATGATTAAAACAGTGTCAAGACATAGAAATACATAACGCTAAGATGAAGTAGCTAAATTCTAATTTGGAATTGATATGGAGAAGTCTGCACATATACCGGTTTTTTATCAAACGGGTTATCGGAACGGTGTTAAAGGTGTTTTGACGAAAGCTTTTTGTAAGTTTTTAAAGGCAGATGAGCAAGATGTTATTTACGACACACAAATGCCTAAAATATTAAAATTTCCTCCATTAGAAACAGTGTCAGGTCCTAATGGAATGTCTCATTATGGCATTATGATTTCAGATTTACCTGCCCCACATCATCTTATGGCAAATATGATCCTAATTGATTATTCAGGATGGAAAGCATGGGACGATGATTCACTCTTAAAGAGTAATGCAAAAAATACGATTAGTATTGGGCAGGGTAAAGCGATTACAACGCACGACCCGTTATTGGTGCTTGATCGGATGAGTTCAAATCTAAGAGAAGATGGGAGTTTATTACATTTCAGTGGTGAATATGGACTTCGTTGTGAATATCCTAAATTTTATTTGAAAAGTCATGTGGGTTTATTCAAAACAGGTTTGAAATTGACCTCGACTGATGTGATTTCTTGGACAGGTAGTAGTGAAATGTATCAACATTTTTCACTTGTGTGCACTTATGAGGGAATAATTGAGTTCGAGGATGAGATAACACCTGTCATTGCTGAATTACGAGATGTTAATGAGGGGGCAAAACGTTTTGGTAAACGAGTGATGTTTGAAGTTTTGGAGTTTAGAGATAGTAAGGAGATCAATCCAAGAAGTGGTGAACAGATGAGTTTGCCTCAAAAATTTCGCTGGACGATAGAGGGCACATCGGGCGGCACTATTTATATAGATTGCCAAGTTGATTCTTCATGGCTATATGCCGCTATGGGATATATTGCAGGATATACATGGGTTTCAAATATGCCTGATTATACTGAAGGTAGAGGTTATTTTGAATATTCAGATCGGCGTGATTAAATCAAAGGAATGAGAAGATGGTTGCCAAATCTATAACGATGAAACAAAGATTTAATGTACCACTAGACCAAGTATTTCCCGTATTTAACCAGCATACCACTTTAATACCGTACTATGATTTGACGAGCCTAGTATTTTCACCATGGAGTATCCATGAATAATCAAACTTTAGAATTATCTATTGAAAGTAAATTTCAACTTTCTGAAAAAATAACCCTTAAAAATCGGTTGTGCAAGTCTTCATTAAGTGAACAACTTGCAGATAAACAACATAATCCATCACCTGAATTATTGAAGTTATATGATACATGGAGTTGTGGCGGAGCTGCATTATTGCTCAGTGGAAATATCATGGTCGATCGACGTTTTTTAGCAGAAACAAAAAATGTCGTATTGGATCAGCAAAGTGATTTGACACTTTTCCGCGAATTAACTAAAAAAGCAACTCAAAATCAGACCCATTTTTGGGCACAACTCAACCATCCAGGGAAGCAGGTTTCAAATGTTATGTCATGGCAGCCCGTCGCTCCATCTGCGATTGCAATGTCTGGCGGTTTTCAGTTGGCATTTAATAAACCCAAAGCGCTTGATGAAGCTGAAATTTTACATATTATTCAATTATTTGCAGAATCTTCAGAATTGGCAAAACAAGTAGGCTACACAGGGGTTGAGATTCATGGTGCACATGGTTATTTGGTCAACCAGTTTTTATCACCATTACACAACCAGCGTACTGATCAATGGGGTGGTAGTCTAGAAAATAGGATGCGTTTTTTATCCGAAGTCTATCAAGCGATTCGCATGAAAGTAGGACCGGATTTTCCGATTGGGGTTAAGTTGAACTCAGCAGATTTCATGAAAGGTGGTTTTGATGAACAAGATTCTATTCAAGTGATCAAAAAACTTGAACAGCTTGGGGTAAATCTAATCGAAATCTCTGGTGGAACGTATGAATCACAGGCCATGTCAGGCGTACATGTCAAAGCCTCTACACAAAAAAGAGAATCTTATTTTATTGATTTTTCAGAAAAAGTAAGAGATGTATGTAGCATTCCAATCTTGCTGACTGGTGGCTTTCGTAGTGTAAAGGGAATGAATGATGCCTTACAACAAGATTCCACAGACTTGATCGGTTTAGGACGTACATTGTGCGTAGAACCAGATTTACCAAATCAATTTTTATCAGGTCATCGCCAAAAAATTGAACTACGATCATTATCTACAGGTTGGAAATTATTGGATAAGCTCAGCTTAATTAATATCACCTGGTATGAACATCAACTGGGATATATTGGCAATGGCGAGAAGCCTAATATTCATCTTAATGAGAAAAAATCTGTATACAAGACTTTTAAGGATATGGGGTTTAACTCATTTGTTACAAGGCGGTAATAATTGATTCGGTGATTATGTAATAGGTCTAAAACACCATGTCAGTACAGCATGGTGTTTTTAAAGTGTTTATATATTCAATATAAATTATTAACTATTTAAGTTGGTATAAGATATACCTTTCTATATTCAGATGAAGAAATATTTTCCATTGTTTAAATGCTCGTCTAAAGGCAATTTGTTCAGCATAGCCTAGTAAAAAAGCAATTTCTGTTAAAGATAGTTTAGAGTTTTCTAAATAGTTTTTGGCTAATTCTAAACATGTTTTTCTAAATAATTCGCTATATGGAAAATTATAGCTAGTGAGTTTTCTATAAAATATCAAGAGCCTACCCAAATGGAAAGTCGATAAATTTATCTAATCAAAATGCTTTTGGTGAAGTTGCTACTAATCTTAATGTCATACAGTCACTTGGATATAATGCACTGCATCAATTAACGACTGTCCAGGCTAAACCTGACATTAGCTGGGGAGAGTCATATAGTGGAAATGGGTTACCAAGTAATGTCTCTGCTAAAAGTTTGGATAATTGTATTCCAAACATTAAAAGTATTTTAATATTTATTGATCAAATATTGTTTTGATATGACTATCACCGCTTCCGCCAAATACGAAAAAGCCCTTGTGAACACAAGGGCTTTTTTATTGTCTGATGATTTAGATCAATAACTTGGTGGCAATCGCCCACATCATGAGGCCGACCAGAACATCTAACACTCTCCATGAGCTGGCCTTTTTAAATAAAGGTAATAACCCTCTTGCCCCATAGCCCAGCGCAAAGAAGAAGATCCACGACGCCAGAATGGTGCCTGCCGCAAAGAGATAGATTTGATCTGCAAATTGTACAGAAATAGAGCCGACTAGAATTACGGTATCCAGATAGACATGCGGATTGAGCCAGGTAAAGGCCAGACACATGCCGATAATTTTAAGCAGTGAATCCTTTTCAATTTCACTTGGATTCAGCCCACTATTATTCTGGATAGCGGAATAAAAATTTCGCAGGCCATACAGAAACAGAAAGGCTGCACCAAAGTATTTCGCAAGCGTGACAATCAGGGGGAAATCCACCACAATTTTCGAGAAACCGGTCACCCCCAGATAGATCAGAATAGAATCGGAAAGTGCGCAGATTAAACAGACCCAAAAGACATGCTGCTGTTTTAAACCTTGTTTCAGTACAAAGGCATTTTGTGCGCCAATGGCTAAAATGAGAGAAAAGCCGATACCAAGCCCATAGAAAAATGTGGTCATAGATTGAGCTCCTCAAGAATTAGGGTGGGATAGGATTGTTCTTTCCTGATCTGAGCTTTGGATGCCGATTTAAGATCAAACATCGCAATGACTTAGAAGCTGAAAGAAGGGAGATGTTCCACAATGAAAATTTATGGTTGCTATTATCTTTTTTAAATTTTAAAAGTCAGTAAAATTAAGATTGTTTTGGGTTGCCTAAATTTTTTTAAGGTAGGTTGATGCCATCTAGTTTATTTGAAATCTTGTTGTCCGAATTTCCCCCCTTTGTTTTCCAATTATTGCCCTTACCTTGAGCGTTGTTTTAAATAAAAATTAGACATAATCGACACAGGACGTGTTCGAGTGCATCTCTAAACAAATATTTTAAAAATAAGTCAGTGAGTCAGGCATGGATCTCAATCTTCCTATCCAAAGTGTAAACGATGGAATCTCCAGTAAAACACGGAAAGTAATTGCGCTTGGTTTTGCCACACAAGGTCTTGGCTACGCGACCGTAATGACCGCACTTCCCAGCATAAAAGGCCGCTTCAGGCTGTCTGATGATCAGTTATCGCTGATTATTCTGGGGGTATGCATAGCAGCGGCGCTCGGTTCGGTTCTCGCTGATCGTACCGCAGTCAAATTCGGATCACGACTTGCTGTAGTAACGGGTTTTCTACTTGAAGCTGTTGGGGTCGCAATTGCTGCATGTAGTCCAAATGTGATGCTGATGATTGCCAGCTTTTTGCTTTATGGGCTTGGCCTAGGCTGTTTAGATGCGGCACTGAATATGCAGGCTGTTATGATGGAGCAACGGCTTGGTAAGAGTGTATTTGGTGGTTTCTTTGCTTGTTATACAGCGGCGGCATTTTTGGGTGCATTAATAATGTCAGCCACTGTGTCAACTTCACTTGGCGCAACGGCAGCATTATGTATTGCAGCAGTGATTGCATTGATCACCTCGCAACTCTCGAGACACTGGTTATTTCAGCAAAAACAATCTTCAGGATTATCTTCACCACAGAAAGCAGTGATTCCATATCGGCAACTTCTCATTTTTGGGATGATTATTCTGATTATATTTACGGTTGATTCTGCCATCAGTACATGGAGTTCAATTTATCTCAAAGATGTTTTAGCCAGCTCGGCCACTGTTGCTCCTTTAGGTTATGCCGCTTATCAGATTGGCATTTTACTAACACGCTTAGGACTGGATTACTTGCTGCAATTTACATGGGTTGCTTTGGTCACGCTTCTGATTGGGGCATTTGGCTGTGTGTTATCCGGGATAAGCCATTCACTTGTTACCGTTATTTTAGGTTTCGCACTGGCTGGTGTAGCGGTAGGCGCCTTGGTTCCACTTACATATTCTGCTGTAGGCCGTTTGGATGAAACCCGAAGAGATGAAATTATTGCTCGCGTGAATATTTTTAATTATGGAGGGGCAGTCGCAGGTGCAGTGATGATTGGGTTATTAGCGACTCCCTTTGGTTATGCACCGTCTTTTATCGGCTTGGCATTTGCGTTACTCAGTATTATTTATTTGAGAAAAAGACTGCTTTGATCTGCATCAATCCAGACAAAGTACGGGGTGATGGTCAGGGATCAGGAAATTAACAATGGCCCTGCAAAAATCAGGGAGGGCAAGCTAAATCAGAATGGCATCTTAAAGTCTTTAGATCCATTGCTTCAAAGCATGGGAAATTTTTCAGATTGAACGTTTATATTTACCATTGCCTTTTTAAAATTTAAAAATTCAGTAAAATTAAGATTGATTTGGATTACCTAAATTTTTTTAAGGTTTGCGATGCTAGACAATAAACAATGTGAAGCCTTCTTTGCTGTTGCAGAAGATGGAAGCTTTGAACAGGCTGGAGCAAAGCTTTGTATTACTTCTTCAGCGGTAACGCTGAGGGTACAGGCGCTGGAAAAAGAGCTGGGCAAACTGTTATTGATCCGTGGTCGTCCTTGTGTACTGACTCAGGCAGGCCAGCAGTTGTTCGAGTATTTGCAACATATAAAACGACTGGAGCAAAACCTGTTGCATGGTTTGACAGGAGGAGGAGATGCCAACTTTTTCAAAACGGTGATCGGTTCTAATGAAGATTCTTTGGCAACCTGGCTTCTGCCTGCATTACAAGAGGTATTGCTCAAACAGAAAATCGTGATTGAGCTAAGAACAGATGACCAGTCACATACCTATTCCTTACTGGAAAAGGGCACCGTCAGTGCCTGTATTTCAATTGAAGACCAGCCGATGCGGGGCTGTCATGCAGAATATTTGGGGGTGATGCGTTACCGAATGGTGGCGACTGCGTCATTCAGAAAAAAGTGGTTTGCTCATGGTATCGACCGGGAAAATCTGCGTCATACGCCTGCGATTATTTTTAATCATAAGGACCGGCTACACTTCGATATACTTGAAAAGTATTTTGGTCTGATGAAAGGCAGCTATCCCTGTCATTTAATTCCGTCTTCCGAATCTTTTGTCACCGCCATCAAGCTGGGACTGGGGTATGGCATGGTGCCGGAGTTGCAGTTGGTGACTGAGAAGAATGAGGATGCTTTGGTTGAGCTGTTGCCCGAAGCAAAAATGGAAGTCCCCTTGTACTGGCATCACTGGAATCAACAATCCAAACCCTTACAGCTTTTAACCCAGCATATTATCAGTCAGGCAAAGGCAATCCTGATATAAATAAACCAAGAATTTTATTTAAAATAAAGAACGCATATTTATATAGATATTATGGTATGAGTAATATATTTAATTCTCAGGTCATATTTATACAGAGTAGCTTCTAAATATAATCGGCCGATATTTAGAAGCGGTATTTCAAGATATATGAGGTCTAGGGGGTATTAAAATAGCTTGCAAGGATTAGAAGATTCTAGAGCTATCTATATATTGTTTAGACACATCATTTAAGGCAGCCAGGATAGACGCTGCATCTTCAGTGGTCAAAGCATTACTGATTTCCTGCATATAATGCGTGAGTTGGGCTTTCACTTTACTTGAAAAATCAGGGCTGACCGGTTGATCTTCATAGAGTAAGACATAGTTTTTTGTAAAACCATAGATGAGTAATAAAGCACAATGTTCTAGAGGATGTTCGGCCTGAATAATGGCCTGTTCACATTGAGATTTGATTTGTTTGTAGGTATCTGTTCCATTCGGAAGCGCTTGAAAGGTTTCAAAGATCGTTTGGAAAGTCATTTGAATTACTCGCTCAAAAAGAAAATCTACAGATCATTGCAATGAAAATCAAGTCATAATTCTATATTTAAAATAATTTTTACAAACTATTTTATTTAGAGGAATAAATAGGGATTTATGGGTCTAATCATTTAAATCCTGATATTAAAAATAAAGATGTATTAACTGTGAATATTGATTGAACAATCTCATTCGCAAGGTGAGGTTTGCTAAATTTTTTAACATTTCCGATACTAGCTATATACATGCAGTACAAATTAAAAAAAGCTTAAATGTGGGAAAATGTACGGAATTGTTTGATTTTTATTGGGTTAGCTATGGTTGTGAAGAATATTTTATTGGCCGGAAGTCTTGCTTTTGTTTTGGGGGGCTGTACTTCGATAACAACCATGACACCTGCTCAATTCAGTCAGTTAAGTCCGACCCAGATTCCATTTTCAGGGAGCTGGTCTGGCGAGGCAGGGGCATCGATAGCCGTTTTAAAACTAAATCGTCAGGGAAGCGGTATGTTGTGTATGGATGATCGTAAGGAAGCGATGTCTTACAAGGTAAAATTGGTCGACAATGTGCTGTACAGTGATCAAGGTATAAAATTTAATGTGAAAGCATTGAACCCTAGTCATGCAAAAATTCATGTGAGTTTGTTGGGTATTGGTGCGACGCTGGATCTGAATAAAGATGATTCACTCAACAATGTCACACCCCGTTGCAAGCAGCTTTTAACCGGTGCATGAGTTGATGATTTGATTTTTTCTTATGTTGTTCATTTTTAATCTTTTACGCTGATCACGAGAGTGCTATGTTTTCTCCTTATATTCATGCATTTGCATTGTTTTTCTCTCTCTTAAACCCCTTCCTGATGAGCGTCTATATGGTGGGGATGATCCGTAATACCGAGGCCAAGGTATTTAGTAAAGCATTGATTCAAGGCAGTTTGATTGCTTTTGGGGTGTTTATCCTGTTTGCATGGGGTGGTGAGAACATTTTTAGCCGTTATTTGAATGTCCGCTTTGAATCATTCCAGATTTTTGGTGGCTTCATCTTTCTGGTGATTGGCTACCGTTATGTGTTTCAGGGGGCGGAAACCATCGGTGAGATGCGGGGAGCGCCTGAGCATCTGGCGGGTACCATTGCGATGCCTTTTATGATCGGTCCGGGTACCATCAGTGCAGCGGTCGTGACCGGGGTGAGCGTACCGTTTAGCGGTGCAATTGCAGTGATCGCGCTTACCTTGATCCTGACCTGTAGTATTCTCATTCTGATGAAGTTTGGGCATGATCACCTTCGTTATAAACATGCCAAATATATTGACCGGTATTTTGATATTGTTGGGCGTTTATCTGCCTTGCTGATTGGTACCATTGCAATTGATATGATCGTCAATGGAGTGGTGGGTCTGATACGCTCGGCCAATTTAAGCTAAAACCATTGAATAATCTTTGAACTGGAGCTGTTTTTATCCGGAATAGATTCTTTTATCCCGTGTAAAAACAGCTTTAATGTCACTATTTCCAATTAAATAATAGAAAGATCATAAAAATAATTGATGATGTTTTAGCGTTTTGCGCATATTTTTATGCGCATGAATCAACGATAATAATCAGGTTACATTCTTAATGAGCTGTTCTCATGTATCAATTAGATCAAGCGAACCAGGCACCTGATGACCAGTCAGAGCTGACCATGACCGTTTTGATGACCCCAGACATGGCAAATTTTTCAGGCAATGTGCATGGGGGGACGATTCTCAAGCTGCTCGATCAGGTTGCATATGCATGTGCAAGTCGATACTCAGGAAGTTATGTGGTGACTTTATCGGTTGACCGGGTGAATTTTAAAGAACCAATTTATGTGGGCGAACTGGTGACATTTCTGGCCAGCGTCAATCATGTTGGGCGCACCTCAATGGAAATCGGTATCCGTGTCGAAGCGCAACATATCCAGAATAGAACCATACGCCATACCAATACCTGCTATTTCACCATGGTTGCAGTGGATGAGCAGCGTAAGCCCAAACAGGTACCAGCCTTAAATCTGGATACGGAATGGAAACGTTGTCGTTTTGAGGCAGCAGAGCAGCGTAAAGCTACACGTTTGCAAGAAGTTCATCAACCTTCATGCAGTATGTTTAAAAAATCGACGCAATGCTAAGCGTCTAAATTTTAAGATGCTCAAAAAATAAAAATCGGACCGCAGCATGGTCCGATCTTTTTTTACATTGGTAATGAAATAAGCGTTAGATCATTACGAATGTTGGTCTAAAGGTCTGGAGGAGACCTTCAGATCTGCTTAGTTTGTTGGTGCTGGTGTAGATGCAGGTGCTTCAGCAGTTGCGTCAGTCGCAGCTTGAGTACCAGGTTGCTCTTGAGTAGAAACAACTACTCTGTCCTGAGTCTGAGCTTGTTCTTCAGCTGTTGCTGCAAATGAAGACGCTGCTGCAAGAGTAAGAGTTGTTGCAAGAAGAGTTTTGATAAGTTTCATGTTTGGCATCCTTATTTCATTTAAAATAACAGCCATCAATGGAGGATTCAGTCAATCCGAATCTCTCATTTCGGCATGAGGTCCATGCTATGGGCCAAACGTTTTTGCAGCAACATCCTTAACAATCTATTACGTGCTTCTTAACAATATGAAATATTGCGTCGCTTTATGTAGCTGCTGTGTAAAATAGCATGGAGAAATTAAGGATGAAAATGTATGGAAATATGTTTTTGTGATCAAAAAACAAGCGGATTTTTTACGTATTTTAAACATTGATTTAAGTTTAACGAATATGGCGTAATTGAATAAACCATTTGTTTTTTTAGATTAAATATATTTTTTAGATGTTGATTGTGATGAATATCACCTTATTTTGAATTAATGCGTTTAAAGACATAGTATATCAATCGATATTCTTTAATTTATTTAATCAATTTTTCTCATTAGAATGAAATAAATTTTTAATGCGAGTGCCTCGTGAAATTTCTTACGCCCAAAACGGTCCCCACCCATATTATTTCCGGTTTTCTAGGAGCGGGTAAGACCACGTTATTACAGCACTTATTGACGCAAAAGCCTGAGAATGAGACTTGGGCAATCTTGATGAACGAGTTTGGTCAAATTGGTGTCGATCAACAATTGATTAGCCAACAACAAGGTTATGCAGTCAAAGAGCTATTGGGCGGCTGTCTATGTTGTAGTAGTCAATTGCCGATGCAAATTGCACTTGCACGACTATTAACGGAAAGTAAACCTGACCGTTTATTTATCGAACCGACCGGTTTGGGCCATCCTGCGCAGCTTCTGGAACAATTGACTGAGCCACACTGGCACAGCAGTTTGGCGATGCGGGCTTTAGTGATCGTGGTGGATGGTAGCCGTTTACATGATGAGCAGTGGGTCAAGCAAAACTTATATACGGATCAACTCAAAGCGGCACAAATTGTGGTGCTATCCCATATTGACTGTATGACTGCAGCAGATCGTCAGGCATATGCAGCGTTAAAACAAGACTATGAAACCTATGTGCAGTATTGGATTGAGGCTGAAAATGGGCAAGTGGGTATTCAACGATTGGATATTCAGCAGCAGGCACTGCAACGTAAAATCCAGCCTTTATTAAAGCTACAACAAACACAACCGACGCATGCACCAGTCGCTGAAATTAAACAGCTGCCGTATCACTATATTGAGACGGCTCAAGGGTATACAGTCGCAGGCTGGAAACTTCCCAAACGTTGGCAGTTCAATTTTTATGAGCTGCTGGATGTGTTGTGTACACAGCAAGACTGGGTACGGATCAAGGGAATTTTTCATACCGATCAGGGCTGGAAAAGTTTTAATTTCAATCCTCAGCAATTTAACTATAAATCTGCCGAAGAAGGCATTGATAACCGGATTGAGGTGATTACGCAGTCTGAGCAGGATTGGCTGGCATTTGAGACCCAGTTACTGGCTTGTCGCAATCCTGAAGATTCATCGAGCACCTGAATAATTCAGCGCATTCTTGCCCGCAAAATAGAGTATGCTTAGCGCCAAATTTGAGAGTACCGTATTTTAAGAGTATCGTTTATGGCGTTAAAAGCAACAATATATAAGGCAGACCTGAATATTGCCAATATGGATGAGCATATCTATGCAGATTATCAACTGACACTGGCATTGCATCCATCCGAAACCATTGAGCGTTTAATGGTTCGTATACTTGCTTATGCGCGTTTTGCCGATGAGCGTCTGGAATTTACCAAAGACCTGTTTGAAACAGATGAGCCTGCTTTATGGCAAAAAGACCTTACAGGGCTGTTAGAAAAGTGGATTGAAGTGGGTTGCCCATCGGAAGATAAAGTCAAAAAGGCCAGTGCCCGTTGTAAGCAGGTGGCTGTCGTGACGTATGGCTCGCAAGCAGACGACTGGTGGCAGAAGAATAGCAAGATTAAAACCTTAAGCAATGTACAAGTGTGGCAATTGGCTCCTCAAACCACACAAGCGCTTGAAGGCTTATGCGAACGGACCATGCAATTACAGCTGAATATCATGGATGGCGAATGGACCTTGCTCAGCGACAAAGGTCAGGTCGACATTCAATGGCAACAATTGCAATAATCTTGGTTTGAGTAATTTGGAGAGATAGAAATGAGCGCAGAATTAGAAATTATTGATTTAAAAGTCGGTGAAGGTAAGGAAGCGGTGAAAGGTGCCTTAATTACCACGCACTATACCGGATGGCTGGAAGATGGCACCCAATTTGATTCTTCACTGGATCGCGGCAACTATTTTGAAACCGTGATTGGCACAGGCCGTGTGATCAAGGGTTGGGATCAGGGCATTATCGGCATGCGCGTGGGTGGCAAGCGTAAACTGATTGTGCCAGCACATTTGGCTTATGGCGCGCGTAAGATTGGAAAGATTATTCCGGCCAATGCCAATCTGACCTTTGAGATCGAGCTTTTTGATGTAAAAACTCGCGACGAATAACATTTTTGTAGCGTAGCAATAAAGGTGATTTAGTCTGATTTTTAGCTAAATCACTTTAAAATCAAATACATATTATTATAAATATAATCTTTAAATAACATTATGATTTTTAAATAAATTTCTTTTATCTGAATTATAGAGCAACCCAAGAGAAAAATATTGATTCTCTATACGCTCCTGTATATGTTTGAATGAAAAGCGCAATTTTTGATGATACTGTTGCAAAAACTCATTATTCACTACAGGTCATGATCATTTGTGCTTTGGGTGATTACAGGTGGCGGGGGCAAGACCACTTGTAATTGAACCATGATAAAAAAATAGCATAAGCAACGATAAGAATTTGAGTGAGTAGAGGTGGGTATGAATGATTATTTGGATATCACTGCATCAGAGTTGTTAAGGGAACTGGATCATTTTTTTCTGATTGATACCCATGATGGTGCGGAAACCGGTTTCTGGGTCAATGAAAAAGCTTTAATGGATAAACATTACTGGCTGGATGGTGAATATAAAGTCGAAATTTTGAGATCCTTGCAGCCATCGCATCAATATGCGCCGCATGATTATAAACTGACCCGTTTGGCGTCCGGGGAAGATGACAGTAATGTGGTATTACTGGAATATGATGGTGTGCATAAAAAAATATTGACCTTCCGCCGTGGGGAATGGGTGAACCGTTTAAATAAATATTTTTATCAAAAAGAACGGCACTATTTACAGCAGCTCGCAGACGATCCGAATTTTCAGTCCATCCAGTATTAAAGCCAATCACGATTCGAAAACTCCTAATGTTGCGTGTCATCTTAGGAGTTTTTAGATTTTTGTTAATAAAACTCCAGTTATCCTGTGATTTATTTCATAAAAAATACTTTTAAGTTTATTTTCAGTTTTTAAAATTATAAATACAATCCATATTCCCAGCTGATCATTTAAATTCTCTGATGTTTCAATAAAGTGTAAGAGGCTTCAGGCATGCTTTGCGATCAGCACATTTCTAATCTTGAGACGATATCTCTATGACCACACGTTTCGTGTCTCCGACCTTAAATACAGTTTTAGGTCTTGTGTTTGGCGTGGTTGTCAGCACCACTACGTTTGCTGCAAAACCAAAAATCGATGCAACCACCTTAACCGTCATTGGCTATCATGAAATCACAGACAGGAAAGATGCGCTGATTCCTAGCTATTCGGTGACGGCACAGCAGTTCAGTGAACATATCGACTGGCTCAAGAAGAATGGCTATCACTTTATCAATGTTGATCAGTTGATCAAGGCACATCAGGGCAAGTATCGCCTGCCGGCAAAACCGGTGTTGTTAACGGTGGATGATGGTTATCAATCTTTCTACCAAAATGCCTATCCGATTATTCGTGCCAAAAAAATCCCGGTGGTGCTGGCAGTGGTGGGGTCGTGGTTAGAACCTAAGGCTGGTCAGAAGGTGGACTTTGGCGGTGAGGAAATTGCACGTAATAAAATCTTGAGCTGGGAAGAGCTGAAAGATATGCAAAATAGTGGTCTGGTGGAAATTGCCAGCCATAGTTACCATTTGCATCAAGGCATTAATGCCAATCCTCAAGGCAATCTGGAGCCTGCCGCGATTGCGCGCATTTATGACCCAAAAAGCAAAAGCTATGAAAGTGATGCAACTTATCAGGCACGTGTTTTTGGAGACCTGAAAAAGAACAATGAGTTATTAAAAGCACATGGCCTCCGTTCACCGCGTGTCATGGTCTGGCCGTATGGGCGCTATAACATGCAACTGGTACAAGCCGCGAAGCAGCTCGGTATGCCGATTACCATCACGCTGGACGATGGGGCAGACCATGCCAAGCAATCCTTACAGAATATGAGTCGTATCCTGATTCAGGGCAGTATGTCGACCAGTGCACTGGCGCAAGAAATTAAAAACCGTGAACTGAACCTGAACGACAATAATCGTCCGCAAAAAATCATGCATGTGGATCTGGACTATATTTATGATCCGGATGAGAAGCAGCAAGAACGTAATCTGGATCATCTGATTGATCGTATTAATGGCATGGGCGTCAATACCGTCTATTTACAAGCCTTCTCTGACCCGGACGCCAACGGCTCAGCGGATATGGTGTATTTCCCGAACCGTCATATTCCAATGCGTGCAGACTTGTTTAACCGTGTGGCTTGGCAAATCCAGACCCGTACCCCTGTACAGCGTCTCTATGCGTGGATGCCATTACTGGCTTGGGAACTGCCTAAAACCGATCCGGTATCCAAAGATCTGGTAGAAACGCAGCAGGCAAAAGCAGGCGAGCATTTGAATATGGGCTATATCCGTCTCAGCCCATTCTCGCCAGAAGCGCGTCAAACCATTAAGGAAATTTATCAGGATCTGGCAAAATCGACGCCGTTTGATGGCCTGTTGTTCCATGATGACGTGACCTTGTCGGACTACGAAGATGCGAGTCCAGAGGCTTTGGCTGCTTATGCTAAACAAGGTTTGCCGACCGACTTGGCAAAGATTCGTGATAATGACGCTGATTTGCAAAAATGGACGGCGTATAAGACCCGCTATTTAGATGATTTCGCAATGGAACTGGCAGGAGAGGTGCGTCAATATCAACCTTTCCTGGTGACTGCACGTAATTTATATGCACAGGTGGCGTTAAATCCTTATGCGGAAAACTGGTATGCCCAGTCATTGGAGCAATCACTGAATCGTTATGACTTCACCGCGATTATGGCCATGCCTTATATGGAGCAATCCGAGAATCCGGAAAAGTTCTACAGCGATATTTTAAATCGTGTGAAGAAGTATCCCAATGGTGTGAAAAAGACCGTGATGGAGCTACAGGCTATCAACTGGCGCAATAATGAAAAAGTGCCTTCCGAGGAAATGTCAGCGACCATTAAGTCTCTATATGAGCAGGGCGCGATGCATATTGCCTATTATCCTGACGATCCGATCAAAGGGCATCCAGATGTAGAAACAATGCATAAGGCTTTTAGTCTAAAATCATCTCAATTAGTACCATAGTCGAGTAATGTAGATGAGTTGGCTTGCTTTATTGTGGTCATATGCCATTAAGTTTGTTTTTTACTATCCCTTGTTCATGTCGTATTTGTGGATGGTCGGGGCAATTATTTTCTACTGGAAAGAGCGTCAGGATCCGCCTTATCAGCAACCTGCTGCTTTACCTAAGTATCCAAAAGTTGCGGTTTTGGTTCCCTGCTTTAATGAAGGGGACAATGCTGAAGAAACCATTAGCCATGCTCTGAAACTGGATTATCCCAATTTTGAAGTGATTGCGATTAATGATGGCAGTTCTGACAATACCGGTGAAGTACTGGATCGCTTGGCGACCCAGTACGACAAACTGCGCGTGGTCCATTTAGCGCAAAATCAGGGTAAGGCCATGGGTCTGCAAGCAGGCAGTCTGATGACCGATGCAGAATTCCTGATCGGGATTGATGGCGATGCCTTGCTCGATCCGCATGCTGCCAAATGGATGATACGACACTTTCTGGAAGATCCAACGGTTGCAGCGGTAACAGGTAATCCACGAATCCGTACCCGTTCGACCTTGCTTGGACGGATTCAGGTGGGCGAGTTTTCTTCAATTGTCGGCATGATCAAGCGTGCCCAGCGTACTTTTGGCCGTTTATTTACCGTATCTGGGGTGATTACCGCCTTTCGTAAAAGTGCGGTGCATCAGGTGGGCTACTGGTCACCGAACATGCTGACCGAAGATATTGATATTACCTGGAAACTGCAACGTGCCGGTTGGGATGTGCGTTTTGAGCCGAATGCGCTGGTGTGGATTTTAATGCCTGAAACCTTAAACGGGTTGTGGAAGCAGCGCTTGCGTTGGGCGATGGGCGGGGCACAGGTGCTGGTCAAGAATATTGATGTCTTCCTGAAACCAAAATTAAATTTTTTATGGCCGTTGATGTTTGAGCTGTGTTTGACACTCGTTTGGTCATATTTGATGCTTATTATGGCGGTGATCTGGTTATTGCATTTCGTGCTTGCGATACCGGCACTGGCAGTGGTCAGCTCTCCATTTTTACCCTACGGTAGTGGAATTTTATTGGGGGCCACCTGTCTAATTCAGTTTGCTTTAAGCAAATGGATGGATAGTCGTTATGAGCCAAACTTAGGGAAAAATTATTATTGGATGATTTGGTACCCGTTTGTGTTTTGGTTAATCACGATTACTGCTACAATCGTCGCCTTTCCAAAGGTCCTGTTGCGTAATGATGAAAAGCGTGCCCGTTGGATTAGCCCAGATCGTGGAATTCGTTGAATCGCAAAGATTCATTTTGCTGAGTAATAAGCAATGAAAGCAGACAGTTTGATTATTGATATACGTCGCCAGCTCCCATGGCATAAACGTTATTTTTCGACCACCACCACCGCAATGATGTGGGCAGTCTGGTTGTTATTATGGCGTCCCTTTATTTTGGTCTGGGTCTTGATTGAATTACAAAAGGCCCATATTGCCCAGCGTTTGATGTCGGCATTGAGTGACGGCATTGAGCATGGTGTCACGGCCCTGTTTATGTGTGCAGTAGCTTTATTGCTTTGGGGACTGTTACCGGCCAAACGTGTACATCAAAAACATGTAGTGGAAAAAACACTGCCTGATTATGCACGTTATTTTGAGCTACCTGAGCAAGAAATTCAGGCAGGGCGTCAGCAGAAGGTCAGTATCGTACATCATGATGAGAATGGTAAAATTATTCGGGTGGAATAATCTTTACGGTTTTAGCGTGAATGCCTGAGTATTTTCTCGGGCATTTTTATTTTATCTTTATAAATTTCAGGCATAAAAAAACCAGCTTACGCTGGATCTTTATTTGCACCATCTTTCATTAGCTGAAGAATGGTGCCCGAGGCCAGACTCGAACTGGCACGCTTTGTGGGCGGGGGATTTTAAATCCCCTGTGTCTACCGATTTCACCACTCGGGCATGTGCGCAATAATAGAGGACACTTTAAAACTTGGCAAGAGTAAAACTCACTATTTGCTTTTTTTTCAAGCGATTCAGAAGTTTGTCTGATGAAAATTAAGCATTGTCATATAACTTTCATGATTCTTTCATCAAACTGAGATTAAAGCTTCATGTTGGCGAATTAACTTTACTCATTTATTTAAACCAATAAAAGTAAAGGTAGCTATCCAAATGACAGCAAAAATTTCACGGCGGGAACTCATTCAAAAAAGTCTATTCGGTTTCGGGGCGTTGTCTTTAACTGCGGGGTTGACGGGCTGTAACGACAGCTCAGATCAAGAGACAGCAACATTGCAAGTGAATTTTGAACATGGGGTTGCCAGTGGTGATCCATTGCAGGATCGCGTGATCTTGTGGACACGCTTGACGCCAAGTGAGAGTAGTGCGCGTCTGCAAGTGATCTGGGAAATCGCTTTAGATCAGCAATTCAAGCAAATCATTAAAACCGATAAAGTCATAACAACGGCAGCCTATGATTTTACCGTAAAGGTCGATGCCACAGGTTTAAAAGCAGATCAAAGCTATTTCTACCGTTTTATCTTCGGCGATAAGATTTCTCCTATCGGTCAAACCAAGACCTTGCCCAGCAGTGCGACAAAAGTCAGTTTTGCGGTATGTTCATGTTCTTATTATCCGGTGGGCTATTTCTATGTATATCGTGAAATGGCCAAACAAAATGTCGATGTGGTGATTCATCTGGGCGATTATATTTATGAATATGGTGCAGATGGTTATGCAAAAGATGAAGCTGTTCGTAAACTTGAAGCAGATAATAATACGGAAATTATCAAATTAAATGATTATCGCAAGCGTTATGCGCTGTATCGTAAAGATAAAGATTTGCAGGCATTGCATCAACGTCATCCGTTTATTGTGATTTGGGATGACCATGAATTAGCCAATGATGCATGGCGAGAAGGGGCCGAAAATCATACTGAAGAAACTCCACAAGCAAAGAATGAAGGTAAGTTTTTAGAAAGAAAGTTGGCGGCTTTACAGGCTTATTTTGAATGGATGCCGATTCGTCCAGTGGATGAGCAACATACCAAGATTTATCGCCAGTTTGACTTTGGCGGGCTGGTGAATTTGATGATGTTGGATACCCGCATTATTGCGCGTGACGAACAGTTGAACTATGCCAACTATATGACAGCGAATGGTTTGGATATTGCAAAATTTCAGACGGATTGGATCAATCCAACACGTACTTTAATGGGGGAAACTCAGCGTGAGTGGTTATTGGGGAGTAAAGAGAAAAATATAGTAGGTGTCTTGCAAAGCTCAACTGCAACTTGGGATGTTTTAGGTCAACAGATTCTGATGACTAAAATGCTGGTTCCAGCAGAGTTACTGTTTGCGTTGGCAGAAATTACTTCGGGACATCCGAGTGATGAAACTTTGGAAAAAATGAATGCACAGATTGCTGAGCTGATTACGTTGAAAATCCGTTTGCAGAAAGGCGATCCTAGTTTAACAGCACAAGAAAAAGAGCGTGTTTTGACAGTTGCACCTTACAACCTAGATGCATGGGATGGTTATTTTGCTGAGCGTGAGATTGTGTATGCAGCTTTGGCACAATTAAAGAAAAAAGTCGTGGTGCTGGCAGGGGATACTCATAATGCATGGTCATCGAACTTATATAGTAAAGATGGTGTCTTTGTTGGGGTGGAGTTGGCGACCAGTTCGGTATCTTCACCTGGTTTGGAAAAATATTTAGATATTCCATTGGCGCAGCTACAACAGTTTGAATTTGCCTTCACCACCTTGATTGATGAGTTGAATTACTGCAACTTAAATCAAAGAGGTTATTTAATGGTTCAATTTGATACAGCGCAGGTTCAGTCACAGTGGATTTATCTGGATTCGATCAAAAAGTCTGACTATGCGGTTGATCAGAGCCGTGGCTATCAGTTAACGCTGGATAAAAACTTAGTTGCAGTCAAAACAGGGCAGCAAGTGGCTTAAGTTTCAAGCTTGGTAGGGAGCCAAGTCAATGTATTTGGCTTTTTTATGATGTTCCAAATTTCAGGCATAAAAAAACCAGCTTACGCTGGATTTTTATTTGCACCATGTTTCATTAGCTGAAAAATGGTGCCCGAGGCCAGACTCGAACTGGCACGCTTTGTGGGCGGGGGATTTTAAATCCCCTGTGTCTACCGATTTCACCACTCGGGCTTTACCAATGGAGGCGGAGGTCGGAATCGAACCGGCGTACACGGAGTTGCAGTCCGCTGCATGACCACTCTGCCACCCCGCCATCTCTTGGTGATGCACATATTAGCAATCTTTAAAAAAAAAACAATAGTGTTTATCGCGAATATGCACATAAAAACAACATCTAAAAGAATATTGCTCAAATTATCATGTATTATTTACCCAATTCATTCATACCCCACTTTGGAGATGTGCTGTGGCATTGGTTTTAGACGGTCGTGCATTAGCAAAACAGATTGAAACGGATTTGTTGGTACGTGTAGAAGCATTAAAAGCAAAATCGGGACGTACCCCAATCTTGGCCACCATTCTGGTTGGCGATGATGGTGCATCTGCAACTTATGTGCGTATGAAGGGTAATGCCTGCCGCCGTGTCGGGATGGATTCGCTTAAGGTTGAGCTTCCAAAAGAAACCACAACTGAACAGCTTTTGGCTGAAATTGAAAAATTAAATGCCAATCCTGATGTGCATGGCATCTTGTTGCAACATCCTGTGCCTGAACAAATTGATGAAAGAGCATGTTTTGATGCGATTTCACTGGCAAAAGATGTGGATGGGGTGACTTGTTTAGGTTTTGGTCGTATGGCAATGGGCGAAGCCGCTTATGGTTCAGCGACTCCAGCGGGTATCATGACCATTTTGCAAGAAAACAAGATTGAAATTGCGGGTAAGCATGCAGTTGTTGTCGGCCGTTCTGCTATTTTGGGTAAACCGATGGCGATGATGCTGTTACAAGCAAACGCGACTGTGACGATTTGCCACTCTCGTACTCAAAACTTAGCGGAACTGGTGAAACAGGCCGATATTATTGTGGGTGCAGTGGGTAAAGCTGAACTGATCCAAAAAGACTGGATCAAGCAAGGTGCGGTCGTGGTGGATGCCGGTTTCCATCCACGTGATGGTGGCGGTGTAGGTGATATCCAGTTGGTGGGTATTGAAGAGATTGCTTCAGCTTATACCCCAGTGCCGGGTGGCGTAGGTCCGATGACGATTACCACCTTGATTCGTCAAACTGTAGAAGCTGCTGAAAAAGCATTAGGATAAGCATTGATACCCCCTCGCCAAGAGGGGTTTTTTTAGAACTAAATCTATATGAGTTGTACATTTCAATTTGCCAAGGCGCCTGAGCAATTGCTGAAGGCATTGCATGAGGTCATTCCAAACACCAACTTGCTGGCACAACAGTTACCTGAAACGCCGATTTCACTGTGGTTGATTCCTCCGGTATTTCCAACAGACCGTTTAGATGATGAAGTGATTCGACGCATCTGGAATGAAACACCGTACTGGATTTTTTGCTGGGCGTCCGGTCTGGCCATGGCGCAATGGTTATTGGCAGAGCCGCATCATGTTAAAGATAAAGTGGTGCTGGACTTTGGTGCTGGGTCGGGTGTAGTTGCCATTGCCGCAAAAATGGCGGGTGCGAAGCGGGTGATTTGCTGTGATATTGATCCGGTCAGTCTGGCATCATGTCGTGAAAATGCATTATTGAATGATGTGGAACTGGAATATCTGGATGATTTGTATCAGTCTGGACAGGTCGACGTATTGTTAGCTGCAGATGTGCTCTACGATCAATGTAATCGTTTCTTTCTGGATGAGTTCCTGAAGTTTGCCCCTGAAGTGTGGGTGGCAGATAGTCGGGTCAAGAACTTTAGTCATCCGCAATATCTAAAAATTGACGAGCGCAGTGCCACTACCTGGCCAGATCTGGACGAATCAAAAGAATTCCGTAATGTGAGCTTTTATCGAACCAAATAACATCAGGCAGGTTCAGGATGAGCTTATCGTCAGATGGTTAAACATAAAATCTTAACACAGCACGACCCAAGCCCATGTTAAAACATAGAAGATCGGTAATGACGTTGTAAGATGGCATTAAATAGAACATAAATGGAGCATCCTATGGGAATTGAACACGTTGACGATGGTAAACACGGCGCTTTTAAGTTGTTCGAAGGCGAGCTACTGGCAGGTGAAATGGCATATACCTGGGCGGGAGACGCTATGCTCATTATCGACCATACAGATGTCGATGATCAATTTCGTGGGCAAGGTGTAGGACATAAGCTGTTAAAGGAGTTGATTGCCTTTGTGCGTGAACGTCAGGTGAAAGTCATTCCTTTATGTCCGTTTGCAAAATCGGTGTTTGATAAAGATCTCTCGATTCATGACGTTTTAAAATAATAAAAAAGGATATCTCCAGTGCCGGGGATATCCTTTGTTTAAACAATCGGCCTGATTAAGAACAGTTGTAACGTACCACTTTTAAGGTGGCAGGACGGGCTTCAAGTGCCTGACGGGTCGCATAACCTTCACTATTGTTGAAATCTGGCGAGTTTGATAGGCCAAAAGTTGCGCGACTGTTACCGAGCTTGACGCCATATTGTTCTTGTTGGGTCGGATTCATAATTTCATTGACGCTAAGCACTGAAATTTTGTAGTTTTTTTCTGCACCTAAGACCTGTTTGCAGGCATGTTGTAACTTTTTCTCATCAATATCACGATTGCTATGTGCTGCCAGTGTGTAGGCAATCGTTGCCGAAGTCGTTGTTTTATTTTCAATTTGGTAGCCAGTCACACCATTATATTGATGTGGACTGCTTTGACAGGCTGCAATAAGAAGAGTACCGCTTACAAGAAAGAATAAATTCGTTTTTTTCATATCAATGGTCCTGTTATTTCTGCTTTTAGTATCGCATAAAAACAGCTTTTTATTGTGAGTTATCTTTAAAACACGGGCTATTCATCGTTTTTATGTTCAAAGTTAAAGAAAGAATTTTCGTTTTCGAACAATTTTGCATATAATCTGCCAAGTTTTTTATTTAATACAGAAGTCATTGCTTTTTTGCAGTATTGGAGCCCGTTTTTTAACGGGCATTTAATTTATTGCACTATACACAAGCAAGTCTGGATAGGTATGTCATGATCTCTACAGATAGTCAAAAAAAATACGTGGTTGCATTTGACCAAGGTACAACGAGTTCCCGTGCAATCGTATTGGATCACGATGCGAATGTCATCAGTATTGCTCAGCGTGAATTTACGCAAATTTACCCACAACCAGGTTGGGTTGAGCATGATCCTATGGAAATCTGGGCGACGCAAAGCGCAGTATGGGTTGAAGCTTTAGCGCAGGCGAGTATTTCAAGTGATCAGATTGCGGCGATCGGGATTACCAACCAACGTGAAACGACGGTGATCTGGGATAAGCAGACAGGTAAACCTATCTACAATGCAATTGTATGGCAAAGTCGTCAAAGCAATGAGATTTGTAACCAGCTTCGTCAGGATGGCTGGCAAGACTACGTCCGTAAAGTGACGGGTCTGGTGATTGATCCATATTTCTCGGCAACAAAAATCAAGTGGATTCTTGACCGTGTGGAAGGCAGCCGTGAACGCGCAAAGCGTGGTGAATTGCTGTTTGGTACGATTGATACCTGGTTATTGTGGAAACTGACCAATGGTCAGGCTCATGTCACTGACTATACCAATGCATCGCGCACCATGTTATTCAATATTGAAACACTGGAATGGGATGACAAACTGCTTGAAGCTTTGGATATTCCCAAAGCGATGTTGCCAGAAGTGCGTAGTTCTTCTGAAGTCTATGGTTATACCCACACCATTAGCGGTCAGGAAATTGGAATTCCAATTGCCGGAATTGCAGGTGATCAACAGGCAGCCTTGTTCGGTCAAATGTGTGTAGAAGTCGGGCAGGCAAAAAATACCTATGGCACTGGCTGTTTCTTGCTGATGAATACCGGCAAACGTATGGTTCAGTCAGATCATGGTTTGCTAACGACGATTGCATGTGGTCCGCGTGGAGAAGTGAACTATGCACTGGAAGGTGCGGTGTTTAATGGTGGTTCATGCGTACAGTGGTTACGTGATGAACTGAAAGCCATTAATGACTCACATGATTCTGAATATTATGCCACCAAAGTTAAAGACAGTAATGGCGTCTACGTGGTGCCTGCATTTACTGGCCTGGGTGCACCGTATTGGGACCCGACTGCACGTGGTGCAATCATGGGCATTACCCGTGGTGTCAGCATTGAACATATTATCCGTGCCACACTTGAGTCGATTGCTTATCAAACCCGTGATGTACTGGATGCCATGCAACAGGATTCAGGCGAAAAGTTACGGACCTTACGTGTGGATGGTGGTGTTACTGCCAATAACTTCCTGATGCAGTTCCAGGCCGACATCATGGGGACTTCGGTAGAACGTCCAGCCATGAAAGAAACCACGGGGATGGGTGCTGCATTCTTGGCTGGTTTGGCGGTCGGTTTCTGGTCTGACCTGAACGAATTAAAGAGTAGAATGACCATCGAAAATACCTTTACCCCGGAGTGCGGTCAGGAAGTGACTGAAAAACTGTACAAAGGTTGGTTAAAAGCAGTCGGACGTACTCGTGATTGGGCGGAAGATTAAGTTAAAATAACCCGATTGAGTAACATCTAAAACAATACAGGATGGATGAGCATGAGCTTGATATTGCGCCAACAGAAAACCCTCGAATTAGTGAGAGAACGTGGCTATATCAGTATTGAAGAGCTTGCTCAGCATTTTGATGTGACGCCGCAAACCATCCGCCGTGATATTAATCAATTGGCGGATGAGGGGTTATTGCGTCGTTACCATGGTGGTGCAGCGCATGATTCAAGTGTGGAAAACACTGAATATACCATGCGTGTCGGGCATATGCTGGAAGAAAAAAGAACCATTGCAGCGGCTGTTGCTGCAGCCGTTCCGGATCATGCTTCATTATTCATTAATATCGGGACCACAACCGAAGCAATTGCGCACGCATTGCTGAACCATACCGGTTTGCGGATTATTACCAACAACCTCAATGTTGCGAAAATTCTCAGTACCAAAGAAGACTTTGAAGTTCTGATTGCCAGTGGTCGTGTCCGTCCGGATGGTGGGGTGATTGGTCAGGCGACTGCGGACTTCTTTAAACAGTTCAAAGCGGATTATGCACTGGTCGGGATTAGTGGCATTGAAGAAGATGGGACTTTGCTGGATTTCGATTTTCAGGAAGTTTGCGTTTCTCAAGAAATCGTTTCCAGCGCACGTCAGGTTTTTCTTGCTGCCGATAGTAGTAAATTTGGCCGTAATGCCATGATTCGTCTGGGGTCACTTAAGCAGGTAGATTGTATTTTTACCGATCAGCAACCGAATGAGGCTTTTATGAAAACCATTCAGGAACTGGATGTCGGTTTGATTATCGCTAAATAAATCTTCATTTTCGAAAAATTGTTACTTTTCTTGAGCCAAAGGCTTTTGGCTCAAGATCACTTGATTAAAATAATCCTGATTCTCTTATAAACAATAGCTTTCCGTAATTTTCATCTTTGCATTGTCTTACTTTTCATTTTTGACCATTTATCTAAAAATGTCTATAAATTGGCATTTTTTAGGCTAATCTTTATTGTTTATTTTCATTTAACATGTTTAAATGTTCGTAATTGAACAATAATGAACATTTGCGGTGATTTATGCAAACTTCTCCTCAGTCAAATGACAAAATTTATGATCTTGCCGTGATTGGTGGTGGTATCAATGGTGTTGGTATCGCAGCTGATGCATCAGGTCGTGGTTTGTCGGTATTCTTGTGCGAAAAAGATGATTTGGCCAGCCATACATCTTCTGCAAGTAGTAAGCTGATTCATGGTGGTCTGCGCTACCTTGAGCATAAGGAGTTTCGCTTGGTGCGTGAAGCATTGGCTGAACGTGAGGTATTGTTAGCTAAAGCGCCGCATATTATCCGTCCAATGCGTTTTATCATGCCGCATCGTCCGCATTTGCGTCCGGCCTGGTTAATCCGTACCGGTTTGTTCTTTTATGACCATCTGGGCAAACGCGAAAAATTATTGGGTTCAAATAATGTCTACTTTAAGGAAGACAGTCCGCTAAATGCTGCGATTACCCGTGGTTTTGAGTATTCGGATTGTGCAGTCGATGACGCGCGTCTGGTGGTGTTGAATGCCATGCATGCACGTGAAAAGGGTGCTGATATTGTGACCCGTACCCGTTGTTTATCTGCACAACGTGAAGGTCAGTACTGGGTGGTTGATCTGGAAAATGAACAGGGTCAATTCCAGATCAAAGCCAAGGCTTTGGTGAATGCTGCTGGCCCGTGGGTTGCACAATTCATTAAGCAGGATTTACAGCTTAAATCACCATACGGTATCCGTCTGATTCAGGGCAGTCACATCATTGTGCCGAAGCTGTATGAAGGCGACAAAGCATTTATTATGCAAAATGATGACCGTCGTATCGTGTTTGCGATTCCGTATCTGGATCAGTACACCATGATTGGAACCACAGACCGTGAGTACCAGGGTGATCCAGCACAAGTGAAAATTACCCAGGAAGAAACGGATTATCTGATTAAAGTGAGCAATGCACACTTTAAAAATCAGTTAACGCAAGCCGATATCGTGTCAACTTTTGCGGGTGTGCGTCCATTATGTGATGATGAATCGGATAATCCGTCTGCCATTACTCGTGACTATACCTTGGCACTGTCTAAAGAGTCGGTTGAACAGGCGCCGTTACTTTCAGTATTTGGCGGTAAATTAACCACTTACCGTAAGTTGGCAGAGTCTGCCATGCAACAGTTAAAACCATTCTTCCCGGACATGAAGGGAAGCTGGACGGCAACTGAAGCCTTACCGGGTGGTGAAAATATGGAGTCGGCTGAACAGTTGGCAAAAGAAATTCGTGCACAAGTGACAGATGCTTCTGAAGCTTTAGCAAAACGTTGGGCATCCGCATACGGTTCGCGCATCTGGAATATTGTGGGTGAAGCCACTTCAATTGAGCAGCTTGGACAGCATTTTGGTCAAGGCCTGTATGCACAAGAAGTTGACTACTTATGTACTGTTGAGTGGGCGAGCAATAGTCAGGATGTGTTGTGGAGACGCTCTAAATTGGGTCTAAATTTTGCGCAAAGCGAAATTGAGAGTTTAGATGCCTATCTGGCAACTAAACCACATCACACTGTTGCTGCTTAAGTCTTTTCATAAAAAAGCCCCCTGATATAGGGGGCTTTTTTTATTAGTATTTAAATTTCAGCGCGACGGTATAGTTTGCTGGCTCGCCGTAGAATGCCTGACCATCAGTGAAGCTGTTCAGGTACTTTTTATCGGTAACATTGTCGGCATTGGCCTGAATGCTAAAGTTAGGGCTGACTTCATAACTTGCCATCAAATTCAGCAAGGCATAATCACCCTGTTTCAGGTAAGTCGAATACGTTGGATCAAAGCGGCTAATCTTGCTTTGCCATTTTAAGCCTGCGCCCACTTTCAGTTTTGGTAGCTGGGTAGGTGAATAAGTGGTCAACAGATTCAAGCTTTGGGTTGGATTATAGGTTCGTGCTGCACCGCCATTTTTCATATCTTGTAGACTGAATTGGGTATAGCCGAGAGAAACATTGACTTGATCTGTTAATTGTCCAGCCAAACCAACCTCTACACCTTGTGAGCGTAAGTCGCTAATTGCTGAGGTACGATTAAGCGGATGACTGTCGGCTGGTCGAAGTGGATAATTATTTTCCTCGGTTCTAAATACGGCTAATGTGCCGGTTAGTTTATTGTCTAACCATGCACTTTTTACCCCGATTTCGTAGCTTTTACCTTCGATTGGATCAGCGACTTTTCCTGTTGTTTCATCCACTGATGTTTGTGGTCGAAAAATCGAGGTATAGCTCATATAGCCTGTATATTCAGGAGTAAAGTTATAGGTGATGCCTGCATACGGTGAGACTTTGCTTTCATCATAATTCATCGGCGAGCTATAACTTGCGCCTTTACTTTTGGCTTGAACATAGTTCGCACCTAAGGTTAATTTTAGGTCTTCGTTTAAATGCAGGCGGGTTGCTGCGTAAACGGACTGATTCCGTTGGGTGTAATCCGCAGCATCCGTTAAGGCACTCCAGGTGACATTGTTTGGTGTCCAGCTTGCCCAGCCCGTTGTACATTGGGCTTGGTATTGATTAGCACCTGTACCATGGGTACATGACCCGATATTGTTATCGAGGATCGTTCCGGATTTCTGCTTATCTTTTTGTTCGCTTTGAGAATAGGTGTAGCCCACAATGGCTTCATGTTCGTGACCTAAAAGGTCAAATTTACCTTGCAGGTTAAAATCGGCAGTTTGTAGTTTATTATGTTCTGTTCCACCCCAGACGGTTAGATCGACATCTGAACCATCGGCCTTCGGATAGCCATAGTAGTAAAGTAACTGGCTACTACGCTCTTTTTCATTGTAGTTATAGCTCAGGTTGGCAGACCATGAGTCAGAGAGCTTTTGTTTTAGTTCAAAGAATGCGTTGCGTGAGGTGTTGTCCCAATAGGTCCAGTCCGGATTGGGATTGTAAGAGCGATCATAACTGAGTTGCTTGCCTGTGGAATCCATCAGCGGTAACGCACCCCAGTTGTTGGCATTCGGTTTGTTCTTTTCTTGGCTGGCACCCACTGTAATGAGGGTGTTATCGGTAAGATCTGCCTCTAAAACCCCGGCAATCCCGTTTTTTTCGGAGGTGTAGCGATCTAAATGGGAGTCACCGGTCTGCTCAAAACCGGCAAGGCGACCACGAATATTGCCACTTGGTGTCAGGCTACCAGAAGCATCTGCTTCATAGCGTTGCGTATCCCATGAACCATAGCTCAACCCGGCATTGGCCTGAAATTCTTTGGTCGGACGTTTGCGAATATAGTTGATGGTTGCGCTCGGGTCACCAAAGGCATTGGTGAGCGCATCTGCACCTTTAATCACTTCAATGCGATCATAAAAAAAGCTATCGGGATTGGTATCGTTATAGTTCCATGCGCTTGCAGGGAAGCCGACACCATCGACCAGAATATTGGAAATCTCAAAACCACGTGCCATATACACAGAGCGTTCAGTTTCAGATGAGTTGACGGTCACCCCCGGAGTGTTATTTAAAATGTCGCGGGAACTGGTGAGGCCAAAATCATCAATCTGCTGGCGTGTCACCACATTAATCGTTTGCGGGATTTCTTTGGCTTCAATATTGAGCTTGGTGGCGCTTGAGCTGTGCTTGATCGTGTAGGCTTTGCTTTGTTCGCTACTTCCATCCTCTTGAGTGGCTTGTACCTTAATCGTCGGGAGTTGTTGCGATGCCTCATCAACTGCATGACTATATGAGCTGATACTGACGAGTGTAGAAATTGCTAAAAACAGGGGAGTGCGTTTAAACAGTGGGGAAGAGCTCATGCTTACAACCGTGTAAATGAGAAATATTATTATTATAATTATTGTTAATATTCGTTAGTTTTGCAATTTGTTTTGTCTTAAGCTTAATGGGAATAGTTAGGGCTAAGCAGGGGATTGATAGAAAATTTCGACAAGCCATAAAAAAAGGCCACCGAAGTGACCTTTTTATTCTCTTTGAACCCACTTTATGAAAGAGGGAAGTTAAGAGACTTAAGCAGATTTAACTGCTGCCAGTAATTCATTTTGACGATCTTTAAGCGCTTGAGGTAAGCGGTCACCAAGTTTGGTAAATAACTCAGTGTGGCTTTCAAGTTCTTTGATCCACTGGTCTTTATCTTGTGCTGTAACTGTTTCGAATTGCTCTTTAGAGAACTCGATACCTGTCCAGTTCAATTGTTCGTAAGTTGGAACATAACCGATTGGTGTTTCAGTCGCTTCAGCGCGGCCTTCACAACGATCGATGATCCACTCAAGAACACGCATGTTTTGACCGAAACCAGGCCATACGAAGTTGCCTTCAGCATCACGACGGAACCAGTTTACGTTGAAGATTTTTGGTAATTTGTTACCCGCAGCTTCAGCTTTCGCACCGACTTTTTTGCCCATGTCTAACCAGTGACCGAAGTAATCAGCCATGTTATAACCGGCAAATGGAAGCATTGCGAAAGGATCGCGACGAACGATACCTTGTTGACCAACAGCCGCAGCAGTGGTTTCAGAACCCATGGTTGCCGCTTTATAAACGCCATCCACCCAGTCAAATGCTTCAGATACTAAAGGCACGGTGTCTGCACGACGACCACCGAAGATGAATGCAGAGATTGGTACGCCTGCTGGATTTTCCCAGTCAGCATCAATCGAAGGGCATTGACCCGCAGAAACGGTAAAGCGTGAGTTTGGATGCGCAGCTTTTTCGCCTTCAACGTATGGCTGGCCTTTCCAGGTGATAAGATCAGCTGGAACTTCTTTAGTTAGACCTTCCCACCATACTTCGCCGTCTTTGGTTACTGCAACGTTGGTATAGATAACATCTTTATGCATCGTTGCGATACAGTTCGGGTTAGTCTTGGTATTGGTACCCGGTGCAACACCGAAGAAACCAGCTTCAGGGTTGATTGCGTATAAGCGACCATCTTCACCTGGTTTGATCCAGGCAATATCGTCACCTACAGTTTCAATCTTCCAGCCTTCATAGCCAGCTGGTGGAATCAACATGGCAAAGTTGGTTTTACCACAAGCAGAAGGGAATGCAGCTGCGATGTAGTGTTTTTCACCTTGTGGATTGGTCACGCCTAAAATCAGCATGTGTTCAGCTAACCAGCCTTGTTCGCGGCCCATTGCAGAAGCAATACGTAATGCAAGGCACTTTTTACCAAGCAAGGCATTACCGCCGTAACCAGAACCGTAAGACCAGATTTCACGTGTTTCTGGATAGTGAACGATATATTTTTCATTGTTACATGGCCAAGCAACATCTTTTTGACCATCTTTAAGCGGTGCAGCAACGGTGTGTACACATGGGATGAATTCGCCATCTGTGCCTAACACGTCATAAACTGCTTTACCCATACGTGCCATTTTTGTCATGCTGACAGCAACGTAAGGAGAATCTGTTAATTCGATACCAATGTGTGCAATGTGGCTTCCTAAAGGACCCATCGAGAAGGGAACCACATACATGGTACGGCCTTCCATTGCACCGTCAAATAATCCATTTAATTTCGCGCGCATTTCCGCAGGAGCAACCCAGTTATTCGTTGCGCCAGCATCTTCTTGGTTTTGAGAGCAGATATAAGTGCGGTCTTCAACACGAGCAACGTCAGAAGGATCAGAATTTGCAAGATAAGAACCAGGATGTTTTTCTTGGTTAAGTTTCTGCATGGTGCCGTTAGCGATCATCAAGTCCATAAGACGTTGATATTCCTCTTCGCTGCCGTCACACCATTCGATTTTTGCTGGTTTGGTTAATTTTGCAATTTCTTCCACCCATGCAATTAGCTTAGGGTGACGAACGAATTCTGGTGCGTTCACTTGGGTCATGGTGATGCCTTTTTAAAGTGTGTACAACGTACAAGTTCTATCTACTGGATGGCAGTAAGACAGATGAAGTAAAAAAAGTGGCTGTATTAAAGCATAAAATCATAAAAAATATAAGACTAAAGAATAGGGTGGGTTCTAAAGCAGGGAATCTGCTTTTGAATTTAAGTTATTGTTTTTATGTTAAATTATCATTTTATATTTTGCTATTTTGTTTATTTATATATGTTATTTTTGTTATAAATTTTTATTAAAAACAATAGCTTAATTATTTTTTTATTTTCTTGAGAATTGTTATTGATTATATGAATGAAGCTCATTCAAAATTTACATAAACAAGCTATTATTTGTTGATTTTGTAAACAAAAATAGCCCTGTAATCTTCCTTAAGGTTGAAAGTTATGTCCCCTAATGTCCAGCCTCTGTCCATTATTTATAATCAAAAATCAGGTTTTCATGCGGCACAGCAAGATGAAGAATATGAGCGTCTGATGACCTTCTGGACGCAATATGGATTCGAAATTCAGGTGTTTGAGCTCAGTTCGCAAACAGATTTTGATGCCATGATGAGAACGGTGCTGGCCCGGCATCAACAGACGGAATCACGCGGCGTTGTGGTGGCAGCGGGAGGAGATGGCACGCTCAATGCGGTCGCGAAAAAACTGATGCATACCGATATTCCGATGGGCATTATTCCCTTGGGCACTTTTAATTATGTGGCACGGGTCTTGAATATTCCCCTGGATGTGTTTCAGGCTGCAGAGGTGATTGCTACCGGCGCGATTCAGAAAGTCCATATTGCAACGATCAATGATCAGATTTACTTAAATAATGCCAGTCTCGGGCTGTATCCTTTGTTTATTAAAAAGCGTGAGCGCTTTAATCAGCATCTAGGGCGTCTTCCTTTAAATGCTTATACCTCTGCGCTGGATGTTTTGTTGCGTGAGCATAAATCCCTGAAACTGTCAGTCAGCGTGGATGGAGAAAAATATCCTGTGGCAACGCCATTGATTTTCTTTGGCAATAATCAGTTGCAACTCAGTGACATGAAATTAAGAATTGCGGAGTGTGCTGCCAACGGCAAACTGGCTGGAGTGGTGGTGGCTAAAAGTGACCGCTTCAGTTTGTTAAAATTGTTATGGAAACTGATTCAGGGGAAAATCGATCAGGCTTCTGGTGTCTATACATTTTGTGCCGAGCATATCCAGGTCGATTGTAAAAAGCCACAGTTAACTGTTGCAATAGATGGAGAGTTGAAAGAGATGCAAACCCCATTAAAATTTGCCGTTGAAAAATCTGCCTTAAAAGTGATGGTTCCGAATGTTACTGCATCTGTCTGACCTGCATTTTGGAACGGAGCGTGAAGCCTGTATTGACGCGATCAAACAGTTTTGTCTGGAGCATCGTCCAGAAGCGGTGGTGGTGAGTGGCGATCTGACCCAACGTGCGCGATTAAAGCAGTTTTATGCCTGCCGTCAATTTCTGGATGCACTGGAAATTCCTTATCTGGTGGTGCCTGGTAATCATGACATTCCGCTTTATCATGTCTGGAACCGTTTTTTCTCTCCTTTTGTGCGTTATCAGGCCTTCTTTGGTCGTATGGAAACCACTTTGGAGACTGAACATTTTTATCTGGTGGGGGTGAACAGTATCCGGCGGCGCTACCATACCCGGGGACATGTTTCTCTGGAGCAGATTCATGAAACTTATCAGCGTTTGAACAATGCGCCCGCGCATAAAATCAAAATGGTGGTGTTTCATCAACCTTTTTATACCTTTCCCAATGAACATGGCGATAAAGACTGTCCAGTGCTGGGAAAAATTGCTTTGGAGCAGTGGGGTAAAACTGGCTTGTTCGGTTTATTACATGGTCATTTACATAAAGTGGCGGTACACGATCTCAATCAGATTTTTCATTTGGGGTTTGATCATCCGATTCTGGATATTCATGCAGGAACAGCCACATCCAAGCGTTTACGCTTCGGATTATCCAACAGTTTTAATGTGATTTCGGATCAGGGGCGGATCGAGCATTACTGGTTCGATGAATCGCTGCAAACATTTGTGAAATCACAAAATGTTGTTTAATTCGGCATAACCTTATTCTTGTGCTCAAAAAAACATCTATAAATAGAATTTTTTTTTATTTTCCCCTTGAAGCCATTTTTTTCATCCCCAAAAAAGTGGCATACCAAAATTTTATATGTGTTGCCATGAACTGGTGACACACATTAATCAATAAGACTAAGTCTGATGGAGTTAACTATGAGCAACATTCGTCCATTACATGATCGTGTTGTGATTCGTCGCGTAGAAGAAGAAACCAAAACGGCTGGTGGTATTTTACTTCCAGGTTCTGCTGCAGAAAAACCATCTCAAGGTGAAGTAATTGCAGTTGGTAATGGTCAGATCACTGACAACGGCGTTCGTGCTTTAGACGTTAAAGTTGGCGACAAAGTATTGTTCGGTACTTATGCGGGTACAACAGTAAAAGTAAGTGGTGAAGAACTCTTGATTATGAAAGAGTCGGATATCTTAGCTGTGCTTGAAGGCTAATCGACACATAACTCAAATTTATTATCAGATTCAGTAATTAAAAAGATTCGGAGTTTAACATGTCAGCTAAAGACGTAAAATTTGGTGATTCAGCTCGCTCAAAAATGATTGCAGGCGTTAACGTACTTGCAGATGCAGTAAAAGTAACTCTGGGCCCTAAAGGCCGTAACGTTGTTATCGACCGTTCTTTCGGTGCGCCACACATTACTAAAGACGGTGTGACTGTTGCGAAAGAAATTTCTTTAAAAGACAAGTTTGAAAACATGGGTGCTCAACTTGTTCGTGAAGTTTCTTCTAAAACCAATGACATCGCGGGTGACGGTACAACAACTGCAACCGTACTTGCTCAAGCAATTTTAAATGAAGGGATCAAATCAGTAACTGCTGGTATGAACCCAATGGATTTAAAACGTGGTATCGACATCGCAGTAAAAACTGTGGTTGAAAATATCCGTACCAACGCAAAACCTGCTGATGATTTCAAAGCAATTGAACAAGTAGGTTCAATCTCTGCGAACTCTGATACCACTGTAGGTAAACTGATCGCTCAAGCGATGGAAAAAGTGGGTAAAGAAGGTGTCATCACTGTAGAAGAAGGTTCTGGCTTCGAAGACGCTTTAGACGTTGTAGAAGGTATGCAGTTCGACCGTGGTTATATCTCTCCATACTTCGCGAACAAGCAAGATACGCTTACTGCTGAACTTGAAAATCCGTTCATCCTGCTTGTTGACAAAAAAATCAGCAACATCCGTGAATTGATTACGGTATTGGAAGCTGTTGCTAAAACAGGTAAACCACTACTTATCATCGCTGAAGATGTTGAAGGCGAAGCGCTTGCGACTCTTGTTGTGAACAACATGCGCGGTATTATCAAAGTATGTGCGGTGAAAGCACCTGGTTTTGGTGACCGTCGTAAAGCAATGCTTCAAGACATCGCGATCTTGACTGGCGCGACTGTTATTTCTGAAGAAGTGGGTATGTCTTTAGAGCAAGCTTCTCTTCAGGATTTAGGTACTGCGCACAAAATTACAGTATCTAAAGAAAACACTGTGATTGTTGATGGTGCAGGTAATGCTGAGCAAATCGCTGAACGTGTTCAACAGATCCGTGCGCAAATCGAAGAATCTACTTCTGAATATGACAAAGAAAAACTTCAAGAACGCGTTGCTAAATTAGCAGGCGGTGTTGCAGTCATCAAAATTGGTGCAGCAACTGAAGTTGAAATGAAAGAGAAGAAAGACCGCGTAGATGATGCGCTTCACGCAACTCGTGCAGCAGTTGAAGAAGGTGTTGTTGCGGGTGGTGGTGTTGCATTAGTACGCGCTGTAAATGTGTTAGATGGCTTAAAAGGCGCTAACGAAGACCAAACTGCGGGTATCAACATTTTACGTCGTGCGATCGAAGCGCCACTTCGTCAAATCGTTTCAAATGCAGGTGATGAGCCTTCAGTTGTGATCAATGCAGTTAAAGCGGGCGAAGGAAACTTCGGTTATAACGCTGCAACTGGCGAATATGGCGATATGTTAGAAATGGGTATCCTTGACCCTGCTAAAGTAACGCGTTCTGCACTTGAACACGCAGCTTCTGTTGCCGGTTTAATGTTGACGACTGAATGCATGATTACTGACATTCCAGAAGACAAACCAGCTGCTCCAGATATGGGCGGTATGGGTGGTATGGGCGGAATGATGTAATTCATCTTCGTCTAGATCAAAAAAAATCCCTGCCTGTGCAGGGATTTTTTTATATGCCAAATATTGAATGTTTATTTAAATAAAATAATTGTCCAAGTAAAAAAGATAATGGCTAAAGAAACAAATTGTGCAGCGCTGCCCATATCTTTGGCATTTTTAGACAACTCATGTTTTTCCAGCGAAATGCGGTCAACAACGGCTTCAATGGCGGAGTTGAATAACTCTACAATAATCGCCAACAGGCAGACAGCGACCATTAAGGCCTGTTCCAGCGCCGAGACATGCACAAAAAAGCTCAGTGGAATCAAGATGACATTGAGCAAGATCACTTGTCTAAATGCAGCTTCATGACTAAACGCTGCTTTAAAGCCGGCCAGTGAATAGCCCGTGGCATTGAAAATCCGTTTGAGGCCATTTTTGCCTTTATAAGGAGAGTAGGGTGTCATTGCGATATGGAAAGACTAAAGAAAGCTTTAGTATAAATCCAAATATGTTGCAGTAAATTGGCAAGATGTCGCATGCGTGTACCAATTAGCGCCTTTTTTGCCATCAAAACAGACCATGTGGTATTTAGGAATTGTCAATTCGAATCAGGCTAAGGATAATAAGCATCAATCTATTGAGGAAAGCTGCTGCATGAAAATTATCGCAGATGAAAATTTGGCATTTACCGATTATTTCTTTGCGGAATTTGCAGAAATACAGCATCGGGCAGGGCGTAGCTTGACGCATCACGATGTACAGGATGCAGATGCATTGTTGGTTCGTTCAGTGACCAAAGTGAACCATGCCTTAATTGATCAGACTAAAATCAAGTTTGTCGGCAGTGCGACGATTGGAACTGATCATTTAGATATTCAGGCCTTGGAACAACAAAACATTGCTTGGAGCAATGCGCCAGGCTGTAATGCACAAGCGGTGGCGGAATATGTGATTACGGCCTTATTGCATTTAAATGCTGATTTATTAGAGAAAGACCAAGACTTTACTTTAGCGATTGTGGGTTTGGGCAATGTGGGTAGCCGTCTGGCGGTGATGGCGCAACTATTGGGTTGGAATGTCGTCGGTTACGATCCTTATGTGCAATTTGCCGGGATTGAAAATGTTTCTTTTGAGGCATTGTTAAATCGTGCCGATGCCATTTCAATTCATGTACCTTTAACAGTGTCTGGCGATTATCCAACCCAGCATTTATTTGATGCGACTGCATTTGCTGCAATGAAACCCTCCACTATTTTAATCAATAGTGCGCGTGGTCCTGTGGTTGAGCAAGCTGCCTTGATGGCGGATATTGCAACAAGCAAACGCCAAGTGGTACTGGATGTATTTGAGTTCGAGCCAGAAATTTCAGAACAATTACTGGATCTACTGGCATTAGCGACGCCGCATATTGCGGGTTATAGTCTGGAAGGTAAGGCCAGAGGTACGCAGATGATCTATGAGGCGTTTTGCCAGACCTTTGCTTATGACGTGACAAAACGTTTTGAAAGCCAGTTGCCACAGGTGCCTCAATACTTTAATCAAGATTTAAAAGCGGCACTTAAACAGCATCTCACGCAGATTTATGATATTGCAGCGGATGATCAACAACTGCGTGCTTGTGTTCAGGACGGCAAGGTCGAGCAAACTGCATTTGATTTCCTCCGAAAAAATTATCCTTTGCGCCGTGAATGGGCTGCACATGGTGGACCGAAAGCATGAGCCAGACGATGAACAACTATCAGCCAACGTGCTCCATTGAGGCTTTAAAAGCACGTGCAGCGATGTATCAGAAAATCCGTCAATTTTTTGCTGAGCGTGAGGTTCTGGAAGTGGAAACCCCAGTCCTGTCTCAGGCAGGTGTGACTGATGTGCATTTGGCTTCAGTGCAGGTACAGCGTCATATTCATGGCAAATTAAATACACAATATTTACAGACTTCACCCGAGTTTCCAATGAAACGTTTATTGGCCAGTGGAAGTGGATCAATCTATCAAATCTGTAAAGTATTTCGTGATGATGAGCATGGGCGCAAGCACAACAGTGAATTTACCATGCTGGAATGGTATCGTCCGGGGCTGGATTTAAAGGCACTGATGCATGAAACGGCTGATCTGTTAGCAACCTGTTTGGCACATCGTTTTGGTGAAATTCGTCCAGTGATTCTCAGTTATAAGCATGCTTTTCAAGATCGCCTGGAGATTAATCCATTGCAGGCAACCTTAAAACAGCTCAAGGATACCGCCAATCGTGTCGGTCTGAATCTTGACTTGGGGGATGATCGTCTGGGGTATATGGATCTGTTGTTTTCGCACTTTGTCGAGCCAAGTCTGGGTTTTGATGCGCCTGTCTTTTTAACCGATTTTCCACCTGAAATGGCGTCACTGGCCAAAGTGAAACAGGATGAAGAGGGTGAACTGGTTGCAGCACGTTTTGAGGTTTATATTGAAGGGCTGGAACTGGCGAATGCCTATGATGAATTGCTGGATGCCGAGGTATTGGCCTCCCGTTTTGAAGCCGATAATGCAGAGCGTGCACAACAAGGTTTACCTGTGATGCCAACCGATCACTATTTGCTGGCAGCTTTACCGCATATGCCTGAATGTTCCGGAATCGCGTTAGGGATTGACCGTTTATTGATGGTGGTGATGAATCAGGTCAAGATTGATCAGGTGATTGCTTTCCCTGCCGAAATTGCGTAACGCTGCGTATTTTATAGCCTAGACTAATTGCATCAGCAACTGGATCAATTCACTTTGTCGATGTGTTCTGGTCTTTTTAAAAATAGCTTGCAGATGCTTTTTGACAGTATCGGCCTGAATTTCATATAAAAGGGCAATTTCTTTGGTGGTTTTGCCCTTCAGTAGTTGCTCGCATATTTTATGTTCGACCGGTGTGAACATAAACAGCTGAGTACATCGGTCTTTTTGATATTTAGGCAGATGTTGCAGCCCTGAAAATGTTGCCAGTAATACCGGGCGTAAACCAAAAATCTTATGGGTTTTTTCGGGGCAGAGCAGATCCAGTGTTAAAAACAGCTGATGATCGAGGTGCATCACCTGACTCCGTTCAGCATAAACGACCTGAGAACTGGTGTGATGCAGGCGTTCTAATTCAAGCAGGTGCTGTTCAAATATTTGCTGTTTATATGGTTCGAAGTAGAAGCGGCGCTGTTCAATGCGGATGTGCGCATTATGTTCGATAAATTTTTCTGCCTCTGCATTCATCTCCAGAATATCGCCGTTGAGATTAATAATCGCAATGGGTTGATTCATTTTCCGGATCAATTGTGATCCAAGCAGGGTCATGTTGGAATATTCAAAATGATGGCGATAGTGCTGAAGCTTTTGCTGGATCTGCGGCAATATCTCATAAATCGGCTGGAGTTCAGAGCAACTTAATGCACCACGATCAGGGCTGGTGAGCAAGGCCAGAATTACACAGATTTTATGATCATAAATGACCTGAAGTGCTGAGCAAAAACGTAAATTGAGCGGTTGTAAAATCTGTTGGTAGACCTGGGTCTGAACAATGTCCTGTTCGCTAAAGTGTTGTGTGCAATGCATCCAGCCTGTGAGTGGTGCCGCCAATAATTTTTTTAATTGTAGGTCATCATCAAATGCTAGACGAAGTTGTTGCAGCGCCGCTTTTTCGAGTTGCTGGGGATCAAGATCAACTCCATGATGCACACTAAATGACAGTGCCTGTACTTCAAGATCGACTGCCAGAAGTTGTGCGGCCTGAAGGTCAAAGTGCTGGTTCAACTGTTCAAGGAAAATCAACCAGTCATCAGCATGTTGAACCTTGTTCAGAATGTCCAGTACAGCATGGGATTGGGTTTGATTCATTGAATGCGTCCAGCAAAGAGCAAGATCTATTTCCATATAGTTTATATGGGTTTGATCCAAATAAAATGATCAATCAGAAAAAATGTAATTTTTTATACAATGATAGATGAAATCAGCCATAACCTTCATGGCTTTAGGCAAGATGGCATATAGCAACGGCCTTTTGGGGCCTGTCCTGGTGGGCAAGAGTCGTCATGGCTATCGCGATATCCTTCCGGATCGATCATAACACTGCCATGCGGTGTATGCACTGCACAAGCGGATAGGCTGGATATCAACAGCAGATCAAGGTAGCGTGATATTTTTCATGGTTCCGTCCCGTATTTTTATTGCTTTAAGGATCACTTTAAAACGATCAGTTACTTTTTACCAGAACGGGACTAAAACTTTAAGATTGATCTCACAGTTAAGGTCGTAACACGGTTCTAAACCCGACATGGGTTGCAGCCAGATCAAACTCCTGAGGATAACGACTGCTATTGCGATAACGTGCACAGAAATTAGAGGCACACAAGAATGAGCCACCTTTCAGCACATATTGCGTGGTCGCGTTATTGTGTTGACGCAAGTCGGTATAATTACCCATGTGTTGATCATGTGCACCATGATAGACCGAAGACGTCCATTCCCAGACATTGCCAATCATATCAAACAGTTTAAAGGCATTGGCCGGGTAACAGCCGACGGGTGCAACACCTTCAAAATGATCTTCAACGATATTCTTACCTGGAAAATCACCTTGCCAATAATTGGCTTGCGGATGTTGATGGGCATCTTGTGGGGCTTGGTGTAAAGGGGTATCTGTTTTTGAACCTGCTTTGGCAGCATATTCCCATTCCAGCTCGGTGGGCAAATCATGCCCTAACCAGACTGCATAATGCTCTGCATCATTCTTGGTGACATAGCGCACTGGTTCGGAGGGCTGAGGGGCTTGACCCTGAGGGCCATTCGGGGTCTTCCAGGTATAGTCAGCTTTGAGTTGCCACCATTGATTGGGATGATTTAGATCAGGAGAAAACACCGCCGCCTGCTTTTGCTTTTCTGCATCGGTAACGTAGCCCGTCGCTTTGACAAAACTGGAAAACTGGGCAACTGTGACTTCGGTCTGGTCGATCCAGAAGCCTTCGACTTGACGCTCTCTGGCGCCAAAGTTAAGTTCATCCGGATAGGCCTGATTAGAACCCAGTGGAAAGGAGCCTTTAGGAATCCAGACCATGCCCGCTGTTTTATGTTTTTGCCAGGCATCGGGTAAGCCAGAATAATTCTGGCATTGGCTTAAAGAGCCCAACGATAAAGGTTGAGCCGTTGGGTGTTGTTGCGATGGCTTTACTTTCGACTCAACTTTGCTGCAACCTGCCACAAGGGTCAGGCTACAGAGGGAAACTAGAATGCTGCTCAGTTTCATTGAGGGTTGTATTCCTTAACGCCATTTTGCTGGGTGTATTTGTTATATACATCGACCAGTTCTTGTAGCTTCGCTGGATTACTTTGGGCAAGGTTTTGGGTTTCACCACGATCATTTTTCAGGTTATAGAGTTCCCAATTGCCTGTACCTAGTTCAGCTTTGCCTTGTAGGGCAATTTTCCAGTCGCCTTGGCGTGCATATTTGCTGCCATGTAATTCATCGGCAAAGCTAAAGTTGACTGGGCGAATTGCCTGAGCCTTGTTTTCAAGTAGCGGTTTCCATGAATAGCCGCTTGGGGTATTCACCTGACGACCTTTATATTGGCCCTGTGGCACAGCAATATTGGCATAATCTAAAACCGTCGGGAAAACATCCAGCACCGAGGCAAATCCATGATGCGTGCTTTGTGCCTTGGTTTGATAAGGGAGTTTTACAATGGCAGGGGCAGTGGTCGCACCTTCACCTGCCGTATCTTTCCACAAATGGAATGGTGCAGCACTCACTTCTGCCCAGCGTGGTCCGACATAATGATATGAACTGGATGTACCCACATTGGCGACGCTGTTATCAAAGCCTGATTCGGCGCCATAGTTGCCACGGATAAACCCTTCGGCACCATTATCTGAAACAAAGAAAATGAGGGTATTGTCATATAAATTATTGCGTTTGAGATATTGAATCACTCGACCAATATTGGCATCCAGATTTTCCACCATGCCCGCGTAGATTTCCATTCTACGGGCTTCCAGCGCTTTTTGTTCAGTCGAAAGCTCGTTCCATTTGCCATATTTTTGTGGTGCATTTTGTGTTGCGATTGGTTCAGCCGCTTTAAAATTTGCTGGGATTAATCCGAGTTGTTTCTGGCGGGCAATACGTGCATCGCGAATCACGTCATAGCCGACGTCATAAACACCACGATAACGGTCACGATATTCAGCAGGGGCTTGTAAAGGCCAATGCGGTGCAGTGTACGCCGCATAGGCAAAGAATGGTTTGCCTGAGTTTTTACCTGATTCTAGATAACTGATCAATTTGTCTGTGAAATAGTTGGTCGAGAAGAAATCATCAGGTAAAGATGAAATCGGCACTTGTTTACCATCTTCCGTATAAGTGGCGTTGCGTTTATAGGCAGCCGGTGCCTGTTTAAAATGCAAATCCAGTCCTTGCAGCAAGGTAAAGGAATGGTCAAAACCTTTGGCATGAGCGTTGGTTTCAGGGGTTAAGCCCAGATGCCATTTACCACTGATATAAGTACGATAGCCATTGTCTTTAAGGACTTCAGCAATCGAAAGTGAACGTTCATTCAGATAGCCCTCATATCCGGGTTGGCCTTTTAAATGATCTGGTGTCAGCTCGGCCATCGCGCCAATACCTGCCAAGTGGTGATCAGTCCCTGAAATCAATTGCGAACGGGTTGGCGAGCAGGTTGGGGCAGTGTGATAGTCGGTTAAAATACGACCTGCTCGGGTGAGTTCATCAATATTGGGGGTATGAATTTCTCCACCAAAAGCGCCTAAGTCTGAATAGCCTAAGTCATCGGCCATGATGAATAAAATGTTAGGTTGTTTCTGGGTTTCGACCACAGTACTGGATTCTTTGGAATCATCATTACTGCATGCTGAAATCGAAAGGCTAAACAGGGCAATCGACAAGGTGGTGAGCAGGCTGTTACGAGGCATGAGAATCGACTTAATCCGTTAGAATAATGCAGTCGAGTTTAGAGAGATGATTTTTATGATAAAAATAATTAAAATTTGATTATTAATCTTAAAAAAAGAAAAGCCCCATCTCTGGGGCGAATATTAAATCTATTTAAAAAGGCAGTTTGGTCAACTGGTTCAGAAAATGTGGAATGACGCGAGGTTCCAGAATAATGGTAACCACAACACCATAGGCTGCGCCCCAAAGATGTGCACTATGGTTGATATTGCTATTGCCCCGTTTGCCAGACCAGATGCTATAAGCCACATATAAAATCGCAAAAATAATCGCAGGCACTGGAATAAAGAACACGAAGATCAGGTTCCAGGGCTGGAACAGAATATAAGCGAATAGTACAGCTGATACTGCACCAGAGGCCCCTAGGCTGGCCCAGTGGGCATCATGGCGATGTTTTAAATAACTCGGCAAAATGGCAACAATCAGTCCGCCCAAATAAAATAAGACAAAGCCCATGTCATAAAAAAACTGACGGTAAAAACTTTCAATGATATTGCCAAAGAAAAACAGCGTGATCATATTGAACAGGAGATGCGTGCCGTCGGCATGAATAAAACCATGCGTGATAAAACGGTCATACTGCCCGCGTTGCATGGCAGGTGGCCAGAAAATCAGACGGTTCATCACTGCCTGATTGGAGAAAGCCAATAAGGAAATTGCAACAGTAATAATGATCAGGGTCACAGTGTGACCAAAGGGTAGATGTAACATAAATAGTTTAAATTGATCAGAGTCTAAGCAATAATGCCATTAAAAACTTAATAAACAATGATCTTGCATAGAATTCCTACAAAAATGGTTGATTTTTTTTAATTACCCTCCATCTTCGGTTAATATAACGACATCAGCTTGAGGATTATTGTTATGTCGACTGAGAACACCAACACTGCTGTCGCAGAAGAAATTCCAAACCTTTTGATTACTCCCTCTGCACAAGAGTATTTAAGTGATTTATTAGCAAAGCAGAATACTCCAGGGATTGGCGTTCGTGTTTTTGTAGAAAATCCAGGTACTCCACGTGCTGAATGTTGTATGGCTTATAGTGCCCCTGAAGAAGTGGTACCAACAGATTATAAGCAGGACTATCCAGATTTTCCTGCCTATGTTGATGCGCCCTCAATTCCATATTTAGTGGATGCAGTGATTGACTACAACAAAGACCGTTTTGGTGGTCAATTGACGTTCCGCGCACCGAACTCTAAAGTGCCACGCGTTGGGCCAGATGCCTCAATTGAAGAACGTATCACCTATGTGTTGCAATCTGAAATTAACCCAGGCTTAGCAGGCCACGGCGGTAACTGTAGCCTAGTTGAAGTACAGGATAGTCCGGAGCACGGCTTGACGGCTGTATTGAAATTCGGTGGTGGTTGTCAGGGTTGTTCTGCGATTGATGTCACTTTAAAACAAGGTGTAGAAACTACGTTAAGACAGCATGTACCAGAGTTACAGCGCGTTGTGGATCAAACAGACCATACACAGGCAGAAGGCGCGTATTTTAAATAATCGCGAGAAATCTACTGTATTTTAAAAAGTCCTTTCGAGGGCTTTTTTTATTTTTAACATGCTGATTTTGATAATTTTAAATGAAAAGTAATTTTGCACTTAACCACCCCATGAAGTTGCTTGGGTGCAGTCTTTATCCAGATGTGTTCATCACTCCTGATCAATAAAACAGAGCATAAAAACTTTGGTCGACGTACTACGGGACTTAAAATGGTTCCTGTTTTTGCAGGCAGATTGGTTCTAGGTTTTATGAGCAAAATAGACAAAATAAAAAAAACAGCAGAATAATTCAGGATAAGGGTGGAAGGGATTTATGAATAAGACATTCGTGTTAGGCCTCAGTATCGGTGTCATGAGTCTGGCAAGCTATGCAAAAACGCCGCAAGTTGATGTGATTGTGTTTAATGCTGATGTGCGAACTTCTAATCCGGCAAAACCTAAAGCACAGGCATTTGCGGTCAAAGAGGGAAAGTTTTTGGCGGTAGGCAATAACAGTTTTATCCGGCATATGGCAACTGAGCACACGCGCGTCATTGATGCTCAGGGTCGTACCGTCATCCCGGGTTTAACCGATGCGCATACACATTTTGGTAGCGGGATGGAAATTGCGCAAGGCATTGATCTATACGGTTTGAAGGATCGTGCTGAATGGTTCAGGCAAATTGCAGAACGTGATAAGCAGCTACTCAAAGGTCAGTGGATGACCGGAGGCCGCTGGGATATCAGTTTGCTGTCTGAGCAAAGCTTGCCGACACGACAGGAGCTGGATGCGATTGTGCCAGATCGACCCGTGGTATTGCTGGATATTGATTATCATACCGCATGGCTGAATAGCAAAGCCATGCAACTTCTGGGAATTGATCGTCACGCCGTCGCACCAGAGGGAGGCGAAATTGTTAAGGACCCACATACAGGCGAGTTGACCGGGATATTTAAAGAAACCGCCGCAACACAACTGGTGCGTAAAAATCCAGTCTATCTCAAAGCGGTGGTTGCTGGAACAGAAGCACTGCCTGTTTTGAAAAAACTAGTTGCGCATTTTAATCAGTTGGGCGTGACCTCAGTCCATGATATGTGGAGAAGTGATTGGTCGGTTTATCCTGCAATGCTACAACAAAAGCAACCATTACCCATGCGGGTCTGGTTTGGCTATATGGCAGATACATCGGCAGAAAAAACCACAACAGCACAATTTGCTGAGTATGCAAGACAACGCGATGAACTGAACCAGCAATTTAACCAAAAAGAACAGCAATGGTTACAGGGACCGCAATTCCGCTATGGTTATCTTAAATATTTTGTCGATGGCACATTATTGAGTTATACCGCTGCATTGAATGCAGATTATGCAGACCGGCATGATTTTAATAGTGAGCCAATAAGCTCACAGGCCAAATTAAATGATCTGGTCAGCAAGGCGAATGCAGTGGGTTTTCCTGTTGCGATGCATGCGATTGGAGATAAAAGTGTCGATATGGCCCTAAATGCGATTGAAAGCAGTCCCCGCCATCGTCAGTTTGCCAATCGAATCGAACATATTGAAGTCATGAGTGAAACGGCCATGCCGCGTTTTGCCCAGTTAGGTGTGGTGGCTTCGATGCAGCCTGATCATGCCATCTCAGGTAATTACCAAGAATCTCGTTTGGGCGAAGCACGTATGCCCTATAGCTATGCCTGGCAGTCGCTATTAAGCAGTGGGGCTACGCTGGTTCTGGGGAGTGACTGGCCGACGGCCGTAGAAAACCCGATGTTACAACTCAGTGATGCCATATTTCGTGAATATAACGGAAAAACCCGTTATAGCGAAAATGCCCTGAGTCTGGATGAAGCCTTATATGCTTATACCCAAGCGCCTGCCAATGTTGCAGGCTGGGGAAATGAAACGGGCAGTATCAGTGTGGGTAAATGGGCCGATTTTGTCATTTTACAAGGTACTTTACAGCCACCACTGCCTAAGAACCTGAAGGACTGGCGGGTCGCGGAAACCTGGTTTGCAGGCCGACAGGTCTATGCTGCAAAACCGTAGCCTCGATAAAAGGTATTCGAACAGCTAGCTGCTTTCGTTTGACTTGAATCGGTTGTATCTCAATAAAAATGGTTCCTGTATTTTCAGTTGAATTGGTTCTAGGTTTTGCACAGAAAGCAACGAGAATAAAAATGGAAAAATAACACTGGATAGGGAAATAAGGGACTTATGAATAAAAAATTATGGTTAGCGATCAGTATCGGCGTCATAAGCTTAAACAGCTATGCACAAACGCCTCAGGTTGATGTCATTGTACTGAACGCCGATGTACGGACATCCAATCCAGCCAAGCCAAAAGCACAAGCTTTTGCTGTGAAAGATGGAAAGTTTCTGGCTGTAGGCGATAACCGCTTTATTCAGCAGATGGCGACCAAGCAGACACAAATTATTGATGTAAAAGGCAAGACGGTGCTGCCTGGTTTAACCGATGCACATACCCATTTATTGGGTGGGCTAGAGCTTTGGGAAGGGGTGGACCTTTTCGGTATCACGGACCGTCAGGAATGGTTTAGATTAATCGCTGAAAAGGATAAACAGTTACCGAAAGGCGCCTGGCTGGTGGGTGGTCGCTGGGATGTCAGCAGCCTCAAAGATGGTCATATGCCAACCCGTCAGGAACTGGATGCGATTGTGCCCGATCGCCCTGTGGTGTTACAGGACATTGACTATCACTCGGTCTGGGTAAATAGCAAGGCCATGCAATTGCTGGGGATTGATAAAAATACCCAAGCACCAGAAGGGGGCGAGATTGTCAAAGATCCGCAAACAGGAGAGCCGACTGGTATTTTTAAGGAAACTGCGGGCATGCAACTGATTTTGAGCAATCCCAAGTACAGCAGTGCATTACTTTCGGGCAAAGCGGCACTTCCTGTCATTGAAAAAATCATTGCGCATTTTAATAGTTTGGGGATTACCTCCGTACATGATATGTGGACTGATTTGGCTACGGTTTATCCTGCTTTACTGGAGTCGAAACAGCAATTGCCGATGCGGATACGTTTTGGCTTGATGGCGGGAGAGGATCAGGTCACACCAGCCCATTTTCAGGCTTATGCAAAGCAACGTGATCAACTCAATCAGCAGTTCATGCAAAAAGAACAGCAGTGGAAAACTGGGCCGCAGTTCCGCTTTGCCTATATGAAATATTTTGTTGATGGTACCTTGATGAATTACACCGCTGCATTGAATGAACCGTATGCAGATCGTCATCATTTTAATATCGCGCCGATTACCTCACAGGTAGAGCTGAATAATTCAGTGAAACATGCCAATGAGACCGGTTTCCCGGTGGCGATACATGCCATTGGTGACAAAAGTGTCGATATGGCCCTGAATGCGATTGAGAATAGTCCGAAACATCGTCAGTTTGCCAATCGAATTGAGCATATTGAAGTGATCTCTAAAGATGCAATTCCGCGTTTTGCCCAGCTAGGGGTGGTGGCTTCAATGCAGCCGGACCATGCCATTAGCGGTAACTATCAGGAATCGCGTTTGGGCAAGGCGCGGATGCCGTATAGCTATGCCTGGCAGTCGCTGCTCACTAGTGGCGCCACCATGGTACTCGGGAGTGATTGGCCGACTGCATCTGAAAATCCAATGCTGCAGCTGAGTGATGTGGTTTTTCGTGAGTATCAGGGCAAAACCCGCTATAGCGATAACGCTTTAAGTCTGGATGAAGCCTTATATGCTTATACTCAAGCACCTGCCAATATTGCAGGCTGGGGGGATCAGATTGGCAGTATCAGTGTCGGAAAGTGGGCTGATTTTGTGGTCTTGCAAGATGCTTTAAAAACGCCATTGAATAAAGATATCAAAGACTGGAAAGTTGCCGAGACCTGGTTTGCAGGCAAACAGGTATATAAAGGGAAGTGAATAAACAATAAAGAATAGAACGCTTTCAAAATTCAAAAAATGCTCAACATTGATGTTAAAAGTCCTTTTTCCCTTGGAAGAAGGTTAGGATGAGGGGAAATGCTTGATCTAAATCCTCTCCCTTTTACGTGTAACTACGCTCACCCTTTAAAAAGGAGAGGGGACTTTTATTGTCTATTCAATACAGTTAAAAATATGACTGATACAAGAATGTTAATAAATTTTAAAATCAAAGCAAGCGATAAGCTTGCTTTGATTTTATGCGGATATGAATTAAACCTAGTTTTTATAAAATAAATGGCTCTTCTGTTTTTTGTGAAATTGGTTCTCGATTTATAGGATGGGTGAAAGATAATCAGAATTCAAAAATAATCATATATTCATGGAATAAATAGATGATCAACAAGAAATGGATTCTAGCTATCTTAACATCTACACTATTAGCGCCAGTATATGCAAAATCTGCCGATAGTCCTACTGAAAATCAGCAGCAACGTTTTTCAGTCAGTGGTTCAATGGCTTTTTTAACAGAGTATTATTGGCGTGGCACTACGCAAACCAAAGGTAAACCGGCTGTTCAAGGAACATTAAGACTAGATCATGATTCAGGATTGTATACGCAACTGTTTGCATCAAATATACAGCTGGATATTGGCAGTAGTTTAGAGCTGGATTATTATATTGGCTATAATTATCAAATAAATAATGATCTTAAACTGAATCTGCAATATCTGGATGTAAACTACCCTGGAGAAGATAAAACCCTGCCCCGTGTAGATTTTGAGGAATACTCAATTGGCGTGTTGAGATCAAATCTCCTCCATGCTCAGGATGAGTTGAATCTGGCTTTTTACTATTCACCTGATTATACGCTAGAGACCGGTAAAATGCTGCGTTATGAAGTCGGATATCGTTATCCAGTCGCGGAGCAGTGGAATATATATACGCAAGTAGCATATAACCAGTTTGCAAATAAAGATACCTATGCTGTACTTTGGGGAACGGATGAGAAAAGTCATTTCTATGATTATAAGCTAGGACTGGATTTTAATTATCAGGATTTTATTTTTGATTTATATTATGCCAATGCAAATGTTAATAAGGATTTACCCAGTGCAGATAAAACAGTGGTATTTAGTTTAACCAAACTGTTTTAGTTTAAATGTGAGCGTTTGTATTTTTAAATCATACGTTGATAGTTAAAATAGTCCTATTTAAAATTTTCTTAGATCAAGTAGCAGCCAAAAAGTTTTATATATAAAACTTTTTGGCTGTTTTATGTTCAAAATTGAATGGGGTTCGAAATAATTAAAAAGTAATAAAAAATAAATTGATTTTTATAAAAATAGGATTAGTTTAATCTTTTGCTTATTTGTTTGAAAAGCAAAAGGAATTTTATTTATTTATTGATATTTAAATTGGTACCTGTTTTTTTGAAAGAATTGGCACTCGTTTTTAATGGAAGAATTAATCAAAGTAGAGTGAATAAAGCGATAGTGATATATCGATAAAAGGGATGTTAAAACAATGAAAGTGAATGCAGAGCGTTTATGGCAGATGCTCATGGACATGGCAAAAATTGGTGCCACCAGCAAGGGTGGTAATACACGGTTAGCGCTTACGGATGAAGATATTGCAGGTCGGGCTTTACTGCTTGAGTGGGCCAAGCAGATTAATCTTTCTATTCATTATGATGAAGTCGGTAACCTGATTTTACGCCGTTCCGGTCAAGACCCTACCGCATTGCCTATCGTTATGGGCAGCCATCTGGATACCCAGCCCAAGGGCGGACGCTTTGATGGCATTTATGGTGTGCTGGCGGGTATGGAAGTATTACTGCGCCTGGAAGAACAGAATATTGTGACGGCTCATCCACTTGAACTGGTGGTGTGGATGAATGAAGAAGGTGCACGTTTCACTCCGGCAATGATGGGCTCCGCCGCTTTCGCTGGGGTATTACCTAAACAGCAAGTCTATGACACCACAGATAAAAACGGTATTTCTGTTTATTCCGAACTGGTCCGTACCGGACAACTCGGCGATTATCCACTGGCGCGTCCATTCCAGGCGTATTACGAAGCCCATATTGAGCAAGGGCCTGTATTGGAAACAAACCAGATCTCGATTGGCGTGGTCACCGGTGGTCAAGCCATTCTGTGGCTAGATGTTGAAACCCAAGGCAAAGCAGCACATGCGGGCACAACCCCGATGAATATGCGTAAAGATACCATGGTCGGTACCTCAGAAATGATCGTGGCTGTTGAAAAATGCATTCTTGAGAAATTCCCGCAAGGTTTGGTGACCTTTGGTGAAATGCAGGTGGCAAATTCATCGCGCAATACCATCCCGGGCCAGATTCAGTGGACCATTGATTTACGTCATCCAGATGATGCTGCACTCAACGTCATGGAAGTGGAAACCAGAGCAATCTTGTCTCGTCTGGCGACAGAAAGAGATCTGGACGTTCAGGTGTCTCAACATTGGCTGAGTCCGGCGACTTATTTTGATAAGACTTGTGTGGCAACGGTTCAAGCAGCGGTAAACAGTCTGGGTTACAGCAATCAGCCGATTGTGAGTGGTGCAGGACATGATGCCATCAATATCGCGAAACATTGTCCGACGACGATGATCTTTATTCCGTGTATTGATGGTTTAAGCCATAACGAGGCAGAAGATATTTATATGCAAGATGCGGCCCAAGGTGCCGATGTGTTGTTGAATGCGATTTTAAATTATGACGCACAGTCAACCGTACAAATGGCGCAGAAGAATACAGTAACCGTTTAATTATCAACTTATTAACAATGTGTAAGACATGCATGCTGCTGGAATGGAGCATTGCAATAAAAAATGGATGGATAGAAGATGAACTCTAAATTACCTGTAAATGTCGATATTCAGGATATCTGGCAAAAAGATAAGGATCATGTGATTCACCCATGGACAGATTTTTCGACCTTTAAAGATGAAGGCTCTTTAATCATGTCGAAAGGTGAAAATGTCTATGTATATGATGCGCAGGGCAATAAATATCTAGATGGTATTGGTGGCTTGTGGTGTGTCAATGTCGGTTATGGACGCAAAGAAATTGCCGATGCCGTTGCTGAACAGATCATGGAGCTACCTTATTATTCACCATTTGGTCATCAAACCACAGCACCAGCAGCCAAGTTGGCGGCTAAACTGGCTGAGTTGGCTCCGGGTAATCTGAATCATGTATTTTATGGCTGTGGTGGTTCAGTAGCGAACGATACTGCAGTACGTTTAATTCACCACTATTTCTATCAGATTGGCAAACCATCGAAAAAGAAACTGATTGCCCGTAAAGACGCTTATCACGGCAGTACCTATATCAGTATGACCTTGACCGGTATTGAAGCCGATCATGTCGGTTTCGAAATTCACAATGAGCTGGTTCACCATGTGTCATGTCCAAATCCATACCGCAAGCCAGCATCGCAGTCGATGGAAGATTTCTGTAATGAAAAGGTTCAGGAACTGGAAGATACCATTCTGAAACTTGGCCCGGACAATGTCGCGGCTTTCTTTGCCGAGCCAATCATGGGAGCAGGCGGGGTGATCGTTCCACCAGAAGGCTACCATGCCAAAACCTTGGCCGTCTGTAAAAAATACAATGTGCTGTATGTGTCTGATGAAGTGGTTACCGCATTTGGTCGCTTAGGACATATGTTTGCTTCAGAAGCCGTGTTTGGGATTGTGCCTGACATTATTACCTGTGCAAAAGGACTGTCTTCAGGCTACTTGCCTTTAGGTGCAACCATCATTTCGGATGAAATTTATGAGGCCATCAGTAAACCGCATCATGAAGGTGGTTTGCTTACTCATGGCTTTACCTATTCAGGTCATCCGGTCAGTTGTGTGGCTGCACTCAAGAATATTGAAATTCTGGAAAAGGAAAAGATTTGTGAACATGTCCAGGACATGGGTGTTTACTTTGAAGAGCAATTAAAGACGTTGGCAGATCTGGAAATTGTCGGTGAAGTACGCGGCAAAAAATTCATGATGTGTATCGAAAACCTGCGTAACAAACAAACCAAAGAACTGTTTGACCGTTCTGTTGGGGTAGGCAAACGTATTGCCAATCATTGCCAGAAACTCGGTCTGATTGTACGTCCTGTGGGTCACATGAATGTGTTGTCTCCACCCTTGATCCTGACACGTGATCAAATTGACTTTGCCGTGAAAACCTTACGTCATGCGATTCAGAATACCATTCAGGAATTAAAAGCTGAAGGTCACTTATAAGCCGAATCTCTTTGATGTTTCAAGCAGTCAACTTGCCCTGCGGGGTGAGTTGAGTCTCGCTGATCGATAGAAATGGCGGGACAACAACAGATGAAGTCGATGGAATGAAAGAGGAATAAAGCGACTGGGTTGACTTGAAGCGGGCTGAAATCCTGTGGGCAGTCACGATGAATCCGCTTTAGAACTCGTATGAGAGCAAGCAGATGAAGAATTATATCAATGGAAAATGGGAAAATACGTCAGGAAGCTCCCAGATTACGGTGGTGAATCCAGCCAGTGAAGAAGAATTAACCCGTTTTACGACCGCTTCCCCACAAGATGTAGACGCTGCCGTGGCGGCTGCGCAGCAGGCGCTGGAAAGCTGGAGTTCGACCAGTCCTGAACAACGGGCAAACTGGTTAAACAAAATTGCCGATGCCATAGATGCAGCAAAGAATACCCTGATTGAACTTTCTCATCGTAATAATGGTAAATCTTCGGAGCAAGCCCAAGTCGACGTCGAGAATAGCATTAAGTGCTATCGCTACTATGCCAATCTCGTCAAAGAATTTGCATTTAGTCAGGTGACCCAATGTGAAGATGGCATTGAACTGACCCATCAGCAAAATCCGGTGGGTGTGGTTGCTTTGATTACGCCGTGGAATTTCCCATTAATCACCAGCGCCTGGAAAATCGCACCCGCCCTTGCCGCAGGTTGCACACTGATCTTTAAACCATCCGAACTGGTGCCATTGCCAGAGTATGAATTTACCCGATTACTGGATCAGATCCAGTTTCCGCAGGGGGTCTTTAACCTGATTCTGGGAGATGCCGTGGCAGCCCAGCATCTGGTAACCCATCCAGAGGTCAATAAAGTCTCTTTCACCGGCAGTACGGAAGTGGGTATTCACGTGATGCAGGCTGCAGCGCAATCGGTCAAGCGAGTCACGTTAGAGCTGGGTGGCAAATCGCCGATCCTGATCCTTGAAGATGCCGATCTGGATGAAGCCGTCGATAAAGCACTTGGCGGCATGTTTTACAACAGCGGTCAAATGTGCTCTGCAACCTCACGTTTACTGGTACACCAATTACTGGCAGAGCGCTTTTACCAGAAGCTTAAAACCGCGGTGGAGTCGATGACTTTAGGTTCTGACCTGAGCGGACCGTTGAGCATGGGACCGATGACGACACAAAAGCAATATCAGAAAGTTCATGAATATTTAACTATCGCACAACAGGAAAAGCTTCAATCCTTAATTGATCCTGGACAGATTGCCATTCCGGAAAAGGGCTTTTTCATTCAGCCCCATATTTTCGTAAATGTACCGACTGAAAGCCGCTTATGGACAGAGGAAATCTTTGGCCCGGTGATGTGCTGTCGAAGCTTTGAAACTGAAGAGGAAGCGATCCGGCTAGCCAATGATTCTGACTTCGGGCTGGCTGCCACCATTATCACCGGATCTTTGCAGCACGGTAAAAAAATTGCCAAGCGACTTCGCACTGGCCATATCTGGATTAATTGTCATCAAATGATTCAGCCTGGCTCTTTATGGGGCGGGTTCAAGAAAAGTGGAATTGGGCGTGAACTGGGTGAATCGGGAATGCAAAGTTATCTCGAAGAAAACGTGATTACGCTCTAATTCTTTCAACTGCTTATTGAATCGGGAAAGGGACTTCTCTATTCAATATCACTATTCAAGATGAATAAAAAAAGCACTGCGAAAGTGTTTGCATTGATGCAGGAGAAACATGCATGGAAAGCGAAAACAACCGAAAAGGGCTGTCATTGTGGCAAGTGGTTGTCATTGGTGTGGCTTATATGGCTCCAGCAACTGTATTTGATACTTTTGGTATTATTTCAAGAGTTACCGAGGGAAGGGTTCCTCTGGCTTATATTCTGGCTTTATTTGCGATGCTCTTAACTGCATTTAGCTATGCACGCTTTAGTAAACTGACGCCAAAATCAGGATCGGCTTATACCTATACCACTGAAACATGCGGCAAGACAGCGGGTTTTTTTGTGGGCTGGTGCTCGCTGATTGACTATCTACTGATTCCGTTGGTCAATGTTTTACTCGCCTCATTTTATCTTAATGCATTGATGCCCGATATTTCCTATACCACCTGGGTGGTGATCATGGTCGGGATTATCACGCTGATCAACAGCTTTCGTATCAATATTCTGGCCAATTTTAGCTTTATCTTTATTGCAGCTACGATTTCAATGATGCTGGTGTTTATTTTTCTGGTGGTCACAGGCATGGGGCATTCGCAGGGTTATCAAAGCCTGGCGACAATCAAGCCGTTATTCAATGGTAATCCCGAATATTTGACCTTGCTGACAGGTGTGTCATTGGTCTGTTTCTCTTATTTGGGCTTTGATGCGGTCTCGACCTTGGCCCATGAAAGCCGCAATCCGACCAAGACCATTCCCCGGGCGATTATGCTGACAACCTTGTTAGGTGGCCTGATTTTTATTACGGTTTCGTGGTTTGTTCAATTGTCCTTTCCGACACTGGAACAGTTTAAAAATCCAGATGAAGCCTTACCTGAAATTGCACTGTTTGTTGGGGGCGTATTTTTCCAGTCAGCCTTGCTTACCGTACAGATCATGAATGCATTTGCCTCCGGTTTGGCCTCTCATGCCAGTGCTTCACGTTTACTTTACATCATGGGGCGTGATGGTGTGTTTAACCAAAAAATATTCGGTTATGTCAATCACAGACTAGGTACGCCGTTATATTCGATTTTATTTGTAGGTTTGATTTCCCTGTTAGCGATTACCGTCGATCTTGCAACGGTGGTGAGTCTGGTCAGTTTTGGTGCCTTGATTGCATTTACCATGGTGAACTTCTCTGTATTCATGAAATTCTTTGTGCTTCGTAAAGAGCGTACGGGCTTGAAAAACATTTTCTTCAATTTGCTGCTACCACTGGTTTCAGTGCTGTGCTTATTAGGTTTATGGGTACATCTGGAAAAATCGGCACTGGAATTTGGAGGCGTGTGGCTATTGGCTGGGGTTTTACTGCTGCTTTATAAGCGTATCCGCAAACAGCCGCTCTCGTTTGGGGCCACCACTTAAACCGTTTTAAACAATTGATTTGATCAATGTAGATTTGACTTCAAAAGATATGAATATATGGAGATAGACAATATGGAACAGAATGCGACAACCCCAAAGCAGCAAGGTTTTAGCATGCCCGGCGAGTGGTCTGCACAAGAAGCGGTATGGATGATCTGGCCGTATCGTACGGATAACTGGCGTGGCAATGGCGCACCTGCACAACAGGCTTTTGCCCAGGTTGCGGCTGCAATTGCCCAGAAAACGCCAGTATTTATGGCTGTTCCTCAAGCTGAAATGGAAAAAGCACGTCAAGTTATGCCTGCACAGGTCACACTGGTGGAAATGGAAAGTGATGATGCCTGGACACGTGATACGGGACCAACCATTGTCAAGAATGCGCAAGGCCAGAAAAAAGCCATCAACTGGGTATTTAATGCATGGGGTGGGGAAAATGGTGGGTTGTATTTCCCATGGGATCAGGATCAGTTAATTGCAGGCAAAATCGCTGCTCAGCACGGCATTGATACTTACTCGACACCGCTGATTTTAGAGGGTGGCGCCATTCATGTAGATGGAGAAGGCACATTGTTGACCACTGCAGAATGCTTGCTGAATCCGAACCGAAATCCACATCTGACTCAGGCCCAGATTGAAAATATTCTGCAAGAATGCTTGGGTGTCACCACTTTCATCTGGTTGCCTCAAGGTGTATTTAATGATGAAACCGATGGGCATGTTGATAATATGTGCTGCTTTGTCCGTCCTGGTGAAGTGGCATTGCACTGGACAGATGATCTCAATGATCCGCAATACCCACGTTCACAAGCTGCTTTACACGTACTGGAAAATACAAAGGATGCAAAAGGCCGTCAATTGAAAGTGTGGAAGTTGCCATCTCCAGGGCCACTGTATGCCAGTGGAAACGAGACGATCGATATTGATAAGGGTAATGCCATTGAACGTTTTGAAGGTAATCGTCTGGCGGGCTCTTATGTTAATTACCTGATTAGTAACCAACAGATCATTTTCCCGTTACTGGATGAACGTACTGATGAACAGGCGAAGGCATTGTTCCAGCAGATGTATCCAGACTATCTGATCACAGGTGTTCCTGCGCGCGAAATCTTACTCGGTGGCGGCAATATTCACTGCATTACTCAGCAAATTCCGGCTTAAGTCACGATGCGACATGCAAGTTGAAACGTGGTCCAGATATGGGGCGCGCTTTTCAACTTGCGCAATCAAAAAACAATGTAATATACATAAAAATTACTGGAAAAGTGCCATAATTTTAAAGAAATCATCTAAAGCATAAAATTCCTAAAAAATTTTAAATTTTTATTCATTTGATGATTAGACAGAGAGGGGGCTGCACGTAGGTTTACATGTTAGAATTTTATTTAAATTATTTATTATTATTTTTTAATTAAAAATTAGTTGTTTATGATTTATTTTGTTTTCAAAATACTAAAAATTTAAACTATTTTCCCAATTTATCTACCAATCAATTATGAATATAAAATGAAGATATAAATAATAATAATTATCATTTGTAATTATTATTTGTTAGAATTCCCATAAATTTTTCAATAATCTTTAAGATCTCTCTGAATCGGGTGGGAATATGTCCAACAAAATAGCACGTCAATCACTCCTCACTATTTCCGTATTGGGCGGTATGATGGCGCTTGCACAGGCAGCAGAAATTCAGGCCAATAAAGAGGCCGTACAACTGGAAAAGATTGTTGTGACTGCAAGTAGCCAGGCTGTAGATGTAAAAGATGCGCCAGCTAGTATTAGTGTGATTACGCGGGATGATATTGAAAAACAGCCCGTAGCAAGTATTGGTGATTTGCTGAGTAAGGTTCCTGGTGTTACAGGCGGTATTAGCCCAAATGGTGATGGATCGAAAATTAAATTACGTGGTTTACCGGATAATTACACACTTATCTTGATTGATGGTAAACGTATTGGATCTTCTCGCGATACCAACTACCGTCCAGATTTAGGTCGCCAGGATTTAAACTGGATTACACCTGAAATGATTGAACGAATTGAAGTGGTACGTGGACCTATGTCATCACTCTATGGTTCAGACGCAATGGGCGGGGTGATTAATATCATTACCCGAAAAATTCCAGATAAATGGGGTGGAAGCTTAACCCGCAATTATACTGTTCCGACAGCATCAGGAGATCTAGGGCATACGGATCAGATGGGAGTTATGGTAACAGGTCCATTAACAGAAAACTTGGGTTTACGTTTAACAGCAGGCCGTACGGCGCGAGAAGCGGATCAGAATATTAAAGCGGGTCAGGGAACATCGGGTTATATTGATGAAAATTATAATGCCTTATTAAATTACAGAATTAATGATAAACATCAGGTTGCAGTTGAAGCGGGTATCTCAACCCAAAAAAATAAAGCAGGATTTGGAGAGGTTGTTGGCCGCGGTGGGGTGATTCGTGAGGGTGAGGTTGCTTGGGGGCCAGATGATTTAGAACATCATACTTATAGCATTTCACATGATGGGGATTGGGGCTTTGGTAAATCAAAACTGTCTGCTTATTACAACGATTACGATAGCAGTAATGAAAGTGGGATTGCCAAATCAAATGAAACTATTATTGAGGGAAATTTAAATATTCCATTTAATACCTTGTTTGAACACACTTTAACGATTGGTGGTCAGTGGAAAAAAAATGAACTCACGAACACACAAACAATCGGGACATTACCTGAGGGAAGCTGGGATGGTCAGAAATATTCTGATCCGACGGTTGATAATAAAACCTGGGCAATTTTCCTGGAGGATAATATCAGTCTATTAGATAACTTGAGTTTGACAGTTGGTAATCGATTAGATCATGATGATAAATATGGTTCACATCATAGTCCAAGAGCTTATCTGGTTTATCATCCTTTCAATGATTTCACCATTAAAGGTGGTGTGGCAAAAGGATTCAGAGCGCCGTCATTAAAAGAAACAACGCCAGGCGCAGCAACATTTTCGCGGGGGAATGGCTGTAGTTCTTTAATCCCGCTGGGTTATGTATCTGGCGGTTGTTATATGGCGGGTAATCCGAATTTAAAACCAGAAGAAAGTACAAACTATGAAATCAGTTTAAATTACAACGCTTTCAATTCTGATCTCGGCTTAACTTATTTCCATACAGATTTTAAAGATAAAATTGATTATGCGCCATTGGCTGAGATTAATGGCCGTTGGTATACCCGCAATGAAAATATTGGTAAAGCACGTACGCGTGGCTTAGAGCTTGTCGCCAACTTCCCGATTACAGACACTGTAAACTGGAATAATAATATGACGTATTTCTTTGAAGCGAAGAACTTGGATACGGGTAAAGAGTTAATTACTACACCTAAAATTACAGTAAATTCGGCCTTAAATTGGAAACCTACGGATGCCTTGGCATTAGAGTTCAATGCTAGACATCTAGGTAAACAATATTTCGGTGACAAGGTAACAACCAGCAGTTTGCAAAAACCTCATACCATTTTCGGGATTTCAGCTAACTATGAATACAATGATAATCTGACCTTTAGAACAGGCATCAATAACTTGTTCGATAAAAATTTATCAAATGGCAGTGATTCATACTTGGTTGAACGCCAACGGGCATTCGTTGGTGTTACTGTTAAATATTAATCTTCTGAAACAAGCCAGAAAGATAACTTGGTGATCTTTCTGGCCTTAAACATCTAGTATTTTCACAATAATAAAACTTCTGTAAATACACGTGGGCACGTCCACGTACATAACCTGTCTCAATCACCTGTTATCGTGCAGGGGATGAGCAAATGTCTGAATTCATGTTCAAACAAGATTTCGTCAATATTCAGATCACGCAGTTACAGATCAAAAGTCCGTTCCTGATTACGTGCGTACCAGTCAAAGCCCCCAACATGCAGTTGCTGTTCAAGCTATGAAAATAGCTTCTTAAAAGACCAATAAAAAAGATTAGATAAAACAAAAGAGAGTTAAGATTCCAACATCTACACTATACTTTTTATATAACAATAAGTTATTAAATGTATTACCACCCATATAACACTGGTGCTGCTAGCTTAAACCTCAATTAATTTTCGGACATTTCATATCACAATAGAGTGAAGCTTATTTGCAAATAGTCAGCTCAGAAAAAGCCTACATGATCACGTGAATGATAATTTTCATCCATCGGGCAGGCTAATCGAAATGTGTTAAAGCAAAGCAAGCCTTGTAGAAAGTCTTCTTCAGTATAAGGAGAGAGCTACAGAGCATCGCTGTTCTAAGCCTTATCTGGCGATAAATGCAATAGAAAAAGACTATTTTAGAAGTGAAGTATGGTTCAAGACAAAACATTTTCTTTTGAGTGTTCAGAAAGTAAAAAGATAGCTTTATTAATAATAATTATCATTTTTATTGAGTTTTATTTAATTCTTGTTAAAATTCCTTTGAATTTTTAAGCAAATTTTAAGATTAATCTGATTTAGGTGGGAAAATGGCCAAACACATAGTTCGACAATCTCTACTCGCTGTCTCGGTAATAAGTAGTATGATGGCTTTTGCAAATGCTGCTGAAACAACAAATGAAGAAACTAAAATATCCGATAAATCAGATGAAACCGTTAAATTAGAAACGATTGTTGTAACTGCAAGTGGATCTGGTGTGAATGTTAAGGATGCCCCGGCTTCGATCAGCGTGATTACTTCCGAAGAAATTGCAAAACGACCTGTCTCGAGTATTGCGAATTTACTGGGTGAATTACCAGGCGCAGTTGGGGGCTATTCAAATGTTGGGCCGGGTTCAAAAATTGCGTTTCGTGGTGCTCCAGATAAATATACTTTAATTTTGGTCGATGGTAAGCGAGTGGGTAATTCATCTCTGCTGGGTCATCGTCCTGATACAATTTCTCAAGATATTGACTGGATTTCTCCAGAAATGATTGATCGCATTGAAGTTGTACGAGGTTCCATGTCGACATTGTATGGCTCTGAAGCTGCCGGTGGTGTGATCAATATTATTACCAAGAAAATTCCCAATAAGCTTACGGGTTCATTAAGAACCGATTATAGCCAGCCTGATGGTAGTTCTCGCGGGGATACCGTTAATGTGGCTGCAAATATTGCGGGGCCAATTACGGATAATCTAGGTTTTAGACTCGGCGGAAATATTAAAAAAAGAAATGCCGATGAGGGGATCAAGAATGGAACGGGTGAAAATCAAGAACAAAATATTTCAGGCCGTTTAAACTGGAAGCTTTCTGATAACCAAGATTTTAATTTTGATCTGGGTTATGGGGTTGAGAAAAATCCTCAGTTGAGTGAGGCTGAGCAAGCGGAGCTGGGTACAGAACATTTTGGTGCTGACAAAATGGAGCACTACAATGTTGGTATAGGACATGAGGGGCGTTTTGCTGAGGGATTAGTGACAAATGCGGACCTTTATTATAATCAGTATGAAAATAAGACACCGGATTTTGCTGTAGATGGTGGTTCTAAAAGTAGTGAAACTGTGTTGGATCTAAAAGCCAATAAACCTTTAACACTTTGGAATCATAAACATGATCTGACGCTTGGTGCACAAGGGAAATATGAACAGGTTTCTAATGCATCAAATATCGGCAATCAATTGGTTCCTGATGAAAATGGTAATATCCAGACACCGGATAAGAACCCAGATGATTATTCATGGTCTTTATTTGCTGAAGATCAAATTCATCTACAAGATAATTTTATTTTAACGCTAGGCGGCCGCGTTGATGGCAGCAATGATTATGATCCTAATTTTAGTCCACGTATTTATGGGGTTTATCACCCAACTGATACTTGGACTGTTAAAGGTGGGGTTTCACGTAGCTTCAGAGCACCCAATTTAAAAGAGCGTTCAGGTTCATCTGGTACGAGTTCGATGGGGATGGGCTGTACAAGTTTAGCACCTCATGGTTGGCAATCTGGTCAATCTTGTTACATGTTAGGTAATCCGGATCTTGATCCAGAAACCAGTACCAATTATGAAATTGGTTTTGGTTATGAAGAAGATGGTTATGGTGTTGATTTCACCTACTTCCTCAGCGATTACAAAGACATGATTGTAAACAATTACTATGGGCGAATTAACGGTATCTGGTATACGCGCCAATCAAATGTTGAAAAAGCACGTACAAGTGGATTAGAACTGACCTATAAATTCCCGTTGAATGATTATTTACGCGTGACAGGGAATGCCACTTATATGATAGAGTCGGAAAACAAAGCAACTGGTCAATCATTGGCTCAGGTGCCTGAATTTACTACAAACTTGGCGGTATATTGGGATGTTACAGATCGTCTGAATACTTTTGCACGTGTGCAATATCTCGGTAAACAGGCCTTTACAGAAGCAGATCTCGTGGCAGGATCAGGTTCGGCTGGGAAGGAGTTATACTTCTCAAATGCCACCACAACGGGCGCAGTTGGGGTGAATTTTGATTATAATGATTCACTTAGCTTGAGAGCCGGCGTTGAAAATATCGGTGGTGATAAAGTCAACAAAGGAAGTGTTGATTATGGTGATGCGCCGCCAGCGACATATTATGTAGGTTTCACTACTCGATTCTAAATCGATATTTGATCAATAAAAGGGATCAGCTTATTCAGGTAGTAGGCTGATCTATTTTTTGAATTATTAGATGGTTTTTAGGTAAATTGAATGAGTTCTTCACAAGACGGTTATATTGTAGATGTACCTTATCCAACATTTGTACATAGACAAACGATGCCGTCGTGGCTGAATATGATTATTCAATCAAAAGGCTTTTGTGCTCCTGATCTTGTAACCCCGTATCGATATTTGGAACTGGGCTGTGCGATGGGAATCCATTTACACCTCACAGCTGCTGCAAATCCTCAGGGTCATTTTGTTGGCGTCGATTTTAATCAACAACATTTGATGGTTGCGCAAGAAGGTCTGGAAATGACCCATATTGATAATATCGAATTTATTCATACTGATTTTGAAAGCTTTTTAAATTATGACATAGAGCCATTTGACTTTATTGTAACGCATGGGGTTTGGTCGTGGATCTCATCTGAAAATCAAAATATTGTTGCTCAGATTGTTGATAAATTTTTAAAAAAAGATGGCGTTTTATACTGTAGTTATATGAGCCATCCGGGTGCAACTTCTTTGATTTCAGTCCAGAAGTTAATGCTGGAAATATCTAGGAATTTGCAAGGGGACTCAGCAACCAAAGCTCTCCAAAGCCTGAATTTAGTTCGGCAAATTGGTGTAGCGAAGAGCGGATTATTTGAAAAAATACCAGGTTTAAATCAAGAGTTAGCCGAACTTGCACAAGATAAGCCCAACTATATCGCTCATGATTTTTTGTCGGAACACTGGCAGCCTCAGCATTCTGCCGATATGATCCAACGCTTTGGCAAATTAGGCCTTTGCTATGTAGGGGGAGCAGGAATTATAGAAAATCTGGATAAGATCAGTTTGCCTGTAGACGTTCAAAAAGTTGTAAAAACTTTACCGTTAATTACTTTGCAAGAAACAGTCAAGGATATTGCCCGTTATACTTTGCAGAGACAGGATATCTATGTAAAAAATAGGACTCAACTCAATCAACAGCAATTAGCAAACTATTATTCAACGGTGAAATTTGGACTTTTACCTGCAGCCCCGCTTGGACAGGATTTGAGTCTTGATCCTAAGATTGGTCGGATCAAAGATGCCATCCAGTTATTTGAACAGATACTTGCTTTATTAAACAAACAGGTGTTCTCAACGCTTGAGCTATCCAGTCTGCTGAAACAGAAGCTATCATTAAAACAGCTCACAGAGATTTTACTGGTATTGATGTGGGCAGGTTATATACATCCCTGCCAACACAGCAAAACTGCCCCTAAATTTGAAGCATCTATGAATCAATGGATGTCAGATCAACAATTGAATTGGAGGTGTCTGACAAACTATGGGACGGCGATTCAAATATAAACGCAGGATTGAAAAAGGATTATTTTATTATTCATTAGCCCATATCTGTTGAACTTGATCCGAATAATAAAACTTTTCTAAATAAGGGCGGGCACGCTCACGTAAATAACCTGTCTCGATTACCTGTTGCAGTACAGGAATGAGTAATTGACTGAGTTCATGTTCAATCAATGCCTCATCAATATTCAGGTCACGTAATAAAAGATCAAAAGTCCGTTCCTGATTACGTGCGTACCAGGCATAGACGCCATCATGCACTTGTTGTTTTAGATACGGTGTTTGACGAATATGCTCCCAGATTTCGTGTCCCATCTCGACGGTTTTTGGTAAGTCCTGTACTTCGATATAATTCCGCAATACCGATAAGGGCATGACTTTAATTTTATGCCAGAGATTGGCCTGAAAATGATAGAGCTTGTCATCATTAAAGTGCTGGTTGAGTACTCTTTCACTCATTTGACTAATTTTTAAAATATTCTTTTGCAGATAATGGGCAATGGTCTGGTTCAGGTTGGAATCGGTCACTGTTTCTAAAACCGATTTGCCCATTTTCATAAAATGCCCGACACCAGGAACGCGCTTCGACATCACTGAATTATCCAGATAATCCTGAATCGAGTGCTGGATTAATTGGCTAATCAATGCTGAGAACGCGGGATTATTCACCACGGTTTTGATTAAACGCTGCCGATGTCCACTTTTACTGGCCACATACTGGGCAAACGAATCTACGGTAAGAACAGGAATAACATCTTCAATGCTGGTCTGGTCGTTAACTGGATGAATCAGGGCAAAACGGATATGCTCCGCAATCTGCTCAACCAGAAAGGCACTTGCGGGTATCGCAAGAATCTGTTTTTCAATCAGGTTAAAAATTTGTTCAAAAGACCAGAGTTGCTGTAACGGTTGCAAGCGTAACCAATGATAGAACTGTTTAAATTCAGTTTGAATGGTGTCTGGCTGAGCAAACTCATGTTCAAGAAAGTCGAGCTGTGCATCAATCAGTTGTTCTATCATTGGATGTTTAGACATATATTCTCAAATCGCTAAATTAAGTTTATTGCGCTGGAGCCGCAGCAGTTTTTTGTGCCTGAATCTTGCTCAGGAACGGCAGATATTGCTGAACCACCAGTTGATCTGCTTCCAGAATCGGCATATGACCGACATTGTCCAGAATGACAGGCGTCTGGGCATTTTTCAGTAATGCTTTTAATTCAGGGACGACTTCGACATTAACGATTTTATCTTGCTTACCCCATAAGATCAGGGTCGGTGCATCAATCGATCTTGCCAGCAAGGCAAATGAATCCGGGGTATAGAGCTTGTTCAAGGCAATCACCTGATCGACCATTTTCTGGGTCTGCTCAACCTGACCAATCATCATTTTTTCTTGTGCCTGAGCAATTTCCTTCGGAATGAACGGCGGAGTAAACATGGCTTGTTGCATCAGGAAATTGAAATCTCCTTTTTTGCTCACAATCATGTTCTTCACCTGATTTGGATCTTTTAAATAAGGCGTGGTCGCTGCTTTATAGACACCTGCTGCATCAATCAGGAAAAGACTCTTGGTTTCAAAAGGATATTGACCTGCATAGAGCATGGCAATAGAGCCACCCAGTGAATGACCGGCAATATGTGCAGGTCCGGTCAGATTGGCTGCTTCCACAAAACGGCGTAATTTTTCGGTGACATTTGGCACAGAATAGTCAAAATCTTTCGGAACCAGTGTTTCACCGCTGGCTGGTAAATCCGGAATGATGACGTGGTAATTTGCTGTGAGGGCGCGTGCGACACGGTTCCAGTTGTCACGGCTGCCTGCCAGACCATGAATTAAAATAATAATAGGCTTGCCGGCTTGACCGCCTTCGCTATAAGACCAGGTGATATCACCCACTTTTAAGGTTTTACTTTGTAAGCCAGCCCAGGCACGTTCTTGCTGCAACAGGTTTTGAAAGCTCATTTCTATTTCGGCAGCTTGAGTTGTAGTGACAGCAACCGTGCTTAAGCTACAGGCCAGTAAAGCTGCACCGAGTGTCTTACACAAAGGTTGGGCAAGTCGGGTATTTATCATCTTTGGTCAATCCTTGATCTGTTTTAAAACCAATTGATTATTGAGGAAGAGACGACGCGAGTCATTTGCATAATCTACAGATGTATGGAAATTCTTGCCAATGAATTCAGCAATTTTCCGCTATTTTAGCGTTCAAAAGATTAGCAAGTATGCTGATCGTTTCTATTTTTGTCAGTGACTTTCAAACGGGCGCACATTAAACTGTTGCCTCAGGTTAATCACACATGGATATACACATGCTCACCGCACAAGAAGCATTAGAACGTTTAAAAGCTGGTAATGCCCGTTTTGTAAAAGGAGAAGCAGTTCAACAAAAATTGTTATCTCACCAAGAACGTGCCGAGATGGCAAGTGATCAAAATCCTTTTGCAATTGTTTTAGGCTGTTCTGATTCACGTGTACCTGCGGAAATGGTTTTTGACCAAGGTTTGGGTGACTTGTTCGTGATTCGTGTGGCAGGCAATATTGTGGCACCTTCACAGGTCGGCAGTGTTGAATTCGCTGCAGAGCGTTATGATTGTGCTGTGGTGGTGGTACTGGGACATAGCCATTGTGGCGCGATTCAAGCCACGATTGATACCTTGATGAATCCTGATCAGCCGCCTTCATCGAATTTAATGTCGATCGTCAACCGTGTCCGTCCTTCGGTTGAAATCCTGATGCAAACCGAACTCAAAAATGATTTGAAAAAATTGTCTGCGCATGCGGTCCGTTCAAACGTATTTGCTTCTGTGAATCAGCTCCGTCACGGTTCAGCTGTGCTGGAAAGCCTGATTGAAAAGGGCAAAATGATTGTGGTTGGCGCAGAATATTCACTCGAAACCGGTGAAGTTTCTTTTTTTGATTTCTAAGCATCAGGGCGAGTTTTAACTCGCCTTAATTTCGCTGATTAAAGTATAAATTTTTATTTTTTATTGAATTAGAAAAATAAGCAAAGTAAAAGGGCAGAATAGAGATGAAAATCATGCCTGTAAGCGAGCCGTTCTTGGCCGACTGGCTGCAATTAAGAATATTACTCTGGCCTGATCATGAAGACGCGCATTTACTGGAAATGCGGCAGTTACTCGAACAAACACAGACCCTGCAATTATTAAGCTATAATGATCAGCAGCAAGCAATTGCCATGCTGGAAGCCTCGATTCGATATGAATATGTGAATGGCACGCAAAGCTCACCGGTGGCTTTTCTGGAAGGTATTTATGTGTTGCCAGAGTATCGACGTTCAGGTGTTGCTAGCGCGTTGGTACAGCAGGTAGAACACTGGGCCAAGCAGTTTGCATGTACCGAATTTGCTTCGGATGCTGCGCTGGATAATACGATCAGTCATGCCATGCATCGCGCGCTGGGCTTTCAGGAAACCGAGCGTGTGGTTTATTTTAAGAAAAACATCAGTTGAAATCGTCAATTTTGTCAAAGGCGCGGTTTATAACGCAGCTTTGATATAAGGATAAGCCAGATTCAGCATCAGGGGTTGTGCTTTCGCATTCGGATGGATCTGGTCGTTCTGGATCAAGTGCTTCTGTCCTGCGACGCCGTCAAGAAAGAACGGTAGTAATTTCACTTTATATTGCTGGCTGACCAGCTTGTAATTATTTTCAAAGGCCTTGCTATAAGCGGTGCCATAATTCGGTGGTATTTTCATCCCGAACAGTAAAACATGGGCTTTCTGTTTCTGACTCAACTGCACCAGCTGGGCAAGATTGTTTTGAATCATTTGCGGAGGCTGACCACGCAAGCCATCATTGCCACCCAGTTCAATTACCACCACTTCCGGGCGATAGGTTTGCAATAATTTTGGCAGTCTGGCCAGTGCACCGCTGGTGGTTTCGCCGCTGACACTTGCATTGACCACCTTGTGCTGTTTCGGATACTGTTGGTCTAAACGTTGTTGTAACAAGTGAACCCAACCTTGTTTTGCATCTATGCCATAACCCGCGCTCAGGCTATCACCCAAAATTAAAATAGTCTTTGCTGAAACCAGTGTCGGAATCAAGCAGACACTGATCATTGCAAGCGTTTTAGATACTGACAAGATAACTTTAGATATTTGCATTGCACTTCAAATTTGTCCTAAAGGATACGTGACATCATGCCACAACCGATTATTTCTGCCCAAAAAGTTACACAAAAGATTCAAATTAATCAGCAAAGTTTAACGATTTTAAAAGAGATCGATTTGGAAATTTATCCAGGCGAACAGATTGCCATTACCGGTCGTTCAGGTTCAGGAAAATCAACCTTATTGGGCATCCTGGCAACGCTTGATCGTCCCAGCGCCGGGGAGTTATGGGTATGTGGGCAGGCAGTGCACAGCTTGTCTGAAGAGCAGCGCGCGCAGGTTCGTCTGGAAAATATCGGTTTTGTATTTCAGTCTTTTCAGCTATTGCCGCAGCTCAGTGCACTGGAAAATGTCATGTTGCCCTTACGCTTACAACCTGACTTTAATTTCAGGCAGGCAGAACAGAAAGCATTGGCCTGGTTAGAACGGGTTGGGCTAGTACGTCAGGCCCAGCAAACACCGAAAGTGCTCTCGGGTGGGGAGCAGCAGCGCGTAGCCATTGCACGTGCCCTGATTGCAGAACCAAGAATTATTTTTGCCGATGAACCGACAGGTAACTTGGATGGACAAACGGCTGAAGAAGTTGAACAGCTGTTATTTGAGTTGAACAAAGAACTAGGCACAACCTTGGTGCTGGTGACGCATGATCAGAATCTGGCTGCTTTATGTCAACGTCATGTCAAACTGGCGGATGGGCAGATTCAGGACATCGTCAAACTTGGAGAGGGCTTATGAGTTCAGTGCTTAAGCCTCTCTTACTGCAAAGCTTTCGTACGGGAGGCTTGTATTTATTAATCATTGCCCTTTCTTTAGCGATCAGTGCCACCACAGCCCTTAAGTTTAGTAATACCCAAGTCCAAAATGCCGTAACCCTACAGGCCGCTGAAATGTTGGCTGCGGATCTGGTGCTCTACGATAAGGACCCGATTCAGACCGAATGGTCACAGCAAGCCCAAAAACTGGGTTTGCAACAGGCAGCGGTGACGGTATTTAGTTCGATGGCGCATACCTCGGATCAGTTTGTGATGGTTAATGTCAAAGCGATTGATGCGCATTTTCCATTACGCGGTGAACTTGAAATTCAGCCCAAGTCACAAGGCCTTCAAACTGGACAGGTCTGGTTGAGCCCGCGGGCCGCTGATCTGTTACAGGCGAAAGTAGGGGATCAGGTTGCGATTGCGGATGCTCAGTTTAAAGTAACCGGGATTATTGAACACGATGCTAATCAGGAGCTTGGCTTTTCCGGATTTTCGCCGACAGTGATGATTCATCAGGCCGATATTGCCAAAACCCATGCCGTGCAAGTGGGTAGCCGGATTGAGTATCGGTTATTGATGGCAGGGCCGCCTGAACAGGTTAAGGCTTTTAAACACGTCTTCAGGCAACAGACCCATCCTGAATCGGTGCATGACCAGCCCAATGAGCAGCAGATGGAAGAGGGTGAACAGGCTTCGCTGAAATTACGCGATGCCAGCCAATCCAATACGCGCTTAATGAAACCGATTGAAAATCTGGATACCTTTTTACAGCTTGCCAATTTGTTAACCATTTTGCTGTGTGGTATTGCGATTGCCTTGACCAGTCAACGTTATGTGCAACAAAATCAGGATCATATTGCCCTGATGCGTTGTCTGGGGGCAAGCAAGAGACAGATTTTGCTGGCTTATCTGGCCTTGCTTGGCATTGTCAGTGCTTTGTCGATTGGGCTGGGCAGTCTGATCGGTATCGCATTAGGTTATGGTTTATTGCAGTTGATGTTGCAGCTGATTCCACAATTACAATTGAGCTTTGCACTGGCTGATTTACTGTTTGCTTTGCCAGTCGCCATTTTTACTAGTGTGATGGTGCTGATCGGTTTTATCTTGCCCAGTATCTGGGAGTTACTCAATACCCCTCCGATACGGGTGATCCGTCAGCAGGAGCGGTCACGTAAATCGTATATCGCCATGTTTGCAGTTGGTATTGCCAGTCTGGTGATGTTTAGTCTGGTGCTGAGTGATAATTTGCAGTTAAGTCTATGGGTTCTAGTCGCGATTTTGATATTATGTGCGGCGCTTTTTGCCGTGATCTGGTTGCTGTTAAAAGCGATCAAGCAGCTCAAGCATCCGATCTCTGCCTATGTACGCATTCCGCATCAAACTGCGCTACAGATTACCGCTTTGGCTTTGGGGCTGAGCCTGATTACGGTCTTGAGTGTCTTAAGAACAGATTTATTGCAACGTTGGCAGCAACAATTGCCAGCAGGAACACCGAACCAGTTTGTTTATGGCTTACCGCCATTTGATATGCCGCAATTGAAACAGCAGCTTGAGCAGAATCAATGGTCGAGTACCCCGCTTTATCCGAATATTCGAGGCCGGTTGGTGGCAAAAAATGGTCAGCCTTTTGCAGCAGAACTGGTCAAGCAAAATAATTCGTTGCGTCGTGAACTGAATCTGACCCAAGCCGCAGTGTATCCGAAAGATAATCTGATTACTGAGGGCCGTCCAGATTTTACCCAGACGGGGCAGGTGTCGGTAGAAGCCAAACTGGCCACTGAACTGGGAATCAAGATTGGCGATCAGCTCAGTTTCAGCTTACCCGAAGGGCCACTGAATGCGACCGTCATCAATCTGCGGAGCGTGGAATGGGAAAGTTTTAGCCCGAATTTCTTCTTTATTTTTTCACCGAAAACCATGGATGAAAACGCAGGCAGTTATTTAGGCAGCTTCTATGTGCCGCCAGCGGATCAACCGAAAATGGTGCAATTGATTCAGCAGTTTTCCAACACGGTCTTTATTGATGTCGGACGTATTCTGGAAGAGGTAAAACGTCTGGTCAATGTTCTGGTGCAGATTGTCACGGTTCTGGCCCTGCTGGTAGGGTTATCGGGAATACTGGTACTGATTGCCTGTTTAAATGTGCTGATGGATGAGCGCCGTAAGGAGGTGGCTTTATTGCGCTCCTTTGGTGTCGCCAAGCATAAATTAAAACGCATGCTCAGTCTGGAAATCGGTTTTATCGGTCTGTTGGCGGGTGTGGTGGCCTGTCTGTTTGCAGAGGTGATTAGTGCCATTGCCAGTTACAAGATGCAAATGGCGATTCAGTGGCATGCGGAAATCTGGCTGATTCTACCGTTGAGCATGCTAGTGGTATGTACGCTGATCGGGCGCTATCGTTTGAGTTACTTATGCGATATTCCGCCCTTACAAAGTTTAAGAGAAATGAACCAGTCTTAGAAAGTAAGCTGGTTCTGACGCAGGATTTCATTCCACAGTGGAGTAAGTCCTGTACTGAGTTGGGTGCAATAAAAGTAGAATGCATAGAGCAGTAGGCTGCCCATCATTATGGCAATGGCTTGAGCCAGTGCTTTTCTTGGCGTTTTCTGGCTGAAATACCAGGTTGCGGCCAGTAATGCCCCCATCAGCATGCCGCCAATATGCGCGGCATTGTTAATGCCTGAAACGGTGAAACCGAAGACAAGGTTAATCCCCATTACCATGAGTAATGATTTTTTATCCAGCAAGAAGCGTTGCTGTGGCAAAGGGGGAAACAGGGAAATAACCGTAAGTGCTGCACCGAGTCCCATCACTGCACCGGAGGCGCCTGCACTGATATGCGGGAGTAATTTCGGGTCAAAATGTTGTAACAGCGCGTAGCCATCGCGGATGCTCAGATAACTGGACAGGACACTACCCATCAGGCCGGCCAGAACATACAAAGCGATATAATAGCTGCGACCAAATAATTGTTCTGCCACACTGCCAAAGATATACAGTGCCCAAATATTTAACATTAAATGGATCAGGCCAAAGTGAAAAAACATACTTGTAAATAAGCGTTCCGCCTGCCCGGAAAAGGTGAGCGGGGTAAAATCTGCGCCCCAGGCGATTGCATCAACAGGGGCAGGGTCGGTAATATTCACCCCTGAAACAATTTGCCAGCCAAATAATCCGACATTGACTGCGATTAATAACGCAGTAAACCACCAAGTTTGTATTTGCAATTTTTGGTTGATTTGTGGTGGAGTCGTTTCAGTCATATGTTTAGGCTAGTGATTGATATAAAAAATAGCTTAGCATGAATTTATTGCATGATGGAGTGATGCACTTTAATGAAAGCCTTTTTAGCACGCGCAGTAATGTTGATTATCGGCGTCATTCTACTGATCCAGTTGTGGATTTTTAGTAGTCTGGTCTGGTGGCGCACCCATCCGGTTAACACCACCATGTTTATGCGTTGGGATTATTTGACCGACTTTAAACCGATCAAGCAGGAATGGCGTGACTATGACAATATCAGTGATAACTTCAAACGCGCCATTTTAGCGGGTGAGGATGCCAAGTTTATTCACCATCATGGCTTTGACTGGGCAGGAATCCAGTTTGCGCTGGAACGCAATAGCGAAAAAGGTGAACTGGTGGCGGGTGGTTCAACGGTATCGCAACAGTTGGCAAAAAACCTGTTTCTGTATAATAAACGTTCTTTTATTCGCAAAGGCCAGGAAGCAGTGGCCACCTGGATGATGGAGCGGATGTGGTCAAAACGACGCATTCTGGAAGTGTATATGAACTCGGTTGAGTTTGGCCAAAACATCTATGGGGTTGAGGCAGCAGCTCAATTTTATTATGGCAAAAGTTCTAAAAGTCTAACCCGGGAGCAGGCTGCATTTTTAGCCGCGCTGTTGCCCAATCCAAAGTATTATCAGGACAACCGCAATGACCGTAAGCTGCAATATCGCAAGCGGGTGATCCTAAAATATATGAATGGCATACAACTTCCGCAATAATTCACCAAATTTTAAAAAAAAGCCCAATATTTTGGGCTTTTTTACCAAATTGACATAATTTTGCAGCATACTTAAATCATCACTTGATGAATGATAAAGCAACAAGGTTGGGTATGAATACTGCAGTGACGACAACAACGCCAATAGAATATAGTTACAACGATCGTTATATCAATCGTGAGCTTTCGATTCTCGATTTCCATCTACGCGTACTGGAACAGGCTGTCGATCCACTTCATCCATTATTAGAGCGGATGAACTTCCTTTTGATCTTTTCACGCAATCTGGACGAATTCTTTGAGATCCGTGTTGCGGGCATGATGGAACAACTGACCTTGGGCAATGAAAGCCGCACGCCAGATGGCTTGACCCCAAAGCAGGTGCTGGAACAGATTTCTAAAACCACGCATGCCGCGATCGAACGTCAGTACCGCATATTAAATGAAGAAATCCTGCCGAAATTACGTAAAGAAGATATTTGCTTCCTGCGTCGTGGTGAATTAACACCGGCACAATCCGCATGGATCAAAAAATATTTCCATGAGCAGGTTGCACCTGTGCTTACGCCTATCAGTCTGGACCCGGCCCATCCGTTCCCGCGACTGGTCAATAAAAGTCTGAACTTTATTGTCACGCTGGAAGGGAAGGATGCATTTGGTCGTCAAATTGATCTGGCTGTTGTACCTGCGCCACGTTCATTACCGCGTGTAGTCCGTTTGCCTGATGAATTGACCGATGGTAAAGAACATCACGTGATGCTTTCGGCGATTATTCATGAACATATTTCTGATCTGTTCCCGGGCATGACTGCAACGGGTTGCTACCAGTTCCGTGTCACCCGTAATGCCGATTTAGCGCTGAATGAAGATGTCGAAGATCTGGCAAAAGCGCTGAAAGGTGAGTTGAGCTCGCGCCGTTTTGGTCGTGCGGTCCGTCTGGAAGTGACCCATAACTGTCCAAAGCATATTTATGAATATCTGCTTAATGAGTTCGACCTGAACGAAGAACAGTTGTATCGCGTTGACGGCCCTGTCAACTTAGCACGTTTATTATCCAACTTTAAACGTCCGCATTTGCGTTATGATTCGCATACGCCTGTGATTCCAAAAGCCTTTAAAAAGTCGGAAAGTATTTTTGCAGCCATGCAAAAGCAGGACATTTTATTGCACCATCCTTTTGAATCCTTCGCCCCAGTAATTCAACTGTTGCGTGAAGCTGCGCGTGATCCGCAAGTGCTGGCGATCAAGCAAACCCTGTATCGTAGTGGTGCAGACTCGGAAATCGTGCAGGTGCTTGCCGAAGCTGCACGGAATGGGAAAGAAGTCACCGCGGTCATTGAATTACGTGCCCGCTTTGATGAAGAATCCAATATCGAAGTGGCCAATGTGTTGCAGGAAGCGGGTGCCGTGGTGGTGTATGGCATCGTCGGTTATAAAACCCATGCCAAAATGATTCTGGTGGTGCGCCGTGAAAATAATAAACTGGTACGTTATGTGCATTTAGGTACAGGCAACTATCATGCAACCAATGCACGTATCTATACCGACTATGGTTTAATGACCACGGATAAAGATCTGTGTGAAGACGTGCATCGTATTTTTCAGGAATTGACCGGCATGGGTAAAATGGCCAAGCCGAAGAAGTTACTGCATGCGCCATTCACTTTACATGCGCAGTTGATTAATTATATCGATGACGAAATTGCCAACGCTAAGGAAGGCAAACCTGCACAGATCATTATTAAAGTGAATGCCTTAACCGAAGTACAGCTCATTAATAAATTGTATGAAGCCTCACAAGCGGGTGTGCAGGTCGACCTGATCATTCGTTCAATCTGCTGTTTACGTCCAGGTTTACCGAATCTGTCGGAAAATATTCGCGTGCGTTCAATTGTCGGGCGTTTTCTGGAACATACCCGAGTCTATTATTTCAGTAATAACGGTAATCCGCGTATTTACGGTTCAAGTGCTGACTGGATGGACCGTAACCTGTTTAACCGTGTGGAAGCCTGTTTCCCGATTGAAGAGCCGACCTTGAAAAAGCGGATCTATCAACAGGGCTTACTCAACTATCTCAAAGACAATCAGCAAGCCTGGCTGTTACAAGGAGACGGGGTGTGGGAACGTGCACGACCTCTAGAAGGTGAAGCACCACATAATGCCCAGCAGACCTTGCTGGAAGCCATTAAATAACCTGAAAAAGCAAAAAGCCGATCCTGATGGGTCGGCTTTTTTATACATGAAATTTAGTTGGTTTTTATTTCCAGCACCAGTTGATTTATGAGATCGGCGGCCTCTAATTCTCTGATTTGGCTGACATTGCTTCCTGCCCAAAAAGCGCCATAACTAAAATCATGCTGTGCACTGGCAATGCTCATCAACTGCTTGGCCAAGTCATAGGTATATGGGTATTGCGGGGTTGCAGGACGATTCGGTGTATCAATCTGGGTATGCCATGTGCCAATCAAGCCACGTGCCGGGCGACCGGAAAGACTGGCACTGATCTGGGTAATACTTTGATTGAACAACGCTTTGCGATAGGCGGCATTGGCACTAGAACTTTTACATTGCACAAAAGCAGTACCTAGCTGGACTGCTGATGCGCCACGATTCAACATTTCCTTGGCCTGTTCGCCATTCATGATCCCGCCCGCGGCAATCACTGGACGATCGCAGTGTGTGGTAATCAGTTGAACCAGATCGCTGGTTTTAATTGCAGCATCAAAATGTTGATTGAAAATCCCGCGATGCCCACCCGCCTCAATGCCTTGCGCAATAATAATATCAATCCCCGCTGCTTCAATCGCTTGAGCTTCAAGTAAATTGGTTGCGGAAACCATGGTGATGATACCTGCCTGCTTCAAAGCCTGAATTTGATGCGGATGAGGAATACCAAAGTGAAAACTGACTGCCTTGGGACGGGTTTCCAGCACTACATTCAGGAAGTCATCATTGTCTAGAAAGCTTGGATAAATACAGTGAAGTGCGGTTGGCGCTTCTACAGCGAATTTCTCAAATTGGGGACGGAGATAATCAATCCATTGCTGGGCAATTTCGGGATCAAGTTGTTCAGATTGATGGCAAAAGAAGTTGACCTGAAAGGGATGATCGGTCAATTCTTGTGTCTTCAAGATTTGTGCTTTGGCTGTTTCAGGGGTATTGGCCCCCAGACCTAAAGAGCCAAATGCACCTTGATTGGACACTTCAGCAGCAAGTTCCGGTGTGGAAACCCCAGCCATCGGCGCAAGCAAAATCGGGTGTTTTATTTCTAATAATTCTAAAATCGACATGATCAATGACTCATTGCATTTTTAATCACCTTAACGTAAAAACAAAAAGGCTTGCAAATAATAATCGCTATTTAATTATTGAATATAGGTACTATTTTCAATAGGTCAACATCTCGGTTTAAATCGGGGTGACATTAAACAGGGAACCGACCCAGCTGGAAAATGCCATGGCTAGCATGCCCCATAAGCTAATCCGCAGACTACCTTTCAGCAGGGAAGTGCGGGCAAAGTAACTGGACAATGCACCCAGGAGTGCCAATGCAATAATCCCGGTAATTAATACAGCGGATGCAATCCAGCGGTCTGGACTGAGCAAGATCGCTAGCATCGGTAAGGCCGCCCCACAGGAGAACGAGGCGGCAGAAGAAAGCGCCGCCTGAACAGGATTGGCAGCGGTATTTTCATGGATGCCAATTTCATCCCGTGCATGCGCACCCAGCGCATCATGCTCGGTCAGCTGTCTGGCCACTTCATGTGCGAGTTCCGGATTTAAACCGCGTGAGATATAAATCTGGGTCAGTTCCTTGAGTTCGGCATGCGGGTTGTTTTCCAGTTCTCGAGCCTCAAAACGCAGGTCGGATTTTTCAATATCTTCCTGGGACTTGACTGAAATATATTCGCCTGCCGCCATTGAGGTCGCACCAGAGATCAGCCCCGCAATACAGGTAATCAATAAGGTATGCGAGCTGGCACCACTGGCTGCCATCCCCATAATCAGGCTGGTCACCGAAATGATGCCATCATTGGCGCCGAGTACAGCCGCACGCAGCCAGCCTGAGCGTTGGATGACATGAGGTTCTGCATGATGTGAAAAAGACATAATCCTACTCGTTTAAATTTATTTAATCTGTTCAGGCCTGGTTTTATAAGGGCTCAATTGTCTGTAAAATTCTATTGTTGTTTCATAAACTTAATCTATTATAAATTAACTTATTTTAACGATAGCATAACGATGATTTGGTTATCATATGTGAACAATTTAACATTTTAAATGCGAATAAGCCCTTTTTGCCATAGGCCCTGTTGTGAGTATTTTTAGTTGAGATTTGCGATGAACAATTCCAAAAATAAGCTGCTGAGTCATACACTATTCATTTTGGGGCTAATCTTGCCTGTACAACAGGTACTGAGTGCCGAGCCTGAATTTGTGAAGGAAGGGGATGCGGCCTATAAACCGGGCAATCCGATTTATGACCGTTGGGACAAGTTTTACAAGCTTGAGCAAAGCCAGCCGGAAGAAGCTGAAAAAATCCTGCTTGAATTGGGGCAACTTACCCCACAAGACCTTAAAGTCTGGAAAAGCCTGACCTATCTGCAAATCCGTTTGAACAAGCAAAATGAAGCCATCCAGAGCGTACGTAAAGCCGAGCAGCTTGCACCGCAGGATGAGCAGTTGAAACTACAGGAAGCCTATTTGCTTAACCAGCAAAAAAGAAATAAAGAAGCCTTGGTGATCTTTAAAGATTTATCGGCTTCATCTGATCCGGAAATGGCAAGCAAGGCTCAGCAAGCGGTACAGAATCTGAGTGCTTCAGCCGTCCCATCTACCTTTAAAGATGTCTACTTTGCGCCTTCTTATGAATCGCGTTATGACGATTTCATTTTCCCATTGAAAATGCGCTACGGGAAAAATCTGGATAATGGTCGGGCACAGGTGTATGGCTTTGTAAACCTGAACCGTGATACCAAATCCAAAGGCGGAGTACGTCCCGAGATTATTGATGAAAATGCAGTAACCGTCGGTGTTGGTGCAAATTATCAGCCGTGGCAGTCGATTCCTGTGCGTGCCTATTTAGAGGTCGGCGGGAGTTATGATCTGATTGATCGTAATCGGGATAAGTTCCGTGAAAGTGTGGTCGGTGGTGTAACGGGATATCAGGAATGGTATGCCAATCCAGCTGTTGACCAACGTACCCTCTGGAATGATTATTTCACTGATTTATACGGTAATGTCGCGAGTTACTCACGAGAAGACTATAACGTTATTGCCGATCTGAGATTGCGTTCGGGCTTTAATCTCTATCGTGGAGAAGCGGGTACCGTACAGGCCTATGGCAAGTTGCATACTTTAGCGGACTCGGAAGGTGAAAATTACAATAACTTATTTGAATATGGCGCAGGTGTTGCCTGGCAGCCATTTAACTATGTACCGGTAAAACTACGCGTTGAGCGCTTATATGGGCATTATTTCAAAGATGCGCTGGCTGATGGAACGGATCGCTATAACAACACGCGCACGGAACTGGTATTTTATAAGAGCTTCTAGCCGTACGCGTTTGTAAGATAGGGTTATCCGCTAGAGCCGTATTTCAGTTTGTACCATAATGCCACGGCATAAATAGTAATACGGTTCATATAATGCGGACCGTCAAAAATATACACTTTCTGTCCTTCATAGGCCTTAAGCTGTTCCACCACTTCCCACGGATAAGCTGAGCGGAACTGGCCTGATTTTGCTGGACGGAAAGCTTCCAAAACAATCACCACCTTATCCTTACCAAACTCTTTCTGAAGATTTTCCAGAATCATTTTTGCTTGCTGGGGCGAACGCGTTCCGACACCGACACCATCTTGAAAAAATACATGGGTATTGTGCGGTAACCAGCTTTTCAGCCATACATCCAGATGTTCAGGGGACTGTTCAGCACTGTAGATACTGACCCAGACCGGTTTGGGCAAGCTACTGATCGCCTGTGCCAACATACCGACACCGAGCCAGGTCGGATCAGCCTCAACAGGAAAATAATAACCTTTTAGAGGAACGGACTGGGTTTTTTCAATGATCTGTTTCGAACTTTCTGCCAGTTGCAGCACATTAGAACGGGCCAGCTTTTCATCATATTCGCCTGCTAGCCCCAAAATAATATTTTCAGACCACGGCTGCTGGTTGAGCTGTTTTAAGTTAAGTGTTTTGTCCCACTTTTCAAAGCCCATGTCATGATCGAACCAGGCTTTGGACTGCACCGTTGACCATTGCGGTACAAAGGTGGAAACGCCAAGTAAATTCCAGTTGCCTGAGGGGGGAGCGGTAGCCAGATCGGGTTGCCAGAATATTCCCTCAATTTGGGGAGGCTGCACATCTGCCTGAAACAGGTGCATGCAACCTCCTAAACTGATTAAGGCTGATAACGTAATCGTTTTTAAAAGTTTAGATTTAATCTGCCTTATTTTTAGCATTCGGTCGTTTACGCCAGTACCAGAGCAAAATTGCCAGAATCATGATAGCAGAGATTATTACCACCAAGATAAAGAATGATGATTGCTGAACCAGAGGCGCTTTCTGATTACCGACAATAATTTTTTGTAAGATAAATACTTGTCCGTTTTCTGCCACCAATATTTTGCTGGCATTATTCGGGATGTTGGTTTGAATCTTATCCCAGAGCTTGCTGAAATTTTGCGCACCTTCAATCGAGTCGGTGATCACATCAAAACGTTGCTCATGGAAACTGACCAGAAAACCGCGTGCAGTGGCGGGCGCATACAGAATATCTTTATGCATCAAAACTTGCTGACGGTAGATATTCGGGTTGACCTGTACATTGAGAAGCTCAGGTTTGGCTGGATCAAACTTGACCAGATTTAATGGAATCGGATCATTGGTCATCAGCATCTTTTTCGCCACCTGACTCATGGTCATGGCAATTTCCAGACTGCCCGAATTGCCATCAATCGCAATGGTAGGATGGGTGGCAAAACTCATCGAAAGCGAAGCGACACCGTTTTTGATTTTATGTGGCAGTTTTACGGTCGATTTTTGTGTATCAATCCAGAGTGAGCCTTTGGCTGAAGGCAAACATTGCGAGTTTACGATCACCGAGTTTTCCAGCTTCATGCTAAAGTTGGTATTGTTGGAAATGGTTTTGGCAAAATAGTTAAATTGCCGGTTGACCGGGTCCGAATCCAGTTCAGCGGTTTTTAGGCTACCGGCCAGACCGCCATCAATCCAGGTGGTAAGGTTTGAGCCTTCCAGTAAACCACTCTGCACGCGCAAGGCGATTTGCCCTTGCAAAATATCTGTGGGTTGCCAGACCGCAGGGAAGTTTAAGAACAGGTTCTTTTCTGCCTGATTGAGTCGGAAATCGCTGATGCCCAAATCGGCAAGGGATTTGATCTGTTTAATTCTGGCCCAAGACGGTGCGGCCAGCTTGTTGGGTAGCGTCGTGGAAGAGGTATCCAGTTGCTGTAAATAATTTGGATTTAATAGGCCATTGATGGCAGAGACCAGTTTTTCTGGATTATCATATTGAATGCGTAAAGTCGGGACCTCATTCTCGGCACTGATCTGTACCAGGGTGCCATTCGGTAAAGGCGTTGCAGACTTTGCAATTTCAATAAAAAAGTTAGCTGGCTGGTTCTCTGGCGCATTTTTTTCATACCACTGGATCGGGGTAACTGAGCTCCAGGCACTGATTAAACGCCCCAGCATCGAGGCTTCATTGAGATTGGCCGGATTGTATTTTAATACCCCGACAAAAGGTGTTGGACGGACCACCTGCGGGTTAAATAGGGCATCGGGTAAATCTTTTAAACGGTAAATTGGCCGATGGCGGGAATAATCAATCTTGGAATTGCTCAGATAGGTGACCTGATCCACATCTTCACTACAGAAGGTGGTTCGATCAGCTGCAGGCGAGGTCGGTGGCGAATATTGTTGCAAGATAAAATCTAGACGGTGAAAGCCACTCTTGGTCGCTGGAATATTAAAGTTCAGCGTCCCATCACCATTCAAGGTGGTGTTATAAATCAGCTTGTCATCATATTTCACCAGTAAAGTGGTGAAATGTTCGGTCGAATATTCACTGCTAAACTGAATATTCTGCCACTCCGAGCCTTTGCCCACATAAAAGAAATGCGGTTCAATGGTGTACTTGTTGGAGGTATTGATATTATCAAATGTCCAGGTGTTTATCGTGTCGGCGAAGCTTAACCCCGGCAAGGAGATCGCGGCACTCGCGACCAGTATTTTAAAAATCTGTTGATGTAATGGCTTCTTTTTCATTTATTTTTTCTCCTTGCTGCGCTCAGTTTTGTACCATTGTAGTGAGTTTCCCTGTATCTTATTTTTCAGCATGTCATAGGCCGCTTTGAACACGATAAACAGAAACACCTGTGAATAGGTGATATACGATAAAACCGAGAAGAAATAGAGTTGAGGTTGAGCTCTTTCCAGAGATAGGGTAAACCACATTTGTGCGACATACAGACAGAACGATAAGCCCCAAAGCAGGGTAAACGGGCCGGGAACGGTAATTCCGGCAATACCCAGTAAACCGAGGGTTAAAGTAATGTGACTCCAGATCAGGGCCGGCACAAACAGGACATAACACATAATATTGTTAAAAATTTCAATTCCGATCGGGAACGGTTTTCTTAGTGCAATCGGTAAATATTTGCTGGTGACATAGAAGTTTCCTTGGGTCCAACGCGAGCGTTGCTTGACAAAGACACTTAAGGATGGCGGATCTTGCTGCCAGCCGACGGCGTAGGGTACCCATTTAATCCGACGTTGACCCAGAAAAATCCGGAAACTCATTTCAGTATCATCAACCAGAGATTTTTCATCAAATCCGCCTAGGGTTTCCAGCGCATCCCGCCAGATCACATAATTGGTTCCCATCAGGGTAGAAAGTTCGAAACGTTGCCAGCGTCCTCCCTGAAAAATCCATTGGAAGAAGATAAATTCAATGGCAATGAATCGGGTCAGGATACTGTCACGCCAGTTACGGGTACGTACTTTACCGTTGACGGCAACCAGTTTTTTATCTGCCAATAAGGTCTGTGCCAATAAACGTACACAGTCCGGCTCAGGGGTACTATCTGCATCATAGACCACGATTAATTCACCTTTGGCATGCGGCAGGCCATTATTCAAGGTGCGGGATTTGCCTTTACCACCCATGCCTTTCGGTACATTGACGATTTTAATGCAGGGATAAATCGCTGCCATACGCTCGGCAATTTCTAAAGTATTATCTTTAGAACCGTCATTAATCAGTAAGACTTCATAGGCATGCGCTGGATAATCCTGTTGTGCAATTGCATGTAAGGTATCTTCAATGACCACGCCTTCGTTATAGGCGGGAATTAATACGCTTAATACTGGCCAATGCTCCGGCACAGGCATGTTTTCCAGTTCTTTGGCAGCATTTTTGGAATATTTCCATGCCTGATAACTGAGCCATGCCCAAAAGGCCTGAGGAATCCAGATGCCCAGAAAGCCGAACAGGAAAAGAATATCAATTGCGGGCATTTATTCTTCTCCTGCGAATGATGGAAATGATCAGGATCAGCAGTAATCCGCCGCCCAGTAATAATGATATCCAGGAAATAGAGCTACCAAAGGTGCTGAGCAGGCTTGGATATTGTGCTGCATAGATATAGTCCAGCGGAATTACGACCGTGCTCAAGGCAATCAGCAAATAACCGAACAAATTGGTTTCTACACCGTCGATGGTGCTGGTGTATTGAATATTGTTAATGTCCCAGGAGATGCCCAGATGCGGATATTCAATATTATCTACCGGCATGTCGGTTGGGGGATTGATCACCACCTGATAACCCGAAGCTTGCGAAGGATCCTTGATCACCTGATAAAAATAATGTTGATGCTGCTGAATTTTACGTGCAGGAATTCGAAGTTCATTGGGGCTATCGGATTGAATCAGATAACTCCCAGCTGGTTGCGAAATCAGGTTTTCATCCCAGCCTGTTTCAATCAGGGCAGCGAGGGGCCGGAGTCCAAGTGCCGTTGAAAAGGTGGCTTTGGCAGCAAAATACTTGGAATGCTGCATCTGATAGAAGGCGACCGGAATCGCGCCCTCATTAACTGCCTTTTTGATTTTATAATATTTAACTGCGCTAAAATATTCATTGGGCAGGATGATGCCCGGTTTGATCCCTTTCTCCATTAGTTGTTTAAAACTTTCCGACTCGACCTGATCGGAGGTAAATACTGGCCACCAGGTCGAGGGTTGCGGGAAAAAACCTGCGATCGTTCTGGGAAGTTGGGTTTGGGGGTTGAGCTGATTTTGTGCAGGCTGGATCGAGCAGTGATAGTACTGCTGATAAAACTGTTGCAAGGTGGTATCTGGATAATTTGCGGTGGTCACCAGCAAACCACAAATATTAAGCAGTACGGACATTAAGGCACCTCTTGATCTTGAGGGCGCAGATATTCAGTGTGTTGTTCAATTTTAAGCTTTAATACCGACATGTCTTGAAGTTGCTGGATAAATACAGGATAGACCTGATTTTCCTCAATTACAGGCTCATGAATGACGATACTTTTGATCTGGCTCAGCTCTTCATTGATAAAATGATAAATGACGCTGTCTCTCTCGGTGGAAAGAATCGCCATGATCTTGTTCTGCGTTTCTTTCCAGATATCTTCACCCAGCATTTCCCGGATCAGCACCGTATTATTGATCTGAGTGGTAATAACCTTGTAATGATCTTTCTGCGTAAGTTTAAGCAACTTCTTTAACTCGCCCTGAAAATGTTTCAAGGCCGTCAGTGGCAAGATATCGTGTTGATAATTACGATCATAACTTTGAATGGCTCGGAAGGTCTTGAGCGCATTCTGAATGTTGTGACGAATGGCACTTAAAAAAATCGGGGTAATCGGCAGCACAAATAGCAACAGCAGTTGACGTTCCACATAGGTTTGATTGGCCAGGTCAAGCAGGAAATAAACAGCAACGCCAATAAAGGTAATTAATCCCAGAATGATGGCCAGACCGACATTTACAAAGGCACCTGCGATCAACAGGATAAGCAGGAAAACCCAACTGCCACGATAACTTGCCGGTAACCACTCATACGCGACGATGCCCATAAAAACATGGGCTGAGATAATCCACAAGACGAGTGCTGAAGCCGGATTTTTCTGCATAATATTTTTAGTTTTAATAAATGTATTTTGTGATCAAGGTATCATTATTTTACGGCTATGACGATAAATTTTCTGTTAGGGATTGTGTAAAATAATTTTATAAACAGTAACATACAATATAGTCTATTCAAAGGAACGAAGAAAAGCTTTGTATTTCAAATAAATTTTATTTTATGTAACTAGGATAAATATGTTTTGAATACCTCGATGGCACGGGCACGGCTGAGCTTTAAATCAACGATGGGATGGGGATAATCCAGCGCCAAAGAGTGCTTTTTTGTATAGGGTTCATGGATGGTTTTTTTATCAAGTTGGGCCAGCTCGGGCAGCCATTTCCGAATATACTCACCCTCAGGATCAAACTTCTGTGATTGGCTCACTGGGTTAAAGATACGGAAATAAGGGACGGAATCTGTACCGGTCGAAGCACACCATTGCCAACCACCGTTGTTGGCTGCCAGATCGCCATCCACCAGATGCTGCATAAACCATTGCTCACCTTTACGCCAGTCAATCAGCAGGTTTTTGCTCAGAAACATGGCACAAATCATCCGTACCCGATTATGCATCCAGCCAGTTGCCAACATTTGACGCATACCCGCATCAATGATCGGAATGCCAGTCTGTCCTTGCTGCCATTGTTGTAAAGCGACGGGATCATCGCGCCAAGGGATATTCTGCGTTGATTGCTTAAAGGGTAAATGCCGTGAGACACGCGGAAAATCAAACAGGATATGCTGATAAAATTCCCGCCATAACAGTTCATCCAGCCAGCTTTGCTGGGCATCGGATTGAATATCAAAATGGCCCTGCTGTGCTCTGAACAGGGCTTGCAGACACTGGCGTATCGAAATGATACCGATATTTAAATAAGCCGAAAGCTGACTGGTACCCGCGCGTGCAGGAAAATCGCGTGCAATTTTATAGTCACTGAGCTGTTCCTCAATAAACTGGTCGAGTTGTTGCAACGCATAGGCTTCGCCGACCTGCCATTCGTGATCGTGGGGGTGCTGGATGTGTTTTTGATATTCAAGTTGTAGTGACTTGATATCGGTTGATGAGATCAGCTTTAAATCCGTTAACGTTTGTTGGGGAGCTGGTGTTGGATAACATTGTGGTAGAGCAGGCTGTAAACGCTGATAACAGGTCTTTTTAAACGCACCAAATACCTGATAAGGCAGATTGGACTGGTTGCGGATCGAGCCAGCAGGAAACAAGGTACGATCATGAAAAAGCATCAATTCCTTGTCTTGCTGATTTAAAAGTTTCTGTACAGCCTGATCGCGTTTTAATTCATTTACACCCAGTTCAACATTGGCATATACATGTTGAATCGGCAGTTGCTGTATAAGCGTTGCGAAATACTCAGGTATATCTTTCCAGAGTGAAATGCTGTGAACCAGTAGTGGTATATTCAGACTTGCAAGTTGGTGTTTTAAGCTTTGCAGTTGTCGAAGATAAAAGTCAATTTTAATCGGGGCATCATCGTGTAATTGCCACTGTTCAGGCGATAAAATCACAAGCGCGATGGTAGGGCCAGCTTGGGTGGCATGCCAGAGCGCAGCATGATCCTGAATTCTCAAGTCCTGACGAAACCAGAGCAGTTGATAAGCAGTCGACATAATTCTGTTTATTTTAAAGAAATTGACATGACCATAAGCGATTTTCTGATTTTATAAAAGTAGGGCCAGTAAAAAAGCAAAGCCGGAGCTTTGCTTTTTCCATCTAATTCAAAAATGAATTAGTGGTGGTGACCACCTGCACCGTGAACGTGACCGTGATCTAATTCTTCTTGAGAAGCATCACGGATTTCAACGATTTCTACTTCGAAAGTAAGGTCTTGACCAGCAAGCGGGAAGTTTGCATCAACGATGATGTTGTCGCCTTCAATCGCTTTAACAGTTACGATTTGTACGCCGTCATCAGTTTGTGCTTGGAATTGCATACCAGGCTGGATGTTGTCCACGCCTTGGAACATTTGCGCCGGAACTTCTTGAACAAGTTCAGGGTTATATTCGCCATAACCTTCAGCAGCTGGAACGTTTACAGTGAATTTTTCGCCTACAGTTTTACCTGTAAGTGCATTTTCTAAACCAGGAATGATGTTGCCCGCGCCGTGCAAATATGCAAGTGGTTCACCTTGAGATTGATCAAGTGTTTCACCCTCAGCGTTTGTTAAAGTGTAGTGGAATGAAACCACGTGGTTATTTGCAATAGCAGTCATGTTTTAAATCCATGTCATCAATAGTTTTAACTGTATATCATAAAGTGAAAAACAGCTTTTGTTGACTATTTTCCACTTTTTGAAACGATTTAGTTAAATATTGAGACGAAATATCAAATTTCAACTCAATACAGTTTAATTTTTGGACGGACACGACGCGTCAGGAAATCTTTCATGGTCAGCATGCCCGCTTGGGTATAACCATGAATATTGGCCTGATGCATCCGATAAAGTGAAACATACATGGTTTTGGCAATGAAACCTTGTACGCTGACATCACCTAACAATTCTCCTACCGCCTGATTACGACTCAGTGAAACCAGTGAACCTTTGTCATTAAAGGTAAACATCGGTTGTGGAGAACCGGATAAACGTGCAGCTATGGCATCGACGAGGAAGGTTGCTTGCTGGCTCGCTACCTGTGCACGCGGGCCTAACGGCGGCTGGCGTGCATCTAACTGACAGTTGGCACAATCGCCAAACGCAAATACATTCGGATCAGAATAGGTTTGCAGGGTGGCGTACACCATCAGGCGATTGATCTTGTCCCGTTTAAAATCAGTCAAAGACTCGAGAACTTTCGGCGCTTTGACACCTGCGGCCCACACCGTAATATCGGAGTGAATGACATTACCATTACTGAAATAGACCTGGGTTTCTTCGACTTTCTGGACTTTATGTTGAGTCAGAATCTCAATTCCCATTTTCTTGAGCTGCTTGGCACTATGCGCTGCCGTTTTTTCATTCAGGGCAGGCAAGATACGGTCAGAGGCTTCAATGAGGGTAATTTTGACTTGCTTCGGATTAATTTTCTTTAATCCATAGCGATAGAAGTTCTTGGTGGTTTCAATCAGTTCTGCTGCCAGTTCAACCCCGGTTGCGCCAGCACCGACGATGCCTATATTCAAGGCCCGTTCATTTGACTGATTCTGCGCCTCGATATAGAGGTGAAATAAATCCTGCTGGAAAATATCGGCTTGTTGACGGCTATCCAGAAAATGACAGTGTTCACGCACGCCTTCTGTACCAAAGTCATTGGACACAGAACCGACTGCCAAGACTAGCGTGTCGTAGCTGAGGGTTTGAATCTGCGGCGTATGTTCTTTAGAAAGCTGCGGGGGAGAAAGGGTAATTTGTTTTTGATCTTTATTTACATCAACAAGTGTGCCGAGCACGAACTCAAAATGATGTTTTTCTGCATGGGCAAAATAATTGGTTTGTTCTTCGTGAGGGTTTAGCGAGCCGGCTGCAATTTCGTGGAGGAGCGGTTTCCATATGTGTGTGAGATTTTGATCGACTAGGGTAATTCTGGCTTTCTCTCGTCTGCCAAAACGTTCACCTAGCTGTGTCGCAAGTTCCAAACCACCTGCGCCACCGCCCACAATCACGATATGATGTAAGGTTTTGCTCATGATTAACCTAATTATTTTTGTGAAAGGATGGCTGGATTATGCCATCCTTTTTTCAATAATGTATGTTTAATCTTGATAAAAAAAGTTGGTTTTTTATCCTTGATTTAAAGGATAAAGTTTGGCAGTTTTGCTATCGCTGGTCGAAAAGAATGAAAACAGGTTAGAGAACCAGAGCATAATTTTCTGAAAAATATTGGCTTCTTCAATCTGCACATCATTTTCAATCTGTAAGCTGCGAATCAACTGGTTATTCTGGTAAATCGAAACCGTCGCCAGATTCATGGCCTGCGTCAAAGGTGCAGTCAAATGCTGTTCATTCAGTTCAATATTGATACGGGTATTGGTGGTTTGTAATGGCTCAACCGTCGTCACTTGCTGATTGGCATCGGTTAGATGAATGCGTTGGGTGAGTAGATCAAAAGTATTTAAGTCGATGGGTGTTGCCTGACCGTATAACGATGTGGTGACGATGGTCGGTTGCTGCGTTTCGACCTTAAACATTTTCAAGGTTGATTTAATCACAGGCAATTCCGCAATCAGTTTTTGTTTTGGAATCACTTCCTCATCACGGGTATAGGTATAGGCCAGGTTCATTAACTTATGTGCTACTTCCGCGCGTTTGACTGCACTTGGCGTTCCCAGTACCACCACAATCAGACGACGTTTATCAACATGCGGATTGAATGTTGGACGTTCTGCTGTCAGGGCAAGGTTATAACCTGCCGCCTTGGTATAACCTGTTTTAAGACCATCTGAGGTAGGGTCCATTTTCAGGGCAAGGTTAGTAGCATGGTGGAAACGTTGATTGTAGCTAAAGCTCGGCATTTTAGAATAATACAGATATTCAGGCGTTTCTTTCACTATGGCTTTGGCTAACAGGCTCAGGTCAGCCGCTGTTGAATAATGATCGGTCATGGTGATCCCAGCTGGATTGCTGAAATGGGTATCCTTCATGCCCAATGCTTGGGCTTCCTGATTCATCCGCGCGACGAATTGTGGCACGCTGCCAGAAATTTTTTCAGCAAGCGTTACCGCAGCATCATTGGCAGACATCACGATCAGACCTGCTAAAAGCTGATCAACAGAAATCTGTTCACCTGCTTTTAAATACATTTGTGATTCATCCCACATCACCGTACTGACCACAGGTGTTGCAGTCAGAACGTCTTCTTTACGTAATTTACCTGCTTCAATATCTTTTAATGCGATATAAGCCACCATCATTTTGGTGAGTGAAGCTGGGGCGCGCTGAACATGGCTGTTGTGTTCAGCAATGATTTGTCCAGACTGGGCATCGATGATGGACCATGCTTCAGCCTCAACTGTTTCAGGTGCAATGTTAAGCAAGTTTGCATGGGCGAGATTTGCACAGATGAGACTGAACAACGTAAAGAGAGAGAGGAGAAATTTCACGTGCATACCTTGTATTGCCGATCCGGTGGCCTTAAATGTGAGAGGAGAATGCTATGACTTTTTTGTTGAAGAATCTAGGGGCTATTGACATTTTATATATGAATTGCGTTGTAGGCTAAAAATTCATCAGGCGAGGCATGAAACGTAGGGAATGGCTTTTCCCTTACCAAGTTTCATAACGAAGTATGAGGGATTTTTAGCTACAACCCTTTGGGACAGGGGCATTTTTTGTCGCTACTGCGTTATGCCTTGTTCATTTAGAACGACTAAATTTCTCAAGGCATGCCTTGTATCACCTAAAAAACGCCAGCTGTCGCAACCATAGATAAAGTGACAATAGCCCCCTAAACTTTTGCTGACAATTACGACATCTGCGCATGACTTTGTAAAAAAATGCTAAGCTGTGTGAAACCGTTCCTATTTTCATGATTAGAAATTATGTTGCACTATCAAATTGAGTTCGACGATTATCGCCAACACCTGATTCATGTCACCCTACGTTTTCTTGCCAATCCTAATCAGGAGTTGTGGTTACCGACCTGGATCCCTGGCAGCTATCTGATTCGGGAGTTTTCCAAGCATATTGAGTCGGTGAAAGCCTCTGATGAAGCCGGGCGTTTACTGAATATTAAAAAAACCGAGAAAAATCGCTGGCGTTTATTCAATACCGATCATGAACTGATTACGGTTGAATATGATGTCTATGCCTATGATCTATCTGTACGTGGTGCCTATGTCGATCAGAGCCGTTTGTACGTTAACCCTGCCTGTGTCTGTTTGGGCCTGCAAGATCAGGAGCAGGCAGCTTGTGAAGTTGAGGTTTTCCTACCGGATGAATTAAAACATTTCCAGCTTGCAACGGGGTTACCAAGCAAGAGTCTGGTCAAAGGGCGTTTTACCTTAAAAGCAGACAATTATGATCAATTGATTGATAGTCCATTTGAACTGGCAGAGCAGAGCCGTTTCAGCTTTGAAGCAAACGGGATTCCACATGAGTTTGTGATTTCGGGGAAACACACCACCAATATGGACCGTTTAGAGGCGGATATTCAAAAGATCTGCCAGACTGAAATCAACATGTTCGGTTCAGCGCCCTTCCAGAACTATACTTTTATGACCATGGCAACCGGCAATAGTTATGGTGGTCTGGAACATTGTAATAGCACCAGCTTGATTACACCCCGCGACGATTTACCAAAAGCAGATGAAGCCGAAGAACCTTCTAAAGATTATCAACGTTTCTTGGGTTTATGTAGCCATGAGTATTTCCATTCATGGTTAGTTAAATTTATTCGCCCTGAAAACTTTGCCAATTATGATCTACATAAAGAGGGCTATACCAGCTTATTGTGGATATTTGAGGGCTTTACCTCTTATTATGATGACCTGATTTTATTGCGTAGCGGTGTGATTTCGCAGCAGTCTTATCTGGAGCTGTTAAAAGCACAGCTGGATCGTTATTTGCAGAATCCGGGTCGCTTGATTCAATCGGTTTCAGAGTCAAGTTTTGATGCGTGGATCAAGTTCTATCGTCAGGATGAAAACTCCAATAATGCAGGCACCAGTTACTATAACAAAGGCAGTTTAGTGGCACTTTGTCTAGATTTGGGCTTACGATTGCGTGGTTCAAATCTGGATGCATTAATGCGCCGTTTATACGAAAATACCCAACAGGGTATTCAGGTCAATGAACGCACTATTTTTGAATTATGTCATGAACTGACAGGCGATAACTGGATTGAGCAAATCAATCACTTGATCAATACCACCGATGAATTACCACTGGATCAGTTGTTCCCCGAGTTTGGATTGAGTTATACGCTTAACCATGACAAGGCTTTGGCTTTTGGCCTGAAAGGGGTAGATAAAGCAGAAGGCGTGGTGGTACAGCAAGTGCATCGTGATAGCGCAGCCGCTCAAGCAGGTTTGTCTGCCAATGATGTGATCCTTGCCATTGATGGAGTTAAGGCTTCCGAGAAGCTGTTAGCCAAGTATGCCAAACAACAAGGCACATTTACGGTTTATGCCTTCCGTCGTGATGAGCTTTTACAATTTGAACTGCAAGCGGGTGAAAGTGAATTGACCACGGTTGAATTAAAAGTTGAAGATCAGCAAAAAGTTGATCGCTGGTTGAAGGGCTAAGACTCGATAAAAAGGACGCGACTAGCGTCCTTTTTATTAGCTGCCCCGATAAGTCGAATACCCGTAAGGGCTGAGCAGTAATGGAATGTGATAGTGCGGTAAACTGCTGTCAACTTCAAAAATAACCGGAATTTCGGGAAAAAAACTACGTTGCTGTTGGGCTTTATACCAGTCACCTGTTTTAAATGTCACTTTATATACACCCGACTTTAACTGTTGCTGTGCCGGATAAAGCGCAGTAATTCGTCCATTCTGATCAGTTTTGGCCTGATTGATTTCGATCCACTGGTTCTTTTGTTGGGCTTCGAGCACAACGGTGACATCAACAGCAGGTAGACCATTCTGCTGGTTAAGCACATGCACACTCAATGGGTTTGTCGCTGCGTACAAGCTGCTTGAAGCCGAGAGCGCGGCGATGGCGAATAGATTTTTATACATCGCAATATTCCACCTTGATTAATCAATGTTTTGGTATGTATTGCCGTCAGTTTTTATGAAGGCAATACATGCGGTATAAACGCAAAACAGCACTGCTGATCAGTGCCTTTAAACTTTAGAATGCGTATCTGGCACCGAGATAGAACTCACTTGAATAAAGATGGGCTTTCATCTGTTCATCTTGCAAGTTACGTGCATTGGTGAAGTTATTCAGACCGCTATCGGCTTTGCCCAAGTCGACATAACGGTAGCCCAAGTCCAGCTTAAGGTTGTCAATTGCTTGATAACTTGCACCCGCACCTATGCTATACACCAGTTGGGTTTCGGTATTGGAAAGATATTGGCGAGAGACATTACCTTGCCAGCCTGAAGATTCGGTACGGGCAACCCCTAATCCCAGATTGCCGTATACAGCAATATTCTGCATGACTTCAAAATCACGATAAGCATTCAGCATCAGGCGCTGCGTCTCGACTTTATGATGGTTGAGACTGCTTGGAAAGTTAGTTGAACCGCTGGTAAATTCTGCATCATTTTTAAAGGTATATTCTCCTTCAGTACGCCAGCCATTGCCAAAGTCATAACCGAACCCCAGTGATGCATTGGTTAAATCTTTTTGATCGTCACCTGCGACAAATTTGCCAATCCCCGGGCGTAAGCTGGTTTCCATATTGTCCGCTTTGAGTTGGGCTGCCGCGACTTTTGCAGAGAGATAATAGCCAGAAAGTGCTGTATCTTGCGCATAGCTGAATGATGCGGTCATCAATAATACAGAACCCAAAGTGAAGCCTATAAATTGCTTGTCCATATACAATTTTCCAAATTTAATGAAGACGTGTTTGGTGATAAAAATCTTTATTTCCTCAGTACATGCTAGGAAAAAATGCATGGGACCATGATGACAATTGGATTACCGATTTGTAATCTTTGCGCTGAATAAAAAAGGTTAAGATGTGGGATGCATATTTTAATTGTTGAAGATGAATCCAAGATTGCGCAGTTTCTGGCAAAAGGATTAAATGAATCAGGCTATACCAGTGCGATTGCAAAAGATGGCATGGCCGCTTTGTCACGCTTGCAAGAGGAAGCATTTGATTTATTAATTCTGGATGTGATGTTGCCGAAACTGGATGGATGGCAAGTGTTGCAGACCCTACGGACCTTTTCAAAAATCCCTGTGCTCATGCTCACGGCGAAAGATCAGGTCATGGATCGGGTCAAAGGTCTGGAACTGGGGGCGGATGACTATCTGGTTAAGCCATTTTCATATATCGAATTATTGGCACGTATCAAAAGTTTATTACGGCGTGTTCCCAAGGTTGAACAAGAAATTTATAGCATTGCCAATCTTAGCTTGAACCGTTTAAGTCGGGAAGTGCATCGTGCAGAGAGCAAAATCGATTTAACCGCCAAAGAGTTTGTGCTGTTACAATTATTGCTACAGCATCGCGGTGATGTGCTCACACGAACACAAATTGCCTCTATGGTCTGGAATATCAACTTTGATACTGACACCAATGTGGTCGATGTCGCGATACGTCGTCTACGCGCAAAGATTGATGACCATTTTTCTCCCAAGCTGATTTATACGGTGAGAGGAATGGGCTATAAAATCGATTTAAAAGAAGAACATGATGATGAATAGATTGTCTTTGGCTTCGCGTCTGAGAATTGCGTTTAGTCTGATTTCATGTGTGGTTTTTATCAGTATTGGCACATTGTCTTATCAAAGTTTTCGTGAAATGGTGTATATCCAGCAGGACAAAGCACTTGCGGCACGGATTAAACGCATGGAAGTGTTTTTGACAGATGCCTATACCGTGCAGATTTTGGGGAAATATCCCAAGCTGTATGAAAATATGGTCGGACATGAGGACAGTATCTTTATCGTTAAAGAGGCGGGTAAAGACCTGATCCGAATCAATCCGTTAAACGTCAACATCCCTCACTTAAACTATTCCAGTAAAATCCAGTTTACGAACAATAGTCCTGAACAGCCCACCACACGGCTTGCATTTCAATCGGTTGAACATGGCGATCAGCATTATCAATTGATTGCAGGCCAACAGTGGTATGCCGTCAATCAAACCCTGAATCAATATTTCTGGAAAATTGCCTTTTATAGTGGGCTGGGCATTTTATTGTCGAGTTTATTGGGTTTTATGGTCGGGCATTACCTGTTCCGTTCGATGCGGGAGTTGATTGCAGCAACTAGTAAAATCAACGTGCAACAACTCAATCAGCGTATTCAGGTCAAGACCACCAATACCGAAGTACAACAACTCAGCCATGCCATGAATGAAATGCTGGATAAAATCCAGCAGGATTATCAAAAACTGGCCCAGTTTTCGGAAGATATTGCGCATGAATTAAGAACGCCACTCAATAACTTGATGGGGCAAACCCAGATTTTGCTGTCGCAACCGCGTCAGAAAGAGGAACTGGAAAATCTGCTGTATTCGCATCTGGAAGAGTATGAAAGACTGACCAAAATGATCGAGAGCATGCTATTTATTGCCCGTTCCGAATATGGAGAACACGGGCTTGAAAAAAGTCTGGTAAATATTCCAGAGTTGATCTTGAATGTGACCGAGTATTTTGATTATCTGATCGAAGAACGGCAGATGAGCTTGATGCTTCAGCTTCCTGATGAAATGAATTTAAAGGTGAATGAAGCCCTCATGCAGCGTGCGATTGCCAATTTAATCAGTAACGCGGTGGTCTATGGTGCAGAACAGGGGCGTATTACTCTGACGCTACAAAGGGAACAGATGGATTGTGTGATTGGTATTGTGACGCATGGCATCTGGATTGATGAAAAACATTTGCCTTATCTATTTGACCGTTTTTATCAAGTTGATGAGAGTCGACATAACAGAGCGCAAACCGGCGGGCTGGGGCTGGCCATCGTCAAATCAATTATGCAGTTACATGGTGGCTGTGCTGAAGTTGAAAATCAGCCTGAAGGCGTCACATTTAGGTTGCGATTACCACTAAAGCCTTAACCTAATTTTCATGAAATTCTGACAAAATAGGGCACATTTATTTATCAATACCTATTTGTTTGCTAAATGATCAGTTTGCTGGGCATTTTCTGCCAGATAAAGCTTTTGTAGTTGAAAAGGCAACAGTTGGCCCAAATTATATGAACTTGCAGTATCTATTATATATAATTGTAGTATTTTTTAGCGAAATGTCGTTATCACGGGATAGGGCGTTGACTAGTATGCTATGAACGCTGATACTCTCAAGTTTGTTTTAAGCAAATCGGTTCTAGGAGCTGGGCCACAAGCGCAGTTTTCCATAACTCAATCCAACACAAGGGGCTATATATGGCTGGTGGAAAGTCAAAAATCATTTATACACTGACTGATGAGGCGCCGTTATTGGCGACCTATTCATTGCTACCGATCATTGAGACCTTTACCAAGCCTGCTGGCATCGAGATTGTGAAAAGTGATATCTCAGTTGCAGCACGTGTACTTGCAGAATTTTCAGATTACCTTAAAGATGAACAGAAGGTAAACAATAACCTTGCAGAGTTAGGTCGTCTTACGCAAGATCCAGATACCAACATCATTAAACTTCCAAACATCAGTGCTTCTGTGGCTCAGTTGACCGCATGTATCAAAGAGCTCCAGTCGAAGGGCTATGCGATTCCTGACTATCCAGAAAATCCAGCAACTGAAGAAGAGAAAGAACTTAAGGCGCGTTATGGCAAATGCCTGGGCTCGGCAGTTAACCCGGTATTGCGTGAAGGTAACTCTGACCGCCGTGCACCTGCTGCTGTGAAAAACTACGCGAAAAAACACCCGCACTCAATGAGCGAGTGGAAACAATGGTCACAAACTCACGTTTCTCACATGGATGAAGGCGACTTCTACCACGGTGAAAAATCAATGACTTTAGACCGTGCGCGTAACGTCAAGATGGAGCTCATCACCAAGTCTGGTGAAACGATTGTGCTGAAGCCAAAAGTTGCACTTCAGGATGGTGAAATCATCGATTCAATGTTCATGAGCAAGAAAGCGCTTTGCGATTTCTATGAGAAAGAACTTGAAGATTGTCGTGAAGCGGGCATCCTGTTCTCGTTACACGTCAAAGCAACCATGATGAAAGTATCACACCCGATCGTATTCGGTCACTGTGTGAAAATTTACTATAAAGATGCGTTTGAAAAACACGGCAAATTATTTGACGAGTTAGGCATCAACGTAAATAACGGTATGGCGGGTCTTTACGAGAAGATCGAAACTTTACCGACTTCACTTCGTGAAGAAATTATTGAAGATTTACATGCTTGCCAAGAACACCGTCCTGCACTTGCAATGGTTGATTCTGCGAAAGGCATCACCAACTTCCATTCACCAAATGACGTGATTGTAGATGCTTCTATGCCTGCAATGATCCGTGGTGGCGGTAAAATGTGGGGTGCTGATGGCAAACCTTACGACTGTAAAGCAGTGATGCCTGAATCAACTTTCGCGCGTATCTATCAGGAAATGATCAATTTCTGTAAGTGGAATGGTAACTTCGACCCACGTACTATGGGTACAGTGCCTAACGTTGGTTTGATGGCGCAGAAAGCAGAAGAATACGGTTCACACGACAAGACTTTCGAAATTTCTGAAGCAGGCGTTGCCAACATTACAGATCTAGACACGGGTGAAGTGTTGATGAGCCAGAATGTGGAAGAGGGCGACATCTGGCGTATGTGTCAGGTGAAAGATGCACCGATTCGTGACTGGGTGAAACTTGCAGTAACACGTGCACGTAACTCTGGCATGCCAGCAATTTTCTGGTTAGACCCATACCGTCCACACGAAAATGAATTGATCAAGAAAGTTGAAAAATACTTGAAAGATCATGACACAGCAGGTCTTGATATCCAGATCATGTCACAAGTACGTGCAATGCGTTATACGCTTGAGCGTGTAGCACGTGGTTTAGATACCATTTCTGTGACCGGTAACATCTTACGTGACTACCTGACTGACTTGTTCCCGATCATGGAATTGGGTACTTCTGCGAAAATGTTGTCAATCGTGCCGTTAATGGCGGGTGGCGGCATGTATGAAACAGGTGCGGGTGGTTCAGCGCCGAAACATGTTCAGCAGTTGGTCGAAGAAAACCACTTACGTTGGGATTCTTTGGGTGAGTTCCTTGCGTTAGCTGTTTCTTTAGAAGAGTTGGGTCTTAAAGAAGACAATAACCGCGCGAAATTGCTTGCCAAGACACTTGATCAGGCAACAGGTAAACTGCTTGATAACGACAAGTCTCCATCACGTCGTACAGGTGAGTTGGATAACCGCGGTAGTCACTACTACTTGGCATTGTACTGGGCTCAAGCATTGGCTGCTCAAGACGAAGATGCTGAGTTAAAAGCGAAGTTTGCTCCGCTTGCAAAAGCACTTGCTGACAATGAAGAGAAGATTGTTGCTGAGCTTGCTCAAGTACAAGGTCAAGCGGCTGATATCGGTGGTTACTATGCCATTGATCCTGCAAAAGTAAGCGCAGTAATGCGTCCAAGCGCAACATTGAATGCAGCACTTGAAACAGCTTAAGTTTAAATATTACTGACAGTTTTGTTGGTGGTATAAAAAGGCCGATGCGAAAGCATCGGCTTTTTATTAATTTGAGTCGGATTTTTTGGGGTAAAGTGAAAGATGGAACAAACTCGGGTTGATGAGCATGCCTCTGTTTTTATGGCTACTTTTTTATTGTTGCATCTAGCTTATTATGCCGTTTCGGAATCTACTTGTAGTTTTATTGAAAATCATATTTATCAAAAGATACAACATTATGTTGAGGCAGATGAAAAAATAAGAGTTTATGTAGAAAAATATCCAGCTAAAAACACGGTATATTATTTTGAACTTTATAATGATGGGGCTTATTTAGGAGATATTTTTTGTGGATCAACTATGATTAAGCTATGTCGGGAGTGGAGTGATCATCAGTATGGCTTTAAAGTCGAAAATTTAGCATACGAAGCCCGAGTTAATAATTTAAGTGAGGTAAAGTCGGTTAGAGTTAAATATTTTGACTTAATTAATAATGATAAATATAAGATTATTAATAATAAAGAGTTTTTTTCCCCATCATTGTCTACACTTATTGGTAAATTGGTGATCAGTCTTGTTTTTGCTCTCTGCGTAAATCTTTCGATCCTGATTTACTGGTGTAAAATTCTTCGTGAAAGACAGCTAAATAAATATAAATATGATTATTGGATAATTTATGGTTGTCCCTTACTTATGCTTGGTTATTTCATAAAATGCATTTTTGATATTTATTCTTTTGTATTCTGAATCATCTGTTGTTTCGCGTATGTTTTAAAGCCCACTTTCGTGGGCTTTAAAACATTTAAATTCTAACGACCATTACGGCTACGACCACGCGGTGCTTTGGTATTAGGACGCGTCGTACCATTGGTCTTACGACGTGGCTTTTCACTTTCATCCATTTGCCAGATACGCTTGGTGCCTGATTTTTTCTTGTCGCCGTCTTTTTTATCAGCTTCTTTTTTCTTCTGGTGCATTGGCTTACCGCCCGTACCACCTGGTTTTTTCACATAAGAACGAGAGCGATAGGGTTTATCTTCAGGCAAGTCTTTAAAATCAGGATAAAGTAACGGTTCAATTTCAGTTTGCTCACCGGGTTGTAAGCCCAGACGAATCAGATCGATTGCACCGATTTTGGTCCGGATCAAACGTAGCGTCGGGAAACCTACCGCAGCAGTCATACGACGCACCTGACGGTTACGGCCTTCACAAATTTGCAGTTCAATCCAGCTGGTTGGAATATTGGCGCGGTAACGTACAGGAGGATCACGTTCCCATAACCATTCTGGTTGATCCACTTTAAGCGCTTTTGCCGGTAAAGTCATACCATCAGCAAGTTCAACGCCTTTACGAAGTTGCTCTAAAGCTTCTTCAGTCACATCGCCATCGACTTGCGCAAGATAGGTTTTAAATTTCTTATTGGCCGGATTAGTAATGTATTGATTCAGACCACCGTGATCGGTCAGAAACATCAGTCCTTCTGAATCAAGGTCAAGTCGGCCCGCAAGACGTAAATCAGGATCATGGATAAAGTGGGAGAGGGTGAGATGAGCGGAGTCCTCTCGGAACTGTGACAAAACGTCATAAGGTTTATTTAATACGACTATTTTCATATCTGTATACTGCTTTGGCTATGGGCGGCATCATAACAATAAAGGTTTTTATTTAATGGGAAAATGTTGTTATTTCCCGTATAAATCTCAAAAAAACCTGTTTTGAACTAAACTGTTTCATGTAATAAAAAACGAAAGCTTGCCACAGAAGGCATAGACATAATCGCTAAATACATGAGGGAGAACCTACAAAATGGGTTATCAGAAGATCGTGGTTCCTGCAGACGGAGACAAAATCACAGTAAATGCAGACCTGTCACTGAATGTTCCAAATCGTCCGATCATTCCTTTTATTGAAGGTGATGGTATTGGTGTGGATATTACACCAGCAATGAAAGCAGTAGTAGATGCCGCCGTGCTAAAAGCTTATGGTGGCAAACGTTCGATCGAATGGATGGAAGTCTACTGCGGTGAGAAAGCAGACAAAATTTATGGCAGCTACATGCCAGAAGAAACTTTTGATGCTTTACGCGAGTTTATTATATCAATAAAAGGCCCGTTAACCACACCTGTAGGCGGTGGAATTCGTTCTTTAAATGTCGCATTACGTCAGGAACTGGATTTATATGTCTGTGTACGACCCGTTCGCTGGTTTGAAGGTGTACCTTCGCCAGTCAAGCATCCCGAACTGACCGATATGGTAATTTTTCGTGAAAACTCGGAAGATATCTATGCAGGCATTGAATGGCCAGCAGATTCTCCGGAAGCGAAAAAAGTAATTAAATTCCTGCAAGAAGAAATGGGCGTCACAAAAATCCGTTTTCCTAAGGAATGTGGTATCGGGATCAAACCTGTGTCGAAAGAGGGTTCCCAGCGTCTGGTGCGTAAAGCGATACAGTTCGCGATTGATAATGATAAACCGTCTGTGACCTTGGTCCATAAAGGCAATATCATGAAATATACCGAAGGTGCATTTAAAGAGTGGGGCTATGAACTGGCGATAGAGCGTTTTGGTGGACAACTGCTGGATGGGGGACCTTGGGTAAAAATCAAGAATCCTAAAAATGGTAAAGACATAATTATTAAAGATGTAATTGCCGATGCTTTCTTACAGCAAATTTTAATGCGTCCGGCAGATTACTCGGTGATTGCGACCCTAAATTTGAATGGTGACTATATTTCTGATGCACTTGCTGCTGAAGTCGGTGGTATTGGCATTGCCCCGGGTGCCAATATTGGCGGTGCGATTGCCATGTATGAGGCGACGCATGGTACAGCACCTAAATATGCAGGACAGGATAAAGTCAATCCGGGTTCGATTATTCTGTCTGCGGAAATGATGCTGCGGGATATGGGCTGGACAGAAGCTGCGGATTTAATTATTACTGGTATTTCAGGCGCGATTTCTGCTAAGACCGTGACGTATGATTTTGAACGTTTGATGTCAAATGCAACCTTGCTGCGTTGTTCGGAATTTGCGCAAGCGATTATCGAACATATACAAGATTGATGATTTTTTTTATTAAAAGGGCGGATTTTTTCTGCTCTTTTTTATTTAGGGAGTAAATAAGGTTGTCATGAAAAAAGCATATACAAAACTAAAGACATGGCATATTTTGGACAATTCTAAAATAAAAAATTGAACATCATGGCTGAAAGAAAATATGGTGAAGCTGCGCCCAAAACAACAGACAGCATTGCCAGTTTAGATTGGTATGAGCAAGTGCTCAGGAATCAGAAATATGAGCGTACTTTATTTGTCGATTTAGATATGTCTGAGGCGCATAGTACAGGTGCGGTGTTTAATGAGTGTACTTTTCGCCGGGCCCGATTCAATGGTTCAGTCCATCAAAGTAGCGCTTTTATCAATTGTACCTTTAGCTTCTGTAATTTCTTTGACAGTCAATTTACTGACTGTAAGTTTGTGGGGAGCATGTTCAGTGATTGCCAGTTTCATCATATGCGGGTGGAAGACAGTGACTGGGCTTTTGTTGGATTGCCTGGCGCAGATTTAGAGAAAGCTTCATTTTTAAGAACCCGGTTAAGAGAAGCCGATTTGACAGGAGCGCGTTGTCGTGGGAGTTCACTTCGGGAATGTGATCTGTCTGGTGCATGGCTGCACAGTGCAGATTTGACTGAGTGTGATTTAAGAGGCAGTGATTTGAGTGCATTAGACCCGAAAGAGACTCAAATAAAAGCAGCCATTATTAACCTTGATCAAACTTTAATGATTGCAGAGAACTTGGGTTTTGATGTTCGAATCGACTGAGTGGGATGGCGCCAATCATTTTAAAAGAATGAATACAACATGAATCCTTAAAAAAGATTAATGCACATAAATGCCATCCACACTGGGTTAATCGTGATTCCCCATAAAGTAGATCCAGAAAGACACCAGTATCACTGATCAATGATTCGGTCTCATCAGCTAGCGCGATTATTCAGCTTTCACTTTACAGAAGGGATCAAGGTCCGGGTTGCTGTTCCAGAGGTATTCGGCTTCTTCGGCACAAAGTTGGGCCATATTTTCACCTTGCGTGTCCTGAATAAAAGCAAGGGTCATATCCATACCTGCACTGACACCAGAAGAGGTATAAAACTTTCTATCAGTCACCCAGCGTGCCTGAGTTTGCCATAACACCTGATTATTGAGGCTTTGTACAATCTCTAAGGCCATTTTATTTGATGTCGCTTTAACACCATTCAAAATACCGGTTGCTGCCAGTAACGAACTCCCTGTACAAACCGTCAGAACATATCTGCTTTGATCTGCCAATGCTTTGAGCTGATTGAGAAACTCCTGATTTTTCATGAGTTCAAAAGTGATGATTCCGCCTGGTATCAGCAAAATGCTTTGTGCATGTGTCTGTATTTCAGTAAATGGTTGGGTTTGAATACAGACTCCATGTTTGTTGGAAACCAGTCCGCCATTCAGGCTATAAAACTGCACTTGATAATGTTGTTGCAGTAAACCAAATAATTCGACCGGCCCCATAATATCGAGGGTTTCAAATTCTTCAAATACAATGGCATGAACAGGAATACGCATGACTTTTCTCTCAATTTTTATCTATCTCATACCTTAGAGAGCTTTAAATTTTTGATTGTGAATATTGTGTATGGCTTATTTTGAATTATGCTAAATCATTGGACTTTTGATCTGATTTGTTAGCAAGCCGCACATACTTTTGGCTTAATTTTTAATCATTTAAGCAGCTAAAACAAGAAAAGCTGTGGTGTATCGTAAATTTAGGAAAATCTGTATCTATCAATTCGTTTGTAGATGGTCAAAATAGTGGAAAAATAGAGCGAGTGCTATGCCATGAAAATGTATCAAGTGGATGCTTTTACCCAGGAATTATTCAAAGGAAATCCAGCAGCAGTCATCGTGCTTGATGAATGGTTAGATCAGCAGATGATGCAGAATATTGCAATGGAAAATAACCTGTCAGAAACTGCTTTTGTTCGATCGCTTGATGACAGCAATTATGAGATTCGCTGGTTTTCTCCATTGGACGAAGTGGCATTTTGTGGCCATGCCACGTTGGCCAGTGCTTTTGTACTGTTTAAGGATTTTACACAAGCCACCACAATTCAGTTTCATGTCCGTGATTTGGGCATTTTTATCGTTAGTCAGGATGCGGATGGTAAAATCAAGATGAACTTCCCGATCCGTCGGGCGGCGCTTGTATATGACTATCCGTCAGAACTGCGTGAAGGGCTAACCAAGCCGTTTAAAGCGGTGTATCGCAATCCTCAAGCTTATATTATTGAATATGAAACGGTACAGGATGTATTGGATGAGCAACCTGATCTGGAAGTATTAAAACGCTTGGGTAAAATTCGGACAGCGATTACTGCTTCTCAGCCTGACGTGGCGATTACTGCCCGAGGCGAAGGCAAGTTTGATTGTGTCTCTCGTTACTTTGCCCCTGCGATCGGCATTGATGAAGATCCCGTCACAGGTTCGATCCATACCGCGATTGTGCCGCTGTGGGCCGAGAAGCTTAACCAGACACAACTGGTGGCTTTTCAGGCGTCTGCACGCGGTGGCATTTTAGATTGCGTGATTGAATCTGATGAGCGTATCGAAATTTCAGGTTATGCCAAATTGTATATGCAAGCTGAACTGGCAATCTGATTTTTAGCTTAAATTGTGCAAAAACAAAGATAAAAGCTGTTTAAATAAACAGCTTTTTTCAAAACATAACTATTAAAAATGCGAATCATTCTCTACCATAGCTTGTCTGTATGATTTAAATCACCATAAATAATTGGATAAATTATGTTAATGCGCTTTAAGCAGCTTACTCTCTCTCTATGTTTGATCGGGTTGAGTGCGACGTCTTGGTCTCAGACAGTGCTCGTAAAAAGTGAAAAAAATATCGAAGAATATAAATTAGATAATGGTTTCAGGGTTATTCTGGCGCCAAACGATAAAGAAAATAAAGTCTATGTCAATACGGTTTACCTGACGGGTTCACTGAATGATCCAAAAGGTAAGGGTGGCCTGGCACATCTATTAGAACACCTGGCTTTTAAAGGTACTCAAAATGTGAAAGGTGAAGAGTTCCAGCGCCGTCTGGATCAATATACCTTGATGACCAATGCCAGTACCGATTATTACGCGACCAAATACTTAAATATCGTTCGTCCTGAAAAAAATGCCCTAAATGAAATCCTGTATCTCGAATCCGAGCGTATGGATAAACTGGTGTTGCAGGAAAAATTTGTACCCTCTGAAATTGAAATCGTAAAACGTGAACGCGAAATCCGTATGGATCAGCCCTTTGCAGTTTTAATGGATCAGGTCTGGAAAGCTGCCTATGGCAATCAATATTTAGGTCGTTTGCCGATAGGTGACTTACCTGAGCTCAAGTCGATTCAGCTCAATGAATTGAATCAGTTCTACAGAACCTGGTATGCACCGAATAATGCGGTTATGGTCATTTCGGGTAAGTTTGATAAAACCGAAGTACTGAAGAAGATTGATCAGTATTTCAGTCCAATCCCTGCACGTGCTGTACCTGCTCAGGTGAAAGTGCCGGTGCTTGACGCCAGCAAGATTGAACAACGTCAATTCACCGTGAAAAAGGGCAGTGATCTGGCCAAATTCCATATTTATATGAATGGAAAAAATACCGAATTACAACCGATTCTGGCACTGGCACCTTCTCTCTATACCATGCAGCCGAGCGGGCCTTTATATAAAAATATGGTCGAGACCGGGATCAGTACTGCAGTGCAATCTGCAACCTGGTTAGATCAGGACTTTAACGTGGTGTTTATGGGCGCAGTTTATGCACCAAGCCATGATGCGAAAAAAGTTGATGATGCATTGAAAACTGGCGTGGAAAACAGTCAGCCATTCACCGAAGCCGAGTTACAGCGTATCAAGAATATTACCCAGAATACCGCGGATACTATTGCCAATGATGCAGTAGCTTTAGGTTCACGCCTCAGTGATTATGCAGTCTCTTCTCAGGGACAATGGGACCAGTACTTCAAAGACTTAAAGACAGTTCAAGGATTAAAGCTGAAAGATACCAATGCAACGCTGAAAGCGTTTTTAACCGCTTCACATCGTATCTCAGGGGATATTTTGCCAACCCCTGAGGACCAGAAGAAAGCGATGACGTTGAAGGCGGAAGAGAAACCAAAAACCTTGGATCAAAGTGATGAGCAGCCTGAGCCGTTAAAAGATCCAAATGTTTACAAGCAGGAAGTGACCCAGTTTATGTCACAGTCTGCCCAGCAATTGCAGAAAAACGAACAGAAAATCCAGCGTGGTGAGTTGAAGAATGGTATTCGTTATGCCTTGTTCCCGACTGCAACCCGCGATGATAAAACCTATGCCACCATTAGCCTGGATTTTGGTGATGAAAAAGCATTATTTGGTAAAGGTGTCACACTGGATCTAACCAGTTATCTGATGTTGCGTGGTTCTGATAAGCATAGCCTGCAAGAAATTACCGATAAAGCGATTGCTGCCAGCGGTGGTGCATCTGTAAGCTCGAATGGCAATGGTTTTACCATTGTGGTGCAGGCGAAAAAAGACAAATTTGAAGACTTCTTCAATTTTATTGTCGATGTGCTAAAGCAGCCAAAATTCTCACAAACAGAATTTGATCTTGCCAAAAATCAAAGTTTATCGGTACTGGATCGTCCTTATACCGAACCTGCGGTTGTGGCTTCGATGACCTTGTCTAAAATTCTGGAAATCTATCAGCCTGGCGATTTGCGTTATCATTTTGAGCCTGATTTTGCGAAAAAACAGATCAGTGAGGTGACTCAGCCGCAAGTGAAGCAATTTTATGATCAATTCTTTGTGACCGATCATGCACAGATTGCGGTAACAGGAGATTTTGATGCCAAGAAAATGCAAAAGACCTTACAAAAGGCATTTGGTTCTTGGAAAGCAAAACAGCCGTATACCAAAGTAACAGGCCAATATACCGTCTATAAAGCGCAGAAAGTGCATGCTTTATCGGAACAGCGTGAATTCGGTAGCTACCAGAGCGTGCTGGCATTGCCTGTTGGTTCATATCATCCAGATGCACCCGCGTTAATTATCCTGAGCCATATTTTGGGTAACTCGCAGCTTTCATCGCGTCTGGCGCAGGAGTTACGTGAGAAAAATGCCTTGGTTTATGGCTTTGGCAGTGGTCTAGACCTAGATCCAGATATCAATGATGGTACTTTAAGTATTACTGCGAACTATACCTCTGGACGCTCGGCGCAAGTATCACAATCGGTGCATAAAGTCTTGAATGAGCTGTTAAGCAAAGGCGTGACCGAGCAGGAAGTTGAAGCCGCCAAAGCAGACATCATGAAAAAACGTGTCACGGCTTTGGAAGATGAGCGTAATATTCATGGCATGTTGACAGGTCAGTTAGAGCGCAACAAAACCTTGCTGGATCGTGCTGAACGTGATCAGGAACTTGCTAAATTAAGCAAAGATGATGTGAATGCGGCCATCAAAAAATATATCAAGCTGGATCAGTTTGTCGAAGTAATGGCGGATCAGTATGGTCAGCCTCAAAACTTGAAATAAGCAATCAAAAAGAAAGCCACCGGTCAGGTGGCTTTCTTTTTTGCATCAAAGCTTAATGATCATGTTTGTGGGCATGAAAATCTTCATTTTTGCGGAAACGTAAGTAGTTTTCGAACTGTTCACAATATTCGTCAAAATTATCTTCCAGCATCATCTGGAACTGCTGCAGCAGATAAGACATCACTTGTTCTTTCGCTTCACGCATTTCTTCGCCATCTTTAAAGTTATTGGCTGCCACCCAAGTGTTGAAACGGGCAGTAGCGAATAACATGGCTGCGCTGACCTGACCACGTAGTTCTTCCGGTTTGGCTTGCTGGCCCTTTGGCGGACGGCAAAAATCATTGGCGAGTTTGATAAATTCATCGGCACGCTCAAAAAATACGGCATTTAAAGCTTCTTCTTCCGTCACATCGGTAGCGTTAATTTTTTGAGACATGAGATTTTCCAGCGACAAGTTAAGACACATTATTATAGACAAAGCCTTGTCGAAACTAAACCTTTGCCTTAACCTAAAAATAGCCTAAGCAATTCGAAGAATGACTATGCAAGATGCAATCGCGATTCAAAGCTTAAAAACGGATATTGCCTTACTGCGCCAACATATTTATCCGCCTCAATTTTTAGAACATGTTGAAGGCCTGCCGATTTATTATGGTTTAAAGGATGAAGTCGATGAATATTACCGACAATGGCAGCCTTTGATTGAGAGGGCGCAGCAGTTATGCCAGCCTTTTATGGAAGATGAGGTGCTGGATGCTATTCATTTACCCAGCCACTTAAACCTGCCGCTGTTTTTCTTTCATGTGGATCGGATCAGGATTAATAAAACCCGCGCCAAAGAATCGAAAACTTTTCGCGGTGTTGCGGCCTTATTGGAAAAATGTGGACAGTTTGAGACCGATCAGATTTTTGCCATGCAAGAATGGTTAGGGAGTGACGATACCGCTGCTTTGGTGGCGCATCGTGAGTTTATTGATTTACGGACTTATGTGTTTCAGCATGGACAAAGCGACTATACCCGCACCCGTTTTTATATGAATGGCGTGATTTTGAGTGTAGAGCCGCATTTTAAATTGGTGGATGCGCGGGATAAACCACGTAAGCAGCGTAATGATAGCTATAGTGATCCGATTGCGGATAATGGCACGTGGAAGATTTTTGGGAAGTATCGGTAAATGATTTAAGTGAGTATCTTACTCAGGAATATGAGCGTCGGGAGCGTCATCTACAACCTGCGTGGTATTAAAAAAGTGAATGATTTTGGTGAGTTGATAAAATGAGATGTGTGAAAGCAGAGAACAGGTTTTGTAGATGACATATGGTTTTGCCTACTTTTCCCGAAAGAAAAGTAGGTCACCGAAGGTATATCCTGAAATTGAATGAGAACTCGGCATGACTCCGCTATGAAGTTAACTTGGGAACTAAAACTTTATTTCCAAAAAATATCTTTAGTCGATAAAGCCTGTAGTTTCTTTGCCGCTTTCTTTGCAACATGCGGTTGTTGAGCCTTAACCCAGCCTAAAGCAAATAAAAACTGAGGATGCTCGGTAGCTTGTTGCTCAAAGATCTGTTCAGCTACAAACAGGTCATTATAGAAGCCTAAATACTCCTGAATCGGCTGTAACTTATTTAAAAATTGCTGAACCTGTTTTTCCGGGTAAATCCCTGCAATAAAGTCGATGCAATAACGCAATTGTTTAACGCGCTTACGGGTACGATGTTGTTGTTCCACTGCTAAGCTTGAAAATTGAGCTGCATCTTTCAGAATCTTTTGGTATAGCTTGGTTAAGCTTTTAGCAGCTTGTTTAGAAAGTTTGGATTTTGATTGTTGATCACTATAGCTAAAGCTGAATAAGGATAAAAACAGCTGGGTTGTTTTGCTGTTACTTAATAATCCAGCAATATTGGCGTCGACATTTTCAGGGAAGGGAAAATCAAAATCACAGACTTGTTTGACTAAGGGAACGACGGAGTTCTGAATGGCATCATTATCACGTGATTGTCCCAAGGCTCTAAAGATTTCTGCCAATTGGCTTTCCCAAGTCGGATCAATTTGCGCAGACCAGTTAGAAAAATGTTTTAAAGCCGAGCGCAGACGACGTAAGCCGACACGAGCTTGGTGAATATGATCCGCTTCGGCGACGCCATCCGCAATCGCTGCTGCATTGGGCAGGATATGATTAAGGGTATTTTCAATAATCTGTTTGATGGCCTGTTCAGCGCTAACATCTTTATCTAGGTTCAGTGATTTCGCTTTGGTGGCAGCAGAGACGACTTTGCCTTGAGCCAATAAATTTCCACGTTCCGCTTTACTACGCACATCCAGCCAGAGCTGGTATTGATCGACCCAGGTTTTGGCAAACTGAATGAGCTCTTGTGCTGAACCTTGTTTTAACTCAAATTCGACTTCACAAATTTGGGCATGATCAGTTGGGGTGCGGATTTCACCATCATCCAGACAGACTTCAATGTGTGAACCTTCAAACTCGAATACATGAAAAGTACGCTCTACATTGGTCTGGAACTGTAATTCTAGCTCGGCTGGCGCTTCGCCTAAAACCTCACGCAGTACGGTTTGAACGGTTTGATTATGTTTATAGAGGGACAGATCAAGCTCAGGTTCTTGAGCACATTTGCCTAAATAAATATCTTCTTCGATACGTTGTAAATGATTCTTACTTGCTGCTTTAAAGGTTTGTACCCAATGTTCGCCTTCTTGACGTAGACGGATTGCCACATAGTTTTTAGCAAGCAAACGCTCAGCGGTATCATAGTATTTTGCTTGTAACTGAATTTTTTGTGCTTTTTGTTTGCTTAAGGCCTGTAAAACACTTTTTTTCTTAGATTCAGGAAGTTGAAATTTTAGCTCTATTTCCATGATGTTATGACTCCTGACCAGCGAGAATGATAGATATATAAATGAGTATAAACTGTTGATCTGAAAAATTATTGTAAAGTTGTTTTAAGGATTGAAAGCAGGGCACACAATGACTTTATTTTGTACAAAAAATGCATTAACGTGTGTAGAGTCTTGCAGGATTAGGATGATCTAGAAATGAATGCACCAGCCAATATCACCCAGCCAGTGGAATTTTCATTACCGATTAAAAACTATGATGAATTTTATCGCTTTTATTTAACTGAACATCGCAATATTGCCAGCCGCCGTTTGCATGCGACAGGTAGCTCGATTGGTTTGTATTTCTTTAGCAAAGCCATTCGTAAGCGTCAGGCCAAATATGCCTTATATGGTTTGGTTTCGGGTTATGCGTGTGCTTGGGTCGGGCATTTCTTTTTTGAACATAATAAGCCTGCCAGCTTTAAGCAACCACTATATAGCTTTATTTCGGATTGGCGGATGCTGTCGGATATTGCACGTGGCCGTTTGAGTCTGATTGATCGTCAGTTTGATAAAATTGAGTCTTGAAATCGGTTGGGTGTTTGAAAAGCTGCTTTGGCGGCTTTTTTTATTTATTCTGTTTTATAACGATTAATGATGTAAATACACTCCCTCTCTTTAAATTTTAGATAAGAAAATATACCCTGAAGCTAATGTAATTATAGTGAATAGTGAAACGTTCATGCGCGGTCTTTACCTCATTACCAACGATGATCCAATCCAGCTCTTACTTGAAAAACTAGATATCGCATTAGCCACCGGGAAGGTTGCGATTTTGCAATATCGCCGTAAGAAGGTAGCAAAGGCAGAGCAGCCAAGCGAAGTCGAGCAGATCAAAGCACTCTGTGAACAACATCAGGTGCCATTCGTCATTAATGATGATTTGGCGCTGGCTGAACAATTTGGTTTGGGTGTCCATCTTGGACAGTCCGATGGGGAAATAAGTGATGCTGCTGCACGTTTGCCAAAAGGTGTGATTATTGGTCGTACCTGCTTAAACTCACTGGAATTGGCTAAAAAAGCGATTGCCGATGGGGCGACTTATGTGGCGTTTGGTGCGGTCTATGCTACTTCAACCAAACCGGAAGCCGGTAATGTCGGTATCGAAGTGATCAAACAGGCGAAACAAAAGTTTGCTGTACCGATTTGTGCAATTGGTGGTCTGACTGTGGAAAATTCTCAAGTGGTGATTGAGGCTGGGGCGAGCCTTTGTGCGGTAATTAGTGATATATTAGGACGATCAACAGCCGAAATTCCTGCTCGTGTCACTGCATGGGCAACGTTATTTGACTAATTATAGGCATCCGCTGTGCGGAGCTTTCATTGTTTCTCGGAACGACAGCGTTCCTCGTCCTTGATTCCAGGTTGAGCCTTTTATGAGTTTATCTCCAAAGCAAGAACAGCTATTTAAACAAGCAAATAAACATATTCCAGGTGGGGTTAACTCACCTGTACGTGCATTTAACGGTGTAGGCGGTACGCCAGTCTTTATCGAAAAGGCAAAAGGGGCGTATTTGTGGGATGTTGATGGCAAACGCTACGTAGACTATGTCGGTTCATGGGGCCCAATGATTTTGGGGCATGCACATCCGGATATTATTCAGGCGGTACAAACTGCGGCAGAAGATGGTTTAAGTTTTGGTGCGCCAACTGTGCACGAAACAACGCTGGCAGACACGATCTGTGACATCATGCCTTCAATCGAATTGGTACGTATGACTAGTTCAGGTACAGAAGCGACCATGACCGCAATTCGTCTTGCACGTGGTTATACGGGGCGTGACAAGATTGTAAAATTTGAAGGCTGCTACCACGGTCATTCAGACTCATTATTGGTGAAAGCAGGTTCAGGCTTATTGACGCTTGGTGAAGGTGAGCCAACGTCAAAAGGGGTACCTGCTGATTTTGCCAAACATACCTTAACCTTACCGTATAACAATATCGAAGCCTTAAAAGAATGCTTTAGCAAATTTGGTCATGAGATTGCAGGTGTAATCATTGAGCCGGTTGCAGGTAATATGAATCTGGTAACGCCAATTGATGGTTTCTTGCAAGCAATTCGTGATGTTTGTGATGAATACAAATCAGTGTTTATTATTGATGAAGTGATGACCGGTTTCCGTGTCGCTTTAGGTGGCGCACAATCAGTGTATAAGGTTAAACCTGACTTGACCACGTTGGGTAAAATCATTGGTGCTGGCCTACCGGTTGGTGCTTTTGGTGGTAAACGTGAAATCATGGAATGCATCGCACCTTTAGGTGGTGTTTATCAGGCTGGTACATTGTCAGGCAATCCATTGGCCATGCGTGCCGGTATCGCGATGTTCAAACATTTACGTGAACCGGGTTTCTACGACAAGCTTGCTGCACAGCTCGCCAAATTACTTGCCGGTTTACAGGCTGCTGCAGATGAAGCAGGCATTCCATTTAAGACCCAGCAAGTGGGTGGCATGTTCGGTTTGTATTTTACCGATCAGGATGACATTACCAGCTTTGATTCAATGTTGGCCTGTGATGTGGAAGCATTCAAGAAATTCTTCCATGGCATGTTAAAGCGTGGCGTCTATCTTGCGCCATCCGCATTTGAAGCAGGATTTATTTCGTCAATGCATTCAGATCAGGATATTGCCGATACCATTCAGGCCGCAAAAGAAACTTTTGCTGAAATGAAGTAATGTTGTGATGTCTAAAAAAGCCCGATTTTTTCGGGCTTTTTTAATGGATATATCTTTAATCTGAAATGAATAAAAAGCTTAAGGTATTAAAAAAATAAGGGTGGGCCTTAACGCGATCTTACTGATTTGCGACCTGTTTATAGGATAAACCTTTGCGATCAACAAAAAAGATAAATAATCTTTATTGTACCGCCAGCTAAAATAATGCTTGAATAATAAACTATATTTGCGTTGGTCTGCGACTGCTGCAAAGCATTCACGTTTTGATTGGCGCAGGTGATAGAGAGCGCTTCTATATATTTTATTTTAAATAAGCTTTTGATAACAAACTCATGGGAATGGAGTAACAATGAAAACTAAACATTATTTAACTGCGGCGGATGTGGAAATTCTGGTTGATGCAGCAGCACAATATGCGACAGCACATAATTTTAATGTCAGCATTGCTGTTGTCGATGACGGTGGCACCTTGTTAATGATGAAGCGCATGGATGGCGCATCGGTATTATCGACACAGATTTGCCAGGAAAAAGCACATTCTGCCGCGGTCAGCCGCAGAGCAACCAAGGCATCCGAAGATATGATCCGTGATGGCAAAATCGGCTTTTTAACCATCAATGCTGCGAAAGGCATGCTGGAAGGTGGTGAGCCGATTGTCTATCAAGGACAGGTGGTGGGAGCTGTGGGGGTTTCGGGGGTACAATCTTTTCAGGACGCAGAAATTGCCCAGCATGCGATTCAACAATTTCTAGAGCAACATACCTAAATCATCATTTAAATTCGAATCTGGATGAAAAATCGAGAGAAACACGAAAAAAATCAGTAAAAATACGTGTCATGCATTGTAATTCAGCGCCAAGCTTTTTATGATTGCCCGCTTGTTTTCATCCAGTCGTTGGAAGGCTACCTTGAGTGATTTTCTAAGTGAACATTTGATTCATCGTGATGAAGATTTTATGGTCATCCATAAACCAGCAGGCTTACTCACGGTACCTGGGAAAACGCCAGATTTACAAGATTGTTTAATCAATCGTCTACTAGAACTAGAACCCAAAACCTTACTGATTCATCGTCTCGATCGTGACACTTCAGGTATTCTGGTGTTTGGTTTATCCAAATTTGGACAGAGCACGATTTCACGTCAGTTTCAGGATCGTCAAACTTCAAAAATTTATCAAGCTTTGGTTGCTGGCCATTTAGAAGGTCAGGGCACCGTCGATATACCTGTGATTTATGACCCAAGCCGTCCGCCATTACATATTGTTGATGCCACCCATCACAAACCGGCATTAACGGAATGGCAAGCGATTGAACATTTGGAAATTCAAGGACAAGCTGTAACCCGGGTGAAACTGATTCCGATTACAGGGCGTTCACATCAGCTTCGTGTGCATATGCAATATTTAGGTCATCCGATTCTGGGCGATACCTTATATGCCACACCAGAACAGCAGCAGCTTTATGCGCGTTTGTGCTTACATGCCACGCAATTAAGCTTCGCTCATCCTAAAACAGGCGCGCAACTGACCTTTGATTGTGCGGTACCGTTTTAGTCTAAAAACTTTTTTATGAAACACGATGTGATGCACGCTATTTAATGATGCTTTGTGTCAAAATACATCGTTGAAAACTACATAAAATGCCTTAACTTTTATTGGAGTCAGGGCATAAAATATGTGGGCTAACTTGAGATAAAGGTGGAAAAATTGCAGCAGTTTGCTATTGGTCAACGTTGGTTATCAGATACTGAAACTGAACTCGGTTTAGGGGTTCTGATTGATGTAGATGAACGTTCTATCAGCATTTTATTCCCTAAAAGTGATGAAACGCGTGTCTATGCACGTAACAATGCACCTTTATCTCGCATCATCTTTAACGTGAATGATGAAGTCCAAGACCAGGAAGGTATCAAGTGGACGGTTGAGTCGATTGAAGACCGTCATGGTGTACTGCGTTATGATGTGGTTCGTAGCCTAGAAAATGGCGAACAAGAGCGCAAGTCACTGAACGAAACCCGTATCGGTGCACAAATCCAGCTGTCAAAACCGTTAGAGCGTTTGTTAGCTAGCCAAGTTGATTATAAAGAATGGTATGACCTGCGTATTGAAGCCATGTTATTGCAGGCGCAAATGCATACTAGCCCGTTACGTGGTTTTCTAGGTGCCCGTGTCGGTTTAATTCCGCACCAGCTTTATATTGCCCATGAAGTCGGTAAACGTTTTGCTCCGCGTGTTTTACTGGCGGATGAAGTTGGCTTGGGTAAAACCATTGAAGCAGGTTTAATCATTCACCAGCAACTGAAAACCGGCCGTTCAGAACGTATCCTGATCTTGGTACCTGATTCACTGCAATATCAGTGGATGATTGAAATGCGTCGCCGTTTCAATTTGCAATTCTCTTTATTTGATTTGACCCGTACTGCATCGATCAAAGAACATGATCCTGATTTGAATCCGTTCCTGACTGAACAATGCATTATTGCCAGCGTTGACCTGATGGTTGACCACGATGACTTGCGTGAGCAAGCGATGGAAGCCGGTTTTGATCTATTGGTGGTCGATGAAGCACACCACTTGATGTGGAGTGAGGAAGAGGGCGGCAATGATCGCTATGACCTGGTTGAAGAACTGGCGGAACAGACAGCTGGTGTGTTGTTGCTCACTGCAACCCCAGAGCAACTGGGTGTAGAAAGTCATTTTGCCCGTTTACGTTTGCTTGATCCGCAACGTTTTAGTAGCCTTGACCGTTTCCTTGATGAAGAAGAGCAATACCAGCAAACTGCGAAAATTGCAGAAGTATTGATGTCAGATGAGGCCTTAACAGAAGAGCATCTGGCTGCACTGGAAGGCTTATTGGGTCATCGGATTGATGATCAGCCCGAACAGCGTATGCGTGCGATACATGAATTGTTGGACCGTCATGGCACAGGTCGTATCCTGTTCCGTAACACCCGTGAAGCGATTCAGGGCTTCCCGGGACGTGATTGCCAGCCAGCGCCTTTACCAGCGCCAGAAGACTGGTCAATGGACGGCAAAATGCGCGAGCAGATGTGGCCAGAAGAAGGTCAACTGGATGGCGCATGGATGGAAAATGATCCGCGTGTGCCTTGGTTGATGGAAGTGCTACGTAAAGAATTAAAACACAAAAAAGTGTTGTTGATCGCCCGTAGTGGTCCAGTGGTTGAAGCGCTGGAAAATGTATTGCGTTTACATGCAGGTATTCGCACCGCGATGTTCCATGAAGGCATGAGCCTGCTCGAACGTGACCAGGCGGCAGCCTACTTTGCCGAAGACAGTTATGGCGCTCAAATCTTATTGTGTTCTGAGATTGGCTCGGAAGGACGTAACTTCCAGTTTGCCAGTGATTTGATTTTATTTGATTTGCCAGCAAACCCGGACGTCCTTGAGCAGCGTATTGGTCGTCTGGATCGTATTGGTCAGGAAAACCGTATCCAGATTCATGTACCTTACCTCATGGGTACAGCGCAAGAGCGTATGTTCCGCTGGTACAACGAAGCACTGAATATTTTCAGCAATATTTCTCCAACAGCGCAAACACTACAAGAGAATTTTATTGTTGAGCTAAAAGATTGCTTACTCGCAGATCAAGGTCAGACCTTTGAAGACCTGCTTGAAGAAGTCAATGTACAACGTCAAGCGCTGGAAGCTGAATTACAGGCAGGTCGTGACCGTTTGCTTGAGTACAATTCCTGCCGTCCAGTGGTTGCGCAGGGTATCGTGCAAGCGCTTGAAGATTATGATGACAATACCACTTTACCCATGTTTGTGAAGCGTTTCATGTCATCGACCAATATTGATTTTGATGAGCAAAGCAACGGAACTGTGATCATCAAGCCGACGGATCAGATGCAGGTGCAAGGTCTGACCTTGGATGAAGAAGGCATGACGGCGACGTTCTATCGTGATCAGGCACAAATCCGTGAAGATGCACAATATCTGACGCTGGAACATCCATTTATTGAAAGTGTGATGGAAATGATCCGCACCCAGTCATTTGGTAGTACCAATGTGGCTTTGTTGAAATCGAATGCATTGAAACAAGGCTCGGTATTGCTTGAAGTCTGGTTTAAGGTCGATGTGGTGGCGCCGAAAGCCTTAAACTTGCCATCAAGTTTACCGAAACAATTAATTCGCGTATTACTCAGTGAAAATGGTCAGGATTTGTCTGCCAAGATTGATCCAAGCATTTTACGTCCGTATCTGCATCATTTGGATGGCAATAGCTGCCGTCAGGTCGTAAAAGCGCGTCGTGAAGTGATTGAAACCCGTTATGCGCAAGCTTTAGAGATTGCCAAGGGATCATTGCCAGAATTGATGCAGCAAGCCAAAGAGCATTACAGTGGCAAATGGCAATACGAAATTGACCGTTTGAGCTATCTCAAGCAATTCAATCCAAGTATTCGTGAAGATGAAATCGAGCGCTTGCAGAAATTCCAGAAAGAAGGCTTGGGCCTGTTAGATGGTCTTTCTGTAACCCCTGAAGCGATTCAGGTGCTGGTGGTGGTTAAACCATAATTGAGCGTGAAATTAAAAAGAGGACCGAAGGTCCTCTTTTTTTTCAGCTGTTTTAATTATTTTTGTTCAATATTGGCTTCCAGGAACCATAAATATTGATCCAGATCCTCTAAGGCAGCATGGATAATATCTTCTGAAATCGGGTCCTGAATTTCATCAATGGTATCACGCAAATGGTTAGCAACCACGCCATAGCGATCTGCCAGTTCTTTTAAGTGATCCTGCACCGCATGGATAGCAACCGGATAAGGCTTCAGGTGTGAACTTTCACCCACAGACTGCGTGGTTCCCAGCGCTGTGCCACCAATCTGTACTGCACGCTCAGCCACATTGTCCAGATGGGTAATTAACGACGTACGGAACGTATCTAACATTTCATGCACTGCAATAAAGTTACTGCCCCGCATGTTCCAGTGCGCCTGTTTGGTCAGTAACGACAGATCGATCAGGTTGGCAAGAATTTGGTTTAAAATTTTTACGGTCGATTCTTTGATCGCATCATCTAAATTATTACGTGTATATACTTTTAAAGCTTTAGTTGCTGAAGAACTCATAGTTACCTCATTTAATTATATATGTGATGAAATAGAACGAATAAAACCGTTACTTCATCTCTAGCTTACGCCTTGAACCGGCTTCTAAGTGTTTTCGTTTTCTAGCCTTTTGTAAGTTTACTTATCGGTACTTTTCTTTTTATAACAACCGTTTTAATTCAGATTAAAGAGTGCTTCAGACTATTAAGCCCAGTATCTTGAATGTATAAAAATACTTAGATCAGCCCGGCATCCTTAGATTCCAGTTTGATATAGGCATAGAAAATAGGCGCAACAATCAGCCCACTCAATCCAAAAATAGCTTCAAAAATCAGCATCGCCAAGAGCACTTCCCAGGCACTGGCATTGATTTTGGTGCCAATAATTTTGGCATTAATAAAATATTCAAGCTTGTGAATAATTACCAGATAGGCCAGGGCAATCGCTGCCACAGACAGGGAAATGGTCAAGCCGGCCATGATGATCAGGGTGTTGGAGATCAGGTTGCCAATAATTGGAAGCAGACCAAAAATAAAGGTCAGAATGGTCAGGGTTTTGGCAAAAGGTAAGTGGATATTAAATATCGGCAGCACAATAAACACAAAGATCATGAATAACACGGTATTAATCAGTGAAATTTTGACCTGAGCAAAAACAACGTTTTTAAAAGAAACGGAAAGCTTCTGGATGCGATGCAGAATGGCCGCCTTAAACGCAGGTTGTGGGGCATGTTGTTTAAAATTCTGGATGGATACCAGAATACCCACAATCAGGCCAATCACCATGGTGGCCAGATTGTGCAGAATATCGGTGCCTGTATTTTTGACAATGGAAATATTATTCTTGATAAAGGACAAGATCTGATTCTTGATATCAGCCACACTATGTGGCAGATAACCCGGCAAATAATGGCTCATCTCAGCCTGAAACTTGATCAGGGTCTGGTCGATTTTGATATTGAAAGAATTTAGTCCTGTGCCTTTAAGATCATAAATCACAAAACTGATCAGGCTGGTGATAAAGAAACCGATCAGTACGGTTGCCAATATCCCCAGAATAATACTGATAAAGATACGCGCACGTTGGCCATCAATATGCTTTTCAACAATCGAACTTAAACTGTTAATAATTTCAAAAACCAGAAATCCGGCAAAGAAACTCGGCAGTAAATGCAGGGGAATGACCATCATTAAAAATAAAAACATCAGGATAAAACTGGCGATGATGCTTTGACGGTCATTCAGTAGATTCATGATCTATAGGCCTGATTAGAATGTGGGGTGATGCAAAGGACAAAATTTAATTTTGCCGAGGTCCATCGTAGGATGATACAAACAATTAATCAATTTCCATTTCATTCAGATGACGGGCGCCTTCTAAAATCATACGGATCATCACCATGGTCTGTTCCGCAACTTCGGTACGTTGCTCCACAGGTAGATCAATGACTTTCGCCCCCATGTTGAACACCAGCTGGGTAATGGCCTTGGCAGCCAGATCCGCATGACTGATTTTACTGTTATTCAGGCGTTCCAAACGGATCAGGTCTTCTTGCAGCTCTTGCTGGAAGAAATTGAGCTGACGGTCAACCGCAGCTTTGTACGAGGTTGAACCGGTATAACCTTCGCGTAATAACAGACTCAGGTTGCCTTCATCGGTATTTAGTTGCTGAATAAACACTTCAACCGAACTACGGATAATGCTTTGCTGTTTGGAAGCCTGTAAACGTGCTTCACGGATAATACGGCGAAGGACCAGACCGGATTGATCAATCAGGGCAATGGCCAGTTCATCAATATCCTTGAAATGACGATAGAAACTGTTTGGTGCAATGCCAGCTTCACGTGCAATTTCACGTAAACTGAGTGAAGCGATACTTTTTTGTGGGCCGATCAGGCTCAGTGTGGCCTGAAACAACTCTTCTTTGGTAATCGTTGCTTTCCTACCCACCGAACGTACAGGAGATTTCATGGGAATGACATCTTGTTCATTTACGGTGTCATGGCCGAGCGGTAAAAAAGAAGAATGAACCATTATTTTCAATATATAAGTAAGCTACTCGGGATTATAGCGATTGTCGGTGTACTTGTGAAATGTAAATTCTTATACGAGTGTATATACAAATATATATACATATGTATAATAATTAGCAAACCACCAGAGTAAAACTGCTCATGCAAGCAATTGAAAAGAGAAATTCTCTATTTAATTCGTTGGCTCAAAGTGTAATGAACAGCCATGACGCCAATTTTTGGTTACAGAAAATCAATCCATTGTGGTCAATCAATCAGCCACTGGCCAAAATCGTAAAAAAACAAAATGTGGCAAAAGATACGGTCAGTCTGATTTTGCAATGCAACCGCCATGTCATACGCGGTGTGGCAGGGCAGCATCATCCGGTAACCGTTGAGATTGCAGGACGTCATTACGAGCGGACCTATAGTTTGATGCAGGTCGATACCGATCACCTGTGTTTAACCGTGAAAAAAGTTGAACAGGGTTTAGTGAGTTCATGGCTGGTTGAACACAGTCAGACCGGTGATATGCTACGTTTGGGACAACCGTATGGTGATATGCAACAGCACATTGCAACCTCGCACTTGCTATTGTTGGCGGCAGGTAGTGGTATCACCCCGATGCTGAGTCTGATTGAAGCTTTATGCCAGTCTAAACAGTTAAATCACCATACGGTTCAACTGATGTATTGGGTCAAAACGCAGCCTGACGCAGCCTATGTTGAATATCTTCAGGAAGTATCAGAAAACTTCCCTAATTTTAGTTATCAGATTTTTTATACCCAAGAGCAGGATCCGCGTTTAAATCAAAGTCATGTGGATCAGTGCACGGTTTTAAGCGACACCACAGTTTATGCATGTGGACCTTCGGGTTTTGCCGCATCAGCGGAAAGCCTGTTTAAAGATGTCGCAGCACTGCAAACAGAAGCATTTAGCTTAAGTCAATTTGCTGAAGATGCCACTGAGACCGGTTTTATTAATGTGACCTTGACGCAATCCAATAAGACGATTGCGATTCCGAAAGGCCAGTCGATTCTTGCAAGTTTAGAACATCAAGGTATTAAACCGAATCACGGTTGCCGGATGGGAATCTGTAATAAATGTGCCTGCAACAAGGCGCAAGGTGCGACCAAAAACCTATTAAATGGCGCTGCCAATAATGAACCTGCTCAGTTGCTAAAAATTTGTGTCAATTCAGCCCAGTCTGATCTTGTGATTGATCTATAAGAGAGAAATTGATTATGAACATGCCTGTTAAAATTGAATTTTTCAAAAATCCTAAAAATCGTGATCTGACTGCTGCCGAGTTAGATGCGTTTGCCCGTGAACTGGATCAAATTAAACAAGAAGTACTGGATGATATTGGTGAAAAAGATGCCAAATACATTCGCCGTGTCTATTCCACCATTCGTTATAGCAGTTTGGCTGGGCGTGCCTGTTTATTTCTGGGCTGGTTTCCGCCAGCATGGTTGTTGGGCACGGGCTTACTCGGTTTCGCCAAGATCATGGAAAATATGGAATTGGGCCATAACGTGATGCACGGTCAATATGACTGGATGAATGATCCAAAATTCAACGGTCAAACCTATGAGTGGGATACGGTCGGTACCTCTGACAACTGGCGCCAGACCCATAACTATAAGCACCATACCTATACCAACATTAAAGGGATGGATGATGATGTTGGCTATGGCGTCTTCCGTTTGTTCCCGGAACAGCGCTGGTCTAAATTCACCTTGATTCAGCCGATCTACATCGTGCCATTTAGCCTATTATTTCAGTGGGGTGTCGCGATCCAGAATCTGGAGTTGGGCAAGGTCGTGTATAAGCGTAAAAGCATCGCGCAATTCAAGCGTGAATGGCAACCTGCACAGAAGAAAATCCTTAAGCAGATGTTTAAGGACTACGTGTTCTTTCCTCTGATTGCAGGGCCTTCTGCGATTCCTGTATTTACAGGCAATCTGGTGGCCAACGGAATTCGTAATGTCTGGACCTTCAGTATCATTTTCTGTGGTCACTTTACCAAAGATGTGGAAGTATTCCCGAAAGCGGTATTACAGAATGAAAGTCGCGGGCATTGGTATATGCGCCAGATCCGCGGTTCATCGAATCTGACCGGTTCAGAAGCTTTTCATATTTTAACCGGGCATTTGAGTCATCAGATTGAACATCATTTATTCCCGGATATTCCGGCACGCCGTTACCGTCAGGTTGCCCCGAAAGTACAGGCAGTCTGTGAAAAATATGGACTGCATTACAACAATGCCAGCTTTGTAAAACAGTTTGGTGAAGTGGTGGGGCGTATTTTTAAATATGCACTGCCATTTAAAAAGTAAGCGATAAATCCTTAACAAAAGCTCTGAAGCTATGTACCTCAGGGCTTTTTTTATTTTACTTCTTCTTTTTGGAGACCCACATGGTGATGGTGGCATGAAATACCTTGTCCTTGTGCTGATCAAGCACATCGACATTCACCAGATATTCACCCGCCTGATCCCAATCGTAGTGGTCATCAACCGGGGTCGCAATTGCAACCAGATCGGTTTCAGCTTTTTTTAAATATTCAACCGTCATTCCTTTGGGAATCCAGCGGTGTGTCGCAGGAACTGTCACCTCGGTCATGGTACCGCCCGCCAGTTCGGCCATATTACACATCGCAATCGCGTGCACCGTACCAATATGGTTCAGTACGGAACGTTTTTTCCTGATACTGATTTTACAAGAATTCGGTTTCAGCTCTTCAAATAGCGGAGAAATACTACTGAAATAAGGGGCTTTGAGGCATAACATGCGGGTAAAGGTCCATTTCCCGGCCGGTAAGGCTGAGACTTTATGCCAGAGTTCTAAGGTTGAAGCCATGATCAGATGTCCTGTAACAGAATTAAATTCTTTTACAGAATATAATTCTGTTTACAAGTTGTGGTCAAGTCATACACAATAGTTCCGACCATTGGTAAATTTGATAGAACTATGCAGGCCGCTCAGCACTTATTGGAACGCTTATATCCGCAACGGAAGTCCTTATTAAAACGGCAAATTTTGCTGGATGCCTTGTGTTGTTTTCTTGACTATGGTCTGGAAACCACCAGTATTGAAATGATCCGTGAAAAATCCGAGAGTAGTGTCGGCGCGATTTATCATCATTTTAAAAACAAGGAGGGGATTGTCGCGGCACTGGTATTTGCGGCTCTGGAAGATCAGGCACAATTGCGTGAGCGGTACCTGCAGGAAGCGGATTCTTTACAGCAATGCTTGTACGCCCTGATTTATAGTTATACCGACTGGGTCTCTGATCAGCCTGAATTTGCCAGATTTCTGTTACTGGCTCACTTTAATGTGATGCAAGGGGAATATCGTCCGCAGCTAGATGAAAAAAACAAACTGCGGAATCAGAAAATAGCCAGCCAGATCGGGCGTTATACCGAGGCAAAGCTGTTGAGAACTGTACCCGCAGAACTGATGATGTCTCTGGTCATTGGAGCGGCAGAAAGCTATAGCCGGGCTTGGTTATCTGGAAAAGTCAGTACAACACCAAGCCTTTATCGGGAAACGTTGGCCCAAGCTGCTTGGGATTCATTACAGAATCTGGCTCAAAATAAATAAAAAGGCCGATCAGCAATTTTCAGGATAACAACATATGCATGTAGTCAATGACAAACAGTACTTTAGCGGCAAGTGCTTATGTGGTGCGGTGCAATTTGAATTGCATCTCAACCGGATTAAAATGATCTATCGTTGTTATTGCAGTCTATGTCGGAAGCAGAGTGGGGCAGCCTCCAATGCCTCTACCGTTGTGCCGACTGGTGTATTCCGGTGGCAGCAGGGCGAGCACTTGATTCAGACCTATGTCAAGGAGACAGGCTTTACCAGTTGCTTTTGCAGACAGTGTGGTTCTCCTGTCCCGAATGCCTTAGGCAGTAAGCCAGAGATTATGTGGATTCCTTTGGGCTTGCTTCAGGAACAGTTCACCCCTGAACTTGAGTTAAACTTTTGTGTAAATTCCAAAGTGACTTGGGCGGAGGCACATGAGGTGCTTCGGGCATTTGATGAGCTACCCGATTTGAATGAATTGGAAAATTATTTTGATATGAATCGATAAAGGCAGAAGCTATTGCAGTTCTGCCTTTATCGAAGGTTATAAAGTAAGTTATTTAAACTGGATCGAACCATTGGCACTGACAGTAATTTTTGATTCGCCCGCAGCCATGTCCTGCGCGGGAGCTGCTTCTGCCATCGCAAATTTTGCCATGCCGCCACGCGCCATCGGTTGCGGGAAGTAGTTACTGGTATTCAGGTTGAGACTGACCAGATTGTATTGGGCCTTGTTCCATGCCTGAGTGATGGCCTGCGCACGTTGCTGGAAATTTTTCGATGCTTCAATCATCAGCTCATTTTCGACTTTTTTACGCTGTTCATCCGACACGGTAAAGTTGATCGACTGAGTCTGGAAGCTTTGCTGTAATTCGCTAATCAATTGGCTTGCGGCCTTGAAGTCTTTACTTTCAAGCTGGATCTCGGCACGGGCACGCCATTCTTTCAGCTTATTGCTATCGTTGTCATAAACAGGATAGGTACTTTGTGTACCAGTTTCGACTTTGACCTGATTGTATTTACGGGCAATCGCTTGCGCCTGATTCATCAGTTGATTGATCTGGTTGGAGAGTTCAGCAGGTTGTTTGTTGCTTTTTTCAATAAAGAGTACGGCACGCATCTCATCATTTGCGACTTGGCGTGAGGCATCCGCCTGGATATTCACAATATTGTAGTTCAAGTTTTCTGTCTCATGGGCAAACAGTTTTGGGCTGAGGGCCGCCCCGATCATCAATGTAGCAAGTGCTAAAGTACGCATAAAATTGTCCTTAGAATTTGATATCGAAAATTTATTTTTTACAGATTTGATATTAAAAAGAACTGATGGTGAACTTCGGCATATTTTGTGGTGACTTTGTAAGGGATTAGCAGTGTTTTGCAACAGGAAAAATAAATGAAAAACTTTAAAAATTAGATAATTAGATAGATTGATTTGACCATTTATCTAAAAATGCAATCAGGATTTAAAAAAGCTTACTTTCTTTCGCTTGTCACATAGTATGATCATAATTCATCATAGTTGTTGGAATGATACATTTTTTCAATAAGATTAGATCAATGTCAGGCATAAAAAGTGTTTATTTTCTTGCAAAATTAGGTATCATCTCGCTCCTAGTTGAAAGATATAAAATTTGTGTCTCACTAGATTCTAAAAAGCACCGAGTCAAACGACCGCAAGTCACCAGACTTATTTCTTTCACCCATATCAGAGATGGTAATTCGATATGAGCGTTACTTCCGTAAATCCTGCCGCTAATGCAACCAACGAATATTATCTGACTCGCCAAAGTCAGATGGAATCAAATGTTCGTAGTTATCCACGTAAATTACCGTTAGCGATAGCGAAAGCACAAGGCTGCTGGGTTA